>Ga0209168_10000478_pt1 | contig 38702 bp, 32 predicted proteins | sample Coa_R1_FD_187156 | JGI IMG/M metagenome (GOLD analysis project Ga0209168, IMG submission 187156) | Surface soil microbial communities from Centralia Pennsylvania, which are recovering from an underground coalmine fire - Coalmine... | ecosystem: Environmental > Terrestrial > Soil > Unclassified ...
ACGTTCCGGGCGGCACAAGCCGCTGTACATGATGCAGGGCCTGGACGCCACCGCGGACCTGGTGTTCATGGTCGGCTACCACGGGTCGATCTCGGGCGAGAGCTCGGTGCTGTCGCACACCTACAACCCGGCGGTGATCTCGCACGTCACGCTGAACGGGACGCGGGCCGGGGAGAGCGGGATCAACGCGCTGGTCGCGCTGGCCTGCCAGGCGCCGGTCGGGCTGATCACCGGGGATCAGCACACGATCGCCGAAGCCGACCCGTTCCTGCCCGACGCCGAGCGCGTGGTGGTCAAGGAGTCGTTCACCAGGTTCGGCGCGGCCAGCTTGCACCCGGAGGTGGCCCGGGAGCTGATCGCCGACGGGGCGCGGCGGGCGGTGGAACGCGCCGCGGCCGAGCCGTCGGAGGTGTGGGAGATCGCGGCCGCGGGGCCGGGCGCGGTGTCGGCGTCGGAGTCGGAGCTGGCCGTGCTGGGGCTGCCGGCCGTCTCGCTGCCCGCGGTGCTCGAGGTGCACATGCAGACCGCGGACATGGCCGAGGTGGCGTCGTGGGCGCGCGGGGTCGAGCGGTCCGGGGTGCGGACGGTGAGCATCAGCGGCGACGACCCGATGGCGCTGTTCCGGTCGTTCGTGGCGGTGACCTACATCACCCGGGTCTCCGAGGGACGTTAGCGGTGGTCGCTCTGGGCGCTACCACGACGCGAGTGGCCGGCGTTCCGGCGCTGCTGCGGTACCGGGAATCGCCGGAGGCGGCGGCCGGGCACGGCACGGTGCTCTTCTACCACGGCTTCGGCGGGACGAAGGAACGGCCCGAGGCGTACCTGACCGCGCTGGCCGAGGCCGGTTTCCTCGCGGTCAGCCTGGACGCCATCGGCCACGGCGAACGCCGGTACCCGGATTTCGAGATGATCTTCGACAACCAACGCTGGGACACGCAGTTCGAGGAGGTCGAGACCCACTTCCTCAAGCTCCTCGATGACACCGCCGCCGAGGTGCCGGCCATCGTCGATGCCCTGCTCGCCCGGGGCTGGGCCCGGGCGGACCGGGTCGGCGTGGCCGGGCGGTCGCTGGGTGGCAATATCGCGTTCGCGTCGGTCCTGGCCGACTCCCGGGTGCGGGCAGCCGTGTCGGTGGTGGGCTCGCCGGAATGGACGCTGCCGCGGCCGCACAGCCCGCATCACCACCCGGATCGGTTCTTCCCGGCCGCCGTTCTGGCCCAGGCGGCCGAGTTCGACGAACACTGTCCCCCGGGGCCGATCAGGGCCTTCTATGCCGCGCTCGAGCCGTGGTACGCGGCCGAGCCGGCCAGGATGGGATATGTCGAATATCCGGGGGTCGGGCATTTCCTGACCCCGGAGCTCGATATCGAGAGCTGCCAGGCGATGGTGGCATGGTTCCGGAGGTGGCTGCCGTCTCCGGGGGACGGTTAGGTCGGGGACCCGGCCGCGGCGCCGGTGACCTTCTCGCGGCCCCAGCGGGCCAGCGTGGCGTCCCAGTCCAGCGGCACGGTCATGCCGCCGTCGGCCAGTTCCGCCGCCCAGTCCTCGGCGGGCACCCGCCACAAGACCTCGAACTCGATGCCGCTGGGGTCCTTGGCGTACAGCGACTTGGACACGCGGTGGTCGCTCTCCCCCACCAGGGCTCCGGCGGCCAGCAGCCGGGCCCGGATGTCGACCAGGTCGCCCAGCGTGCCGACCTCCCAGGCCAGGTGGTAGAGGCCGGGGTGTTCGGGCTGGTCGGGCGCGTGCCCGGCGCCGATCTCGAACAGGCCGAGGTCGTGGTCGTTGGCCGAGTCCGGTGCGCGCAGGAACGCGGCGCGGCCGGGGATCTCCGTCCGGACCTCGAAGCCGAGGGTCTGCCGGTAGAAGTCCATGGTGCGCTGCAGGCCGTGCACGTACAGGACGGCGTGGTTGAGACGGCGGACGGCCATCGCGCGTTCCTTTCTCCGATGAGCTGGCTCTTAGCTGAAATCCCGTCGGGGGCCTGCTCATTCCCCGTTAAGTTGCGGCTAGCTACCGGGTGCGGGCCGGTGTAGACGGTGCGGGGGCGCAGCGGGGCGTTCTTGGCGTACTCCTCGAGGGCGTGCGCGATCCAGCCCGCGGCCCTGGCCACCGCGAAGACGGCCTCGCCCGCGCCCGGGATCATGCCCGCCACGCTGGTCAAAGTGGCCAGCGCGAAGTCGACGGTGGGCTCGGGCAGCGACCGGCGGCCGGTCTCGGCCAGCACCGCCTCGGCGACCGCGTACCTCGCGGACCGGGGCGCCGCCTTGCGGATCAGGTCGAGCAGGGCCTGCGCGCGGGGGTCGGCCTGGTGCCCCTGATCGGCGCCGCGGCCGCCGTGGTGGAAGTCGCCGAAGCCGGGTATCCGCTCGCCCCGGCGCAGCAGGTCGCCCACGACCCGCACCGCGTCGGCGGGCTCGCGGGCCGCGGCGAGCATGGTCTCGGCGCCCAGGGAGGCGCCGCCGTGCCGGGGATTGGCGTTCAGCCCTCCGCCGAGCGCGCCCAGGCCGGTGGCCACCACCGCGTACGGATCGGCGCGGACCGAGGCCGCCATCCGCGCGGCGAACGTGGAGGCGGCCAGTTCGTGGTCGGCGAGCAGGGCCATCGCCGCGCGCAGCGCGCCGAGCAGGCCCGGATCGGGCCGCCTGGGGCAGATCTTGTACCAGAACCGCCCGGCGATGCCGCCCTCGGCCAGCCTCGCGGGTGAGCCGTTCTGAGCCGGGGAGCCCGGGTCGGGCAGGCAGTCGATCATCCCGGCGATGATGGTGCGGCCCGCGGCGATGACCGCGGGCGGGTCCAGGTGCAGCCGCAGCGGATCGGTGGCCGCCATCGCGGGCACGATGACCCGCAGCCGCTCCAGCGGCAGCGTCCCCTCGGGCAGCGCGGCCTGGGCACCGGCGCCGGCCGCGACCGCCTCGGGGGTGGCCTGCCAGGGCCCGTCGTGGCCCAGGCCGCTGTGGCCGAGGCCGCCGGTCCACAGCCAGGCGGCCACCTCCTCAAAAGGGCGCCACAGCGCGAGCTTGGTCACCTCCAGGCCCCGGTAGCGGAGCCGACCGTCCGCGACCTCGGTCAGCTCCGATTCGATGACGAAGTCCGCGGTCCCGGCCGCGCGGCGCGGCTCGCCGCGCTGGCCCCGTTCGACCAGGCGGGCCACCTCGTCCGCTTCGAACAGGCTGCTCCGCCCGTCCTCCCCGCGCCGCCTCGCGAGCATCCCCCGGCTCACGTACGCGTACAGCGTGGCCTGCTTAACCCCCAGACGCTGCGCAGCGTCGGCAGCGTTGATCCACTCCCCCATGGGGGAAGACCATAGCGCCTCTGATCAACGTTGACTGGATTACTACAGCGTGTCGTAGAGTTAGCGGAGCTGGCCCCGCTGCCGGCGGCGCAGCTCGCGGTACCGCCGTCGCTGCGACTCGTCCAGCATCAGCCAGGCGGTGGCGGGCACGGCGATGGCCACAACAATGAGCGCGAAGGCCAGCCACCAGGGGATGAATCCCAGCAGGATCAGGCCCACGACGACCCCGCCGATGCCCCATTTCATATGCGGTGACATGCTGACTCCGTTCCTCCGTCCCGGACCGGGAGCCCCCGGACCCAGCCCAGCTTGTTCTAGCTTATAGCCCTCTGGCGCATCCGGCGGATGCCGTCTGCCGAGCGGGCCCGGGGCAGAGTACGCTGCGGGCATACGCTTGACCTTCCCTGGGGAGGACGCCGTGACGATGGCGATGCCGGTTGAGCCGGAGGCCAACGAGCTGCTGAGCCGGAGCCCGCTCGCGCTGCTGATCGGGATGGTGCTCGACCAGCAGGTGACGCTCGAGAAGGCCTTCAGCGCGCCGCTGGACCTGGTCAAGCGGCTCGGGCACGAGCCCACGACGGCCGAGCTGGCCGAGTTCGACCCGGTCGCGCTGGCCGGCATCTTCTCCGAACGCCCGGCGCTGCACCGCTTCCCCAAGGCCATGGCGGCCCGCGTGCAGGAAATGGCGCGGCTGATCGTGGACCAGTACGACGGCGACCCCGCTCAGCTGTGGAGCACCGCCAAGACCGGCGCCGAACTGCTCAAGCGGGTCTCGGCGCTGCCCGGGTTCGGCGCGCAGAAGGCGCAGATCTTCGTGGCCCTGCTCGGCAAGCAGTTCGACGTGCAGCCGCGGGGCTGGCGGCAGGCGGCCGGGAAGTTCGGGGTCAAGGGATCGCATTTGTCGGTCGCGGACATCTATGACGCCGAGTCGCTGGCCCGGGTGCGCTCCTACAAGCAGGGACTGAAGGCCGCGGCCAAGGCGACCGAGGCGGGTGCGGTCGCCGCTGTGCCCGCCAAGACCTCGTAGGTTCCGCTAGCGTCAGGTCGGTGGACTCCTTCGCCGAATTCCTCGAAGAACTGCCCAAGGTCGAGCTGCACCTGCATCTGGTCGGGTCCGCGTCGGTGCCGACGGTGCTCGAGCTGGCCCTGCGGCACGCCGCCGACGGCGAGGCCCCGGCTGGCGTTCCGGGGACCGAGGCGGAGCTGCGGGCGTTCTTCGAGTTCCGGGACTTCCCGCACTTCGCGGAGGTGTACAGGGCGGTCAGCGCGCTGGTCCGCGAGCCGGCCGATGTCGCCGCGCTGGTAACCGGCGCCGCGCGCGACCTGGCCGACCAGAACGTCAGGTACGCGGAGCTGACCGTCACGCCGTACACGTTCACCGCGGCCGGCATGCCGGCGCGCGAGCTGACCTCGGCCCTGGACACCGCGGCCCGGTCGGCGCAGCATGACCACGGGGTCCGGATCGGCTACATCTTCGACATCGCCAGCGAACTCGGCGCGGACGCCGCACAGGCGACCCTGGACCACGCGCTATCCTGCCCGCCCGCGGCGCTGACCGGGTTCGGGCTGGCCGGCATCGAGCAAACCCGGGTCGCGCACCGGGACGTGTTCCGCGACGTCTTCGCGGCGGCCAGCGCGGCCGGGCTGCACAGCGTCCCGCACGCGGGCGAGATGTCGGGCCCGGCGACGATCTGGGAGGCGCTGAACGGCCTGGGGGCCGAGCGGATCGGGCACGGCATCAGCTGCCTGGATGATCCCGTCCTGGTCGCGTACCTGCGGGAGAAGCAGATCCCGCTCGAGGTGTGCCCGACGTCCAACGTCTGCACCCGGCAGGTGCCGGACCTGGCCTCGCATCCGCTGCCCCGGCTGCTGGCGGAGGGGCTGTTCGTGACGCTGAACAGCGACGACCCGCCGATGTTCGGCACCACGCTGACGCAGGAGTACCGGCAGGCCGCGGCGGTGCTCGGGCTGAGCCGCGACCAGCTTGCCGACCTGGCCCGGGCCGGGGTGCGGGCCTCGTTCCTGGACGCCGCGGCCAAGCAGGCCCTGCTCAGCGAGATCGAGCAGGTGGCGGCCGGCCATGCCTGACGAGATCCGGGTCCGGGTCCGGCTCCGGCCGGTCGAGGAGGCCGACCTGGCCACGCTCGAGGCGGCTCATTCGCGCGAGGCCGACCCGTGGAACTGGTTCGGGCACACACCCGCCGGCGCGATGCGGCGGCGCTTCGCCGAGGGGATGATCTCCGCGGAGGGCGGCTCGCTCGCGGTGGAGGCCCCGGACGGCGCGCTGGCCGGAGGGGTCAGCTGGTTCACCGTCCAGCACGGGCCCACCGCGGCGTGCCGGGCCCTGAACATCGGGATCTCGATACTGCCCGGCCAGCGGGGGCGCGGCTACGGCGCGGCGGCCCAGCGAGCGCTGGCCGAGTACCTGTTCGCCACCACGCTGGTCGAGCGGATCGAAGCCGAGACCGACGTGGAGAACGTGGCCGAACAGCGCGCCCTGGAACGCGCCGGCTTCAGCCGGGAGGGAGTCCTGCGGCACACGCAGTTCCGCGCCGGGCGCTGGCGGGACAACATCATCTACAGCGTGCTGCGCGCCGAGGTCAGCCTGGACCAGTTTTGACGTCCGCGCGCGTCGGCCGGTAACGGGTAGCAGGGACACACGCGCGACGAGCCTGCGGGTAGGGTTTTTGCCCAGGTAGGTGGTTCTTCATGGAAGATACGGGGACACCGGACGGCGAACCGCGGGCGCGTTCTGCCCCGTCCTGGCCGCTGGTGCTGCCGCTGACGCTGCTGGTCATCCTGGGGCTGGCCGGACTGCGCGGGGCGGTGACGCGGCCCCGGTGGGACGGGCCGCTACGGCACGACAGCCTGGTCATCGGGCTGACGCTCGAGGTGATCCTGGGGATCTTGCTGGTGCTGACCTACCGGCGCCGGTCCCGGGCCATGCGCGCGGTGGCGCACGAGCAGGCACCGGCCAACGACGTGGCCGCCAAGCTGCGCGGGGTCCTGCTGCTCGTCCTCGGGGCGGGCATGATCGCCGTGGCGGTGGCCATCGTCGTCAGCCTGCACCTGCACCTGGGCAACGGCCGGCCTCTGCCCCTGGCCTCGGCCAGCGCCCCGCCCAGCATAAAACAGCCTCACGTACCGTCGGCCAGGAGGCCCGAGTTCAACGTGCACGTCTCGGCCGCCGTCGTCCTGTACGTCCTGCTCGTCCTGCTGCTGGTGGCCGCGGTGCTGCTGAGCATCTGGTGGTCGCGGCGGTTCGCGCCCTCGTTCAGGGGCCGGACCACCGGCTTCCTGGCTGAGGACCCCGAGGACCTGCGAGAGGCGGTGGAATCGGGCCGGTCGGCGCTGCGTACCGTCGACGACGCGCGCGCGGCGATCATCGCCTGCTACGCGGCCATGGAGGCCAGCCTGGCCGAGCGGGGCGCGGCCCGGGCCGTCGCCGACACGCCCGACGAGCTGCTGGCCCGGGCGACCAGCAGCGGCCTGGTGCGCGGCACGGCGGCCGCGCGGCTGACCTCGCTGTTCTACGAGGCCAGGTTCTCCAGCCACCCGCTGGGCCGCAGCCAGCGCGACGCGGCCGAGCGGGCCCTCGACGAGCTGGCCGCCGCAGTGGCCTCGGTCGAGCCCCAGCCATGACCGACCCCAGCAGGGACGACGGCGGCATGGTGAGCCCCTGGCGAGGCACGACGCCGGAACTGCTCACCGCCGTCCTGGTCGTCGTGGCGACTGCCATCGCCGGATACGCGGTGGCCAGCTGGGCGGGCCTGACCGTGGTGGCCGTCGCGGCCGCGGCGAGCGCGATGGTCCTGATCCGCGCGCTGCTGCCGCAGCTCACGCCGGACGCCGCGAGGAAGGCCAAAGAGAAGCCGCGGGCCCGCATCCTGAGCGGCTACTCGCACCGGCGGTTCATGGTGCACACCGCGATGACCAGCCAGAACTACTACGACGCCGAGCTGCGCCCGGTGCTAGAGCACCTGCTGGCCGCCCGGCTGGCCGAACGCCACGGCGTGCACCTGTACCAGGACCCGGACGCGGCCCGCCGGCTGCTGTGCCGTAGCCCGCGGGACCAAGGCCTGTGGCACTGGATCGACCCGGTCACCCGGCCGGAGCAGCCGACGCGGCAAGGGCAGGACGGGCGCGGCATCCCCAGGCATACCCTGGCCCGCCTCATCGACCGATTGGAGAAGCTTTGATGGGTCCCGAAGAGACGGCGGCAAACTGCTCGGCCATCCTGGACGAGCTCGAGCGCGCGGTCGTCGGCCGCCGCCGGACCCTGGAGCTGGTCCTGATCGGCATCCTGGCCGGCGGGCACGTCCTGCTCGAGGACCTGCCCGGGCTGGGCAAGACGCTCATCGCCCGGTCGTTCGCCCGGGTACTCGGCCTGGACTTCACCCGCATCCAGTTCACGCCGGACCTGCTGCCCTCCGACGTGGTCGGCGCCCCGCTGTACGACCAGCGGTCGGCCGAGATGGTGTTCCGGCCGGGGCCGGTGTTTACCCAGCTGCTGCTGGCCGACGAGATCAACCGGACGCCGCCCAAGACCCAGGCGGCGCTGCTGGAGGCGATGGGCGAGGGCCAGGTGAGCGTGGACGGGCAGACCCGCATGCTGCCGCAGCCGTTCGTCGTGCTGGCCACCGACAACCCGATCGAGTACGAAGGCACCTACGAGCTGCCCGAGGCGCAGCTCGACCGGTTCCTCATGCGGCTGCGCCTGGGCTACCTGAGCACCGGCGACGAAACCGACATGCTCCGCCGCCGCGTGGCCAGGGCCACCGAGTACGCCGAGCTCAGCCCGGTGACCAGCCCGGACGGCGTGCTGGCCATGCGGGACTCGCTGGAGCAGGTGGAGATCAGCCCCGACCTGCTCGACTACATCGTGGCCATCGTCCGGGCGACCAGGAAGGACGCCCAGGTCCAGGTGGGCGCGAGCCCGCGTGGCGGCCTGGCCCTGGTCCAGCTGGCCCGCGGCCAGGCGGTACTGCGCAAGCGCGACTATGTGACGCCCGACGACATCAAGAACGTGGCGGTGCCCGCGCTGGCGCACCGGGTCACGCTCCGCCCCGAGCTGTGGGTCCGCCAGGTCTCGGCCGATGAGGTGGTGACCAAGCTGCTCGGGGGCGTGCCCACGCCGAAGACCGATCCACGGACACAGGCAGTCACCGGCTGATGTCGGGCGACGACGCGGATCGGAGCTCCGCATCGGGGGGCTCCGGGCCACCGGGGTCTGGGGTGTCCCCAGGGGGCACAGAGTCCCCCCGGGCCAGCACAGTCAGCCTAAGGTGGCGGTCGTCGCGGCACGCTCGCCGGCTACTCACGCTGGGCCTGGCCGCGCTGTTCATCGCGACGCTGGCCCGGCGCCCGGAGTTCGCGGGGCTGGCCGCGCCCGCGCTGCTGCTGCTCGCGGCCGGGCGCAGCCAGCAGCGGCCGTCGCGGGTCCGGCTGCGAGCCCGGCCCAGCACCCGGCGGGCCTTCGAGGGCGAGCTGGTGGCCATCGACATGACGGTCGAGGGCCAAGGCGAGTGCAGCGTGCGGTGGACCTGGCATCCGGGCCGGGAGATAGAGCCGGAGGGCGCGGCAGCCGCCGACGGGGAGCGGGCCCGGTTCACCTTCTCCCCGCAGCGCTGGGGACGGCGGCAGATCGGCACCCTGGACGTGATGCTGCGCGACCGCTGGCGGCTGGCCGAGGGCCACCTGACCGTGAACCTGCCCTCGCTCGACTGCTACCCGGCCCCGGCCCGGCAGCGGACCCAGGTGGTGCTCAGCCGGCTGCAGAACCGGCTCGGCGAGCACGCGGCGCGGACGTTCGGTGAGGGCATCGAGTTCGCCGGCGTCCGCGAGTACGTGCCGGGCGACCGGCAGCGCAGCATCAACTGGCCGGCCAGCACCCGGCGCGGGCGGCTGCAGGTGAACACGTTCGCCGCCGAGCGGTCCCAGGACGTGGTGCTGCTCGTCGACGGCACCTCCGACGTCGGCGAGCCGGGGTCATCAGCGCTCGACCTGGCGCTGCGCGGCGCCGCGGCCGCGGCCCGCGCGTACCTGGACGCCCGGGACCGGGTGGGCGTGATCACCTACCACTGGGGCTCGGTCGGCTGGCTGCCGCCGGGGCTCGGCGGGCGGCAGGTGTACCGGATCATCGACTCGATGCTGGCCAGCGAGCGGGGCGGCGAAGGACCAGCCGGAGCGGTGCACGGGACCAGCATGCGCCGGCTGCCGCGGGCCGCGCTGCCGCCGGGCGCGCTGGTCGTGGTGTTCAGCCCGCTGCTGGACCAGCGGTTCGTCGAGACGCTGCGGGACATGCGCGAGCGCGGCTTCACCATCTTGGTGGTGGACGTGCTCAACGCCGATCCGCCCGTCCGGCCGCGCAGCACGGACCGGATGGCCAGGCGGATCTGGCGGATGGAGCAGGAGGCGATCAGGTTCTCGCTGCGCGAACTCGGCGTCCCGGTGGTGCACTGGGACGGGATCGTCTCCCTGGACCTGCCGCTGGCCCGCTATACCCGCCGCCCGATGATCGCCTCGGGGGCGCGGCGATGACCCGGGTCGCCGCGGCCCGGCTCGGGGCAGCACTGCTCGGCGCGGGCTGCGTGGTCTGGGCCGCCGCGCCGCTCGTGCACCGGGGCTGGGCCAACCTGGCCCTGGTCATGGCCATCGCCGGGGTGGCCGCGGGCGCGCTGCGACTGGCGCTGGCCGGGGTCCCGGCGCCCGAGGACACGTTCCTGCTGTCGGTCCCGGTACGGGCCTGGCTCGGATTCCTCGAGACGCTGCGCCGGGTGCCCTGGGAGGAGGTCGCGGCCGTGGCGCTGGTGTGGCTGGAGGTGATGCACCGGTCCCGGCCGTGGCACACCGCGGTGCTCGGCGCCGCGGTCATCGCCTACCTGCTCGCCACGCACCTGGCCGAGTCCGACGCCTCCCCCGCGGCGCTCCGGCCGCAGGCGCGGGTGCTGGCCGTGGGGGCGGGCCTGCTCGCCCTCGGCGCGGGCGCCGGGATGCTGCCCGCGACCGGGCCGGGCGCGGGCTCGGCGCTGCTCCGGCTGGTCGCGGCGGTCGCGCTGATCGCCGCGGCCGGCCTGGTCCTGCCCTTCGTGGCCCCGCGCGACACCTCGGACCAGTAGGCCCCGGAAGTGGGCGGCGGACCCTTGTAGGGATATACAAGAGGGACACGGAATCACGGGTCTTCCTTGGGGCCTGGCGGCTTACGAGAGCGCTGGTCAGGCGGGAAGATGGGGATTTACGCAGAGGAAACAGGAGGCCTGATGGCTGAGATCGTCCGGGCCGGGCTAATCCAGCAGCGCTGGACCGGGGACAAGGAATCGATGATCGCGGCGGCGGTGGACCATATCCGGACCGCGGCCTCGGCCGGCGCGCAGGTCGTGTGCCTGCAAGAGCTGTTCTACGGGCCGTACTTCTGCCAGGTGCAAGACGCCGACTACTACTCTTACACCGAGGCCATCCCGGACGGGCCGACCACCCGGCTGCTGCAGGACGTCGCGCGGGAGAGCAATATCGTCATCGTCGCGCCGATGTACGAGGAAGAGCACCCGGGCATCTACTACAACACCGCGGCGGTAATCGACGCCGACGGCAGCTACCTGGGCAAGTACCGCAAGACGCACATCCCCCAGGTCAAGGGGTTCTGGGAGAAGTTCTACTTCCGGCCGGGCAACATGGGCTACCCGGTGTTCGACACCGCGGCGGGCCGGATCGGCGTCTACATCTGCTACGACCGGCACTTCCCCGAGGGCTGGCGGGCGCTCGGCCTGGCCGGGGCGCGGATCGTGTTCAACCCGTCGGCCACCAGCCGGGGCCTGTCCCAGTACCTGTGGCGGCTCGAGCAGCCCGCGTCCGCGGTGGCCAACGAGTACTTCATCGGCGCGATCAACCGGGTCGGCATCGAGCCGCTCGGCGACGACGACTTCTACGGCCAGACCTACTTCGTCGACCCGCGCGGGCAGTTCGTCGGCGACGTCGCCGCCGACGACAAGGACGAGGTGGTGGTCCGGGACCTGGACATGGACCAGCTGGCCGAGGTCAGGAACCTGTGGCAGTTCTACCGCGACCGCCGCCCCGACCAGTACGAGACGCTGGTCCAACCATGAGCATTCTGATTTCTGGCGGGACGGTGGTGACGGCGTCCGGGACGCTGGACGCCAACGTGCTCGTGCAGGGCGAGAAGATCGAGGCGTTGCTGAGCGGGGACGACACCGTTCCGGAGGTGGACCGGGTCATCGACGCGACGGGCAAGTACGTGCTGCCGGGCGGGATCGACGTGCACACGCACATGGAGATGCCGTTCGGCGGGACGTTCTCCGTGGACACGTTCGAGACCGGCACCCGGGCCGCGGCCTGGGGCGGCACCACGACCATCATCGACTTCGCGGTCCAGGCCAAGGGCACCTCGCTGCTGGCCACCCTGGACAAGTGGCACGCCAAGGCGGACGGCAACTGCGCCATCGACTACGGCTTCCACATGATCGTCTCCGACGTCAACGACACGACGCTCAAGGAGATGGAGGCGTGCGTCGCGGCCGGGGTGAACAGCTTCAAGATGTTCATGGCCTACCCCGGCGTGTTCTACGCCACCGACGGGGAGATCCTGCTGGCCATGCAGCAGGCCGCCCGGCTGGGCGCGACCATCTGCATGCACGCGGAGAACGGCATCGCCATCGACCAGCTGGTCGCGCAGGCGCTCGCGGCGGGCCGCACCGACCCGGTGTACCACGGCCTGACCCGCCCGCCCGAGCTGGAGGGCGAGGCGACCTCACGGGCCATCACGCTGGCCAAGGTGGCGGACTGTCCGCTGTACATCGTGCACCTGTCGGCCAGCCAGGCGCTGGCGGCGGTGGCCGAGGCCCGGGACGCCGGGCAGAACGTGTTCGCCGAGACCTGCCCGCAGTACCTGTACCTGTCCCTGGACGACCTGGCCCGGCCGGACTTCGAAGGCTCGAAGTTCGTCTGCTCGCCGCCGCTTCGGCCCAAGGGCCACCAGGACTCGCTGTGGCGCGGCCTGCGGACCAACGACCTGTCGGTGGTGTCGACCGACCACTGCCCGTTCTGCTTCAAGGACGGCAAGGAGCTGGGCCGGGGCGACTTCTCCAAGATCCCGAACGGGATGCCCGGCGTCGAGCACCGGATGGACCTGCTGCACCAGGGCGTGGTGGCGGGCCAGCTGTCGCTGCCGCGCTGGGTGGAGGTGGCCTCGACGACGCCGGCCAGGATGTTCGGCCTGTACCCGCGCAAGGGGGTCATCGCGGCCGGCTCGGACGCCGACATCGTGATCTACGACCCGCAGGCCACCCAGACGCTGTCGGCGGCCACGCACCACATGAACGTGGACTACTCCGCGTACGAGGGCATGCAGCTCACCGGCAGGGTGGTGACCACGCTGTCCCGCGGCCGCGTGGTGATCGACGACGGCCAGTACCTGGGCAGTACCGGCCACGGCACGTTCCTGGCCCGCGGGCTGAATCAGTACCTGCTGTAGCAGCACGCACCACGGTCCGTTCGGAGTAAAAAAGGTCTTTAGGAGGGGTCATGAAATTCGGTGTGGTCCTGCAGACCAACCCGCCCGCCAGCCGGGTGGTCGACATGATGCGGCGGGCCGAGGACGCGGGCTTCTCCTACGGGTGGACGTGGGACTCACACGTGCTGTGGCAGGAGCCGTTCGTGATCTACTCGGCGGTGCTCGCCGCGACGTCGGGCCTGACCGTGGGGCCGATGGTGACCAACCCGGGCACCAGGGACTGGTCGGTCACCGCGTCGCTGTTCGCGACGCTGAACGACATGTACGGCAACCGGACCGTGTGCGGGATCGGCCGCGGCGACTCGGCCCGTCGGGTGATCGGGCAGCCGCCGATGTCGCTGGCCTCGCTCTCGTCGGCGATGAGCGTGATCAAGGGCCTGGCCGAGGGGCGGGAAGTGATCCACCACGGCCAGCCGCTGCGGCTGCCGTGGGTGCGTGACGGCAAGCTGGAGATCTGGATGGCCGCGTACGGGCCGAAGGCGCTGAAGCTGGTCGGCGAGCAGGCCGACGGGTTCATCCTGCAGACCGCCGACCCGGACATCGCCCGCTGGACCATCGGGTCGGTGCGGGAAGCGGCCAAGGAGGCCGGGCGCGACCCGGCCTCGATCACGATGTGCGTGGCGGCGCCCGCCTACGTGGGCGAGGACCTGGCGCACCAGCGGGAGCAGCTGCGGTGGTTCGGCGGAATGGTGGGCAATCACGTGGCCGACCTGGTGGGCAGGTACGGCACGGACGGACCGGTGCCGCACGAGCTGACCGACTACATCGCGGGGCGTGCGGGGTACGACTACGCGCACCACGGTCGTTCGGACAACCCGGACGTGGACTTCGTGCCGGACGCGATCGTCGACCGGTTCTGCCTGCTCGGGCCGGTGTCCGCGCACGTCGAGCAGTTGCGCGAGCTGGCCGACGCCGGCGCCGACCAGTTCGCCCTGTACCTGATGCACGACCAGGAGGAGGAGACCCTGGCCGCCTACGGGTCGCAGATCATCCCGTTGCTCGGCTAGTCGGTCCCGGCTGCGGTGAGGGTCTTCTCGAGCTTGGGCAGCTCTTGCTGGTCGGCTAGGGCGATGGCCAGTTCGCCGGTCGCGGTCGGGTGCAGCGGCGCCCGGTCCTGCGGGCCCTGGACGTAGGGGTCGGCGGTGCACAGCTCGTGGCCGGTGAACGGCGGGTCGGCCACCCCGAACCCGAAGACCTGCGCGCCCTCGGCCAGCACCGTGTTCAGCTGACCGAGGCGGGCCAGCAGTACCTTCTCCTTGGCCGGGGTGAGGCCGTAGCGGGCCAGGCAGCCGATGTCCGGCCCGAACGGCGAGTAGTACTCGTTGACCAGGACGGCGGGGCTGCCGGGCAGGTCGGCCAGATCGCCCAGCAGCTGGTAGTAGCTGCGGGTGAACGAGTTGAGCAGCTGGCTGAAGTACGCGGTGGACACCTTGTCGTTGCACACCGCGCTGGCCGCGCACAGCCGGGTCATGATCGACCATTCCACGTCGTCGGCGCCCACGCTGACGATGATGACCTTGGCGCGGGTGGCTAGCTGGGCCTCGTCGAGCTGGGCCGGCGCCACCTGTCCGTTGCCGAGCACCTGGACGCCGAGCAGGCCGTTCTGGATCGTCGCGCTGCTGCAGGCCAGGTTCAGCACGTTCCAGTTGTTCACCGTGGCCAGGTCGGCGGCGTAGGACTGGCTGCTGCGGCCGCACGCGCGGTCCAGGGCGCCGGCGTTAGGCACGGCCGGGTTGCCGACCGCGGCGGCGGTCGAGTCGCCGATCACCACCGCCTGCACGCCGGGCAGCGGCCGCGCGACCGGCCCCGGGTTGTCGGCGAGCGGGTCGGCGCCGACCAGGTCGTCGAGGGTCTTGACGCTGCGCAGCACGGTCGGCGTGCTGCGGGCGGTCAGCAGCACGCCGCCGATGTTCACCGCGACGACGACGGCCAGTCCCGCTCCGACGGTCTTGAGCATTTTTCGATGTGATTGCCGGCGAATCCCGGCCACGGCGATCAGCGCGACGGCGGCGAAGCCGGCGGCGATGAGCGTCTCCCACACGAAGTAGCGGGTCCAGCCCTGGGCCAGCTGCTGGCTGAGGCTGAGCTTGAGCTGGCGCGGATCATCGGAGCGGAGCAGCTGGGCGACCTGCGGGTCGATGGTGATGTGGGTCAGCTGCAGCAGCGGCCTGATCGGGCCTTCGAACTGCGGCTTGGTCGGTATCGCCTGGCCGAACAGGTCCAGCTCGCCCGGACCCGACCAGCTGAGGGACGGGATGGCCGCCCCGACCTGGGCGGTCTGGCCGGCCGCGGAGACGGTCTGCATGGGCGCGACCTGCAGCGCCAGCCAGATCGAGCCGGCCGTGATGATCAGGAAAGCGACAAGGTAGAAGACAACCTTCCTGGTCAGCCGCAGGAATGAAGAAATCTAAGCACTCCCCGAGGGTCAGAGCCTGTGCTCCTCACGCTACCCGGGACGGACGGGCGCCAATCGTCACCGAGGGCAGCCGGACCGAGACCGGCTTGGCCGTGGCGTCGGGCGCCCAGGCGATCAGGGCTAGCTCATAGGTACCCGCCGGGACCGGGGCCAGGTCGAACTCGGCCTGGCCCGGACCGGCCAGCGGCACCGGGTCCTGGAGGTTCCACCCGGGTCCGGCCGGGCGCCGGGCGCGGATGACCGCCCGCAGCGGCGTGCCGGGCGGCGCGCCGCTGACGGTGATGGCCAGGCGAACCGGTACGGCCAGCTCGGTGCGCGGGCTGGCGGCCGGCACGCCCCTGGTCACCATGTCCGCCCGGCCTGCCGCGTCGATGATCCACGCGCTCTCGATCCGCAGCTGAGCCAGGTCCAGCCGGGAGGGCTGGCCGGAGGCCTGGGCCGGCTCCGCCGCGGCGGCCGGGACGGGCTCCTCCGCGGGCTCGCCGCCAGGCGGCTCCCCGACGCCAGGCGGCTCCCCGACGCCAGGCGGCTCCCCGACGCCAGGCGGCTCCCCGACGCCAGGCGGCTCCCCGGGGCCGGGTACCTGGCTCAGCTGGCCATGCATCCACTCACAGACCGGACCGCAGTCCCAGCCGGACCATACATGCAGGTTCCGCTCGGGTTCGACCTCGGTCTGCTCAGCTTCGACGCGGCGCTCCCAGGCGCCGTCCGCCAGCCGCTGGCTGAAGACGACCGCGAACGAGGCCATCGGCTGCCACTCCGCCGGATCGGGCGCGGTCTCGCCGAGCTTGTCCCGGGCCTGGTCCTGCCAGCCCGCAATCTGCTCGCGGGTGGGGCGCGGCCGCAGGTTCGCCATGGCCCGGTAGAGGGCTTCCGGGTCGGCGTGGACCAGGCTCCGGAGGTCGGTGACGCTCTGCCGGTCCAGGGCGCGCAGATGCTTGTCCGCCAGGCCCTCGATCGAATTCAGATCTTCAGGCACCGCAGGCTCCTCCGTCCCCTTGTGCCCGGGTCTGGCCTAGACGAACTGATATTCCTCGAGCGCTTCGGAGCCGGCGACCGCGAGGTGGCTGTCCTTGTCCTCGCAGTAGCCGCAGCAGCGCAGCTCGAACCAGGCGGCCACCTCGTAGACCGTCCCGCAGCGTTCGGCCGGGATTCTCCCGCCGGGCACGCGGACGGTGAAGTCGATGTACCGCCCGCGGCAGCCCTTCCAGTCTCTGATCTGGAGTACTGACGCGTCCGGCAGGACGTCGGAGAGGTTGAAGTCCTCGCCCTTCCCGATCGCCGTGAAGCCGACGTTGAAGCACCAGTGACCGCAGATGCAACTCCAGAGGCGGCCCTTCAGGTACACGCGGAACCGGACCTCGAAGGGGTCCTTGGTCTCGATGATCCGGTCGTGCTTGTTCTTGTCGTCGACATCGATGATGTCGGCGTCCCAGTAGGCCCGCAGATGCCGGGCGGACAGCTCGATTTCGGTAGAGCCGTCGAGCCAGTCGATGGTGTCCGGCGGGTCCGATACGGGTGATTCAGTCATGTGCGCGTCTCCTTGCGTGGATCATGCGGCGTGGCCGGAAGCGGCCGTCGGGTCAATAATCAAGACACGCGCTAAGATGCCGCTTAGGTGGACGCATAAACGCCGGTTATTTTCCGCGAAATATGCCGGCTAAGCGCTTATTCAGCACTTAATAACCGCGCTGGCGGTGCTCAGGTGAGCGCTCGGAGGAGCTGGGTCGTCTCGACGGAAGGGGAAACGCCGAGTTCTTCGCGGAGGGCCGCGACACAAACCTGGTATTGACGGCTCACGAGTTGCTGCTGGTGCTGCGACGCATAACAGCGCATCAGCAACCTATGAGCAATCTCGGAACACGCGTCGTTACCGATGGCGAGCTGCCCGAACTGCAGGGCCTCGGATACCTCGCCCAGTTTGTAATAGAGCCCGGCCACGTCTTCGAGCGCCCGGCCGTATAGATCCTTCAGGCGGCGCTGCTCCGGCAGGTACCACTCGCTCGCGACGTCATCTTCAAAGAGCGGCCCGCGGTACAGCCCGATGGCCCGGCGGGAGGCGGCGATGACCTGCCTGAGCCGGTCGGCCTGGCGCGCTCGCCGCGCATCCTCGAGGGCCGACAGGAACTCGGTGCGGTCGATCCACCAGGTCAGATCGGGGTTCAGGCGGTAGCAGCCGTCCCCGTACACGATGGGCTGAGCGTCGCGGCCCAGCCCGTCCAAGGTATTGCGCAGGCTGTACAGGGCCACGTTGAGGTTGTTGCGGGCGGAGCTGTGGCTGTGATCGGGCCACTGCAGCGCCATCAGGACGTCACGCCGCGTGGGCCGGTCCTGGTGCACCAGCAGGTACTGGAACACGGCCCGCGCCTTCAGGTTGTTCCACCTCGGCACGCACCGCCCGGCGACCCGCACCTCCAGCGGCCCCAGCGCCGACGCCGTGATGTCGGCCTCCGGGGCGGGATCGGCGGTCACGGGGATCGCCGGGACCGGCACCGAGATCGGCTCGGGCTCGCTCGCGGCCGGCCCGGTTAGGTGCACGACCGGCGGCGCGGGGGCCCGGCCGCGCCGGAGAAGATCCCGGAGCGGGCCGACACGGCGTCTGCTCTCGGCCTGCGGCGTGTCCAGCAGGGCGTCGACACGCTCATTTATGTCCCGATCGGCCAGACGGCAGTAACGGGCGGCGGTCTCGAGTTCAATGGCCATACGCTGGTACTCGGCGCTCCATTGCCGGAGCTTGCGTACCGTGTCCACGGCGGAAGCGGACCCGATCGGGGCGCTGCCGAGGTCGGCCAGCGCTCGTTCGCTGCCGTTGAAATACGGGTCCTGGATGAGCTTGCGCAGTTCGGTCAGTGCTTCCGATAGCGCGGTCCGTGCTTGCGACGGCGCATTACGGTCAGCGTACCGCCCGATGAGCGGTACCCCCCCATTGGCAGCCATGGCCGACCCCCTTGATCAACTCGGGTAAAGGGGCGACCTTTCCTACCTTTGTGATCCTCTTATTTAAGGAGCTTCGGTTACTCGCCGTCAAGTTAAAATCGAGCTGTTTGGCCGTGATCGGCGGGCGACGATCTTACTCCCGGTGCTAAAGAGAAATCAGCACAGCTGTGCCTGCCGTGGTGATGCCGTGTGCATTGGGGGCGCGGGTCAGAGGGCGTCCTTGCGTTCCAGGTAGTTGAGGGCGACCCAGCCGATGGGGACGGGGAGCCAGAAGGTGAGCAGGCGGAACAGCAGCACCGAGCTGGCCGCTTCGGTGCCGTGCATGCCGGTGGCGACCAGGCCGGCGGTCAGGGCCGCCTCGACGGCGCCGAGCCCGCCGGGGGTGGGGACGATCGAGCCGAGCGCGCTACCGGTCAGGTAGACCACGGCGATGCCCGCGATGGCCACCGAGCCGCGGAAGGCCTGCACGCAGGCGGCCAGGCACAAGATGTACGCCAGGCTGAGCAGCAGCGCGCCGCCGATGCCCTGGATGAGCTTGCGCGGCTGCTGCGCCACCTCGAGCAGCCGCGGCAGCACCTGACCCAGCGTCGGCGCCACCCGGGCGCGCAGCAGCCGCCGCCCGGCGGGCACCAGGAACACGGCCAGGGCCACCACGACCAGCCCGGCCAGGACGAAGTAGAACCAGGTCGGCGGGCGGAACGCGTGCTTGTCCGCGGCTCCGGCGACGGCGACGAACACGACCAGCATCAAGATGTGCAGGACGAACGCCACCACCTGGGCCACGCCGACGCTAGCCGCCGCGACCGGGGCCGCGATCTTGCGGCGCTGCAGGTAACGGATGTTGATCGCGGCGCCGCCGAACGCGGCCGGCGTGACCAGGGTGACGAACGACCCGGCCAGCTGGGCGAGCAGCGTGCGGGCGAAGGGCAGCCGGCCGGCCACGAACCCGGACAGCTCCAGTGCCGCGGCGGCGTACGTCGCGGCCGACAGGGCCAGTGCCACCAGGCCCCAGCGCCAGTCCGCGATGCGCAGCACGTGCCCGAGGCTGGCCCGGGCGAGCTCGCCCGCGAGCAGGTAACTCGCGGCGACCGTGGCGACCAGCGTGACCAGGCTGCGGAAGCGGATGCGCTCGAGCCGGACGGGGGCCACCTCGCCGCCCGGGACGGCGGCGAGCAGCCGCTGGCGCAGCGCGGGCAGGACGTCGCGCCGGCGGCGCAGCGCGGCCCGGGTGGAGCGGGCCAGAGCCACCCGTTGCAGCAGCGGCACCACGCCGACCAGTTCGTCCGCGCCCGCCTTCTCCAGGGCCAGGTCGGCGGATCGTTCGGGTCCGACGTACAGCGCGAGCTCGGCCAGCAGCTGGGCCACGTCCAGGCGCACCTGCAGGTCGCTGGCGGCCACGTCGCCGTCGCCCGGGTCGAGCAGCATGACCTGGTCGTCGCTGGTCAGCAGGATCCGGTCGGCGGTCAGGGACCGGTGCGTGACCCGGTGCTCGTGCAAGATGTGCACGGCGTCCCAGATGTTGCGCAGCTCAGCGTCGGTGACTCCGGGATTCCGGCTGGCCAGCGTGGTCCCGTCGTGGTGTTCGTAGGCGAGCACGATGGCCTCCGGGCCGGCCCGGACCACCGCGCGCAGCCGGGGCGTGGGCGCGCCCGCGTCCTCGGCCGCGTAGGACAGCAGCGCCCGGCGCTCGACGGTGCGGTCCGCCGACAGCGGGGCGCCGCGCGACACCTGCCCGCGCAGCAGGACCGCCCGGTACAGCCGGTAGACCGCCCCGGCGGCCTGCTGGTCCTTGTCGTAGACGGTGATGTCCAGCCGGTCGCCGAGGCTGGTGGTCGCGGCGTAGCGGCGCGAGCCGGGCTGGTTCGGCATCCTGGTGCCGTTGCCGAGGCGGCTGATCCCGGTCAGCTGGCGATCGGCGCTGTTCAGCGCGGCCGCGATGTCCGCCGCGCTGGGCCGAAGCGACGGGCTGCCCGCCACGTACCGGACGCCGAGGCCGATGGTCCGGCCGACCAGGAGCGTGATCAGGAACGACAAGACGGTGGTGTCCAGCGCCGCGAGGTGCACGAGCGCGTAGACGCCGACCGCCAGCGACAGGGCGTTCCGCCAGCCCGGCCGCCCGGACAGGCCGATGATCGTCGCGTACGCGACCAGGCCGGCCAGGTACGGGTCGAGCGCCGCGACGTGGTGGCTGGTGCCCGGGCGGGCGAAGATGATCGCGTCGTAGAGCCGTTCGGCGAATGAGCGCAGCAGGACGGTGTTGGCTACCGCCGCCACGACCCCGGCCAGGACGCCGGTGGCCACCGCCTCGGCGAGCCGCTGCACCTGGCGGCGGATAACCTGCCGGACGGCCAGCGCGATCGGCAGGATCAGCAGGGCGAACAGGGCCAGCGGCGGCGCCACCGTGAGCAGGGCATTCGGCAGCCGGGCGCTCGCGCCGGTGATGTCGGTCTCCACGCCGGTCGTGGTGGCGCTGGCCGCGACGGCCGCCACGGCCAAGATGACGATCTCGATGAACGACGTGGTGCAGCGCAACAGGTCGATCGGCTTGCGGATCCGGCGCTCAAGCCGGTCCGTGACCTGGATCGCTCCTGGCTGCGGTGGCATCACGGGACGATCGTTTCATCTGGCGGCCCGGCCGCAAAGCCGCAGCGCCCGCGGTGCGCGCTCAGGGGATGCGCTGGACACTGGCACCGGCCCGGATGGCCTGGGGGATCTCGGCGACCTGGTCGACCACGGCGAGCAGGCGGTCGACCTGGCCGGCGGGGGCGTCGGAGCTGACTTCGACCGAGTACTCGATGCCGGTGGACTGCCAGGTCGAGGTGTCGAATCCGCCTGCCGCCCGGACGCGCACCCCGGTCAGCTCGATCCCCAGGGCCGCGGCCTCCCGGTAGACGTCGTTGAGGACGCAGCTGGCCACGGCGAGGTTGAGCACGTGCCCGCCGGTGAAGTCGGCATCCACGGTGACGCCGCCCTCGGTCCACCGGTGCGGGAAGCGGACGGCGGTGCCGGACGCGGACATCATCGTCCCGGCGCCGGCCGTGACCTCGAAGCGATTGGCCATCGGGGAGTCCTTCCTGCATCCGGTCGGCGTCACCGCCACCATCCTGCCCTACGTGGGCTCGCGTGCCACAAGCCCCGCCCGCGCTCGGCCGCGGGACGCAACCACCGCTGGGGCGCGGCAACGACGTCGTTGGGCGGTGCGCCGCGGCCCTGGTTCGGCGCACCACCACGCGCTCGCGCACCAAAGGCATCACACGCACCGTGGTCGTAGCGGATCTTCGTGATCGCGAAAGGTTTGGCCCCCATTTCGGGGGCCAAAGTCTTCGGGATCATGGAAACACCAGCCTAGTGAGCATGCAGGCACGCTGGGCTGACGCCCTGGACACCAGCGTGATCTTGCACGTGACGCTGTCGGCCGCCGGCCGGTTCCAGAGCGCGCGCGCATCTACCCGATCCGGTTCACCGGCACCGGCCGGCCCGTGCCGGGCGGCGGAGGAATCGCCTTCACCGCCCGGCTGGGCACCCAGGACTTCGGGCCGAGCGCGGCCCGGATCGGGGCCTCGGGCGCGGTCAAGGCGCCCTGAGCCGGTCAGAGCTGCGGGATGACCTGCACGAACAGGAACTGCGTAAACGCGTTCGGGTAGCCGTCGCCGGGCCCGTTCTGCTGGTCATCGCCGGCCGCGGCGATCTTCTGCAGCACGTTCATGCCGCCGATCACGGTGCCGAACGGGGTGTAGTTCGGGCGCAGGGTGGTGTCCTTCCAGGTGAAGAAGAACTGGCTGCCGTTGGTGTTCGGCCCGGCGTTGGCCATGGCCACCGTCCCGGCGGGATACGTGGCACCGGTCAGGTTCTCGTCGTTGAACGAGTATCCGGGAGCGCCAGAACCGGTGCCGGTGGGGTCACCGCACTGCAGCACGAAGATGCCCTGGACGGTCAGCCGGTGACAATGCGTCTGGTTGAAATAGCCCCGGGTGGCCAGGAACCGGAACGAGAACGTGGTGCAGGGCGCCTTGGTGGTCAGCATCCGCACGGTGATCACGCCCTGGGTGGTGTAGAACCGCACGATGAAGGGCTGCGCGGCCTGCGCCGCGTTGAACACCGGGATCCCCTTGAACCGGTCGGCGGGAATCGTCGCGTGGTAACCGCACGAGTCCGCCGCGGTGGGAGCGGCATCGGGCGCGGCCTGCGCATGCAGGCCGGGCGCGTCGAGCCGGGGCAGCGTCGTGGTGCTGGCGGTGGCCCCGGCCACGCTGGTGACGGCGGCGGCGGTCCCCGCGGTGAGGGCCAAGGCGGCGGCGAGGACGAGGCGAGATGCGCGCTTTGTAAGCATGGCGAATTATGTGCCTTCCTGTGAGAAGGCCGATTCTGGTGCCCGGGCCAGTACGTCGTCAAGGCGGAGCGCGGGTCAGCCGGGGGTGTGGGCCGCGGCGCGGCTGGCGCGTATCGTCCCTGGCATGAGGGTTTCGGAGATACGCGACCTGATCAGGGTCAAGCCCGTCGAGCTGGACGCCACCCGGCGGCGGCTTTCGGCCTGCCATGACATCGACGACCTGCGCGCCGCGGGACGCCGGCTGATCCCGCGCCCGGTCTTCGACTACGTCGACGGCGGGGCCGACCAGGAGGTGTCGCTGCGGGCGAACACCAGGGCGTTCCGGCAGTTCCGGTTCCAGCCGCGGACCCTGGTGGACGTGTCGGAACCCGACACGACCACCGCGTTCCTGGGCTCGGTCACGCCGCTGCCGCTGGCGCTGGCCCCGACCGGGTACACGCGGATGATGCACCCGGCGGGCGAGATCGCCGCGGCCCGCGCGGCGCGAGAGCACGGGCTGCCGTACACGCTGTCCACCATGGCCACCACCAGGATCGAGGACGTGGCCGGTGCCGCCGGCGGCGGCGACCTGTGGTTCCAGCTGTACATCCTGCGGGACAGCGGGCTGAACAAGGAACTGGTCGACCGGGCCGCCGCGGCCAAGTACCGCGTGCTGGTGGTGACGGTGGACTGCTTCGTCACCGGGCACCGCACCAGGGACCGGCGCAACGGGCTGGTCATCCCGCCCGAGCTGACCATGCAGACGCTGGCCAGCATCGCGGGCAAGCCCGGCTACTGGATCCGGATGCTGCGCAACCCGGCCATCGACTTCGCCAACTTCGCCGGGCACGAGGCGGTGACCATCGAGGGCACCGGCGCGCTGTTCAACCCGGCCATCAGCTGGGACGACATCGCCGAGCTGCGGGCCAGGTGGCCCGGCCGGCTGATCGTCAAGGGACCGCTGGGACCGGCCGACGCCGCACGCGCGGTCTCGGCGGGAGCCGACGGCGTGCAGCTGTCCAACCACGGCGGCCGCCAGCTGGACCGGGCGGTCCCCTCGGTGCACACGATCGCGACCGTCCGCGACATGGTCGGCCCGGACGTGGCGGTGCTGGTCGACTCGGGCGTCCGGCACGGAGCGGACCTCGCGGTGGCGCTGGCCCTCGGCGCCGACGCGTGCGCCATCGGGCGCGCCTACCTGTACGGGCTGATGGCGGGCGGCGAGGCGGGGGTGAACAAGGCGCTGGACATCCTGGCGGCTCAGTTCAAGCGCACCATGCAGCTGCTGGGTGTGCGTTCGGTGGCCGAGCTGCGTGAGCTCGGGTCCTCGTTGCTGGTCAAGGGGTGATCGCGTGATCTCGACCGGGCAGCTGCTCGGCTTCGCGCTGGCGTCGCTGGTGCTGATCGTCATCCCCGGGCCGGGGGTGCTGTTCGTGATCGGGCGGGCGCTGGCGCACGGGCGGCGCACCGCGCTGGCCACCGCGCTCGGCCACGCGGCGGGCAACTACGTGGTGGCGGCGTGCGTGGCCGTGGGGCTGGGCACGCTGCTGCAGCGGTCGGCCGAGGCCTTCCTGATCGTGAAGATCGCGGGCGCGCTGTACCTGATCTACCTGGGTGTGCACGCGATACGCCAGCGCAAGTCGCTGGCCGAGGCGATGGCGGTAGCCGCCCCGCCGCGAGAGGGGTGGCGGGCGGCGCGGGACGGGGCCGTGGTCGGGCTGACCAACCCGAAGGCGTACATCTTGTTCGGCGCGATCCTGCCGCAGTTCGTGAACCGCTCCGCGGGGAACGTGCCGGCCCAGATGCTGATCCTGGCGCTGGTCTCGGTGGCCATCGGGGCGGCCTCGGACTCCGCCTGGGGGTTCGCGGCCAGCGCGGTGCGGGCCTGGTTCGCGCGCTCGCCGCGCCGGGTGGAGATGGTCGGCGGGGCCGGCGGCCTGGCCATGATCGGCGTCGGCGTGACGGTGGCCGTTACCGGCCGGCACAGCTGAGATCCGGTTACGCTGCTGCGGTGGCCGAAATGACCCAGGAAGAAGAGCTTGACCTGCGGTTCCTGGCCGCGGTGCGCGAGCTTCCCGGCGGGACGGCGGGGACCGGCGACCTCGGCGCGCCGGTCAGGGCCGGGACCGGGCTGACCGGTGAGCAGGCGCTCGCGCTGTTCGACGCCCAGGCCGGCAGCCGCCACCTGGACCTGGCGGCGCGGTACCTGCGTGCCGAGGGCCACGGCTTCTACACCATCGGCTCGGCCGGGCACGAGGCCGACGCGGCGGTCGCCGCGGCGCTGCGCTGGTCTGATCCCGCGCTGCTGCACTACCGCTCGGGTGCCTTCTACCTGGCCCGCGCCGCGCAGGTGCCCGGCTCCCAGCCGCTGCGGGACGTCCTGCTCGGCCTGGTCGGCGCCAGCGACGAGCCGATCGCGGGCGGCCGGCACAAGGTCTTCGGGCACCACGGGCTGGCCATCATCCCGCAGACGTCCACGATCGCCTCGCACCTGCCGCGCGCGGTCGGGATCGCCTTCAGTATCGGGCGGGCCGCCAAGCTGGGCGTCCCGTCCGCGTGGCCCGCGGACGCCATCACGGTGGCCAGCTTCGGGGACGCCTCGGCCTCCCACTCCACCGCGGCCGGCGCCATCGGCGCGGCCTGCCGCACGGCCTATCAGGGCCTGCCGATGCCGCTGCTGCTGGTCTGCGAGGACAACGGCCTGGGGATCAGCGTGCGGACCCCGGACGGCTGGGTGGCGGCCGCGCACTCCGGGCGGCCCGCGCTGCGTTACTTCAGCGCCGACGGCCGTGACCCCGCGGCCTGCTTCGATGCCGCCGCGGCGGCCGCGGCGCACGTGCGGGCCAGCCGCTCCCCCGCGTTCTTGCACCTGAAGGTGGTGCGTTTCCTCGGGCACGCCGGCAGCGACGCGGAGATCGGCTACCGCGGTCAGGCCGAGATCGCGGCGCAATACGCCCGCGACCCGCTGCTCGGCACCGCGCGGCTGATCGTGGCGGCCAGCCTGCTCGGCCCGGAACAGGTCGCCCGCCGGTACGAGGCGCTGCGGGCCCGGGTCCGGCTGATTGCCGAGGAGGCGGTGACGCACCGCCGCCTGGCCAGCCGCGCTGAGGTGACCGGGCCGCTCGCGCCGCGTCACCCCGGCCCGGTGGAGCGCCGGGCGGCCCGGGCCGCGTCGCCCGCGGCGCGGTCGCACGCGTTCGGGCGCGGGCTGCCGGAGGAGGCCGGGCCGCTGACCCTGGCGGACACCATCAACCGCGGCCTGGCCGACGCGCTGGCCGGCTACCCGGAGCTGATCGTGTTCGGCGAGGACGTCGGGCGCAAGGGCGGCGTGTACGGGGTGACGCGCGGGCTGGCCAGGCGGTTCGGTGTGGGCCGGGTGTTCGACACCCTGCTCGACGAGCAGGCCATCCTGGGGCTCGGCCTCGGCGCGGGCATCTCCGGCCTGGTGCCGGTGCCGGAGATCCAGTACCTGGCGTACCTGCACAACGCCGAGGATCAGCTCCGCGGTGAGGCGGCCAGCCTGCAGTTCTTCTCCAGCGGGCAGTACCGCAACCCGATGGTGGTGCGGGTGGCGGGGCTGGCCTACCAGAAGGGCTTCGGCGGTCACTTCCACAACGACAACGCGGTGGGCGTGCTGCGTGACATCCCCGGCCTGGTGGTGGCGGTCCCGGCCCGGGCCCAGGACGCGGCGCCCATGCTGCGCACCTGCCTGGCCGCGGCGCAGGTGGACGGCACGGTCTGCGTGTTCCTGGAACCGATCGCGCTCTACCACACCCGCGACCTGCACCAGCCGGGCGACGGCGGCTGGCTGTCGCCCTACGCGGGCCCGGAGCGGTGGGCGGCCGAGCACGTGCCGATCGGGCACGGCCGCGGCTACGGTGACGGCACCGACCTCACCCTGGTCACGTTCGGGAACGGGGTGCCGATGTCGCTGCGGGTGGCGCGGCGGCTGGCGGCGGACGGGACCGGCGTCCGGGTCTTCGACCTGCGCTGGCTCGCGCCGCTACCCGCCGAGCAGCTGCACGCGGAGGCCGAACGGACCGGCCGGGTCCTGGTCGTCGACGAGACCCGCCGGTCCGGCGGCGTGTCCGAGGGGGTGTTCGCCGCGCTCGCCGACGGCGGGTACCGCGGCCGGCTGGCCAGGGTCACCTCGACGGACAGCTTCATCCCGCTCGGTGACGCCGCCGCGCACGTGCTGGTGTCCGAGCCGGAGATCGAGCAGGCCGCCCGGAAGCTACTCGGCTGAGGCGCGGGCCAGGAAGTAGGCCCGCTCGGTGGCGATCTCGGCGCCCGGGTAGGGCTGGCGGACAGTGCGGGCCTGCACGGTAAAGCCGGACCGGTCCAGTTCGGCGGACAGCCAGCCGGGGTCGAAAAAGCGGAACGACACGTCGACCTGCGCGCCGAACCACTCGGCCGAATGCCGCACCTCCTGCCCCGCGTGGACGGCGAGCAGGAGCAGGCCGCCGTCGGCCAGCACCCGGCGGAACTCGGCGAGCGCGGTCCGGACGTCGGCGTCTTCGATCATGTGGATCAGCGCGTAGAAGCAGGCCAGGCCGTCCCAGGAGCCGTCCGGTGCGGGCAGCGCGGTCATCGATCCGGTGCTGAACTCCAGGTCCGGGTGGCGGGCCCGGGCCTGCGCGACCATCTGGGCGGACAGGTCGATCCCGGCCGCGGCCAGGCCCAGCCCGGCCAGGAACGCGGTCACGTGGCCGGGCCCGCAGCCGACGTCCCAGACGCGTGGCCGGCCGGGGGCGTCCGCCGCGACCTGCTCGGCGAAGGCGGTGAGCAGGGCCCGGTCCAGCGGCTTGCCGCGCAGCTCGTCGCTGAGCTGGTCGGCGTACGCGGCCGCGACGGCGTCGTAGCTGGCCCGGGTGCCGGAAATATGGGCAGGGATGTGCTCTCCGGTCACGGCGTCTCGGTGAGCTGCTCGCCCCGGGCCTCGCGTGCGGCGCGCGCGGGGGACGTGCCGTCGATCCGGACGCCGGACAGGGCGAGGATGGCGACCAGCACGGCGGCGCAGGTGATCGACGCGTCGGCCAGGTTGAACGTCCACGGGAAATGCGGCAGGTTCAGCCAGTCGACCACGCTGCCGCGCAGCGGGCCCGGGGCCCGGAACAGCCGGTCACCCAGGTTCCCGGCGGCCCCGCCGAGCAGCAGCCCCAGGCCGATGGTCCAGGACAGGCTGCGCAGCCGGGCGGCCATGCGGATGACGTAGACGACCACGCCGCAGGCGACCAGCGCGATGAGCGCGGTGTAGGACGTGCCGACGCCGAACGCCGCGCCCGGGTTGACCGTGAGCCGGAGCGTGAGCAGCCCGCCCAGTACCCGGATCGGCGGATGGCCGGGCAGGTCGCGCAGCACCAGTTCCTTGGAGACCGCGTCCGCGGCGACCACGACGGCGGCGACCCCGAGCATCACCGCGAGCGTGCGTACGCGGCGCTGTTGGCTCGTCATCGATCAGAGGCCAAGGGCCGGGGCGGGAGCGGAGGACGGGCCTTGACCGGGCCGGTGGCCGGGTCCGGCGGCACCCGGGGCGGCTGCTTGTCCAGCGCCTCCAGGGCGAGCTGGACGGCGGTCTCCAGCTGCGCGTCCCGCCCGGCCGCCCAGTCGTCGGGGGTGTTCAGCACCTCCACGTCCGGGTCGACGCCGTGGTTCTCCACGCTCCAGCCGAAGTCGGTGAACCAGAACGCGTACTGGGGCACGGTAATGCCGGTGCCGTCGACCAGCGTCTCGTAGCCCTCGATGCCGACCACGCCGCCCCAGGTCCGGGCGCCGACCACCGGGCCCAGGCCGAGCAGCCGGATGGCCGCGGTGACGATGTCGCCGTCGGAGCCGGCGAACTCGTCGGCCACGGTGACCAGCGGGCCGCGCAGCGCCTCCATCGGGTAGCTCTCCGGGCCCTGCCAGCGGCCCAGACCCCAGGCGATCACCCGGCGGGCCAGCTTCTCCACCACCAGCTGGGAGATGTGCCCGCCGTTGTTCGCGCGCACGTCGAAGATCAGCCCGTCGCGGGCCATCTCGGTGCGCAGGTCGCGGTGGAAGTGCGCCCAGCCCTCCCCCATCATGTCCGGGATGTGCAGGTAGCCCAGGCGGCCCTGGCTGAGCTCGCGGACCAGGGCCCGCCGCCCGGCCACCCAGTCCTGGTAGCGCAGCCGGCGCTCGCCGCGCAGCGGCACGACCACGACCCGGCGCGTCTGGCCTGCCTCGGGGCGGACGGTGAGCTCGACCGGCTGGCCCGCGGTGCCGGCCAGCAGGGGCCACGGCCCGCGCACCGAGTCGACCGGCTGCCCGTCCACGGCCACCAGCTCGTCGCCCGGATGGACGGCCACGCCGGGGGCGGCGAGCGGCGAGCGGGCCCGCGGGTCGGACGACTCGCCGGGCAGCACCCGGTCCACCAGCCAGCGCCCGGCCGCGTCCCGGACCAGATCCGCGCCGAGCTGCCCGACCGGCGGGTGCTTGGCCGCCGGGCCGGGGGCCGGAGCCACGTACGAGTGCGAGGTGCCGGTCTCCCCGGCCAGTTCCCAGAGCAGGTCGGCGAAGTCGGCGGTGCTGCGGATCCGGTCCAGCAGCGGCCGGTACTGCTCGGCCGCTCCGTCCCAGTCCACGCCGGACATGTCCGGGGTCCAGAAGTCGCGGCGCATGATCCGCCCCGCCTCGGCGTACGCGTGCCGCCACAGCGCGGCCGGGTCGGCCTGGAACCGGGCCCGGGACTTGTCCACCGTAACGGTGTCGGCCGGGTCGTCGCGCTTGCCCGAGGCCGGCACGACCCGCAGCTCGCCGTCGTCGTGCACGACCAGCCGGGTGCCGTCGCCGCTGACGTCGAACCAGTCGATCTCGCCCGCGATCTCGGTGACCTCGCGCTTGCGCAGGTCGAACCGTTCCAGGGCGGGCCGCGGCCCGTCGGCGTCCAGGTCCGCGCCGCCCTCGCCGAGCACGCCGGTGACCTGGGAGCGGCACCAGACCAGGCCGCCCTTGATCGCTCGCAGGCTGGAGTACCTGGCCTCGATGACCGGGACCGGCACCACCCGCTCGGGCAGGCCCGCCGCATCGACGGTCACGGTCGCGGGCCCGGCCGGACCCGCCGGACCCGACGACTCGCCGTTCTTGTCCCGGGCTCCGTCACCATTCGGGCCACCCACCGGACGGCCCTCGGGCAGCGGCCCGAACGGCGACGGGGTGTCCTCCGCGAGCGGCACCAGGTACGGGCGGCTGCCGAACGGGAACGACATGTCGAAGGACTGCGCGTCGTAGACCGGGTCGAAGCTGCGCACGGACAGGAAGGCCAGGTGCAGCCCGTCGGCGGTGAAGACCGGGTCGGTGTCGGCGAACCGCCCGTCGGTCACCTCCACCACCTCGTGGTCAGCGATGCGGGCCATGCGCAGCCGCCGCAGCGGCGGCGGCAAGGGCTGGGACCAGGCCAGCCAGGCCGAGTCCGGCGACCAGCACAGGCCGTTGATGGCACCGTCCGGCGACGCGGCCAGCTCGCTGACCTGGCCCGAGGCGATATCGACGACCAGCAGCCGGCCGTCGTGGGAGGCGACGGCCACGGCTGTTCCGTCCGGGGCGGGGACGAGGCGGAGCACGAAGCCGAGCGCTCCCTCGGCGAGGCGCACGGCCGGCTCGTCGCCGGTCACCGGGGCGACCTCCAGGGCGTCCTGGCCGGCCGCGTCGGTGACCCAGACCACCTTCCCGGTCCCGCCGAGCACCCGGGGCAGCCGGGCCCGGGCGTCCGGGTCCACGTGCAGCGCCCGGGCCGGGCCGTCCTTGTGCGTCAGCCAGTGCACCGTGCCGCGCACCTCGACCACGCTGGCCTGCCCGGTCTGGTCACAGTCCAGGTCGCCGAGGTGGTCGGTGGCGGAGATGAGCCGCGGCACGCGGGCGGCGGCCGGGGCGGCGAGGGTGATGTCGAGCTTGCGGGGCGCGGGCGCGTCCGGGCCGTCCAGCAGCCAGATGTCGCCCGCCGCGTGGTAGACGATCCGGTGCCCGTCCGTGCTCGGGTTGCGCGCGTAGATGCCGTCGTGGTCGGTGTGCCGGGCCAGGCCGGTGCCGTCCAGCGCGCAGGAGTAGATGTTGCCGGTGCCCTCGTGGTCGGACAGGAAGAACAGCCGGCCGCCGATCAGCATCGGGCTGGCCAGCTGCCCGCCCAGGTCGGCCAGGACCCGGGTGAACAGGGGATCCTCACCGGCGGCGACCCACAGCTTGCCGGCCCGGCCGCCGCGGTAGCGCTTCCAGAACGCGGGCTCGCCGGCCACGCTCCCGGTCAGCAGCACGGTGCCGGCGTCCTCGATGGCCAGGTCGTTGACCAGCCCGTACGGGAGCAGCCGGGGCGGGGCATCGCCGCGGCCCGGGATCGCGAAGGCCTTGCGGTACTTGGTGGCCTGCTGGCCGGCCGAGGTGACGGCGAGCACCTCTCCGGCCGCCGTCCAGCCGGCCACCCGGGTCTGCGGGTCACCCCAGAAGGTGAGCCGGGCCGCGTCGCCGCCCTCGGGGTCGGCGGCGTAGACCTCGGGCGGGCCGTCGCGCCAGCCGGTCCACGCGATCCGGGTGCCGTCCCGGGAGAAGCGCGGGTAGCTGACCGGGGTCCCGTCGGCAGACAGCTGCCAGGCCCGGCCCCCGGTGGCGGGCGCGAGCCAGACGTCGTCGCCGGCTACGAAGGTGACCAGGTCGCCGTGGATGTGCGGGTAGCGCAGGTAGCCGGTTGCCATCACGCCCCTCCTCCCGGCCGCAGGCCCGCGGGTCCGCGGGGTGGCAGCGGCGGGCGGCTCTTGTCCGGATAACCGACTGACGGGCCCGGCGGCGCGGCGGGCGGTTGTTTCTCCAGCGCCTCCAGCGCGAGCCGGACCGCGGTCTCCAGCTGCGGGTCCCGGCCGGCCGCCCAGTCGTCGGGCGAGATCAGCACCTCCACGTCCGGGTCGACGCCGTAGTTCTCCACGCTCCAGCCGTAGTCCTCGAACGAGATCGCGTAGCGGGGCACCGTCATGTGGGTGCCGTCGACCAGTTCGTGGCCGGGGACGCCCTCGATGCCGATCACGCCGCCCCAGGTCCGGGTGCCGACCACCGGGCCCAGGCCGAGCAGCCGGGTGGCCACGGTGACGATGTCGCCGTCGGACCCGGCGAACTCGTCGCTCACCATGACCAGCGGGCCGCGGCGGGCCTCCATCGGATACGAGACGGGCTGCATCCCGCGGCCCAGCTCCCAGGCGATCACGCGGCGGGCCAGCTTCTCGATCACGAGCTGGGAGGTGTGCCCGCCGCTGTTCCCGCGCACGTCCATGATCAGGCCGCTGAACCCCATCTCGGTGCGCAGGTCACGGTGGAAGTGGGCCCAGCCCTGCCCCACCATGTCCGGGATGTGCAGGTAGCCCAGGCGCCCCTCGCTGAGCTCGCGGACCAGGGCCCGCCGCCCGGCCACCCAGTCCTGGTAGCGCAGCCGCCGCTCGTCCCGCAAGGGGACCACCACCACCGCGCGCCGGTCTCCGGAGGCGGGTTGCACGGTGAGCTCGACCGGCTTGCCCGCGGCGCCGGCCAGCAACGGCCACGGGCCGCGGACCGGGTCGACGGGCTGCCCGTCCACCGCGGTCAGCTCGTCACCGGGCCGCACGGCCACGCCGGGGGCCTCGAGCGGCGAGCGGGCCCGCGGATCGGAGGACTCACCGGGCAGGATCCGGTCCACGATCCAGCGCCCGGCCGGATCCCGGGACAGGTCGGCACCCAGCTGGCCGACCGCCAGACCGGGGTCGCCCGGGGAGAAGTGCCAGTCCTCGCCGGCCTTGGTGATGAAGGCGTGCGACGTGCCGAGCTCGGCGACCAGCTCCCCGAGCAAGTCGGTGAAGTCGTTGGCGCCGCGGATCCGGTCCAGCAGCGGCCGGTATTCCTCCTGGACGCCGTCCCAGTCCACGCCGGACATGTCCGGGACCCAGAAATCCCGCCGCATGATCCGGCCCGCCTCGGCGTACGCGTGCCGCCACAGCGCCGCCGGGTCGGCCTGGAACCGGGCCCGGGACAGGTCGACGGTCACGACGTCGTCGGAGGAACGGTCGTCCTCCTTGCTCTCGGACGGCACGACCCGCAGCTCGTCGCGGTCCCTGATCACCAGGCGGGCGCCGTCGCCGCTGACCGTGAACGAGTCGAGCTCGGCGGCCAGTTCGGTGACCTCGCGCTTGCGCAGGTCGTAGCGCTCCAGCGCCGGGCGCGGCGCGTCGTCGTCCAGGCTCGCGGTGCTCTCGCCGAGCACGCCGGTGACCGGCTCACGCAGCCAGGCCAGGCCGTCGGAGACGGCGCGCAGGCCCGAGTAGCGGCCCTCGGGGACGGGCACGCCCACCACGCGGCCGGGCAGGCCGGCTGGGTCGACGGATACCACGGCCCGTTCGGAAGAATCGGATTTTTCCTCGTCCGGCGGGTCCTGGCTCACCGGACGGCCACCGGGCAGGGGCCCGAACGGCGAGGCGGTCTGCGCGGCGAGGGTGACCAGGTACGGGCGGCTGCCGTAGGGGAACGACAGATCGAAGGACTGGGAGTCGTAGACGGGGTCGAAGCTGCGCTGCGACAAGAAGGCCAGGTACAGGCCGTCGGCGGTGAACACCGGCTCGGTGTCGGCGAACCGGCCGTCGGTCACCTCCACCACCTCCTGGCTGTGCTGGCCCGGGGGGACGACCCCCCCAGACCCCCCCGAAGGGGCGGATATACGGGCCATGCGCAGGCGGCGCAACGGCCACGGGCGAGGATGGGACCAGGCCAGCCAGGCCGAGTCGGGCGAGAATGACAGGTGATCGACGGGCCCGTCGTCGGACCCGGGCAGCTCGGTGACCTGCCCGGAAGCCACGTCGACGGCCAGCAGCGCGCCGTTGTGCAGGGCGGCGGCGACCGTAGCCCCGTCCGGGGAAGCGGCCAGGCTGGTGACCGTGCCGCCAAGATCTTCGGTCAGCCGAACGGGCCGTGGTTCACCGCTCACGGCCACGACCTCGAGCGCGTCCCGGCCGCCGGAGTCGGTGACCCAGACCACCTTCCCGGTCTCGCCGAGCACCCGGGGCAGCCGCGCCCGGGCGTCCGGGTCCACGTGCAGCGCGCGGGCGGGACCGTCCTGGTGCGTCAGCCAGTGCACCGTGCCGCGCACCTCGACCACGCTGGCCTGCCCGGTCTCATCGCAGTCCAGGCTGCCCAGGTGATCGCGGGCGGTGACCAGGCGGGGGGCGCGGGCCGCGGACGGGGAGCCGAGGGTGATGTCGAGCTTGCGGGGCGCGGGCGCGTCCGGGCCGTCCAGCAGCCAGATGTCGCCGGCCACGTGGTAGACGATGCGATGCCCGTCGGTGCTCGGGTTCCTGGCGTACATGCCGTCGTGGTCGGTGTGCCGGGCCAGGCCGGTGCCGTCCAGGGCGCAGGAGTAGACGTTGCCGGTGCCCTCGTGGTCGGACAGGAAGAACAGCCGGCCGCCGATCAGCATCGGGCTGCTGAACTGGGTGTCCAGGTCGGCCAGGATCCGGGTGAACAGGGGGTCCTCGGCGGTCGCGGTCCAGAGCTTGCCCGCGGTGCCGCCCCGGTACCGCTTCCAGCGGGACGGCTCGCTGTTCTCCCGGCCGGTCAGCAGCGCGGTCCCCGCGCTTTCCAGGGCAAGGTCGGTGACCGGGCCGAACGGCAGCCGCCGCGGCGGCGCGCCGTGCAGCGGGACCGCGTAGGCCCAGGAGTACTGCTTCTCGGGCTGCCCGGCGGCGCTGATGGCCAGCACCTCGCCGGCCTGGGTCCAGCCGGTCACCCGGGTCTGGTCGTCGCCCCAGTAGGTGAGGCGGTCCTGGCCGGCGCCGCCGGCGTCGGCCGCGTAGACCTCGGGCTGGCCGTCCCGCCAGCCGGTCCAGGCGACCTGGGTCCCGTCCCGGGAGAAACGCGGGTAGCTGACCCGGGAGGCGTCGGCGGACAGCCGCCAGGCGCGGCCGCCATCGGCGGGGGCGAGCCATACGTCGTCTTCTGCGACGAAGACGACGAGCTCACCGTGAACATGCGGATACCGAAGATAACCAGCGGAAGTCACGCGGTTTATCTTATTGGCTAGAGCCAGCCTCGTTCTGAGGCGATCCGGAGCGCCTCGGCGCGGTTGCGGGCGCCGGTCTTCTGGATGCAGGCGGACAGGTAGTTCCGGACGGTTCCCTCCGACAGGTACAGCTCGCGGGCGATCTCGGCGATGGTCCCGCCGTCCGCGGAGGCGGCCAGGACGTCCCGCTCGCGCGGGGTGAGCGGGTTGAGCCCGTCGGCCAGCGCGGCGGCGGCCAGGTCCGGGTCGATGACCCGCTCGCCGGCCAGCACCCGGCGGATGGTCTGGGTCAGCTTGTCGGCCGGGGAGTCCTTGACCAGGAACGCGGACACGCCCGACTCCATCGCGCGGCGCAGGAACCCGGGGCGGCCGAACGTGGTCAAGATGACGATCTTGGTCTCCGGGTGCATCTTCTTCAGCTCGGCGGCGGCGGCCAGCCCGTCCAGGCCGGGCATCTCGATGTCCAGCACGGCCACGTCCGGGCGGGTTCGCTTCGCGGCATCGAGCACCTCGTCGCCCCGGCCGACCTGGGCCACCACCTCGAATTCGCCCTCGAACGAGAGCAGCGCGGCCAGCGCCTCCCGGATCATCACCTGGTCCTCGGCGAGGAGCAGTCTGACCGGGCCTTTCGCGGAGTCAGGTGTCATACCGGTCCACCGGGACCGTCGCGGTCAGCTTGAAACCCTGGCCTTTCGCCGGATCGGCAGCGCCCAGCGAAAGCCGGCCGCCCTCGGTCGACAGGCGTTCGGACATGCCGCGCAGGCCCGCTCCCTGGCTGTCCTGGTTGCTGTCCTGGGCCTGGCCGGGGCCGCGGCCGTCGTCGCAGACCTCGAGGGCGAGCTCGCCGGGATGTTCGGCCAGGCGGATCCGGCAGGTCTTCGCGCCGGAGTGCCGGATCACGTTGGTGACCGCCTCACGCAGGCACCAGGCCAGCACGGCTTCGGCTTCGGCGTCGAACGTGCCCGAGCGCAGGGTCAGGCCGGGGTCGTCGTCGAGCCGGATGCCGGCCGCGTCCAGGGCGTGCCGGGCGGTGATGACCTCGATCGCGAGCGTGGGCCGGCGGTAGCCGCTGACCGCCTCCCGGATGTCGTGCAGCGTCTGCCGGCTGACCCGGCCGATGTCACCGAGGTCGCCGAGTACCGTGTCGCGCTCGGGCGTGGCCGGCAGCCTGGACAGCCGCTTGGCGGCCAGCTCGGACTTGAGCGTGATCAGCGACAGGGACTGGCCGGTCAGGTCGTGCATGTCCCGGGCCAGCCGGAGCCGTTCCTCGTTCGTGGCCAGCTTCGCGACGGTCTCGCGGGCCTGGGCCAGCTCGTGCATCACGGCGATCTGCAACCGGAAGCCGATCATCGCGACGCCGATGAGCAGGACGGGCAGCAGCACGACGAGGAAGTCGGTGGCGTCGTCGTGGGAGAGCCAGCCGAGGAAGGCGTAGCAGACCCCGATGGCGAGGACCCCGCGCAGGGCCCGGCGCCGCCCGTCGGCCTCGCCGGTCAGGACCACGCCGGTCGCGGCGGACACGTAGATCCACAGCGGCAGCCAGGCCTTGCCGTACACCACGCAGGCCAGGGCGGCGAGCACGACGATGACCGCCAGCCCGGCCCGGCCCCGGCGCAGCTGCTCGCCCCACTTGACCAGGAGGGCCACGTAAGCGATGCAGAAGGCGACCGTGATGGCCAGCCCGCCCGCGATCCACAGCACTCCGTGACGGTGGCCGAACAGGCTGGACACCGGCGCGATCAGGTACACCAGCCAGATCGCGGAGAAGAACCAGCGCCACGGGTTGCCGGTGCCGGGCACGAGCCGCGTGCCCAGGGCGGTGATCAGGATGCCCGCCCGGGCGGGCGGGGCCTCGGCGGTCACGGCGTCGCCCGGCGTAGCTTCGGGCGGCGTCACCTGGTGCTGATCGGTCGCCATCGCGTGTTCACCTCACATCCATGCTGCCACGTTTCCCGGGGGGCGGACCCGGCCAGGCCCCCGTGCCGGCCGGTCCGCCCCGTCATCGGCCGGCTCAGACCGTCTCGGCCGTCGAACGGACCGCGAAGACGGCCAGCGCGACGAAGATCGCGAGCCAGACCACGATGCCGACCACGTTGACCGCGGCCACGCTGCCCCGGCCGATGACGTCCGTGGTGATCTTGACCACCTGGTAGGTCGGCGTGAACTCGCCGAACTTCTGCAGCGCGCCGCTCAGCGGGAACCACAGGCCGCCGAAGATCGAGAAGGCGAAGAAGATCACGATGGTGACCGGCTGGACCGAATCCGGGTCGAGCTTGTACCCGAGGGCGACCGCCAGCGCCGCGAAGATCAGCGTGCCGAGCCAGATGGCCAGCGCGCACACGACCCACTTCCAGGCCGCCATGTGGACGTCGCCGTAGAACCGGCCGAGCAGGAACACGATCAAGATCGACGGCACCGTGGTCACCATCGAGGCAATGACCTTGGCGACCACGTAGGAGTTCGCCGGCAGCGGGGTGAGCCGCAGCTGCCTGATCCAGCCGTCCTTGCGCTCCTGCGAGATCCGGATCGTGTTGTTGTTGAACGCGCCGCTGAACGCCCCGAACGCGGCCATGCCGACCATGTAGAAGGCCGCGAACGGGACGCTGTACCCGTTGGCCTTCTGCTTGCCGAAGATCAGGTAGAACATCACGGGCAGCGCCACCGTGAAGATGAGGTACCGCTTGTTGCGCCGGAGCCGTGACAGTTCTGCCTTGGCCAGGGCCAGTGTGCCGCCCATCTCAGATCGTCTCCCCGTGGGTCGCGTCGTTTCCGTTGGCCGCGTCGTCTTCCGCGGTAATGGCCAGGAAGGCCTGCTCCAGGCCGAGGCCGGTGACCTCGATGTCATGCGGGCGCAGGCCCGCGTCCAGCACCGCGTACAGCGTGGCGTCGGAGTCGCTGGTCTGGATCTGCACGAAGTCGCGCCTGACCTCCAGGTTCACCAGCCCCGGCAGGCCGAGCAGGAACGGCTCGTCCACCCGGTCCAGGTGGAAGGTGAGGCGCTTGGCGCCAGCCTTGGCCTTGATCTCGGCCGGCGTGCCGTCGGCCAGCAGCCGGCCCCGGTTGATGACCAGGATCCGGTCCGCGGCCTGGTCGGCTTCTTCCAGGTAGTGGGTGGCGAACAGCAGGGTGCGTCCCTCGGCCACCTCCGCCTTCATGCCGTCCCAGAACAGCCGGCGGGTTTCCACGTCCATGGCCGTGGTCGGCTCGTCCAGCACGATCAGCTCGGACTTGCCGCAGATGGCCAGCGCGAACCGGACCCGCTGGGTCTGACCGCCGGACAGCCGGTCCACCCGCTGATCGGCGAACTTGTCGATGCCGGCGCGCTTGAGGGTGGTCTGGATCGGCTCCGGATTGGGCTGCAGGGTGGTTACCAGTGTGACCAGCTCGCGCACCGTCACCTCGGGCATCAGCCCGCCGGACTGCAGCATGGCGCCCACCCGGCCGGTCTTCACCGCGTGGTACGGGTCCGAGCCGAACATCGTGATCTTCCCGCTGGTCGGCTTGCGCAGCGCGAGCAGCATGTCCAGCGAGGTGGACTTGCCCGCGCCGTTCGGGCCGAGCAGCGCCACGGTCTCGCCGACCCGCAGGTCCAGGCTCAGCCCGTCGACCGCCTTCAGGCTGCCGTAGTGCTTAGAGACATTCACAAACGAAACAACTGGCCTGCCGGTGCTGCTCGCGCTGCCGTACCCGGCGGCGGTTTCCCGGCTGGCCGGGCCGTAATCCGTCCCGTACTGGCTCATCGTGTCCCCTGTCGTCACTGCTGCCCCCCTCTTTGCCGGTACCCATACCACCATCTGGGGTCGGCCGCAGGTAGTGCCGACCCTCAGCGGCCGGCCATGACATGCGTCATCCCCGAGCCGGTGACATGGGCCGCGCTAGCGGCGGGAGAGGACGAAGGTGGTGAGGCCGGCGGCGATGGCGCGGGCGGCCTTGACCTGCCAGCGGGGGGAGATCACCAGGGCGGCGTCGGCGGCGTTGCGCATGTTGGCGCACTCGATGAACACCTTGGGCACGGTGGACAGGTTGGTCCCGGCCAGGTCGTCGCGGGGCTGGATGCCGTCGACGCCGTCATAGGAGCTGACCGGCTCGCCGGTCCCGGCGGCGAACGCCGCGCGCAGGTCGTTGCCCAGGACCGCCGACGGGGCGACGATGGCGTTGTTGGGCCCGTCGGCGACCGGTTCCAGGATGGCGAACCCG
>Ga0209168_10000480_pt1 | contig 38545 bp, 29 predicted proteins | sample Coa_R1_FD_187156 | JGI IMG/M metagenome (GOLD analysis project Ga0209168, IMG submission 187156) | Surface soil microbial communities from Centralia Pennsylvania, which are recovering from an underground coalmine fire - Coalmine... | ecosystem: Environmental > Terrestrial > Soil > Unclassified ...
GGCTCTTCGTCAATCTCGAATAGAAACTCGCCTTCGGCGGGACTGGGTTTACGTTTCCCTTTCATCGTGAGTGCAATGTAACACCCATTCGGTGAAATTCATCAAGTCCCTTTTCGATGACAATCTCGGGTCTCCCCGCCTCGCTCCCCGCTTTCACATCATTATCTACGGACGGATTACGGCTAAAGATCAACCAGCCCTCAGTTCCCAAAAATTAGGTGCGACCGTTCGCCGCCGGAATTATTGCACTCCAGATGCCAGCGCGCCATCTCGTAGGCGGGTGTGCTGTTCTTTCCCAGCGCCGTCACCTATGTGGATGCTTCCGGCAATCGGAACACCTTCATTTCGCTGACGGCCAGCGACGCGGTGTCACAATTCGACCTGCTCCTGAACTATTGGAATGGCTTCAGCTGGAACTGGCAGAGTGTGGGTGTTCCTGCCGGCACATCTTGGGTATACGGTAATTCCTCATTCATAAACGGGAGCTCTCCTCCCTGGACTGGCGGTGGTGAATCAGAACCTCCGGAAATCTCCGGTAAGTGGCAGACAGAGGGGCTGCGATTTCTTTGATCTTCCTGAAACTAAATGGACCGCTCGCAAATCACACAAGCGCGGACACCCAATGCCATTCCTCTTAACACAAATCGCGTTAACAGAAGCTGCGAACCCCAGGAATTTCACCCTCCGGCGCGACTGCCAATTCAACCGCGGTTAGAGATAATTTGTGGCAAGCTGCAAGTCGATATAATTTCTGAGATTATCATCAATCGTCATTTTGGGAGGCGAGATTTACCAATGTTGTTTCCCCAGGAGCCTATTCTGTGAGCGTTTACCCCAGATTTTTATTTTTTCTCTTATTTTGCTTCGCCATCTATCCAAACGTTATCAGTGCGCAACAGTCGATTTCTGTAGGAACCACTCAGTCTTCAGCAGAGGAAAACGTCACTGAAGCTGACAATCTCACAAAGCAGGCGCGAGCAGCATGGCAAATCAGTGACCTCGGCGAAGCGGAGGTTTGCTATCAGCGCGCTTTGGCTATCCGGGAGAGACTCGCGCCCGGCAGCGTCGGACTGGCAGAAGACCTCAACGGGCTGGGAAATGTTCATGAACGTAAAGGCGAATTGGACATCGCTGAACGGTATTTCCGTCGCGCACTCTCAAAATCACCTGCACTCAGCCCTGAGCTTGCAGTTAGCCTGAACGGTTTGGGAATGGTCGCCGAGCAGAGAGGCCAACTGGTGCTGGAAGAACGCCTTCATCGGCGAGCGTTTGCAATTCAGCGTAAACTGGACCCCAACGGCCTGGCTTTCGCAGATGGATTGGCGTATCTGGGACGGCTCGCTTATTTCCACCATCTGTATGACAAATCAGAGATGTATTACAAACGATCTTTGTCAATTCGCGAGAAACTCGCTCCGGGAAGTCTTGATGTTGCGTCAACTCTCATAGCGTTAGGAACACTGGCTTACGCTCGTAACCAATTGGCGCAGGCCGGCGATTTGTATCACAGAGCATTGGACATTGGAAACAAGGTCGCCCCCAACAGCCTAGCCATCGCTAATTTTTTGTCACATCTTTCACCTCCTGCTTTCGACCGGGGCGACCTCGACGAAGTGGAACGGGTAGAGCAGCAAGCACTCGCAATCGAGCAAAAAATTGCGCCAGAAGGGTTAGACATGGCGGTGAGTCTCACCCGGTTGGGTGATGTCCTTGAATATCGGGGTAATCTCGTTGGGGCAGAACAGTATTACATGCACGTATTAGACATTCGGAGACGATTGGTCCCGAACAGTCTTGCGGTCGCGGCGATCCTTGCCCGGTTGGGAATTATTGCGGAAGATCGCGGTGAATTCACGAACGCTGAACAATATTATCGTCAATCGTTATCCATCCAGACAAAATTAGCGCCCGGAAGTATGGAGGTTGCAAACACTCTCAATTGGCTGGGTCAGGTGGCAATTGATACCGGCGACCTTGAGCGTGCTGCGCAGTGTTTGCATCAATCCATCATGATTACTCAGAGATTGGATCCATCCAGTCTGGAGCTTGCAGAAAGATACGCTAGTCTTGGGCGAGTTGCCAGCGAGCGCGGTGATGTGGGGGAAGCAGAGGCCTTGCTTCGCCGCTCGTTGGTAATATCCGAAAAAATCGCGCCTCAGGGTGTCGGAGCTGGAGAAATCCTGAATCTACTGGGCGAGGTACTCCGGCAACGGCACGCGCTGGCGGAAGCAAAAGAATGCCAGTTAAAGGCGTTGGCAATCCAGCAAAAGCTCAACCCGAATAGCCCTGCGGTGGCGTGGACCCTCCATCAATTGGGGAAAGCAGAGAGTGATAGCGGTGAGTTGGCGGATGCTGAAGACCATTTGCGCCAGGCTCTAATGATTCAGGAGCACACGGTTCCTGGAGGGGTAGATCAGGCTGATATTCTCGCTACACTCGCTTCAGTTCTGGAAAAAAAGCAAGAGCTAAATCAAGCCGCTGAATTGTATGATCGCACACTCAGAATACTCGAAAAAGGTGTAGTTCACGCGAGCGCTAACGACTCTCGTTCGCATTCAAGATTTGCCGAATACTCCGCAAGATATATCAACCTGCTGATGACCATGAATCAACCGGAGAACGCCTTCGAGGTGTTAGAGCGAACCCATTCCCGCTCTTTGCTGGAAATGCTTGCCGAGGCTCGTGTGGACGTTCACAAAAGCTTCGATCCTGCCCTCCTGCAGCAAGAACATTCGCTTCAACAGGAACTGACAGCAAAAGCTAATCTGCAACTCCAGCTTTTAAATCGAAAGCATGCGAGCGATGAGATATCTGGCATCCAACAGGAGATTGATGGGGTTTTGGTTTCCTATAACGCTATTGAAGAAAGACTTCGCGAGACGAATCCCGCATATAAAGCGCTTATCGAACCGGTCATACTAGATGTTAAGGACGTTCAGCAACAACTGCTGGACAAGGATACTGTCCTGTTGGAATATTCATTGGCCGAAATTCAGAGCTATTTGTGGGTAGTTAGCTGCAATTCTTTCACTGCCTATAGACTCCCCGGGCGATCAGAAATCGAGTCTCTGGCCCGCCGTGTTTACAATCTGCTCATCGAGCCGACTCGATTTGCGGGCAACGAAACGGCCGCCGTCAAAGAGGCAAGCCTGAGAAAAGCATCAGCCGTATACAACATCATTGCGTCCCGTCTAAGCCGAATGCTCCTTGGTGCAGCGTATTGGCAACTCAAGGGAAAACGGTTAATGATAGTAAAAGATGGGGCCTTGCAATATCTTCCGTTTGCTGCCTTGCCCGTGCCAGTTACTTCAATCGATTGGGCGACCGCTGCCCCATTGTTAGTGGAACATGACATCGTGAGCCTGCCATCTGCGTCTGTGCTCGCTGAACTGCGCCGGCAGGCAAGCGGACGAGAAATGCCAAAGAAGGAGGTAGCAGTATTGGCTGACCCGGTCTACAGCCAAAACGATCCCAGAATCAACGGTAATACTGCGAGCCATCGCTCAGAAACCTGGGCAGTATCTTCAGGATCCAATAGCCCTCTTATGCGTTCAGCCAGAGACCTCGGTTTGCAATCTCCCGGCGATCCCTATCTGCCACGGTTGCCGTTTTCACGCCGCGAAGCTGCGGCCATCCTGTCTGTCACCCCATACGGAGAAGGTTTGCAAGCCCTTGACTTCGCGGCCAGCCGCTCTTTGGCCATCAGTCCGGCCCTGGCGCGTTATCGCATCGTTCATTTTGCAACCCATGGGCTTCTGGACAATACACATCCGGAGCTTTCCGGACTGGTATTCTCATTGTTTAATCAGCGCGGTCAATCGCAGGAAGGCTACCTTGATCTGCAGGACATATACCACTTGAGCCTTCCTGTGGATCTTGTCGTGCTCAGCGCATGCGAAACTGCATTGGGAAAAGACGTAAAAGGAGAAGGGATCGTTGGCTTGACCCGCGGTTTCATGTACGCTGGCGCCTCTCGTGTAATGGCAAGTTTGTGGAGGGTGGATGATTCTGCTACCGCAGAGCTCATGACTCGCTTTTATCGTGCCCTGGAAAAAGAACAGATGTCGCCGGCGGCGGCTTTAAGATACTCACAACTCCTCATGTGGAAGCAGCGGCGCTGGTCCTTGCCCTTTTACTGGGCTGCATTTGAAATCCAGGGAGAGTGGAAGTAAGAGGCGCCAGAACATGAGAAAGAATGCATTTGTGTTTTTTGCCTTATTGGGATAGCATCTGGTTTTTTGATCGATATGTATACCATTCTGAAAACGAATTTTGGAGTTGACGTGAAAAAGCATAATAAACTCTCATTGAACCAGGAAATCATTCGAAACCTGAACCTGAATCTTGCCCCGTATGCTTTGTCTGATACCACCACGCAAGGTCCCCCAACCCATCCTATCAGCGAGGTGAATCAATGCTCGGTCGGCCGTCCGCTGTGCCCTCCAGCACTTTATGGCCAGGCCATTCGTTCTGAAAGATACCGCGATCCGCTCTAGTTTGATTGTCGTATTCACTAAAAAATGCTTGAGCCGCCTCGAACATTCCGGATCGACATCGAACCAGATCTGAGTAAATTTTTTGAGTATCAGAAGGGAACAAAACGCACCGGCAATCGAACTGCAGCGCCTGCTAGCTCGTCTTGATTCCGATGAGGGTCGCGCCTGGCAGGAATATGAGAAGCTGCGCCAGAAACTGGTCATGTTTTTTGAACCCCGTTTGGAAGCCTCGGAACTGGCGGAAGAGGTCCTCGACCGTATAGCGTGCAAAGCGGATTCCTACGAAATTATCAATGTTGTGGAATTTGCTTTTGGCGTGGCTCGAAACTTGCGCAAAGAAAGTTTTCATGGCTCTTCCACCTTGGTTCACCTTGTGGGTGACGAGCATCTGATCGCCGGTTGCGGAAATCCAGAGACTGATTTTTTTGACGCTAGCGACTTCGCCCGCAAACGTGAATGTTTTAGCTATTGTCTACAGCAGTTGTCGCCCGAGGACCGGCAACTGATCCTAGAGTACTACCCCCCGGATGATAAGGATCTGGAACAGCGGCGGCGGAGGCTTGCCGCGGAAACGGGACTGAATTGGGGCACGCTTCGCACCAGGATGGTCCGCTTGCGCAACCGCCTGGCAGAGTGCTGCACCAGATGTTACCGGCAAGGGCTTCACAATTCTAAATCGGGTCGGCGTTCACAGGAGCAGAGTTGATACTGGAAAACCATCAGGTTTTAGTGAAATATCTTCTGGGTGATCTCCCGGACCCGGAGCGCGAGCGCTTCGAGAGAGACTATTTCGCCAATGACGAGGCCTGGGAGTCCCTTACCTCTGCTGAAAATGACCTGATCGATTCCTATATCCGGGGGCGTCTGTCGCAACACGAGCAACGGCAGTTCGAGAGATGTTTCCTCCAATCCCAGCGTCGGCGGGAGAGATTTGAATTCGCCCAACTCCTGATGGATCCGACTCTCAGAAAGGGCCCGGACGAGGCAATTCCCCAATCAGCGCAGCAGAAATCAGGCAAGCCATGGAGCAGCCTGCGCAAATTGGCTTCGCCGTTCCTCGTTCATGTCCCGGCTGCAGCTGCCCTCCTGGCCTTGGTCATCGCCGCCATACTCGCATTCCAGAACCACCGCCTCAACTTTCAACTCGAGCAAATGAAATCCCAGCAAGCTGCTTTGCAAACAGAAATACACACCGTGCGGAAAATACCAGCAACCTCCCAAGCGCCACACAATGGTGAAACAGAAGACGCATTGGCGATCGGCCCGACCCCTACGATCTCCATGTTGCTCGAGCCCGGTAATTTGCGGTCTGCCGGTGCCGGTAATACGCATCAGATTCCAGAAATTTCCGTTGCATCGGGTTTCGTCGTCTTAGCTCTGGACCTGGCCCGGGACGAATATCCCGAATACTCAGTGGAACTTCAGACCGCATACGGCCGCGCATTGTGTATGCTGAACGAGCTGCAGAGCCGGCCCATTGGCAATGGCGGTCGAGCAGTCATATTCAAGCTTCCCTCCGAGCTGCTCTCAAAAGGGGACTACATAGTGTGGCTTTCGGGGCAAGCCGCAGGCAGGCAGCCCCAAAGGATCGATTCCTACCTATTTTCTATAGTTGACCAGCTTTAGCAGAAATTTCTCCAACAGCTGCAATTTTCTTTGTAAAAAAAAAGTCACATTTCTCCGTAACATTTAGCGCCTCAAAACCAGTACTGAATGAATGCAGAAAGTGCTGTGAAAGCTCTGCTGCTCAAACTCTGCAAATTGACAGAGGGAGGAAGTCGCAGGTTCATCCTGATCAACAGGTCGTGAGCCTGCCTTTCTCCGAGCCGCAGGCATGGGCTCCTGCCAGGAATCCAGCGGACAGCCACTGCACGGTGTCCAAAATTCTATGAAATGCTTTGCAGCATTTGCGCGCTGAAAAGCAGTAATAAGTAGATGCAGGAATGACATCCGCACAGCAGATCGTAGCACTAGAGGATTTATGGGCAATCCTGTATTAAGGTTTCCGCAGAAGTAGTGATGCTGCATTTCTCCATTGCGGGCTCGGTCTTGTGCTGTCAAAGACTTACTTGGAAGGTGTCAACCATGGCGAACACAAAATCGATTCTTGCTAACGCAGCAAATGTAGCTCTGATCGTTGTTAGTTGTCTCTTCATTTGGCTTTTCGTTATTCACCGCGATGCTCTCCGCTTCAAAGCTGGCTCGCCTCCAGACCTGACGGGTACCGTATTAAGTCCCCCACCCACATACAACTGGAGCGGTCATGATCGAACTCTGGTGATGGCCATCCAGCTGGGATGCCATTTTTGTGAGGACAGTATGCCTTTTTACCGTCAACTGTCAGAGCTGCAACACCAGAACAAGCTGCACGCAACGTTGTTGGCCTACATGCCTAATCAGGCAGGACCGGCTGCCGCCATGTTGCAATCGGAAAAACTGGATATTGCGGGCGTCTTTGATCGTCCCCTGAAGTCGCTGTCGGTTACCGGAACGCCCACTTTGCTCCTTGTCAATGCAAAAGGGCGAGTGGAACGCTCCTGGATAGGTGAGCTTCCGCCGGAGCAGCAACTTGACGTAATTAAGACGCTTGAAAAGTAGTCCATAGGGACCTGGGTCATCATGATCCAGAATTCTGTGAAAAGGAGCAGTTTATGAAAAAACTTGTCGTCAAACTCAGCCTGTTGGCCGCCCTGTGCGGTGCTAATGCATACGGCGTTCTGGAAAACAACGGTGGAGGCGGCGGTAATAACCCGTTTCCATTCTGCTGTAGCGGACCAAGTGGTCAATGTTGTGCAGCAGCCGCAACATGCGGCTGGAACGCGGATGGCACTTGTCATTCGTAGTTGACAACCAATTCTCTGGCCGCTACCGACACCTGCCCTATTCTGCAGGTGTCGGTATCAACTTGGTGATTAACACATGAAGTATATAGGAGTGTCGTTCGTGAATTCCTTGCTTACTCGGCCACGGAAATATCTTGGCTTTTGTATTTTGGCCATCGTCACGGCTACCGTTGGGATTGGAGTAACGACCGGGTTGTCGTCTATATCTAAAGCTATACTGCATCACTCGCTGAAGGTTCCGCAACCTGATAGATTGGTCAACTATACCTTGGTTGCGACTGGAGATGACGGTGTGCCGTTCTCAGGCCCTATATTCGATGCTCTACGAGTCCATCCGGGATTTACGAGATTGGCTCTGTCAAACGGCTCGGTAGATTTCCTTGCCTCATCGTTGAATGGCGGCAAACGGCTCTCTGGCGCCCTGGTAAATCCAGAGTTTTTTGCAGTCATGGAGTTGAGGCCCCATCGAGGCCGCTTCATTGATGATGAGGATGATCAGCCTGGCGGCGGGAGCCATGGATGGGTAGCTGTTCTAAGCTACAACTACTGGAGAGCACATTATGGTGATGCCTCGGAGGCAATTGGTACATCAATGGTTTTGAACGGAACCGAGGTTCGAATCGTTGGTGTTCTACCGCCGGATTTTGAAGGATTAAATCCGCCCAGGAAGGTGGAAATACTTCTACCACACAATTTTCTTGCAGTGGTCAGCCCTCACGAGAACCGATGGGCAAACCTCGGCGTGATGGAATGGAACGTTTTTGGGCGAATCCCCGAAGGTATGACTTTTTCGACTCTTGAATCCGCGCTAAACGTTATCGATCATCAAGTCTGGCAGGCTGTCGACGCAAATCACTCGTTTTTTAATCCACGAACCTTCCCCAGTATGCGCAATGGGCACCTTCTTTATATGCAGACGGGCAAATATGGAGTGACTAGCCTTCTACGGGCAATTCGGGAGCCACTGCTGGAAATGAATGGCCTTGCGGCTGTTCTCAGCGTCTTCTGTGTCTTTAATTTGATTCTTCTTTTTGCTGGCCGAGCCATACGCCAGACCAATGAAAACCGGATACGGATCGCCCTGGGAGCAAGACCGCGGCATCTTCTCCGCGATGGGGCCATCGAGGCACTTATGCTATCGGCAATAGGCTCGGTCCTGAGTCTGCCGGTGGCATGGGGAGTCGTACACATCGGCACACTGATGATTCGGTCAGCGCACGGATTTGCTGGTTTTGCCATGGTGGCGCCTAGCGCGTCACATTTGCTCATAGGATCCGCTCTAGCTCTGGGAATAGCAAGCATCACTGCGATCATAGCAATCGTCCCGCGAGCCTCTCAATTGTCTAAGAAGTCTGGTCATGCTCGCGAAGAAATGATTACAGGCCACTACAGCCGCTGGGTTATGGGAGCGGAACTGTTTGCGGCGACTGTGCTCATCATAACGGCAACCCTGTGCGCCGTCTATTTTGAGAAACTCACGCGCGAACCGTCCGGATTTGAGGCGGATCATGTTGCGGCGGCTAGCCCCGAGTTCATCGAGAGTACGGGCAAGTCTGACACGGTAAATGCACTAACTGGCAAACTGGTGGATATTGTACGCGCCTCTCCTGGCGTCCAAGCCGTAGCGACTACCAACGTAATGCCGCTTTCCGGTCTAAGTGCGCGGGGCCCCTTTAGCGCGCGGCGCGCTGATGGATCGTTTTACGGGCGTGGAGGGATGTGGCCCGCGCAGGTATCTTTGCAATACTTCTCTGCTACGGGAACGGCCCTTATCCGTGGACGCGACTTCGTGTCCGAGGATCTTGGTGCTGATCCCGTGTGTGTGATTAGCGCAAGCGCGGCTAAGGCACTTTTTGGATCGGAAGATGAGCTTGGGAAAATCGTCTATTCGGGTTCGGGGCAATCATCCTCTACACCGACACCTTACTGCAGGATCATAGGTGTCGCAGAGAATGCACATCTGAAATCAATGTCCGCCCGGCCGGACGAAGTAATATATCGGCTAACGCCATTGGCAATGCCGAATATCCTTGTCCGCGGAGCACAAATTGACCTTGCGGACCAAGCAGTGCGCAGGGCATTGCGCGTGGTCGCATCTACCAGCTCAGCCGGAAGCATTCTTCCGCTGCGCGCGAGCATCGAAGACGATCTTCGCACGAAGCGGCTCATTGCACTATTCGCCTGTGGATGTGCGGGCCTAGCAGCCGTGATTATGGCGATTGGACTTTTCGGCATTTTGACAATTGAAGTTTCGGCACGCAGGCGAGCCATAGGAATCCAAATCGCTCTGGGCGCTACTCGATTAGGCGTTTGCAAATTTGTACTGCGATACTTGAGTCAACCTGCTGTTGCCGGCATGACAGCGGGATTCGCTCTTGCTCTGCCAATTGCGGGACAATTCTTGCCAGAAATGCCAATGGAGGGCGTCTGGGGAAGCTTAGCTTATGGAGCCGGCTTTGTCTGTCTTTTGGTGGTGATTCTTTTTTCCATGATAGTTCCGTTGCGTCGAGCACTTTCAGTTTCGCCTCTAGAATCTTTACACAGTGAATAGAGAATCCCTTTCTACACTGCCCAAAAACACCCGCGGCACCGCACGCCTCTATAAGCCAAAATATGGAGGAGAGAGGGCTCGAACTCCCGGTCATTAAGTCCTGATCTGTCACGAGAATGGTGCCATCAAGGAATAGTGAACCATGGCCAACGATAACTATCGAACAGATACACCGAAAATTGCCTGCAACTGCAATTGCCGCCTCGCGCTCCTGCTCTACCCCAGTGTGCGTATAAACGTTCGCAGTCGTCTCGAAGCGACTGTGTCCCAGCATCCTCTGTGCCAGCTTGAGGTTGCCGGTCTGCGGGTTCACGAAGCTTCCCGCAGAGTGCCGGAAACGGTGGAACCCCGAACTGCGGGCCGGTCGAAACTCGTTCGCGAATCCCCGCCATATGAACCGCCCTCATAGGCGGACAACTGTTCACTAAAATTCGGGCTGTTCGCCGCGATGATTCGCTTAAAAATCACCCGTTGTCTCCACCCCGTTCTCCGCCCGTCCATCACGTACTTCCAAGTATTTAGGCAGCCCTCGCGGACCTTATAAGTTGTTGAAAATACTCGACAGTTTCGTTCTGAAAAGGCTAGCGTCGGTGGTTCGATTCCGTCCCTGGCTTCGACCTGCTTGTTTGCCAACACACGAAGCATGATTACGGGGCGTATGAAGATTTAGAATCTCCTGAGAATCTCTTTCCGCGCATCGAGGCGCTTCAATCCCTCCACACATCAATATTGCCTGACGGAATGGACATCTTGATCACCTTGTAATGGTTTTCCGGATCATCCACCCAAACCAGCCACTGCACCCCGTCGGCATCGATCTTGATCTTGTTCAATTCCTTTTCTGCGCCTTTGAACACGATTTTGTCGCGTCCTATAAGCTCCACCGTTGCGTTGCCGGCAATGTGTTGGCGTGGCACCAGGGTGCCGAACTTGGAAGGTCCGCAGTGAAGCTGGCCTTCCTTGGGCATGAACCCGCCGCCACAGCAGCCACAGTTTCTTGGTAAAAGTTTGGCCGGAAAATTGGGCGGAAATAGCACCGAATACGCCGTTTTCTACCCGTTGTTCCAGTTGCTGAGTGCTTGAAAACTAATTACCGCCTATAATTCTCCTTACATGGCATGGAAGAGGTCGTCGGTTCAAACCCGACCCGACTTAGGTCCACCAGCACTTCAGCGCGCCTGCCGTTTATGTCCTGCAATGCGAGCTCACAGAAAAGTTCTATATAATAATGTGAGGGCAAGGCTCAGAACTCTCCGGGTTTTGGCCCTTCTGCCCGCACCGGGAAGCGCGAACTTTGAGTATAAACAAGACAATTCGCCGGGCCACGGAACCTGAGCAGCAGCAGGCGGAAACGTATCGTTACTGGCAAAGCCTGCCCATTGGAGAACGGCTCTCTGCCGTTTGGGACATTAGCGCAGCCGCTTATGCTTTCGCTGACGACTTCAAGGGGGCTCCACTCGATGATGCCCGAATACCTCAAAGAACTATTACGCGCGTTCAACGATCACGCAGTTAAATCGAGGGAGTCATTGATGGCCAAATTTGAAGATGGCCAAATTCGAAGATGGCCAAATTCAAGCGGCCGTAATTTCGAGAGACGATCTCATCCGAAACAAATTGGCAGCCGGAACGGGAACAAGACATTCTGGATGTGAAGACGCTGCGTACTGCCAGGCGAAATGACGCATCTTAGACTCGCCTCTAGCGCGAGCCGTACACGAATTCAACTTGCAATACATTCTCCAAGAATCAGCAGCGAAACTCCTTCAGCCTCTCTTTGGAACCAGCACGGGCGAGAGGTGCAGATTGATCAATTGTCGAATTCCACGAAATGTCCGCCAGAGTCAGCGTCAATAGGAGACTTGGGTCGCGCTGAAGCTCAATCCGAGGGATAAGGTGTCTTTATGGGTGTCGGTTACAGTCGCAGCCGAGGGAGTCGTTGAGCTTGTAGTTGACGAAGATGCACTGTAGGGCACGCCACGGATTACGGCGTGATCTCCAACCTTCATTTCGCTCAGGCTCGAGGCTTTCTTCTTCTTGAGGAATTTCGTAGCGCTGGTAATCTTCACGCCGATTGTCTTTTTGGCCTTAGTCTCAATTGTCAAGGAATCCTGCCCAATGGCCTTGACTGTACCTTCCAGCCGGGTTTCGCTCTCTACCGCAAAAAGATTGTGGGTGAGTGTCCCCATCAAAAGCACAAGGATTGCGGCCAGAAAGCCGCAGCGTCTTCGAGTTTTCATTTGAAAGGCTCCATTCTTGATTTGTTAGCAAACCAACACTGATCGGGGATTGTGCGAACCGTACTTTAGAATGCCTTCGGCATACGGTCAAATCCTGCCCGCGCTGCCAAAAGGGATGTAGGCGCTCGTCGTCTATGACAACGAGTGCGCTACGGGTAAGACAATTGCGCCATGCCCAGTTTTCCTTTCCGAAATTGGCGCTGTAGACTCGCAGGCGGCGCAATCCCTAACGAATGGAAATCATTTCTGTGCTGTCAGATTACCACGCATGCCGCAATCAAGATCAAGCACTCTTCTCCATGAAACCAACGGAGACTGTTTCCTGTTCTCCGTAAAGAGGGGGATCAGAAGCTGCACGTCCCATCGCTTCCGCAGCTGCCGGTTGGTTGCTTGCCAGTCATCATTTGATAATGGTTGTTAATCTGTGACTGAGTGAGCAGATAGTTGTAGATTGCCACTTTACCAATTGCTCCCTCGAACGATGTGTCCGTGGCCATGGTGCCAATGTTTAAAGGGCTGCTATTCGCCACCGGTACAACCCCAGGACTAACTTGGCCCATACAGCCGGTCTGGCCGTGGTCGGGGCCCTGGTTCCACAGGACACCATTGACCCAAATATTTATAGTGCCGGGATAAGTTGAGCCATTAGTGCAGTTCGCGGGAGTTTTAGTCGGATCGGTCGTGTATTCTCCCACAACGTGGAGCCATTCGCCTGCTTGCAGCATGCTGCACGCCGGTGTTGGCTCCTGCCAGTCGGCTGCGGCACCCTGCCCCGCACTCGGATTGAAGACATAAGCACTTAATCGATTGCATCGGGTTTTAGGAGTGTCGGGCGGGGTAGGGGTGGCGAGTGTATTGTCGTACATTCGCGATTCCCATTCGCAGGTGGGAGGGGGCGTACCGTAGGTAGCGCATTTCCCCATGAAGTCCACGTAGTCGCCGGTTCCGTCACTGATTGGAAATTGAAGCACATCGGGACGAATCCAAGCCTCCCAAGTCAGATTGCCGGTGGTGGGAATGGAAAAAGAAGCGTTGGATGGAATGCTCAAATAGTGATTTCGCGAGCCATCGAATACGTTGACCGTATCTCCATTAGGCATGGTGCTGGTGGAAAGCGCACCGCCAATGTACTTCCCGTTGTTTCCATTGGGGGTAAGATCGGTCTCGCTGACGCTGGTTCCGTTGACATCCCAGAATGCGACCGGACGATCCGCGAGAACGGTTTGGTCATAGGTGCTGGCTACGCGGCCGCTGCTGCCGGAAATTGCAAAGTTGCCAAACAGCAACGAGCCTGTTGTGCTATCCACGAGAATACCCACGTTGTTGAGTGCGCTAACGCCTGTCTGTTCGGTTCGGAAGGCATAACTGCTAGCCAGCAATTGCTCGCCGCCGCCGCTTGGCGTCACATATACCGAGTAGGTGTGGCTTGAGACATTTACTAAAAGGCGGAAGTGATACATCAGACCTGGAGTGTAGGAAAGGCTGATATCTGATGCGTAATTTCCGCCATTGCGAGCCTGAATGGTTCCGGTCCCGGAGTAGAAGCGGACAAGAGTTGCAAAGCCGGTAAAATCTGTCTGCGGCCCATTGGATAGACCCATAACACCATCCATGCCGGAGGTGGTCGGGATGGCGTCCCAGTCTGCCTCAAAGGCGCTGTTTTGTGTGGCAAAGGAATTGTTGGCCCATGTGGAATTGGCGGCTGCCGTTGCCGACGGGGCGATGAAATTCGCAACCTGCATGGAGGCGACGTCAGCAAATACCGACCAGGCATTGAGTACCGTCACCGACTGCTGCTCTGTGCGAAAGGCGTAGTTCAAGGCGACCGTCTGCTCGGATTGTCCCGGCGGGGTGACGTACAGCGAATAGGTGTGACTGGACAACGATACGACAAAACGAAAATGGTAGGTTTGGTTCGCCGTGTACGGAATGGAATTCACGGCAGTGTAGGAGCCCCCGTTTCGCGCGTCGATGAAACCACTGCTGTCAAAGCGCCCGATGCATGCCAATCCTGTGAATGCCGCCTGTGGACCGTTCGATAATCCGATTCCGCCATCGATGGCCGTGGTCAAAGGCGTCGCGTCCATTTCAGCGGTAAAGCTTGCGGTTTGTGGCGTGCCGAAGGGAGTGCTCGCCCATTCCGGGCCGCTGGCGGAAATCACAGTCGAACCAGGAGTGCTGATGGCGGAGACATTTTCAAATTGGACGTGGGCGTCCTCAGTATAGAGTTTTATTCTGCCGGAGGTATAGGGTCTCTCTGTGTCTCGAAAGGTCGTGATGGGCTGATTGCCGACATAAACGGTGATTGCGTGCTGAGCTGTTTCTACAATTTCGATGTTGTACTGATGGCCGATAGGAAATGTCTGTAAGCTTCCCGTAGCCAGAAATCTCTGATTGCCGGGATATGCGGGGTCTTCCTTGCCCAACTCCCAGCCGTTTGGCTTCGCGATAAAGTAATAAAAGTGAGTCTTGGCCGTGTAATGCCAAAGAACCCATGCGACCTCCCAAGGATTGGGCGATCCCTGGCGCAACTGCTCCACCGTGGTCAGGCTCACGGAAAAAGTAAGGGCGCTCGCAAATGATGGCCCCACAACGAGGGAAGAATGACCCGGGTCAGAACTGGTGGCGGCCAGCGGATTTTCATCAAGCCAGGCTTGGTTGCCATTCGACAGTACCTGGACGCAATTAGAGGGCGGGTAGTTTCCAAAGATCTCTGTCCAGGGTCCAAAATTCGAGCCATCCGTGAAACACGTGCCTTGAGAGTAAGACGAGAAATTGTCTGTAAATGACACTCCTGACTGCGCCATCGCCGGCAAGGCGGCAACCAGCATAACAAACAGAACACAATTCGCGATAATTGTCGTGGAGCGCGCGGCCGCAACTTCGATTTTGCAATTCGGTCTGACAGTGATCCGAAGCGACCCAAGGATTTGACGAGAACTTTCCGAAATCATGTGTGTACTCTTTTCCTGGAGAGAGAAGAACATCGTGGGGCTGGTGATTAAAGAATGACCGTAGACCCCCTGGCAGGACAGGCCTCCTGGCAGCCAATGGCTTCGGTTAAGTCAGATTCAAGATGTGAACCAGAGGTTCGATACTGTGGTGGCCAGAAATCGGAACCAATGAAATCAGTAACTTAACTCGTCCAAACTAGAGATTCGCGGCTAATTGGATGGCAGTTGTGAAACTTCATGTCATGGATTGTGAGTTGAGTGTGATACATCGCTGGACCTTTCAGCGGCATGAACAACGAGATTGCCGCTGTCGCAGGACGGACGACAACTATTTCCTCTTTCGGGAAATCACTCTCAGTTTCCACGGAGTCACTTCATAAAATTAACACCCGGGGCGCCATGAAGGTCACCGACAGAAGCGGGAAGACCAAAAGGTCTTTCTGGCCGACCGCGAATACTGCAGTGCAGCCTCTATCGAGGCTCCACTGTTCCTTATGTTTTCAAAAAAGATCTCACCACAGTGACCAATTGGGCACATTATCTTTCGTGCTGTGTGTGCAATGCTTGGATATTGAGGCTTGAAATGCTACCTTTCTATCCAGCGCAGCTCCAGTTCGGATTTGTCAAGTATCGCTTCCCTCCTTGTGTTGAACGGTTCTCAGCCATGGTCTGCTATAGCTTGCTTGTCTTCATTATTCTGGAGGTTAACCTCAATTCTTCAGCTTTCGCTCAGAGTTCAGCGATCACGGCCGTTTGGGCCAATGACGGCGAAGACAAGGTCACTCAGGATGAGGTACGCGCCACCGGCGGGCAGACTGTGGCGAACAGTCTATGGGATGGGACGACGATCAAGCTGTTCGGGGGGAAGAATGAAGTGATAAATTTCAATCTCGTTCTCGAGGCGGCCTCCAGCTCAGCAACGAACGTCACCGTGACAATGAGCAACCTCAATGGCCCGAATGGGTCGGTCATTCGCTACGCGACCCGTTCCACGGGCAACCTGTTTAACTGGACGACGACCGAGAGCGAGCTCTTCTACATTCGTTACCTTCAAATCCTGGGACTGAGCTATTTCGGGTACGGTGCGATTGCGACCTTCCAAGAGCCTACTTTTCCACAACGAGCGCAGTGTCCGACCGGGACAGGATGCGCGTGGGCAACACGCCCGGTGGCCAACAAGTACTACCCAGATATTGCGGTGCCCATCGAACTGGTGCCAAATTTCAGTATCGCCGCAGGCAACAACCAATCCATCTGGGCCGATATCTACATTCCGAAAACTGCTGTCGCAGGGTCTTATTCGGGGACTGTGACGATTAGCGAAAACGGCGTTGCTACGCATACTGTGCCGGTCAGTCTGATTGTAAGAAACTTCACGCTTCCGAATGTCCCCAGTTCAAAGACGATGTTGGTCACAGGTTACGGTGATGACTCGCTTCGATACACAGGGGTGCCATTCCCTAATACAGGTACCGCGCAAGATTTGCTCACGAAACAGGTGCTACAAACCCAATTCCTCGTCGCACATCGACACAAGCTCTCGCTCATTGATGACAACTTTGGGCAAGGCTGGAGCAGTTTGCAGCCGGCGTCGCAATGGCTACCATTCTTGTCCGGCACGGCATTTACATCATCAAACGGGTATGCAGGACCTGGAGTCAGCACAGGGCAAGATGTGTTCTCGATCGGCACGTACGGGGGCATGACCGATAACGCAAGCGAAACGCAAAGCACATTCACAGACCAACTCAATGGTTGGGAAAGCTGGTTTGAGGCGAACTCTCCTTCCACCGAGCGTTTTGTCTACCTTTGCGACGAAATTGGTTGCCAAAATAATACTCCAACTCTGGCCACTCAGCTCCAATGGTGGCAGGCGATCAGCGGCGTCGGTCACAACGTGCATACCCTGGCGACACAGCCGTTGAAAAATGTTGTTGGCGCCGTATTGAGCAATCCAACCTCGACATGGTCTTTTAGCTCGCAGGCGTTTTCGAGTGATCAAGCGAATGCCAATACAGTCCTTGCAGCAGAGCCTGCAAGAAGGCTTTATGCATACAATGGCGCCCGCCCAGGAAGCGGGTCCCTGATTATCGAAGATGAAGGCACGTCAGCGCGCGAATTGCCATGGGCCCAGTACAAGAAGCAGGTAGATCGTTTCTTCTTCTGGGAGACGACATATTACGACGATTATCAGAATGGTCGTGGAAATAACAACGTATTTACCACCGCGGATACATTTGGCCAGACAAGTGCGAATTCTATGTACGGCCAAGTGGGGGGAAGCAATGGAAACGGCGTACTGTTCTATCCAGGCACGGACACCGCCTTTCCTGCAAATTCGTATGGCATCAACGGGCCGATCGTGAGTCTTCGTCTGAAACATTGGCGGCGCGGCATCCAGGACGTGGACTACCTGACGCTGGCAAATGCGATTAACCCCACGGCAGTCACAAATCTGGTGACTTCAATGGTGCCCAGTGCTTTGTGGGAAAACCAATGCCACGACCTGTCTGATTGCACCTACTTCATTGGTCCGGTGAGTTGGAGCCACAACCCCGATGATTGGGAGTCGGCTCGCTCGCAACTGGCGGACATTATCGCCCCCCAGAGTGGTGTCACCGCGAGTTTGACGGCCAACTCAACCTCGATCGCGAACGGTCAATCGTCGACTTTGACATGGTCCTCGAGTAACGCCAGTTCCTGCACCGGTACGAACTTCTCGACCGGGAATACGGCCTCGGGATCGGCGGCAGTCTCTCCAACGGCAACTACAACCTACACCGTAACCTGCTCAGGATCTGCGGGAAGCTCTTCGGCGAGCGCGACGGTCACCGTCTCGGCCGGACCGACGGCTACCCTGACCGCGAATCCTATCTTGATCACGAGCGGGCAATCGTCGACTTTGACATGGTCGTCTACCAGTGCCACCTCCTGCGCCAGTACCAACTTCTCGACCGGGAATGCGACCTCGGGATCGGCGGCAGTATCACCGACGGCGACCACAACCTACTCGATCAGTTGCACGGGCACGGCAGGAACAACCGCGGCTAGCGCGACTGTCGCAGTCATCAATGGTCTCCATGGCGCCTGGCTGCTGGATGAAGGGTCTGGCACAACCACGGCGGATTCCTCGGGCAACGGCAACACCGGAACCTTTGCAGAGAGTCCGCTGCCGGCTTGGACGACGGGTGTAACCGGCAAGGGGCTTGGGTTCGGCGGCAGTGGAGGATTCGTCAGTTTCCCCAACTCAGCTTCGCTCAACAACCTGCCGTCACAAGGGGGCGGAGGCATGAGCGTAGTGGCCTGGGTCTACCCGACCAGTAGTGGTGGTAATGCCTACCAGACATTCCTGGATAAGCAAATCTGGAGCTTGGGGTTCTACGGAACTGGGGGGGCCATATTCAGCCACATCTGCAGCAGTGGAGCGGTCCAAGCTTACACAGACTCCAATTCCGTACCGTTCAATCAATGGAGCCAGATTGTTGCCACTTGGACTGGTTCGACATCCGGCTCCAGCATCGTGATCTATCTCAACGGCTCTGTGATAACCAGGAACTCGCAGGATTGTTCGGGATCGCTGTCGGACGACTCAAGCTATACACTGACGCTGGGCGGGACCTACTACCATAGAAACCCCTTCGTGGGTACGCTGGATGACGTTCTCGTATACAACCGTGTCCTCTCAGCCAGCGAGGTAGGCACCCTTTATAGCGCGAGATAAGGATGTATATCTGAAAACCGGGATTCAACCGTGCAGATGTCGATTCTGCGATTCTGCGTCCGGCAATACCATTGCTCTCGCGATATCTCCGCATGGCACGAGCGTCAAGTTAAAAGCAGGGCAAGTCTGAGATACGCTGCCGGCCGCCACGGGCATGGGCGGCTTGCGGTTGGCAAATAGTGAATGATAAAGGACGCTATCGTCAACAGTCACACTCGGGGAGTACGCCCAACGCCATGAAGCAATTCTGGAGTTGTCAGGTTCCTTGCAAGCCGCAGCCAGTGCTAGGAAGACGAAGAACGAAAACCTACGTCCACCATTTTGCTGCACCACTCAATCCTGAAATGCCGGCGATTTCAGTAAGCCAGGTAACTCGTTAATTCATAAGCGAGATACTCTTGTTTCGGGTGAGGCATCAGCACTGTGTCCAGCGGGAACCCCTGATTGTAATTTAGTCCAAAACCGTCCTTGGATTTGACCTGCTGTTTGCCAACACATGAGCATTAATTACGGGGCGTATGAAGATTTAGAATCTCCTGAGAACCTCTTTCCGCGCATCGAGGCGCTTCAATCCCTCCACACATCAATATTGCCGGACGGAATGGACATCTTGATCACCTTGTAATGGTTTTCCGGATCATCCACCCAAAGCAGCCACTGCACCCCGTCGGCATCGATCTTGATCTTGTTCAATTCCTTCTCCGCGCCTTTGTACATGATTTTGTCGCGTCCCATAAGCTCCACCGTTGCGCTGCCGGCAATGTGTTGGCGCGGCACCAGCGTGCCGAACCTGGAAGGTCCGCAGTGAAGCTGGCCTTCCTTGGGCATGCAACCCGCGGCCAGATAACGCCAGATCAGGACCTCGCGCTGCGAGAAGAAATTGTCATCCAGGATCACGGTTGAAAGTGGCAGAATGTATGGGACATCGCGTTTCTTCTGGTCGGCCGGCGATAGGTGCTCTACCAGGAACTGGTCTTTCGGCTCCACGATAGACTCCTCTTTTGTTGGTACCGTAGACCGCCATTTGTAGAGCCTCAGGTTGCCATCGGAACTCACTCGCAGCTCGGAGCCTTGTTCGGACTTGTTGCTGTTGCCGTCGTCCACCGTGAGTGCCGCGGTGACAACGCCTTCGTCTGCTTGCTGCTCAATGTTGAACTTCTCCGTGCCAATGCGCTTGCCGTTCAGGAAAATCCCAAAAGTGCCCGAATCGACAGAGTTTTTCTTGTCCTTTTCCTTGTCTTTATCTTTGGCCAGGGAAAAAGACCACGTTGCCGTGAGCATCAGGGCGAGCAAAACAATCAACTTCTTCACTACCGCACCTCGTAAAAAACCAGTATTTAGACCCGTGTTTCAAAGATAGATTTGGGGCATCCATCGGTGGAAGCCCCGGACTTTAGTCCGGGGAGCGGGTTCTTTAGAACCCGCGAAAATGACTCTTTCCACCATCTCGGGCTTCAGCCCCATTTTTCATTTCTGTATCGTTGCAAGCCACAGAGCCATTTTTAAAACACGCTCTAGTGTTAGTACTTAGCATCTGGTGAAGGCCAGGTTTTGCTAACCACTAAATACTAAGTACTAAACTGCCTTTCTCCGTGCTGCCTCCGTGTCTCAGTGTCTCCGTGGTAGGTGTTGATCTCGCTCTTCAATTACCCACTTACCAACTTACCCACTTACCAACTTACCCAATTACCAACTGTTCGATCTCTTCCGCCACCTGCTCAACTCGTTTCCCCAGCGTTTCCACTCGAAATTGCGCCAGCGCGTATGCCTGCTGCCGGGCGGCAAACAACTCCTCGAATCTGCTTCTGTTCCGCGCCAGAGGACGCCCGTCACCCTCAGCCTCGCACCGCTGCTGCAGCTCTTCCACCGGAGCACTGAGCAATACCGTGGTTGCTCCGGCCTGTTCCAGGGCGCTGCGATTTTGCGGTTGAACAAAAGCGCCGCCGCCAAGTGCGATTACGCAGCCGTCCTCAGAACGCTCCAGCAGCTCCAGCAATGCGGCGCTTTCTATTCCACGAAAGCCATTTTCGCCCGCCTGGTCGAAAATCCCGGCAACGCTCCGTTGCTCCTGATGTTCAATGAGCTCATCCAGGTCGTAGAACTTCCATCCCAGGCGCTGGGCCAGGATCCTGCCCACAGTGGTCTTGCCCGCACCCATGAAGCCGATGAGAAAGACACGCCGCCTTGGCTGTGGGCCAGTCACAGGGCAATTATCATGGGCGGCGCACATCCGCGCTCCATCACGTAGTAGTCCAGTCTGTCATCAGGCACGCGTTCTTTGCGTCGCGAAGAGCCCGTGCTGAGGTTCAGCGGAAAGAATCTCGGCGAGCCGCGCCAAGGGTGGCGTCCTCTGCGACCGAATATCACGCGCGCTCGCTCCTTGCCAAACTGCACCACAATCCTCGATTACTGTTTCTTGATGCGGATTCTACCACTGAATGACTCTGGCTCAATCCTCAATCGAGGATGAACCGGAACTGGAAGTACCTGGGAAGGAACGTCCCCGGGATCGCAGAAACGGGATGGCGCGAACGTGATATGGGGACGTGTGCTGGGGAGTTGAATGCTCGGATAGGCCCGGAGTCCACTGCCATAAGCGGGCTGCAGCAATCATGAAAACGCTCGGGGCCCGACGAGGCCGAAGACGTCTTATCCAGCCTGATCAGTTCCGCCGTCGTCCCACGTCGCCCTCGCGCTATTTGCCGCGGTTGCGGCCGTTGTCGTTCTTTTCTGAGATGTGGGGCCGCCTGGACGATAATTGATCAGAAGTATGGTCAATGCCAGAACTGCTATGATCGCGAGCCCTATCCCGAGCGGAGTCCAACTTTTTTTTTTGCGCGGCGTGCTCGTCGTCATATGTCCCAGAAGGGACGTTCGGCCCTCCTGGATTAGGCCCTCGCGCTGTAGAGACTCCTGAATGTTGCTCCACACTCGCGGGCTGGGATTATGCATCGGGAGCAGCAGCTTGGCCTGTTCCGCAATGTACTTGAGGTCGCGTACCAGCGCGCTGCACGCCTGGCAGGAGAGCAGGTGGGCCTCTTCTTCGGCGCTTCCGCCGCTCTCAATGATCTGGGGCAGGACTTGCTGGAACTGCTCGCAATTCATCTCGTCCGTTCCTCTCTTCATTCCTCGTCCTCTTTGCTTTTGCGCCCAGCCGCTCATCGGCGGGAGGCCTTTTCGGCTCTGCTGAGCTTGAGCAGGTCGCGCAGCTTCATGCGCGCCTTGTGCAGTTGTGATTTGCTGTTGCCGATGGAACAGCCCATCATCTCTGCGATTTCGTTATGTTCGTAACCTTCAACATCGTGCAGTACAAAAATAATGCGATAGCCGGGGGGCAGGCTCTCTATGGCCCGTCCCAGATTGACCCGGTCGATTGAGCCGGCCAAAACATTGTCGCGCGCCCCAATGTCTCTCTTGGGCCCGTCCTCGTGCTGCGGCTCAAGTGCTTCGTCCAGAGAAATCTCAGGCAAACCCTTCTTGCGCAAGTGCATGAGCACCACGTTCACCGCCAGCCGGTGAAGCCAGGTGGAAAACGCCGACTCCCCGCGGAAGGTGGCAATCTTGCGATAAAGCTGCAGGAATGCCTCCTGCGTCAGGTCCTCGGCTTCCGCCGTGTTTCCGGTCATTCGCAGGCAAAGTGAATACACGCGCCGCTTATGCAGCCCGTAAAGTCCCTCAAATGCTGCTGCATCACCACCCTTGGCCTGGTCGATCGCCTCTGCCTCTGACAGCCCGGATGCGATGGTTTTCTTAGCTTGTGTCAATTTCCCCTTTTGCGGCCGCTGATCCGTTGAGATGCGGCCAGGTAGCTGGTTCGTTGTACTGGCGAGTATGACGGCCTCCATCTGAAGACGTAATGGACGCCGATTTCAGGCTCTTTGGTTGCCTGTAAAACCTCAATCAAGAACGTAATCGTAGTACTACGACTATGATGCGGAAATATCTGGATCCAAACGTAATTTTTTTCCATTCTACGGACTTCTACCAGACTTCTTCAGTATCCCGCTCTTCTTCCGAGCCCCTTGAAAATAAAAGACCAGACCGATGCCAATCATCACCGTGGTCCAGAACACAATATTCACCTCAAACAGCACCTTGCTTCTCTGAGTGACCGCAGTATCCGGTGGAATCGCCGCCAGCGCCATGGAGCCCAAGGTCACCACAAATCCCAGCACTCCTGCAATCCACACTCCCGCTCGACCACCGGGGATCAGCACTGCCTGCCCGCTGGTGTCGCGGTCCGGCCGGTAAGCCAGCTTGATCACCGCCGCATACATGTAAAGGAATGGAATGAAATAGAGAATCACTGCCATGTCTACCAGGAACAGGTATCCGTTCTTCAAAGGAGTCACATACTGAGTGACAATCAGGATCAGCGCAGAGATTCCCGCCTGCACCAGAATTGAGACCCACGGCGTCTTCCACCGGGGATGGATCTTGCCAAAAAATCCAGGCAGATACCGATCAATTCCAGCGACAAACGGCACTCGCGCCACGCCGGCAACCGTGGCCCCAACTCCCCCGGCGTTGCCTACAGTCACTAGCAGCGCCGCTAAAATTCCAAACCAGGCAATACGCAGCATGGTCGATCCACCCGTAATGGCCTGGAACACGCCGTTACGGACGTCTACGTCTGCCGCCGGACGAAGGCCCAAAACCGCTATAGTCCCGATGATGTAGATCAGAGCGATCAGCGCGGCCGCAGTGTAGATAGCGCGCGGGAAAGTTTTGCGCGGCTCGTGGACCTCCTCGCTCATGGCGCAAACCAGTTCCATTCCGGTGAAAGCGAAAGCGATTTGCGACCAGAAATTTACCGTGTCCCAATTCCATTGTGGCAGGGAAGATTTCCAGGAAAATTGTGTTGCGCTGCCTTGATGGAAGACGAGATATCCGCCAATACCCAGCAGCATAAGCAATGGGACGTAAGTTCCCACCCCGCCCGCATTCTGCAGCCACTTGCCGATGTTGAGCCCTATTACATTGAGGGCCACCGCGACGGCCAATAGGCCTAACGATGTGCCCAGGGTATAGGCTTTGTTATCGGCCAACCACCCGTACCTGGGGCCGCCGATGTACACGGACATGGCTACACTCGCGCTTAACAGCCCGGGAAAATAGAAGAAGGTGTAAATCCAATAGGCCCAACCGGCGACGAAGCCATGAAAATCGCCGAATGCTTCTTTGCTCCACACATATAAACCGCCCTCGGATGGAAAGCGCGTGGAGAGCTCGATAATAATCAGAGCCGTGGGCAGGAAGAAAAGCAGCGCCGCCAGAATCCAGAGGCTGATCGAAGAGGGGCCATTGTGGGCGGCGGCAGCGATCCAACGCGGCCCCAGGACGGCGGCGATGTTGAACAACAGCACGTCCCAAAAGCCCATCTCGCGGCGCAGCAGCGATTTGGGGCTGGCAGTTTCTGGTTGCAAAGAGTTGCCCTCGGTAAACACGGACATTCTATATGGAGGCGGAAGGAAAGGTGGAAGTTGCGGCAGCGATCGGGGGCTGGTGTCCGAAAGGTGTCCGTTGTTCTGGAATAGAAAAGCGGCCGGCGGCGGATTTATCATGGCAGGATTTAAAGTGGCTGGATTTATCGTGGCGGGATTTTCCGGACCGCGGTTGGCATTGATTTTCGCTTTTTGTTCGCTTATAATGCCCTGGAGTTTGGGGGGCCGAAATGAATATTCAAGTCCAACTGGGGGCGAGGATTCGTGATCTTCGATTGAAGAAAGGCATGTCACAGGAAGAATTTGCCGCCGCTTGCGGGCTGCACCGCAGCCACATGGGCGAGATTGAACGGGGCCGGGCGAATATTACCCTCGCCACGCTGGTGGCGATTGCCCAGCAGCTACAGATGATGGCCGCGGCGCTTCTGAAGGACCTCTAACGTGTCTAAGTTTTTTCAGTGGATGGCGCGAGCGGCGGCCAGCATCTCATCGGCGCGGGGCCTTACGCGGATATCTTCGGTGAAGTTCTCCCAGCGGACGATTCCGGACGAATCCACCAGAAACTCAGCCGGGCGCGAAATGTCGCTCCCGCCTGGTCCGCCGCCGGTGTGGAGCAGATCGTAGCGGCGAATGACCTCAGTTTTGGGATCGGACAGAAAGGTAAAGGTGTAGCCGGCCTTCTTGCAGAGGTTGGCGGAAACGTCAGGCTGGTCTACGCTGATGGCGACGGGACGAATACCTTGCGATTGAAATTCCTGAAGGTCTTTTTCAATGCCTCGCAACTCGAGGTTACAGAATGGTCACCAGTATCCGCGATAGAAGATGAGCAGGACGGCTTTAGGCTGGGGCGAGTTGGCCACCGGACCGGTAAGCAACTGCGAGAGGGAGACGGTCTTGCCGCTTGAGTCCGCCAGAGTGAAATCGGGCGCATGGTCTCCCACTTTAGGAGCGCCTGCCGATTTAGGAACGTCCCTGGCGTGGACAAATCCCCAGACGCCGAGGGCGAAAAGCAGCACGGAGAGAACTGTAACGATCGAGCCCCAAGTCTTGCCTCCATACACCTGCGATTGACTGAAGGCGCGCTTCAGGCCAATGAACAGAAAGATGAGGCCGATGGCCGGCACTGCGAGATTGATCCAGGGGACTATCCCCTGGGGAATGCCCTGGAAGATTTTGAGGAAGTAGAAGAAGTTGGTGAAGATTCCCAGGAGGGTAATCAGCAGTCCCAGCCAAAGGGCCGAATTGGTTTGTCTCTGATTGGCGTCCGGCATGGAAGGGAAGTGTAGCAGAAAGGGAGGCGTTAACCTAAGCCCGGGCTTTGCATTTCTGATTGGCTAAAAGGCGCTCGCTCCAAAAAGCGGGCGTTCCGCCCCCAGGCTGCGCGCCAGCCAGCGGCAGCAAGGAAGCAGTCAATCCAAGTGCAGCATAAATCTCTGTGAAAACGTTTTTGGTGAGAATTCCCTGGAGCAGCATGGTCAGTTTCACAGCCTCGGGGTCTTTCGACTACGCCGCCGCGGCGGGCTTCGCTCAAGATGACAGGGGTAAAGGTTATGGAACCGCCGAGCCTCGTCCATAATGTTTGCACATGTCCAAATGCAGGAACGCCAGTGCCCTGAGTGAACTGGGCCAGCATGGTCGAGGTGGTGCCCTGACACTTGTCTTCCTGCAAGATGATCCACTGCTGCTTTTTTTCTTGAAACTTTATTTATGCGCTTGACTGGTTTGGGTGGATTAGGGAAAGTGAGGGTTGACGCGTTAGTACATTGAGAAAGTTACAGGCGCTTACCTGGCAACTAGCCACGTTAGCACCAGCACCGGGTTGGCACCAGCAACTGATCAGAACACCAGTCGATTTCTGCCCAGCTAGAAGACAAACTACCTACGAACTAACGATCTGACGAGGAGATGTTTATGAGCAATCCAGTTGTTCCCAGCGCGCCCAGCGCACCCAAGCCACAGCCATTGCATGCGACCATTCTTGCCCTCAAACCGAACGATCTTCAGGGAATACGACAGACCATCATCCAGCAACGGGTGCCGATTGCGGAGTTTGGCCCGGCCTATGCTCACCTGGCGACGCAAAGCGCGCCTCACGCGGCCACATTTGCGGCAGCTTTTGCCCGGAGCCTGGAGACTCCCGAACAGGTACACCAGCTTTTTGGCGGGATTGCGGTGGCCGCTCCCGCCGACCGGAAGGCCATTGTGGTGGCAAACCGTGAGAACCACAATGGGATGGGCGTAGTTCATGCCATCGGTGGTTTGCCCGCGGCCCAGGCACGGGTGCTGATGCAAGATTTCCTGCTGGAAGGAGCCGCCATTCATCCCACGGCGGCAGGGGACCTCGCACTGTGGTTCTCCGGCGCAGGCGGGGCCCTGCTGCAGGCGGGCTTCCCGCTGCCGACGCCGAGCCCGGTCCACGATGGTTTCTTCGACGATGTAGGCAATTTCTTCAAGGGCGCGGCCCACGCGATCAGCAATGCGGTGAGCACGGTGGCGGACGCCATCGGCCACGCAGTGGGTGATTTCGTAAAAGGCGTGACCAGCATTGTGAGCGCCGTGGCCAACTGGACGGTAGACCAGGTGAAGAACCTGGTGCACGGAATATTGGCGGCGGGCAAGACGATTGGCAACATCCTTGCCGGCGCGGTTAACGCGGTATACGCGTCCTTCAAGAAGATCGTCCAGGGAATTCTCGCCCTGGGAAGGTCACTGGGAGAGGTGTTGCAATCGGTGGCGAATTTCGCGGTGACTGCGATTTCATCCACCATTCGGGCACTGAAGGAGTTGGGCCAGCAGATCACTTCAATGGTGGGCTGGCTGGCGGGCAAGGCGTTCAACCTGGTGAAGAACTTTATTGAAGCCATGATCCATGTTGGAGAACAGATCGGCGACATCCTGGCGGCGGCGGTGCGATTTGGAGCAGCGCTGGTTTCGGATTCGGTGAAGGCGTTGATTGCGGTGGGGCAGGCGGTGGGCGCGATTCTGGTTGCGGCAGTGACACATCCAGGCAATTTTCTGGAGGCGGTGGTGATCGCACTGCACAACCTTGGGCATACGGTGGCCTCGCTGTTCGATGAGGTCAAGGCGCGAGGGCTGCAGTTTGTGAAGGCCGTAGCAACTTCAGTGGCCAAGATCGGCACGCAATTCCTGGATCTGGCGACTTATGTGGCGCGGGCCACCATGGATGTAACAAAGGCGATTGTCAACGGCGTGATCAGCGCGGGACGAACCATTGGCGACCTGATCTTTCATCTGGCAGAGGCAGCCGTTGGGGCGGTGCGCAATGTGATTCAGGCGGCCTTTGAACTTGGACAGAGCCTGGTCCAGGTGGTGCGCGGCCTGATCGCCGTGACCGGCGCGATGTTGACGGCGTCCGTAAAGGCCATCTTTGCCCTGGGCAAAACCATGGCTGATTTCCTGCGCGCCGCGATTGCAACCAGCGTCGATCTGGCGGAACGGCTGATTGCGGCCGCGATCAGCGCCGGCGAAGCCGTGGTGACCGTTCTGGGAACGGCCTTGACCGAAGGCATGCTGGTTCTGCAGCGCGCCTTGCACGCAATCTTCGTCCACCTTGGGCCGCTGGGTGCAGCCCTAGACTGGATCATGGCGCAAACCCAGGCCGTGGTCACTCAGGCATGGAAAACAGTGGTATCGGCGCTTGATGCAGCGGGCCAGAAGCTCAAACAGATTCTTGACTGGGCCAAGGCCAAATCGAACCAGGCGCTCAGCGCGGTCATCGCCGGGCTTACGGCCGCGGGCAACGCGATTGTGCACGTGATCGACTGGGCCAAGACGGCGGGCGAGGCGGTGATGAAACTGGCCGGGGAGGCGCTGTTTCGCGCCGGCCAGACGATCAACGACATCCTGATCTGGGTGGAAAAAGATGCGCTGCCGGGATTGCAGGCTTTCGTGCAGGGCCTGCTATCCGCCGGCGCGGCGATCGCAGACCTGGTGCTGTGGGCCGCGGGACGCGCGCTGGAGGTAACCAAGCAGGTGGTGAGCGAGCTGCTCAGCGCTGGAGCTACGATGGTCCAACTGGTGGCTGACACGCTGGCGCATCCGGGGGATGCAACGCACAACCTGATGCAAGCCTTCCTGACGCTGGGCAAGACGCTGGGAGAGGTGGTGCAGTCGGCGATTGTCCAGCCGGCACAGGATGCCGCGCGCCGGGCACTGGCAACGCTCAAAGAGCTTGGCCATTCGGCGCTGGACATCCTAAAAGCGGCGGCGGAGATTGGCGCGAGCGCGCTGGGCACGGCCTTCACGCTGATTCTGGAATGGTTTCCAGGTTCGTACCGGCCACTATCCGCGGTGGAGCACGAGGCGGCAACCAACGTGTTTGCAAATTCCTTTCCGCTCGACCAGGTCCGGCTGGCTGTTCTCTCCATACCGGTGGACGTGATTGAGTGGATCGAGCAGGAAGCTACGGGACAGGCAGGCCGGGCGTTCACGACCATGACGCTGATCAATTTCCCGTCGTGGGAGAAGCTGTCCACCGATACGGTGGTACACGAGCTGACCCACGTGTGGCAGAACTTCCAGGTGGGCCCGATTTACATGGTTGAGGCCATTGAGGCGCAGATGTCGAAGGCGGGCTACAACTATGGCTTCACCGACAACCCTCAAGGCTGGCTCAATGGGGAGGGAGGACAGGCCGCGCTCAACAACGCCAAGGGCAATTTCAACGCATTCAACCGCGAGCAGCAGGCGATGATCATGCAACATTACTGGATGCGCCGCTTTGGGACGGCGCAGGCTGAATTCACGGAGTGGCAGCCCTATGTCAACGTGGTGCGTTCGGCTTCGGCGTCCGCTGCCGCCTGATTTGAACGATGCATATTAACCCCGATACGCGCCCGTGGATTGTGGCTGGGCCAGCTTCTGCGCTGGCCCGGCTGCGTCCACTGATTTCTGTTCACCAGTCACGCCGGCCGGTGGTGGTGTTTGAGTCGCCGCGGGAGATCACTCCTTATCTTAATCTCAACGATGCAGCCGCGGTCCTCTGCGTGGGTGATGCGCAGTGCTCACCTGGCATGGCACTCCCTGGGGTGTTTCTTGCCACGGACCACCGCCGACGCGTTCCAGCAGGATGGCTGCCTGACGCGGGCGAGCGGCTGGAAACCTACGCACATGCGGCCGCAGAGGCACAGCTGCGATGCAGTTCGAGCTACAGGCGCGGCCCGGTGGTTCTGCTGGGGCAAAACGAGCAGCGCGCGCTTGAGCTTATAGCCAGGATTGCCGGAGATCTTAAAGAGGTAATGCCGGTATTTCAATGGACGGAGGAGCGCATTACGCGGCAGGACCTGATCGGCGCACTGCGGGTTGGGCCCGGCGCGACGATTTACTGCGGCCATGGCCTGGCCAACGGATGGATGGGATACGGAGGGTTTGACGGTCACGATGCTCTGGCGGCCTGTGGTCATCCGATCGGCGCGGTCCTGTCGCTTTCGTGTTCCATTGCTTCACGGCCGATTTCCTCCCAGTCTTTATCACTTCAGGGCGATCTCAGCTTTGCAGAAAATCTGGCGCTGACGGGGCTGTGCTGTGCTGTTCTGGGCGCTGCAGAGCAGACGCTGCATGACCGCAATGTGGAGCTGGCCCTGGCATTTGCGCGGGCGCTTCGGTCGGAATCCATCACCACGCTGGCCGATCTGGTGGGCGCAGAGGGCGTCCGGGAGTGGGCTTTGGATGGATATCGAATTATTGGCGATCCGCTTGCACCTTTGATCGGACATGTAGATGCCACGGAAAAAGCGCTTGAAGTTTTTGCACCCGCTCCGGACGAGCCGCTGCCGGTGGTGCCGCTTTCGAGTTGGGCGAGCTAACGGAAATCGGTGCATCGGGCTATCGGTGCATCGGGTCATCGGAAGAAACGCTCCAGTGTCTCAATGTGGCGAGTGCCTTACTGATGAGCAGTTAGTCCGCGGGCGGTCGTGGCAATCCTTGAGAAGGTCGTCGGCATGGAAACCGAGAACTGTAAAAAACCTTACCACTGATGACGGTGATTTGGCTGATTTTCACTGATATGACGAATCAGAGAAGGGAATCAACTGTTTCCTCACCGCGGTCCATTGTTTCCTTGCGCTGCGTCGCGTAAGCAGTCACAATTTTCCACACCCCCAGACAATTTTCGTATTACTTTTTTTGGAAAGGCGGAGCCATGAGTTCGAATTCACTTGTCAACATCTCTTTCGAAAAGGAGGTCAAGCAGCCCGCAAGGCACTCAAGGCTGTTCGATCGAATGAACTGGTGTTCGCCGTCGTTGGGCATGCAGGTTCCGGCACTAGTGAGGTGGCTATTAAACTTGCCGAGTTGTTGCGACAGATGGGCGTCGACCCCCCCATTCTGAAGGCGAGACATGTTATCAGTGAGTGGGCGCGATCTAAGGGGAGGACCCCACCAGTCGATGCAGGCCCCAGAGAAGGGAAACTGCTCAAGGACGTGGAAGATTTTCAAGATCTCGGCGACGAAATGCGGGCGCAAGAGATAGACGGAGAAGCAGATCACACAGCTGTTGCCAAAGGGTTGGTTCGAGCGATTAGACAGACAAGAGCCAAAGCTCACAAAAGGGAATACAATTCGACCGTCTTAATTGAGCCGGATGGCCAACCCCGCACTTACATCCTCGATTCACTTAGACATCCAGCAGAGGTCGAGCTACTCCGGGCGGTCTATGGTCCCGCTTTCACGCTCATTGGAGTGGTCTGCGAAGAACGTCGAAGACTGTCAAGGCTGATGGAAAAACATCCTACTGCAAAAGAATCAGAAGTCCAGGAGTTCATGGATCGAGATGCCAATGCTAAGGAGAAATATGGTCAACATGTGGCTGATGCATTTCACCTGAGTGATTTTTTCTTGGACAATTCGGAAAATCGCACCGATGAGAATGGAAATTCCAACCGAGATTGGGATATCAACGACAAATTATCAAGACTTGTCAAACTGGTCAGACGGTCTTCGCTTCTTCGCCCAACAGTGGAAGAAACGGCCATGTATCATGCATACGCCGCGAAAATGAAGAGTGCCTGTCTATCACGGCAAGTCGGTGCGGCCGTTATCGACTTCCGCTCCAACCTGATTGCCACAGGTACAAATGAGGCTCCGAAGGGTGGTGGCGGACTCTATGTCGACGGCGATGCTCCTGACTTCCGGTGTGCCTACCACAAAGAGGGGCAGTACTGCCGTAACACCCGAGAGCAAACTGAAATCATCGCTGAGTTGTTCAAGATCGAAGAACTAACGAACCTCGATCCAAAACGCAAGGCGGAGATCGAACGCATTTGGCGCAAATCGCGTATAGGCGGTCTTCTAGAATTCAGCAGAGCCGTGCATGCAGAGATGGACGCAATCGTTTCTGCGGCACGAACCGGCAATTCATTAGTTGGAGCGCGCTTATTCGTAACAACATACCCCTGCCATTACTGCGCTCGGCACATCGTAGCAGCGGGAATAGACGAAGTCCAATTCATCGAGCCGTATCCAAAGAGCCGCACTCTTCTTCTCCATTCGGACTCCGTTACTCTGGAACGCAGCAGGTGGTTGGCGCCCAGCAAGATGGTTGATGACAAAGATGACAAAACGGTTCAGAATACCAGCACGAAGATCAAGCGAGTTCTCTTTCGTCCTTTCACTGGAATTGCGCCGAGGCGTTATGAAGACGCTTTTTTAAAACTGTCTGAGCTGAAGGACCAACAGGGAAATATGGTCATTTCTGATCACGAATGGCTGCAGCCCTGGGATATCTTGCATCAAAGTTACGTGCAGGCTGAACTGAAACTGGAGGAGACGCCATGACGACTGGAAAACTCATTGTGTTTCATCGTACAGGCAGCATTGCGCCGAAGTCAGGTAACGCTCAGGATTTCAGTCCAAGCCACAGTGGCTGGTCTATTTCGGCAATACAACAAAGCCTCTTCCCGCTCGCCAAAAGCGTTATTATTCCGAGTCTTTCTGAAGAGGTCGGCGTCAAGCTACCGGATTTGCTTCAGCAGATTCGTCCTGCTTATGTTTTCGATTGTCGCTCCGTTCCGCGTTTCGATTTTGGCATCATGAGCCGCGCGCAGGTTTTTGAATGCTTCCACAAATATCATTCGAAGTACATCGACCTTGCACGCATGCCGCAGGCCAACTGGTATACCCAGATTATTAAGAGAGCATCGGCCCACACTGATCGACCCATCATGATTCTGGTCGCTGAGCATTCAGAACAACTGGAACACTATATTGTCCAGCTCATCGCCGACAACCTTGACTGGTCAATCCACAAGATTTCGAAAGACCTTCCCTCGTGGGCCGACAACGCATGAGCGAGGGCGTGAAGCAGATTCGTGAGCTTCGCGACAAATTAGATCTCTGCTAGGACGCGCCGGGCGGATAGCTGGTGTCTAGCAGTACAGGCGGAATGCTTTCAAATCGCCCCGGCATCACCGCTAACTCATCTGCCGCCTTGCCTTTACCTCTTGGTTCTCGGAAGAATTGTCACTCTGATCGCAAGAACATCAGAAGTGACGCATGGGCTGCATCAATTACAATGCCGCATTCCTGCGCTGCTTTACTAGCTCCCTTGTGGTGGATATCTCCTACCGCTGGACTGTGCATCGCTGCACTGGTCATGCGCTGGTTAGCAGCTCCCATTGCCACATAAGCCTTAACAATTGCTTCTTTTAGATCCTCTTTCAGAATTGCGATAGAGCCCTGACTGATCGCTTTCCTGAACTGTTCATCAGAAAACATGCAGCCATGTGGGTCCTTTTGGTTGGCAACAGCTCGATTGAATTCCAGTTCATCGATCAATGCTTGTAATGGCCCAGCCTCGGCCGACAAGACATTGACATTGAAGACTTCTGGCCGAACTTTGCAAAGCTCAAACCATTGATCGCGGTGTTTTCGAAGCTCTTCGGCTCGAAATTTTCGACCTCTTGGATGGTCCACATTGTAGCTGTGGATTTCCGCATGGCATTCAAAACACACAGGTATTCCATTTTCGCGGGTGCTCGGTCCTCCTTCGCCCAACGGAATTATGTGGTCAATTTCCATTTTGACCCCACAGAACCGATGGCAGACACAGCAACGCCGATGGCATGCGACCAATAGTGCTTCAACGTCCGCGGCGGAAAATTTGTCAGCCAAAGAGGGCCTCCAAAAATGTTCTATAGGCTATTTTGAGATTTTACGGCGCACGAATCTCACATTACTAGATCAAATGCGGAATCGATTCGACCTATCGCCAACTGTTGCAGAGCTTACGTCTGATCGTCTTTCCGTTCCCCGTCCGTTTCATGGCAACGTGTAGAGCTCCAGGAGGCTTCTTCTGTAATCGCTCTTGTGCAGCTCCGTGCGGTGCATAAACCAAAACTGCGCCGTACTCGCTTCCGCACCTGCTTCGCGGCCTCCGTCCGCCGTGGCGGACTCCGGGGGATTGACAGCGCCTCCTTCCGCTCAACCCTTGCCTCTATGAAATGAATGTGTTGCTTTCGACCTTAAAGGCCGAACACCGTTTTCAAATCCAAACCCTTTCTCTTGCTAAGGCGGAACTATCTTGAACCGCCGTTCGTTTTGCCAATCAATCCATCCGCAACAATCAGCCCTTAACCATCTAGCCATCCATCAGACGATCAGATTGCCACGCTTGCCCCGTCTGCTCTGGCTCGCCAGCCTTACAGAGAAATGTCCCCATCAGTCAACTTTCAAAAACAACAAATTTCTTACACCTGATTGAAGCCCTCCATGGCCTCAATCCGACCCTTCCCTGAATGCTCTCTGGTGTTTGAACGCTATACCGATGCACATCATCGACAAATACGTTAATGAAGGAGCGGCTCACCGAAATTGTTATGTTATAAAAGCGATTGTCCTCGATGACGAAGCTTGAACCTGCATCACAATGTTTAAAATCCAGATAATCGTCGCCACCCTTGAAACCAATCGCCTCAAGTACCATCCGCTGCCCGTTGAATAACAAATGATGGTAACGCTTTCCTCCCTCCACCTCGCGCCAACCTAAAACGATACCGGCATTCGCTGTATCGAGCCCAGAGTCCCTATATTTACTGTAATTTGCAAACGACAACCGCGCCTTAATGACGTAGTCTCGTTTCCCGTAGTCATCCGTTGAAAGCAAAAATTCATGGACGCCAGCGCCGAGAATCTCTCCAGCAGCGGCATTCCATTCCCACCCGGTAGTTCTCTTCAGACGAGGCCATTGACCAGCGTCTGTAAAACTCTGCGTAAGTCTTTCTGTCGCTGCTACAGCGGTCGCTTGACTTCCAGGAGATTTTTTCTCTGACAACGCCAAGTTATGGCTCGACGGGATAGCGTCAATTGATTCCCGCGAGCCTACTAAGGGTGGTGCGATGTGTCCTTAATTGCTTCCAGCAATTTCTGGATGCCTTCGCTGTACTTACCTGCCGGGAAAAGGTCTACAAATTGAATCCGGTTTAGCCTTCGTGTGCCGTCAATTTCAATGGGAGGAATCTTGCAATCTGACAAGCGAACTGGAATTATGAAAATCTCACCAGGGCGATATTCCCGATAATAGGCGATCGCATTCAGGGCCTCGGGATAAATTCCAGAGGTGGTCCGCTTTGCTGATTCCTCTGATAAGCAAAGCAGCACGGCGTAGGCGTCCTCCATAGCCTGGTCAATCTCAAATTTCCAATCCTGACCTGGCTTGATGTCTCCATCCCACCAAATATTCTCGCCGGCAGCCATCAATTCGTCTCGCAACCGCGAAACCCCAGCTTTGTTGTCACGACAATAAGAGATGAATACATGCTTCTTGACTGTCTTCGCCATCGCACGCTCCGGTTGAATTTCGATTGTTTCTCTCTCAGCCTCTCCTCTCCCGTTTGTGGCTCCCTGAATTCTTTCCCTTCCTGAATCATTTCCAAGAAGTAAACCCGACCGCCGGCATCTCCGGCAATCACCTGGTTCGCTTTTCCAAAGACCCCGCAGAGGGCAGCACCCTCACATGTGAAGGTAGCAACTTCGCGCCCACTCTCCACCTCCCACACTCTCAGCGTCTGGTCAGCAGAAGCCGAGACGACGAGCTTTCCGTCCGCGCTGATCGCCACTCCTATCACCCCATCTTTGTGGCCGGCCAGGGTGCGCAACTCGCGCCCACTCTCCACCTCCCACACCTTCAGCGTCTTGTCCCACGAAGCCGAGACGAGGAGATTGCCGTCCCCGCTCATCGCCACTCTATTCACCCAGCCTGTGTGGCTGGCCAGGGTGCGGATGAGAGCGCCTCCAGGAGAATCCAGTACTGGCGTCCGCGGCATAAGCCAAGGCCGCGGAGAACCCCTCTTCAGGCTAGACAGGAACCTCCCAATCTCCACCCCTCCTTCCTGTGCCTGCGCCTGCGTCATCAGCCGCCCAACAAGTTGCGAGGCGAACTGCCTTGGATCCTTAGCGATTACATGCGAGGAGAGCCGCACCGCGCTATGGATTAGATTCAGCGCTTGCTTATCGGGAAATTGTGCCCGAACGAAATCGAGCTGCAGATCGTGCAGTCGAATGCTGGTTCCGTCACCATCTCGTTGCGCCAGCGACAGAGCCATCAGTCTCTCCGCCGCTTCTGCACTCTCGTCCTCGTTGGTTCCCCAAAGCGCCTGCTGGATCGCTCCCGACACAGCCATCTCCTCCAGAAGCACAGCCAGCGCGTAATACCGCTCCCGATCCACTGCTTCCAGTGAATTTATGCTCACTTCCATGGCGGCAAACAAGCTTGGGTGAGGGTATTGAGGAAGGGCTACTTTGATCTTCTCCAGGTCGGCATTCCGCAAGAGTTTGAGCGTCCGCTCCCAAACAGCAGCCGGCTTGCCGCGCAGCATTGCTCCCACCATGGAAATTGCCAGCGCCAGCCCCTTACACTCACGGATGATCGGCTCCGCCACAGCCGGCAGACCGTCAACTTCCGCTCCCGCCCATTGGGCAAAGACCTGGCGCGATTGCGCCTCATTCAGAAGCTCAACTTCATATTCCTTTGCTCCCACCCCGGCGGCTATCTCCTGATTCCGCGTGGTAAACAGCACCCGCGATCCCGGCGCTGTCGCCAGCCAAGGCTGAATGTCTCCCGCGCTCCACACATCATCCACAATCAACAATGCCCGTTTGTCCCGCATCAGCAGTTGGTAGTGATCCGCTTCGCTGCGACTGAATTCGCAATTGCCGTTCAAGGCCAGGCACACGGCACGCAGCCGGTCCGCCATCTTGTATGCGGATTCCTTGCCGATGGACTGCCAGAAGATGCCGTCCGGGAAGGCGGCTTTCACTCGTGGATCTTCACACAGTGCCTGCACCAGGACAGTCTTCCCGATTCCACCCATACCCTGCACAGACGTAAGAGCGATGGTTCGCCGATCGCGCTTTTCGACCAACAGATTCACCAAGGAATTCAACTCTTCGCCGCGCGGTACGAAGTTTTCCGGCAAGGGAGGTACGGTCGTGGGAGGAAGACCTGTGGTGTCGAGGAGCGATCCTCGCCTTGTGGAATGAGGGTCCATGCTGGGAATTTACAATTTTACCCTCCCAGTCTGCACTGCCCACAAGAATTCCTCGTGCAACACCAGCCGGTTTGGAATCGGTACTGTTCCCAAGACGACCACACCCATCTTTATTCCCTGTAGAATCATCGTCATGATCGACATGATTTTCTTGGATCTCATTAAGAGCCTTGTAATTGGCTCTGTAACTGATGGACTTCAACGGGCTTTTCGCGCGATGGTTGAACAAGAAATCGAAACTCTTGATCCGAATAGGTTGATCACTCAGCCGCTTCGAACTGGGTTTGCCCATTTAAGAAAAGCTGAGGTTGAACCTGAAAATACCGCAAGGCAACAAGAATTTCTGAATTACGCGATGCTTGAGTTTACGAAGGCCGCCGATCAGGATGCCCCTCTTCCGGCCGCAAGAGCCACTTGTTACGCTGGGTTTTGTCATCATCTTCTTCACGAGTCGCGACAGGAAACGGCCTGTTACGAAACGTTCGTTGCGCATGATGCTTACTATTGAAAAAGCTCTCGAAGCCAAACTGACCTCTGCTTCCAAAAAATCGCCTTTTGTTCTTGCGGCATTCTTTCTTCCCCCAATCGTCGACATGATTACCTTCGCAGGTGCTGCAACATATGCGGCTCGTGTGCACAAGAACCTCGCCGAGCAGCTGCATATCGTTAGAGAATATAGAGAGGCAGTCCAGGCTTTGATCAAGACGGTAAAGCCGCTACCTGCGTCCTAATACCAAATCAATACCAGATCGCTGCCACACCTTTTCTTGCAGCTCACACTCCAGGCCCTCTCCCAACAAGGTAACGCTCCACGAATTCTGAGTTCTTTTACCTGCTTTCTTTGCGGATAAACCTAAAGGCTCCAGCCGGCTCCCACTGATCAAGATGGGATGAGAAGGCCAGTTCAGAGCGCAAAGCCGTTAATCTTTGAGAGAAACAGCACCAGCCAGGTGCTCCGGAGGAAAGAAGGATGAAGAGTATTTTAAGTGAACCGATTGCGGACAAAATCAAAATCATTTTTTTTTAGAGGCGCTCCGCCCGCCACGGCGGCTGCGCACCAGCCTACGGCAGTGAGGAAGTGAATTCCTTTGTTGCTGATTCGGCATCCTTCCCAGCGTTGGCACGCTGGGCTACATTGGGTCACGCCTCCGGCGTTCTTTTGCGTTGGTGTGAGGACATTTTTTCTCAGGGTTTGAGCCTCGGCGGCATTTGGTTTGCGCGTCCGGCGTTCGGTTGCGTGGACGATGTTATAGGAAAAGTCCTGGATAAAGCGTTTGGCGGGCCGATGCCGATACCTCCAGCGCTATCCGGTAGCGTATTTTAAGTGAACCGATTGCGACAAAATCAATCATTTTTCTAGAGGCGCTCCGCCCGCCACGGCGGGCTGCGCGCTGCCTACGGCAGTGAGGAAGTGAACTCCTTTGTTGCTGATTCGGCATGCTTCCCAGCGTTGGCGCGCTGCATTAGGGTCACGCCTCCGGCGTTCTCTTGCTTCGGCGTGAAGGGCATTGTGATTGTCGGCATTCTGTACAATTCAGCATATGGGTCTCGATGCACGGGTATGCTGCAACTGCGTTAAGGAGGGACTCGGATCGCCGCACCCATTCCCCCACCTTTTAATGTTCGAAGAGACTGGGGAGCCGACGCTCAAGAGCGAGGCTGAAATGTAAGCGTCAGAGGAACCGCAGACTGTTCAGGCGATGGGAACTATGGTGAAGTGGCAGCATGAATCCGGAACAGAAGGTGGTGCGAAGACGGCGGACGCGAGCAGAGATCAAGCAGTTAGTAGCAGA
>Ga0209168_10000481_pt1 | contig 38277 bp, 38 predicted proteins | sample Coa_R1_FD_187156 | JGI IMG/M metagenome (GOLD analysis project Ga0209168, IMG submission 187156) | Surface soil microbial communities from Centralia Pennsylvania, which are recovering from an underground coalmine fire - Coalmine... | ecosystem: Environmental > Terrestrial > Soil > Unclassified ...
AGTCGGCCCGCGTGAAAGTCCTGAAGGGGCCGACGTCAGTCGGCCCGCGTGAAAGTCCTGAAGGGGCCGACGTCAGTCGGCCCGCGTGAAAGTCCTGAAGGGGCCGACGTCAGTCGGCCCGCGCGAAAGTCCTGAAGGGGCCGACTGACGTCGGCCCCTTCATCTCAGAGCGATTCGCGGATGTCGAAGATTCGATTAAGCCCCGTCATGTCGAAGATCTTGGCGAGCTGACGATTTAGCCCGACGAGCGCGATCGTTCCGTGGTGTTCGTGTGCCCGCTTGAACGCGGCCACGAGGACACCGAGTCCGGTTGAGTCCATATACGCAACGCGGCTGAGATCGACGACGACCGAATAATTGCCTTGATCCAGTTCGCGAGTGAGCGCGGCCTTCAATGGGCGGGCAGAAAACACGTCGACTTCGCCGGATACTTCGATGACGCGAGCGTTGAGGCGCTTAGACGCGCGCACGCGCACCTCAAACCGATCTTGTTCCTCGCGAGCACGATCTAACATATAGTTCGCTAGGTTGTTCCCAGAATCATATCCGTCCAAACAACGGGCCTTTGAGCTCTAACGCGTGTTTGAGTCCTGGTTCGTCTGGGCACACGGCTACCGCACTTGCTTACGTCAGGAGGCATCAAATCATGGGCATACTTGCATGGATCGTCGTCGGGATCATAGCCGGCTTCTTGGCGAAGTCCGTGGTTCCCGGTGAAGGCCCGGGGGGAGTGCTAGGCGACATGGTCGTCGGAATCGTCGGAGCACTCATCGGCGGCTGGCTTTTCACTTCCTTTGGAAGCGCCGGCGTGACCGGGTTCAGCTTGTGGAGCGTCCTTGTCGCATTCGTCGGTGGCGTCGTGCTCTTATTGATCATGCGCGCACTAACGGGAGGAATGCGATCTACGGTCTGAAGTCGCGCTTCCCCAAGAGGCGCTTCAGCGCGAGGAGCCGGTCGTTTGACCGGTTTTTCGCGTATTATGAGAAGCGATGAAAGGACTCGCGGCGCTACGGCGCTACCTCGTCAAGCTTGGGCCGGGCTTGATCACGGGCGCGGCCGACGACGACCCGTCCGGAATCTCGACGTATTCGGTCGCCGGCGCCACAACCGGTCTGAGCATGCTCTGGCTGGCTATTCTCACGACGCCCATGATGGCGGTCGTGCAAGGCATGTGCGCGCGCATCTCGATGGTGAGCGGCCAAGGCTTGGCGGCGGTTCTTCGCAGCCGGATCCATCCGGCTCTGCTCTACGTCGTCGCGGCGATGGTCGTCATCGCCAATACGTTCAACGTCGGCGCTGACATCGCGGGCATGGCGGCGTCCGCTAACATGGTGACCGGAATCGCAGTCCTCGTCTGGGTCATCGTCTTCGGCTTAGCTTTGATCGTCATCCAAGTCTATCTCTCGTATAACGTTTTCGTCAGCGTCATCAAATGGCTCTGTCTCGCTCTGTTCGCGTACGTGATCACCGCATTCGTCGTGCATCCCGATTGGCGTCATGTCCTTGCGAGCGCTGTGGTTCCGCACGTCTCCTTGACATCGGCCTGGATCACGACACTCGTCGCGGTTTTGGGGACGACGATCTCACCGTACCTTTTCTTCTGGCAGTCGGCTCTGATGGTAGAAGAAGAAAAAGCGGCCGGGCGCAAGACGGTCGCGGAACGCCGGGGCGCGACGAAGACGGAGGTCGCTGACGCCCATACCGACGTCAACACAGGGATGCTGGCCTCGAATTTGGTGATGTTCTTCATCATCGTCACCACCGCCAGCACTTTGGGCGCGAGCGGAAGCCACCATATCGAATCCGCCCAACAGGCGGCCGAAGCGCTGCGTCCGCTTGCCGGCAAGTTCGCGTATCTGCTCTTCACGCTCGGTATGGTCGGGACGGGAATGCTCGCGGTGCCTTCGCTCGTCGGCTCGTCGGCCTATCTGATCTGCGACGTCTTTCGGCTTCGCCACGGAATGGACGAAAAACCGCACCGCGTCCCCGCATTCTATGGCATTATCGTTGGCGGCATCGTCGCGGGCGTCTTGATGAATTTGATGCGAGTGAACCCGATCAGCGCGCTCTACTGGTCGGCCGTCGCAAACGGTCTCGCCGCGGTGCCGCTCGTCATCCTGGTCACGATCTTATCCAACGACGCGAAAATCGTAGGCAAGTGGCGCAATTCCCCGCTCGCGAACGTCTGGGCTTGTCTCGCGATCGTCACGATGACCGGCGCGGCGATCGGGATGTTCATTCCGTGGGGCAAGTGATCGGTGGATAACGGTGCGGACCGTCATCCTTGCTGCAGTCCATCGTGACTTTCGTGCCCTTCGGCGACATATCGAGCGATACGCGATCCATGAGACTGCGCATCAAGAAGAGCCCAAGGCCGCCGATGCGGTCGGGTTCTCGCGCGAGCTGAGGCAGCGTCTCGGCACCCGGATCGGCAACCGTCACGGTGATCATATCGCCGCGTCCGCGCGCTTCGACGCAGTACCAGCTGTCGGAGGCGGCAGCGTGCATGACAGCATTAGCACAAGCCTCGCCGACGGCGAGGCCGATGTCGAACGTCCGCTCTTCTGAAAAGCCGCGACGGCGCGCGAACCGCACCACCCGGTCGCGCGCTACCGAGACCGTCGCGGGGATGCGCGGCAATCGAAGCGATACTTTACAGGATTTCTTTCGGATCAGGTACTGGTGCTCCCGTCTGCTAAGCGGCTCGACGTCCGCTCAACAGATTGACGATGACGAGGATGACTGCCACGATTAGCAAGATGTGGATAGCAAAGCCGCTTACGTGCAAAGCAACGAACGAGATCAGCCAGATGATGAACAAAATGACGATGATCGCCCAAAGAAGTCCAGCCATGTTATGAGATCCCTACACTTTCTTATCATTGCTCGTACCCTTCCGCCGCCGCGTGAAACGACGCGGCAAGCGAGCGGCCGCCGCGTCTTCGATGAAACGACCGTGAGAATTGTCTTGCCGGCTTAGGCGTCGCGTTTCAGCAAATGCTCTTAGCGGTACGTTATCCGTTATCGAGTCACTTCAAATTCGCAATAGGGTGCGATATTAGGAGATGCAAAGACGTGAACGGACCACGAACGATTATATGGCTTTCTGCGGCGGCCGCGTTAGCGCTCACAGGCTGCAGCAACTTATCCAACGTGATCGGCGGTCTCGGGGGCGGTAAGGGGAATGCGCGGCTGGTCGTCGCCTCGCTCACCACGCCGCAAACGAACATCTCGTTGACGGCCGACGGCGGCACGATCAATTCGGGGCTCAGCGCGACAACGCCCATCGGCACGTATGCGCAGGTAGGAGCCGGCCAAGAGACCTTTGCGATCAACACCGGTGCTGGTACGGGCAACCTCGTCCCGCCGATCAACGTCAGCGTCGCCGCGTCGACGAACTATTCCATCGTTCTTGAAGGCGAGCCCGGCTCCGCCGACTACATGGCTTTCGGTTTTCAGGACACGAACGCTCTGAATAACGCCGCGACGGTTCGTTTCAAGGTGAACAACGCTGCGCCGAACCTCGCGAGCGCGGTCGATGTCTACGTCTGGCTTTCCACCAACGCGATTCCGTCGACGCCGACCGTGGCGAACCTGGGTCTCAATCAAGATTCAGGCAGCGTGGCCGGTGCGCCAGGCAACGCATATATCCCGCAGCAAGGCAGCTCGACGATTCTGCCGGCCGGCGTGTATGATGTCGCCATCGTTCCAGCGGGCACGGTGCCGAACGGTTCGACCGATCTCTTCGACGGATCGACATCGTTCGCGTTGAACACATCGTACTCACTCACCCTCGCGGACATCAACGCGACGCAGAACAACATCGACGTGCTCGTCTCGATCGACGAACCGTTCCAGACACAGAATCAATCGATTCACCGGCAGCGCATCTTGCGGCGCTAAAGCCGCCAAACAGGGAGCGCATGGGCCTGCACGGCCCATGCGCCATTCACGGCTTGATGGTTGCTTGCACTTTGCGCGCGATGATCAGGCTTTCGTCCGATTGGATGACGTGCACGGTGACGCGGCTCTCGGCGCTCGAAACCACGCGCTCACCAGCCGCGTTTTTGGCTGGATCGAGACACGCGCCGACATAGCTGAGGCGGTGAGCGACACGCCCTCGGATCTCGGCCGAGCGTTCGCCGATGCCGCCGGTGAAGACGAGCGTATCCAAGCCGCCCAGAACGGCGATCATAGAACCGGCGTGTTTGACGATCTGATAGACGAAGAGTTCGATCGCATCCCTGGCGTGGACATCGACGGTTTCGCGCTCTAGAAGCGTTTTGAGATCCCCGCCGTGCTGCGACACGCCGGCAAGACCGGACCGCTCACTGAACAACTCCACGAGGTCCGACGCGGTGCTGCCGTTCGACAAGAGATAGAGCAGGATTCCCGGATCGAGGTCGCCGGGCCGCGTGCCCATCATCAACCCGCCGAGCGGGCTGAATCCCATCGTCGTATCTATCGGCTGACCGTCGCGAACGGCGGCGAGACTCGCGCCCGAACCAAGATGAGCGATGAGTACGCGCCCCTCAGCAAGCGGCCCAAGCGTCGAAATCACATACTCGTACGATATGCCGTGGTAGCCGTAGCGCCGTACCAATGGCCCGACGGACCGAGGAAGAGGCAGACGCTTCGCGACGTTCGGCATTCGGCGATGAAATTCGGTATCGAAACAAAGAACGTGCTTGGCTCGCGGGTAGCGCGACATCGCGGCGCGCACGAGGTCGATCTGCGTACGGAGATGCATCGGGTCGAACGGCACGAATCGTTCGAGGTCCGCCAACACGTGGGCCGCCGCATGCGTCGGCGCGACGTGGTCGGGACCACCGAACACGATCCGATGTCCGATAGCGTCGATCTCCGAGCTGCTTTCCCGGGCGACGGCTTCGAATGCGCGATCCAATGCTGCGAGCGGCTCTAAAGGAACCGGCGGCTCTAGGACACGGCGGTTGCCGTCGGCTCGTTCGTACCAAAACAGCGAATTCGTTGGGCCTAGGTTTTCCGCGGCGCCGCGCATGAAGAAGCGACCGACCGCGTCGGACGTCGCATAGAGAGCAAATTTTAGCGAAGACGATCCGCCGTCTAGGGCGAGTATCCTCAAGTAACCTCGGGTCTGCGATTGCTCAGCGCCAAGACGCGACTTCCGGCATGTCGATGCCGTTGTCTGCGATGTACTTGTGATGCGCTTCGAGTCTTTCTGTGAAGAATTCGAAAGCTTCTTGCGAGCCTTCTGCGGCGAGATTCGTCCGGCGCAAGGCTTCCAGAGCGAGATGGAACCGCGACATCCGATTGAGGACAAGCATATCGAATGGCGTGGTGGTGGCCCCCTCCTCGATGTACCCTCGGACGTGAAAGCGCTGTGCGTTTTCGCGCCCGTGCACGAGTTCGTGGATCACGCGCGGGTACCCATGAAACGCGAAGACGACCGGCTCGGCCGAGCCGAACGTTCGCGCAAAATCAGCGAACTCCAGGCCGTGGGGATGCGTCGCGCGCGGCGTAAGCGCAAAAAGATCCATGACGATGACGACCCGGGTGCAAAGCGACGGCACGTGCTTCTTCAAAAGCGCGGCCGCCGCGATCGTCTCCTCGGCGGGCACGTCTCCGGCCGCAGCCAATATGACGTCGGGCGAGGAACCGGCAGCGGATTCGGTGCCCGCCCATTCCCACACCGATGCACCGGCGGCAAAATTCCGTCTCGCATCGTCGATCGCAAGCCATTGCGGCGCTTGATGCTTCGACGCGATGATGAGGTTGATCTCGTTCTTGCTCTGCAGGCAGTGTTCGCCCACGACGAGGAGGCTGTTCGCATCCGGCGGGAAGTAGATGCGGACGATTCCGCCTTTCTTGCTGATGAGGTTATCTATCGATCCAGGCCCTTGATGCGAATAGCCGTTGTGTTCTTGACGCCAAGCGTGCGACGTCAGCAGGATATTGAGCGACGGCACGGGCAGCCGCCACTCGACTTCCCGCGACGACTTGAGCCATTTCGCGTGCTGCGCGATCATCGAGTCCACGATGGGGGCGAAACCCTCGTAGCACGCGTGCATCCCGTACCTGCCGCTCAGCGCGTAGCCCTCGAGCAGGCCTTCGCAGACGTGCTCGCTCAGGATCTCGATCACGCGGCCGTCTCGAGCGAAGTGCTCGTCTTCGGTCGTGAGGGGAAGCATGAACGCGCGCTCGGTGGCCGCGAACACCGGGTCTAGCCGATTCGATGTGGTCTCGTCGGGGCTGAACAGACGAAAGTTCGCCGCTGCCGCATTCTTGAGGAATACTTCACGCAGATATCCGCCCAGCACGCGCGTGGATTCGGCCGACGCGCAGCCGGGCTCGCCGATCTGAATCGCGTTTGCATCGACGTCGGGAAGGGTCAACGGGGGCGGCACCGGCCCCGTGACAATCGGATGCATACCGAGCCGGGCGGCCCCACTTGGACAAGCCCGGGTCACCGCGTGCGAAGGTGTGCCATCGGCATCGAAAAGCGTATCCGGGTCATAACTGCGGAGCCAATTCTCCAGCAGCGCGAGATGCTCGGGATTGTGCGCTGGATCGGCGATGGGCAGTTGGTGTGCGCGCGACGTGCCTTCGACTTGCTTGCCGTCCACAACGCGCGGTCCGGTCCAACCCTTCGGCGTGCGCAGCACGATCGCGGGCCAGCACGAACGTTCCGGCAGCTGCCCCGCACGAGCGGCTTCGCGTATCGCGGCGATTTGTCCGAACGCCCAATCCAGCGCGGCATCCATCATCACATGCGCGTTCATCTCGGTGCGCGGTTCGACGACCCGGATCTCGTAACCGCAGCCATGCAGATACTCGTGCAGCTGAAGGCCGCTGACCCTACCGAAGATCGTCGGGCCAGAAAGCTTGTACCCGTTGAGATGAAGAATCGGAAGCACAGTGCCCGATGTCGCCGGATTGACGAACCGATGCGCCTGCCACGACGCCGCAAGCGGTCCGGTTTCGGCCTCTCCGTCGCCGATCACACAGACCGCGGTCATATCCGGGTTGTCCAACACCGCGCCGAATGCGTGCGCGAGACAGTACCCCAGTTCGCCGCCTTCATGGATCGACCCAGGAATGGCCGGTCCCACGTGGCTCGGCAGTCCGCTCGGATGCGAAAACGCTCGGGCGAGATTCCGCAATCCCGCCTCGGTACGCACATATTGCGGATAGTAATCGCCAAGAGTGCCGTCGAGAAAGAGATTCGCGTTCACCGCCGGCGCGCCGTGGCCGGGTCCTATGATCGGCAAGATCGACTGATTCGGGTCCCGTGCCATCCGATTGAGATGCGCCCAGATGAGATTGATCCCGGGCTGAGTGCCCCAATGCCCAAGCAGCCGCGGCTTGATGTGCGCCTTGGTCAGGGGCGCGCGCAGCAGCACATTGTCCTGCAGATACAATTGCACGGCGCCGATGTAGTTCGCGGCGCGGAAGTACGCCGATGCGTCGAACGTGCCGCTCTCTCGCCGGACCCTCTCCGCGCCGGCTGCGATCACGATGCTTTCGCCGCGAACGCGAGCCTATGCGAGCGTTCCATGTCCTCGGCGATGCTATCCAAAAGCCGCCGCGCGGTATCCCGTGCGACTTTATTTCCCACAATCGCGTCGAAGATCGAACCCAGTTTTCCAAGCGGGGGTTCGTACATACCTTCGAGCGTCATACAGCACATGGAATGGTTTTCATCCGCCGAGATGACGATGCTCCCTGAAAACGTCGGGACCGGGCTACCATCCACGGGATGCCATTCCAGTTCCGTCCGGTCGACGAGGTGGCCGGGATCGGCGACCTCTCGAAACGTGACTTGGACCGTTTTCTTCATCTCGATCTGGCCAGGAATGGGCGTGCGCAACTCGATACCGGACGACAGCGAAAGCTGACCTGCTTGATGCGCGCGTATGAACTCTTCGAAGTACCTTGGTGCTCTACTGAACGGGACGTTGACGTATAGCCGCTCGTGAATCTCCGCCATGACCTTGACCTCCGCCGTAAGACCCCTTGATGCGGCTAAGTTTACGCGGGGCATTGGTAGATTCGGCGAAGGGGGTGTGAATCTTGAGCGCTAGAGGCAGTCCTTGCAGCGGTCGCATCGCGCTGCATGTTCGGTCGAAGGCTGGACGGGAATCCCCGGCAGACGAACCACGAATGTGGTCCCCGACGTTGTCGACCGGAAGTCTATCGTCCCGCCGTGAGCCTCCACTCCGGTCTTCACCACCGACAATCCGAGTCCGGAACCGCCGTCGTCGCCCGCAGCCGAGCCTCGAAACCCAGCCTGGTAGACCTTGGATGCCTCGTGAACCGCGATGCCCGGTCCGCTGTCGACGACGTCGACCTCCAGCTCTCCGGCCTTTCGCGCGCAGGTGATATTCACGGAGCCGCCGCGCGGCGTATAGCGAATCGCGTTGATGATAAGGTTGTCCACGACCTGAGCGATGGCGACTCGGTCGCCGTAAAAGTGCGTGCATTCCGGTGATGCGGCGAGACAGCGATCGACCGTGAATTTCACGCCCTTCTCGGCGGCCAAGCCATCGAAGGAGTTGAAGTTCTCTTTGAGCAGCGCGCAGACGTCGAAATGGCCCATCCGCGCGCGCTCGGCCGTCGCGGCATGTGACCGAAGATCGGTGAGCATTCCATCCAGACGATTGAGCGATTTCACGAGCGCTTCGACACGCTCCGTGGTGGGAATGAGTTTCCCGTCGATAAACGCTTCAAGATTGGCGCGCACGATCGCGAGCTGATTGCGCATTTCGTGCACGAGCTCCGAGGTGCTGAGAGATTTGGGCGCCGGCGCTTGCGTCACGGGTTCTTCGCCATCTTATATCCCACCCCGATGACGGTCAAGATATACCGCGGATTGGATGGTTCCGGTTCCACCTTGCGGCGGAGATTCGCGATGTGGCGATCGAGAGTGCGGTCGAATATCTCGAGCTCGCCGGACTTCACCCGGTCGAGGAGCTGAGTCCGCGTAAACGTTCGCCCCGGTTGTTCCGCAAGGATCTCGAGGATGCGAAACTCCGTGGCCGTGACCTCGGCGGCGCGGCCGGCGACGCGCACTTCGTGATCCCTTGTGCTGATACGCAGCTCCCCAACCGCGATCTCCTGTTCGCGGTCATGATCCGCCGAGGCTCCCGACCGCCGCAGCACCGCCTTCACTCGCGCGGCAACTTCCCGCGGGCTGAAAGGTTTGGTGACGTAGTCGTCGGCGCCGAGCTCGAGCCCGACGACGCGATCGACTTCATCGACTCGCGATGTCAGCATGATGACCGGCACGCGAGATTCTTCTCGGATGATCTTGAAGGCATCCAGACCGCTCAGTCCAGGCATGTTGAGGTCAAGGATGATCAGATCTGGGTGCTCTGACCGGAACGCCTCAATGGCCTGCAGTCCGTCGTGGGCGTGTACGATGATGAACCCCTCGTCGGTCAAATACCGATCCAAGACCTCGACGATCTGTGCTTCGTCGTCCACCAGGAGAACTTTTTTTGGTGCGACGGTTGCGCTCATCTAATCGAAGGATTCCACGGCTGCGCCGCTCGCGCCTATCCGTCGTCCGAACCGCTGACTTCATAGCATCTTCATACGGTTGTCTTGCGCGAACGGTACGCTCTGCCTATGAATGACAAAGAGCCGCGCACAGACGAGCCGCTGCCTGCCACGGCTGCGTTCGTCGGCATTTTAGGAGGCATCATCATCGTAGGATGGCTCCTTATGTACGGACTTTTGCGGAGCCGGTGGTAGACGATGCACATCCATCGCACCGAACGGATCTGGCTCACCGCAGGCATCGTCACCCTTGTGATCTTCCTAGGGATCATCGGTGCCGCAGCGTTGACCGAGGGCATCGTTCCCGAAAATCACGTCCAGACAATCGATCCCACCAAGGTCGCGGAAACGCCGCCGTTCGACAATCCTGGCGTGCACAAGCTTCCGAACGGCGCATTCGAGGTGGACATCATCGGCCGGATCTTCTCCTTCACGCCGAACAAGATCGTTCTGCCGGTCGGAGCGAACGTCACGTTCTATGCGACGAGCCCGGACGTCGTCCACGGATTCTTCATCGCCGATACCGACATCAACATGATGCTCGTTCCCGGCTGGGTGAGCACCGCCAGTCATGTGTTCAAGAAATCGGGGTCGTACCTGCTGATGTGCAACGAGTACTGCGGCGCCGGTCATCACTTCATGTCGGCGACGATCGTGGTGCAGTGATGGTAACGATGATGCGACGGGAAAACCGGCTCGTGCTCGCACATGTCTATACGGCCACCGCAGCGCTCACACTCGGCGGGGTTTTTGGCCTGCTTCAGGCCCTCTCGCGCGCGCATTGGGCGCATGCGCCGGCATGGTTTGACTACTATCGCATGCTGACCGCGCATGGCGTTCTCATGGCGATCGTATTCACGACCTTCTTCATCTGCGGCTTTGCGATGTTCGGCGTATATCGGGCCATGCCGCGAGAGCGGTCACTCACGCTTTCCTGGATCGCGTACGGAGTGATGCTCGCCGGCACGCTCGCCGCCTTTTGGGCGATCGTCACCGGCAACGCCACGGTGTTGTACACCTTCTATGCGCCGCTGAAGGCGCACCCTGCGTTCTACATCGGCACGACCGTGCTGGTGATCGGCACCTGGCTCGTTCTTATCGACATCATCGCGAACATCATCGCGTGGCGGAAAGAGCACGTCGGGGAATTGCTCCCGCTCATCGTTCACGGCATAGCTTGCACGTTTGCGATGTGGTTCATCGCCACGATCGGCGTCGCGATCGAGATGCTCTTCATGCTCATACCTTGGTCGCTGGGCTGGACGCCGACCATCAACGTCATGCTCAGCCGGATGCTCTTCTGGTATTTCGGTCACCCTCTGGTCTACTTCTGGATCATGGGGGCATACTTGATCTGGTACAACGTCGTGCCGAAATTCTACAACGGCACGGTTTTCAGTGACGCGCTCACCCGCCTGACCTTCATACTGCTCGTGTTGCTCTCCACGCCGGTCGGCATCCATCATGAATTCACCGAGCCCGGTATTTCAGCCGGCTGGAAGTGGCTGCACACCATGACCACCTACGGCGTGATCGTTCCCTCGATCATGACCGCGTTTGCGATCTTCGCCTCCTTCGAAATCGCGGCGCGCCGCAAAGGCAGACGCGGTTTCTTCGGCACTATCGCCGCGCTGCCGTGGTCGAAACCGTGGTTCACCGGTCCCGCCTTCGGCATGCTTCTCTTCATCTTCGGCGGATTCGGCGGCGTCGTCAACGCGTCGTACAGCATGGATGAGCTGGTCCACAACACGATGTGGATCGTCGGGCACTTCCACATCACCGTCGGTGGTCCGGTGGCACTGACGTTCATCGGCGCCGCGTACTGGCTCGTGCCGCGACTGACGGGGCGCAAACTCTGGGGCGAAAAGCTCGCGCTCGCGCAGACCTACTCGTGGTTCGTCGGCATGGCGATCATGTCCACGGCAATGCATTGGGCCGGTCTTTTGGGATCCCCGCGACGCACGGCCGACGTGACGTATTTCGGCGCGGAAGCCGCGCGCCTCTGGATGCCAGAGACCATCGCGACCGCGGTGGGCGGCAGCATCCTCTTCCTCAGTATCCTCATGTTCGTCGCAGTCGCGATCGGAACGCTCTTCTCGCGCGAACGAGAGGAGATGGCGGTGGAGTTCGCGCCGGTCGACGAAGCCGCGATGCGCACGCCCGCCTCTCTCGACAAGGTCGCCACGTGGGCTGTCGTCGCAGTAGTCTTGGCCATACTCGCGTACGCCGGCCCCATGCACGAGCTGCTCTCGCAGCACATCTATGGCGCCCCCGGAATGCGGACTTGGTAGCGAGAGACCCGCACTGCGACATTTACCTCGATTCACAGAAACTTCATCGACTTTTCGCCCGTTAGAAAGGGCGGGATGCCACACTTCTCTATGGAGGTAGTCCAATCATGAAACCCGTTCACAAGACATTTCTTGCGCTGACCCTAGCGGTTGCGGCTGCCATCGGCGCCGGAACCGTTTACGCGTCGGCGCATCCCCCGATCGACATCGTCGCGTCGAACTGGAAGTTCACGCCTTCGACCGTCACCGTGCCGCTCGGCGAAGCCACCACCTTCCACTTGACGTCCAGCGGCGGCGTGCATGGGCTGAAGAGCGATGACCTCGGGATAGCCCAGACCACGATACAGCCCGGCAAATTCGTGGACGTCACGTTCACACCAAAAAAGGCCGGCACATACAAGATCCCATGTTCGGTCTTCTGCGGACCCGGCCACCCGAATATGGATCTCACGGTTGTCGTAAAATAGGAGAACGGTCATGCGTAATAGCGGTCGAGTGGCGATTCTGCTCGCGGTGGTCATGGCGGCGAGCGTTGTCGTCGAAGCGATGCGACCGACGGCAGCCATGCCGCCATTCGCGCAGTCGTATGGGATAAACTGCGAGGTCTGTCATACGGCGGTTCCCGCGCTCAACGCCTACGGCCGCTACGTGCAGCGAACCGGGTACTCGTCACTCGATGCCGCAACGATCCACCGAGCGAATCCTCTGTGGTTTGGGGAGAACGGGACGTACGACACGGCCGACGGCACGGCGCATCATAACATCCAAGCCGGCAATGCCGCGATCCACGCCGCCGGATATATCGGAGACGACTTCACATTCCATATCCACCAATGGATCTGGCAGAACAACGGGCCTGGGGGCACCGACACGCTTTGGATCACATACAACAATTTATTGCATCGCGACGGGCATCTCTTTTTGGGCAAGATCGAAGCGCCGGGACCTTCGCCGTTCAGCCAGTTCTTCGATCTCTCAGCGTTCGCGGCTCCGGAGATCACCGTCGGCGAGCACGCCTATCAAAATGACGGAAATCGATGGGGATCAAAGCTGGTCTATGTGAAGCCCACATTCGTGGCGGAAGCCGCTTATCTCGCCAACAACGGCGACTTGAATACGGCAACCGACTTTTCGAACGACACGGACAAAACATTCCAATATCGCGTTGCGCTCGCGCGGCCGGACACGCCGCTGGAAGTGGGCGTCGTCGGCAATACAGGCGTGCTCCAAGTGTCGGACGGTCGCGCTGACAACTACAACTCTCAGATGCTCTACGCCCAACTCGATCCGCAGCACAACCTTCCCGGTCTGCTTGCGATGTATCAGCAGGGTCACGACAGCCATCCAGGCGCCGGGCTGCAAGCTGCCGCGAGTTCAGCGTATGCCGCCGAGCTATATGCCCCCTTCTTCAACGGACGGACTCTGCTGTCGGCGCGAAGCGAGATGACGAACGACGGCTTGGGGACGGTCGGCCACTCGCAGGCGATCAACGCGGAGTGGATGGTGTTCCGCGATGTCAACGACCGCCAGGCTCAGGGTTTGATGCTCAACGGCCAAGCCAGTATGGCGCCCGGATCATCGCCGACCTGGCAGATGCAGCTGTGGTGGGCGACCACGGTCGGCCGCTTGCGCTAGGAGGCGGTGATGTTCAAAACGATACTCGCGGCTGTCGACGGATCGGAAGCTTCGAACGTAGCGCAGGATCTAGCGTTGCGGCTAGCCGCCGACCAGCACGCGACCGTGGTTTTCGTCCACGCAGTAGAACTGAGCAAGGTTGCGGCGTCCTTCGAGCCGTTCAGCGGTGCGAATGCTTCCTTAGCCATCGACGCGGCCTACGACGACGCGAAGGCAACGCTGCAGAGCGCGGAGGAAGCCGCCAAAGCGCTCCAAGTGCCCTGTTCGTCGAAGACGATCGAAGATGAGTGCGTCAACGCGATTCTTGATGGCGCGCGCGAGGCGCACGCCGACCTGATCGTGATCGGAACGCACGGGCGGGGAGGTGTCGTCCGCGCTGTGCTCGGCAGTGTCGCCGAAGGAGTCGCGCGAAGGGCTACGACTCCCGTTCTGATCGCGCGCGCGGGAGCGTGGCATCATCCTTAAGGGAATCTGAAGGAACCGACGACCGGCGCACACGCGACATCAGGTCGCCTTGGAGGCACGCAGCCGAACGGTATCCTATAGTACGCGCATGTCTGCGACAGACGGTCGATTTCGTCGCGGGTCGTTTTTCATGGCGGCGTTTGCGGCGTCAATGCTTCTCGTCTCTATCGGCCGCGCAAACGCGTCCTCGGATCCGGCCGCGTCGCCGACCCCTTTAACGTCTCCGCTGCCGGCTGCAAGCGACTCCGAACCGACGACGCCGGTTCGCGAGTGCGTTTACAAGGTCTCCTCGCTCTTGCGGCTCGATACGATTCAAGAATCCTACGGGAGCGGCGCGAACGCGGCGCTGCCCGGCGCAACCGGCTCGAGCGAGGATGACTGAACCGTCACGGTGGACGTGATGGGCAAGTTCCTTGATGGTGGGCTTGCGATAAGGATCATCGAGCGCTGGCGCGATGATCCCGTCGATCGTCTGTTCAAAGGAGCGGTCGCTTCGGACGGTACCGTAGCGTTTCCGCCAACGACGATCAACGCCGTATCGCGCGAACTGTTACCGTATTTTGCGACCGCGTTCGCCTCAGCGGGGCCGCTGATCGCCGGGAGTCATTGGACGGTGAAACAGACGGACGGGCAACTGGTGACGACGACCGACTATTCGGTGACGTCGGTCAACGCCGACACAGCGACGATCGCGAAGAAGCAATCGAATGGCGCGATCGAGGGTGTCAGCGTCACCGGATCCGTGGTGTACGACGGCGGCTTACTGGTGCCGATCTCGGGTCAACTGCGCAAGCGCACAACCGCGATGGCAGCGGATGGACAAACGACAAGCACGCTCGATCTCCGCTTCGAACTCATTTCGGATTCGTTTCAGAAGCACTAGGGCGGCGCCCTACGGGCGCCGGGCAAGCGAGGCTTGCCCTACTACAGTTTCCACTGCCATGCGTTCCAGAACGGGCTCACGGCGTGGGCCGGCCGGTAGTTCTGGAGTGCCACCGTCGCCACGTCTTGACGCTGCTGGAACCAGAGCACGATTATCGGCAAATCCTCCGCGAGGATCTGCTGGACGCGGTCGTAATCCCGCTTGCGACCCGCGATGCGATAGTCCGCGATACCGGAGTTCTCCGCGGCATCGAGTTTGCGATCGCAGTAGTGATAGATATTCCAACCCGCAGGCGGCGCCATCGCGCACATGAACAGCTGAGACTCGTCTGGATCCACGCCGTTCGCCCAGTCTTCTATCGCCACGTCGAAGCGGCCGTTCTGCTCGATGCCGCCGTTCGCCTTATCGTCGTATAACCGATCGGACGCGTAGTTCGTGATGGTCGCACGTACGCCGATGCGAAGCCACTCTCGCTGGATGTAGCGCTGTGCGTCCGAAATGGTCTGATCTCCGAGGGCTCCGACCATCTCGAGGTTCATGGGGATGCCGTTCTTGCGCCGGATGCCGCCCTTGCCGACGCGCCAACCTGCGGCGTCGAGCAGCCTCGCGGCCGCCGCCGGGTCGTACGGATCTGCCTTGAGAGCGTTGTCGTGCGCCCAGAAAAACGGCGGTTGATCGCTGTCCGCCGGAAAGTTGACGCCGTGCGTCACGTGTTCGACCAGGCCTTCACGGTCGATCGCATATGCGAGCGCGTGGCGAACGCGCGGATCGCGTAGTTGGGGGCGGCTAAGATTCAGACCGACGTCGGTCCAGCGCGTGAACGGGTAGAGATAGACGGTCGTGCCGCCGATCCCGTGCAGTTCGGGCTCTAGAGCCTGTGCGGCGTCTTCGTAGAAATCGATCTTCTGCGCTTTCAGCTGCTCCAGAATCTTCTCGTCGCTCGCGATGTACTGATAGTCGATCTCTTTGAGCCCGGGCGCGCCTCGCCAGTAGAGCGGATTTGCAGCGAGCTTGACCCGCCCGTCCGCATTTGACGTCACGCGGAACGGTCCGGTTCCGACGGGAATTTGATCGTACCCGATCTTGTTCAGATCCGCATACTTCGAGAGCAAGTGCTCGGGGAGAATGCAAAATGACGATGCGGACATGGAGAAGAAGGTCGCCACGAACGGCGCGTAGCGTCGCTTCAGATGCACGACCAGCGTATGAGCATTTGGGGCATCGATGCTTTTTATCTGATCGTACCCTTGGCGGCTGCCCGTGTCGTTGCGGGGATTCATAACCTGGCGCCACGAGAAGATGACGTCCTTTGCGGTGAACGGCGCTCCGTCTTGCCATACAACACCGGTACGCAAGTGATACATTATGGTGAGACCGTCACCGGTCACTCCGCCGTTGTCGGGGGTCGGAACCGCGGTCGCAAGTTCCGGCACAAACTGATCTTGGTCGTTCCACAAGAACAAATAGCTGCCCCATAGCAGCGAAAGATCGGTATCGATGACCTGTGTGCCGATCAACGGGTTGAGATTGTCGGGTTTCTGATCGCCGGCCATGCGAAGAAGGCCGTCGGTCGAGACGCGCGGTCTCGCAGATCCAATCGATGCTTCCGTGACGGCACTCGACGGCGTGCATGCGCTGAGTCCAACAGCCGCCGCCGCGAACAACGCGAAAGCCGCGGCGCGTCCGGGCCTGGCGATCATGCTCCTTGTCGCGCTTCGAGCCGCCTGAATCGATCGAAGAGCGCAACGGTCTCGAGCGCCGGCACCGGCCGGCTGAAATAGTAGCCTTGCGCTTCGTCGCATCCCATTCGGCGGAGCTTCAACAATTGCGACTGCGTCTCGACGCCTTCTGCGACGACCCGCACTTGGAGGCTTCGAGCCAGCGTAATGATCGCTTGAGAGATCGCTTCGTCGAACTGATCCACGTTCAGGTCGCGGATGAACGACCCGTCGATCTTGAGCGACGCGATCGGGAAGCTCTTGAGATAGCTGAGCGAGCTGTACCCGGTTCCGAAGTCGTCCATGGCGACGGCCACGCCCATTTCACGCAGCTGTGCCACAGCCCGGATGCCATCCTTGACATCGCGCATGACGATGCTTTCCGTCAGTTCCAGTTCGAGCGTACCAGGCCGGATGTCAAACTCCTCGACGATCCGGCCGACGACTTCCGGCAGGTCTCGCTGCTGGAATTGACGTGCTGAGATGTTGACCGTAACGCGGCCCACATCGCAACCTCCGCGCTCCCACGCCTTCTGCTGCGCGGCAGCAGTTCTGAGCACCCATTCACCGAGCGGCACGATGACGCCGACTTCTTCCGCGATCGGGATGAAATCGTTCGGTGCGATCAGACCGCGTTGCGGATGCTGCCAGCGCACCAGCGATTCAAATCCTGTGATCGCACCGCTCGTGACGGAGACGATGGGTTGATAGTGAAGGACGAATTCTTCGCGCTCAAGCGCTTTGCGCAGGTCGCCCTCTAAGGAGAGCTTGCGCCGCGTCGCGTCTTGGATGTCCGGGGTGTAGAACTGCGTGTTGTTGCGGCCGCGCTCTTTGGCCTGATACATAGCCGCATCGGCGTTCTTGATGAGCGTCTCCGCGTCGTCGCCGTCTTTGGGGAAGAGCGCGACGCCGATGCTCGTGGATATGAAGAACTCGTCTCGTTCCACCACGAACGGCGCGGCAAACGTGCGCCCGATCTTCTCGGAGACTTCCTTCACGTCGGATTCGCGCGACATGTCGGCGAGGACGATGATGAACTCGTCACCGCCGGGTCGGACGACCGTGTCGGTCGGCCGCACCGCCGTCGAAAGGCGTGTCGCGACCACCTTAAGCAGCTCGTCCCCGACACCGTGGCCCAGTGTGTCGTTGACACCCTTGAAGCGGTCGAGATCGAGGTACAGGACTGCTACGGTCGATGAATGACGCCGCGCGAACAAGAGCGCCTGCGACAGACGCTCGTGCAGCAGCGTGCGGTTCGGCAAGCCGGTCAAGGCATCGTGGTGGGCGAGATGCGCGAGCCGCTCTTCCGCCTGCTTGCGCGCCGTGACGTCCAGAAGTGTGCCAATGACGCTGACGGCTTTGCCCGACGAATCAAACGAATATTCCGCCTGCTCCTGTACGTGCCGCACGGATCCGTCTCGCAGCACGACTCGGTGGTCGATGCTGTACGGTTCGAAGTTCGCCTGTGCCGCGGAGACGACGTGCTTCACATTTGTCACATCGCTCGGGTGATCGAAGTGACGCAGCAGACCTTCATCGACTTCCGTGGACGAGACGCCGAAGATCCTGCACATCTCGTCGGACCAGGAGAGCTTGCCGGTACGAAGATCTTTGGTCCAGTTGCCGACGCGGGCGAGCCGTTGGGCGTTCACGAGACTCGTGTTCGCCTCGGTGAGCTCTGCGAGGAAGCGGCGTTCGATCTGCCGCGTCGCACCGTACATGCGGATCGCCGTGAGGACGAAGACAAGGGTGATCACCACGATCTCGAGGACGGTGATGATGACGCGCAGCCGAGATTCGCGCGCCGACTTCTGTGCCGCGACGTCGAGGGCGGCGGCAAGTCCGTCCACGTCATCGTTGAGCGAGCTGAAAAGCAGCTCTCCGGTTCGCTGACGGCTCTGGGCGAGTTCGCCGGACGGATTGGTCATCAACGGCGCGGCGACCGTGTCGACCCATTGTGCGTGGATCCGTGTGATGTCGCGAAGATACGGTTGCGCGTCCGACAAGCCGACGCTATCCAGATATTCGCGCAGCGTCTCGAGACTCGCGCCGAAATCGGCGCGTGCATCGCGGAACGGTTTCAGATATTCAGGATCGCGCGTGGACGTGTAACCGCGCAAGCTGGATTCTTGCCGGAACAACGCCTCGACCATTTGCGACGTCAGCTGGCGCGCGTTATGGAACGACTCGGTGCGCGAGAGCGCACCGGATATCGCCTGGAAATCGTATGCGGTCGTGAGCGCGGTGATGGCCACCAGCGCTAAGACGAGAACAATCCATCGCCGCCTTGGCGTCCTGGGCACAGAGTCGTTCGTTCCGGGCACGCGAGCCCCGGTTTCGGCCATGTACTTGTTATCGTCTGGGAAGGCCGTTATCGGGTGCGCGTGATGGCGGTCACAGGCGCCTTGCAATCGCGGCTTGGCCTCAGATCTGCCATTCCCACGAATTCCAGAGCGGGCTCACCGCGTTCGCCGGGCGATAGCCGCGCAGATCGATGCTCGCGATGTCCTGACGCTGAACGAACCATACCGGGACGATGGGGAGGTCGGCGGCAAGTATTCGCTGCACGGCGGCGTAGTCGCGCTTGCGCCGCGCGATGCTATAGTCGGTCGTGGCTCGTTCCTCTGCTCTATCGAGCGCGCGATCGCAGTAGAAATAGATGTTCCAACCCGCCGGCGGCGCTTGATCGCAGTCGAAAAGTTGCGAGTCGTCGGGATCGACCCCGTTGCCCCACTGCTCGAACGTCACGTCGAATCGGCCGTTCTGTTGGATGCCGCCTCCGCTCTTCGTCGCGTATAGCTGCGCCGATGGATAGTTCTTGATACGAAGCTGAACGCCAACAGCTCGCCACTCGCGCGCGATCTCTGTTTCCGCGGCGAGAGCGGTCGCAGAGCCGAGCTCGCCGATCATGAGCAGCACGAGCTGTCTGCCGTCTTTCCGTCGGACCCCGTCCGCGCCGCGCTTCCAGCCCGCCTCGCTGAGCAGCGAAGCTGCGCGACCAGGATCGTACGGATAGGCGTGGATGCCGTTTGCGTGAGCCCACGATCCGCGCGGCTGATCCGAGTCGGCCGGCAGATTCACACCGCGTGAGACGCGATCTATGAGCGCGGTCCGGTCGGTCGCATACGCGAGAGCGCGACGAACCCGGATGTCGGCCAGCTGGGGCCGGCCGAGGTTGAAACCGATGTCCGAGAAGCGCGTGAAAGGATAGAGGTAGATGGTAGTGCCCGGGATCCCGTGCAGTTCCGGTTCAAGCGATTGCGCGCTTTCGAGATAGAGGTCTACGCGATGTGCGGCGAGCTCGCGTACGAGCGACGCGTCGTCTGGAAGCCACTCGAAGTCGATCTCGCGCAACCGCGGCGGCCCGCGCCAATACCGGCGGTTTGCGACAAACCGGATTTTCCCGGCCTCGTTCGAGACGACGACAAACGGACCGGTGCCGATCGGTAAGACGTTGAACGGGACGTTGTTGAGGTCGCGATATTTCGACAAGACATGAGCGGGGAGAACTGAATAGGCCTCGTTCGCCATCGAAAAAAACGTCGCGACGAACGGCGAGTACGGGCGTTTGAGACGCACGACGATCGTGTGGTCGTCGGGCGACGCGATGGTTTTGATCAACGCGTAACAGACCTTCGTGCCCGTGACATTGCGGGGGTTCATGATCGCGTGCCACGTGAACACCACGTCCTTTGCGGTGAACGGCGCGCCGTCGTGCCACACGACGTTGCGACGCAGATGGTACGTGACCGTCTTGCCGTCGACGCTGATCCCGCCGTTCGCTTGCGTCGGGACTTCGGTCGCTAGATCGGGGACGAGTTCGTTCTTGTCGCTCCACAAGAACAGATACGATGCCCAGAGCATGCTCAAGTCGGTGTCGATGTACTGTTCGGACGTCAACGTGCTCATCGTCTCCGGCTGTTGCTGTGAGGCGATCCTCAAAACGCCCGGGATCGTCCCAGGGTTCGCGGCGGATCGTTCAGCCGAAGTCTGGCGCGAGCATGCGCTGAGGATGAGGCAGACGGCGAGCCCGAGCGCCAGCCGCGCGGGCGCGCAATGCTGGGTCATGCTCTTAATATCGGCCGGACGCTGCGTCCGGACGAGCGTGCGGCGTCAGTGCTGGGCGTATGGGTCGGTTGAATAGATCGCGAAGATCTGCGCGTTCGAGAGCGGCGAAACCGTCGTCGCAAAGCCCGTGTCGATGGTCGCGATGAACGCGTTTGCGACGAGCGCATAGCCGGTGTTCGAAGGATGCAGACCGTCGAAGCTCAGGAGTCCGCCGCCGAACTGCAGACTGCAGCATTTCGGCGGGTTGATCGGCACTCCGCCATCCTGCTTGATCGTGGCGAACAATCCATGGATGTCCACGAGCGGAGTCTTCGTCGCGGTCGCCGCCGCGCCGATCGCGCCGTTATACGCCGTGTTCAATCCCTGCACTTGCGCCGCAAACGCATCCGTCAGAAAATCGCCCGGCGCAGTGAGCGTCGGTGTGACGTTTCCGAGCGCAAGATCTTGCAGCACGACGAAAAAGCCGCTTTCGGTGAGATATCCGTTTGGGCCGACACCGTACGTCGCCTGGATGTATGCGGTGACCGCTTGCGCGGCCGGCGCGGGCACACTGAACGGGGGTGCCTCAAGCGTCGCGATCAGCGTTGGTCCGCCCTGGAAGAACTGCGGCGTGCTCAACACGTCCGGCAAATTCGCGACGACGACGCGCGAACCGGCCGCGTGAAGCCTCGTGATTATCGTGACGATATCGGCCTGCATCTGTTTGGGCGAATCGGACGGCGATCGGCCGCCGCTGAACGCATACTTCAAGAGGTCATTCGCGCCGAGCCAGACGGTCGTGAGCGACGGATGCAGCGAAAGGGCGACGTTGAGCTGCGTCAGCGGATGCACAGTGCCCGCGAAACTGCCGAGAATCGGATAAAACGTGCTGCTCTCGCCGTCTAGTAGCGGTTGGAGCAGCGTGGTCGGATCGTGCGGATTGAACGGATACTGACAATTGGGCTGTTGGCCCGGGCCGGTCAGCGGGTTCGTCATGTAGATGGCTTCGTGCGCCGTCTGGCCGGGAATGCCTACGTCGCGTATGGGGCCGGCCGGATTGAGCCGCGTCGTTCCGTACGTCGAGATGGCATACGCCCCGTCATTGAAAGCGTCGCACGCCGAGTGGGTGGCGGCGAACAGCGAGGTCGTGCCGAGCACCAGTTGCGAGTTCAAGCCCGGCGCGGCGATGAGCGGCAGCGGCGAGGTTGTGGGATTGTACATGGACGCGGGCGATAAACCGTTCGCTTGCTGAACGAGCAGCGACCAAAAGCCGTTCTCTTGCGTGGCCGGAACGAGATTGCCGGGGAAACCGGAAACCGGGCTAGTCGTGTTGATTCCGAGCAGTCCGCCGGACTGGTAACCCGCGGTCAGACTGTCGCCGACACCGACGATGCGCGAGAATATCGCCGCGCCGGTCGGTTGCGGGGGCGGGCGGTTCGACGTGCTGCTGCCGCTCGAACACGCGCAGAGGAGCACCGTCGCCGCGAGCGTTGTCGCTGCGATCGTGCGCGCGCTGTTGATGGATTGCATCCGCATTTCGTTCACCTCAGAACGGCAGAACACTTGGCGAGCCAAGACCGATCTGGAACTGCAGCTGCGTGGCTTTGAGGCCGCCGATCTGCGGAATGACCGGGTTTTGCGAGCACGGTGTTGCAAGGCAATGGAGACCGTATATCCGATATGGGTTATAGTTGGTCGGACTTCCGCTATTGAGAACGAGCTGCACGAAGCCGTTCTTCCCGAAGCGCTCCGACGCGCCAAGGAAGTACGACGCGATGTGCTGCGGGTACGGATCGGCAGGCAGATAGTCGCGCGACGATTGCGGTTGATAAAAGAGCTTGGTGCGCGCGTCGAGGTTATACTCGACATACACGATCTGGTATATCTGGGCGTGGTTGTCTTGGTTCAGTCCGTTTCGGTGCGTGAGCCATGTCGGCGCCGCGGTAAATGTCGCGAACATCTTCGGCGTCGAGAGGAATGGCAGCGTGATCGCGAGCGAATCGTATTGCGCGGTGCGCGTGTTGATGCCGAACCTAGGAAAGCCTTTGTACCAAAAGGCGACGATATCTTGCGGTCCTTTGCCGACCGTTGAATTGCGCGATACATACGTCGGCGTCACGACGATCGGCAGCTTGCCGAGGCGGAAAAGCTTCTCAACGTTGAAGATCGTGAATCGATCTTTGGTCGTCGCATCGATATTGGTCGTGCTCAGATCCACCGTGCCGACCGGCGGCGCCAGGCCTTGGATGAAGAGCGGAACGATGCCGCTGTCAAAGCCGACCGGGTAGTGTTGGACTTCGTAGTAGCTCGCCGCGACGCGCAGCGTCGGACTGAACCCGTACGACGCGACAAGGTCCACGCCGCCCGGCAGCCAGCGCTTGCCGAATGATCCGACGTCGCCTAACGGGTACGCCGCGCTGATATCTGCGGTATACGAGTATCCGACTGGCAGACCGGCTTGCGAACCTGCCGGGATCTTCGGGTAGGCGTTGCTCGAGACTCCGGGGCTCGGACTAGCGGTCGCGCCGCCATGCAATGCCCATTTGATCGCGGCGTTCGCGCCCGGCACCACCTGCGTGCCCAAGGCCGACGCTCCATCCGCGCGTGCGGGAAGCATGAGCGAACCGACGACCGCGAGCATTGCGCCGCTTGCAATGGCGGCGCGCAGCGCCGTTGAATGCAGCCGCGACTGGATCTCGATACGACCCATCAAGTGACCTCCGCTGATGTCGCGATAGGATCCGCAAACGGTCAGCCAGGTCTATCGCGCCCCGCCGAACCTCATGGTTCGTCCGGACCCGGATGCTACCTCTTCTCACGCGAAAGACGCGCGGACGGCCGGCGTATCGCCGGCCGTCCGCGCATTCGCGTCGGATTACTTTGCTCTTCCGCTACTTGACGATATAGACCGTCCGCATGCCATGTGAATCGTAGTGGAATGCGCAGCCGAACATGTAGAATCCGGGCGGTCCGCTATTGTACTTCAGCGAGTGTTGACCGGGGCTAAGCGGACCGGTGCTGAACATCGGCGTGTTGATCAATGTTCCCGCCGGCGACTGCGTGCTGCCGCCATTGAACGTGGGCGGGAAAGGAGCGTTGTTCCGCGTCGCGTTGCCAAGGAAGCTCGCCGTGTGCGGAAACGAAGCGTCGACATTCATAAAAATCACGCGTGTATTCGCCGTCAGCTGGACGACCTGTGAAACCGTGGATTTGACGCCCCTGAAATAGCCGAGCACGACTCCGTAGTGGGCGCTCTTAAAGGTCGATTCGCCGTTCAATCTGATCCCGACGCCCTCTGCGGAATCAGGTTGAATCCCGTCACCGGAAAGACTGAGGACCGTACCGGCTTGTCCTGCCATTCCGTTCGACGCCATGTTGGAATGCGGAAGCGCTGACGCGCCGCCGCACCCGGCCAATGCCAGCAGACCCGCGGCTGCGAGCAAATACCCAAACCCCCTCGAGACCATGAACGCCACCCCCATCGTGAAATGCAAAACCCTGTGAGTAAAACGATATCATGCGATTGCGCGCTGTCAATCGGGCCAACGGCCCGGTACACGCGGTTCGCTTTCAGCGAGCATTCAGAAAGGCGGCGTTCTCGCTAGTTCTTTTCTTTAAACGCAAGCGAGACGGAGTTCATGCAAAATCGCTGGCCGGTCGGCTGCGGACCGTCATCGAAAAGATGACCGAGGTGCGATCCACAGCGCGCACAGCGCACTTCCGTGCGGACCATGCCGTGACTATCATCGGCGCGCAGCTCGACGGCGTCCTTGGAAAGCGGCTCGAAGAAACTGGGCCAGCCGGAACCTGAGTCGAACTTCGTCTTGGCGGCGAAGAGCGGCGCACCGCACGCGGCACATGCATAGGTTCCGTCCGCTTTATTGTGCAGCAGCTTTCCGGTGAACGGCGCTTCCGTGCCGGCCTCACGCAGTATGCGATACTGCTCCGGCGTGAGCTCGCGTTTCCACTCGTCTTCGGACTTCTTGATCTCCGGCGGCATGGTGATTCCCTCGCATCCGCGTTAGGACGGTGTGCCGAGAGCCAGAATTGAACTGGCGACACCGCGCTTTTCAGGCGCGTGCTCTACCAACTGAGCTATCTCGGCGGCCTAAAACGCGTTCGGCGCTTCGCTTGGAAAACCTCGCATCGGTCGCGCTCCGCACACTACGGTTTGCCGTTTTGCCCTACGAGATATTGGACGAGCGCATCGACTGCGGTCGCGTCTATCGGCGCGCCGTAAGCCTTTTGCATCTTCAGCACTTCCCCGCGCCACTGATCGGCGGTGAGCGGCGGCTGCATGTACACGTAGTCGGCGGCGTGACAGATCGTGCAGTTAGCTTGCGCGATCGATTGTCCGACGCCGGGTCCGAACGATCGCGCGTCGGGCGGCAATGTGATCGCCACCGCCGCGCCGGCTGCGTCGCTTTTCGCCGACGACGCGGTCGCGAGCATTGCGCAGAACAGTGCGGCGAGAATCGCCGCGGCGATACAGTGATTGCGTTGGTCGTTCTTCATGAGGCGGCTGCCACATCGAGCGTTTCGACCGCGTTGCGCATGTAACCGGATGCGTTCCACGTCGCGGCGGACGGCTGCGTCGATCCGTCGACACTCGTCGCCGCGCATTGCAGCGCGTAGCGTTTGCCCGGTTCAGACGAGAACGACGCCGACCACTCGCGAAAACCATAACGCCCTTCATCGGCGCCGAGCGCCGCTTGACTCCACGAGGCGCCGTTATCGCTGCTGAACATCACCTTCGCGATGCCGCTGCCGCTATCGAAAGCGATGCCACGGACCGCGACCTGTCCTTGGCGGTCGACAGAAGCACCCGGCACGAGGTTTGTGATGAAAGACCTTACCGTAAGTTTTGAGATCGGTACGGTCGGCACTTTCGTGCCCGGCTCCTGGCAACCGCAAGGCGCGGCCGGAACGCGATAGGCAGTGGTCATCCAGAAATTGTCATCCGGCGCGTCGCGGACTTCGATGTCGTTCAGCATCTTCACCCAATACGTCGCATACCAGCCCGGCACCACGAGCCGGACCGGAAACCCATTGAGCAGCGGTAAGGGCTCGCCGTTCATCTCATACGCGAGCAATACGTCGTCACCGTCGGCGATATCGACGTCCAGTGATTTCTTGAAACTCGGCGTACCCGCCAACACAGGCCTGTCCATACCGCTGAAGCGGACCGTTTTTGCTGTCCCCGCGACGCCTGCGCGCGCGAGCACGTCTTTGAGCCGAGCGCCGCGCCAGCGGGCGTTTCCCATCGCCCCGTTTGCCCATTGTCCGCCGGCAACGCGCGGTTGGAAGAATCCGCGGCTGTTGCCCGCGCACTCGCAGACCGCCGTGACCTCGGCCGGCGCGAAGCCGGTTCGCAGTTCGGCGAGCGATATCGTCGCCGGCTTATCGACGAGCCCACGCACGGTCAACGCATACTGCGCCGGATCTACGGATGTGGGAACACCGGCGAGATGCCAACGGACAAAAAATGCGTCGTTGGGCGTGAGGAGGCTTTCGTCGAAGACCGCAAACGGCGTCTCGAGTTGGACCGGTCGCGATGTCAAAACGATCAACGGCCGTTTTTGCGGATACGCCGCGAGCGAACGCGCGCCGTTGGTAAAGGGAAGTTCGACCGTCTCTGCGCCCGAAGCCGCTGCGATTGCCGGCCTGCTGAGCGCAAGCCCCCCGATCGTCGCGCCCACACCCGTGAGAAACGTTCTACGACGCATGCCGCTGATCATAGCTACTCCGTCCCGAGCGGTCTTGGGGGTGGTCCGGGCACGCGCTTTCGCCGCGGCAGGCGCTCTTCACCTCGGCCCCGATAGTTGAAACCGACGTTTCATATATGGTACTATTGCGCCGTGGCCAGAACGGCGGATAAAGCGCATCGCACCAAGCTGCTTGAGGATATAGCCGACTACATGCTTGGCCACGGATATGCGAATCTCTCGCTGCGCCCGCTTGCTAAGGCGGTGCGCTCGAGCCCGCGAGTCCTGCTCTATTATTTCGGGTCAAAAGAGAATCTCGCGGCGCTCGCCCTTGGCGTCGCACGCGACCGCCAGCGCGCGCACTTCGCACGGCTTCGCGAACAAGAATTCGAAACGTGCTCGGGGTTGTCGCGAGCGATCTGGTCGACGATGCGCGCACCCGCGGTAAGACCTCTCTTCCGGTTGTTCTTCGAAGTCTACGGTCTCGCGCTCCAAGACCGGCGCGGCTACGCCGCATTTTTGCGTTCCGCAGTCTTCGATTGGTTGCGATTCATCGAAGAGCCGTACATCCGGCGAGGCACGCCGCGCAAGGTCGCACGCGCGATCGCGACCGCGCTGCTCGCCGGTTTCCGTGGATTCATGCTCGATCTGTGCGGCAGCGGCGACACAGCGCGCATCGACCGCGCCGTCGAGCTGTGGATCGAGACGCTGAATGCGCCGCCGTTCCAGCCACAATATACTTGAAACAGTCGTTCCAGATATGATATAGTCGCGGCATGGCACAGACCGCAGCGCAGCAACCCCGGCGGCCGGGCGTGAACATCTTCGATCCCACGCGCCCCATGTGGCAGCTATTCCTCGTCTTTCTCGTCCCGCTCGTCTTGAGCAATGTGCTCCAAGCGGCGTCGCAGACGTTCAGTCTCATCTTCTTAGGGCGCTTGATCGGCGTCAACGGACTGGCCGCGGTCTCGGCAGTGTTTCCCGTGATCTTTTTGCTGTTCTCGTTCTTGATCGGCGTCGCTACCGGCGGCTCGATCTTGATCGGCCAAGCGCATGGCGCCGGCGACGCTCATCGCGTCAAGAAGATCGCCGGAACAACGCTCGGGGCCACCCTGGCGTTCGGGATTTTCTGCGCGATCCTCGGACCGATGATCGCACCCGCGCTGCTGAACGGTTTGCGTACGCCGGCGAATATCATGGACGACGCAAACGCATATGCGCGCGTCATCTTCCTCATCTCCCCCGCGGTGTTTCCGTACATCATGTACACGTCGTTTTTGCGCGGCGTCGGAGATTCTAAAACTCCGCTGTACTTCTTGCTGATCGGTACGGTGCTCTCCATCGCGTTCACGCCCGCGTTCATCCTCGGCTGGTTCGGGCTTCCCAAGCTCGGCGTCGTCAGCGTGGCCGTCGGCGCGCTGCTCAGCAACCTGGTGGCGTTCACGGCATTCCTCATCCATCTCCACCGCACGAACAACCCGCTGAAGTTCGACCGCGAGACTGCGGGTGATCTGCTCATCGACTGGCATCTACTGGGTCAGGTGTTGAAGATCGGCATTCCGACGGGCGTTCAGGTGATTCTCGTCTCGCTGGCAGAGCTCGCTGTGCTTTCTTTTGTCAACCATTTCGGCTCGGGGGCCACGGCAGCATACGGCGCCGTGAATCAGATCGTGAGCTACGTGCAATTCCCGGCTATCTCGATTGGGATGGCGGCGTCGATCTTCACGGCCCAGGCCATCGGCGCGCGCCGCGAAGACCTGGTCGTCAAGGTGGTCCACTCAGCCGTTGGCGTCAACTACGCGGTTGGCGGCGCCATCATCGGCACGTGCTACCTCTTCTCCCGCGCGATTCTCGGTTGGTTCATCACCGATCCCGGCACGCTTGAGGTCGCACACACGCTGCTTTTCGTCACGCTCTGGTCGTATCTTATCTTCGGCAATAGTGCGGCGATCAGCTGGGTCATTCGCGGCAGTGGTGACGTGATTGTGCCGATGATCAACGGCATCATAGGAATTTGGCTGGTCGAAGTGCCAGTGGCCTACATCCTCATGCAGCGCTACCAGCTTGTGGGCGTGTGGCTCGGCTACCCGATCTCCTTTATCGTGGTCTTGCTGCTCCAGTACGCATATTACTCGCTTTACTGGAAGCGCCAAACGCACGCCCGACTCGCTTAAAAGGAAACGCCGTGCGTTCACTATGTGCCTGGCCCACCGCGATCGGCCTTATGCTGTTTGCAAGTGTTGCCGCGGCGGTCACGCTGCCGCCGTCTGCGTTTACGTATAACGCTGCGGCACCGCTCGATGTCCGCGTGGCTTCGACCAAGGCGAGCGGCTCGCTCACCGTTCGCGACGTCACGTTCGCATCGCCGGCCGGCGGCCGCATCCGCGCGGAGATCATCGCTCCTTCCGGCGCAGCAGCTTCTCGGCCGGGCGTGCTGTTCGTGCATTGGCTGGGAGACGCCGCCACGACGAATCTCACGGAGTTCGTTCCCGACGCGACCGCGTTAGCCCAACGCGGCGCGGTCTGCATGCTCGTGGACGCCATGTGGTCGAAGCCCGACTGGTTTGAAAAGGGCCGCGCGCCGGCAACCGACTACCGCGACTCGATCCGCCAGGTCGTGGATCTGCGTCGCGCTCTCGACGTGCTTGCGGCGCAACCGGGCGTGGATCCCAAACGGATCGCATATGTCGGTCACGATTTCGGCTCGATGTACGGCGCGGTGTTGAGCGGCGTCGACACGCGGCCGCAGTGGTACGTGCTGATGGCGGGCACGACGTCGTTCAGCGCTTGGTATCTGCTTGGCGCGCAGCCGAAAGATAAAGCCGCGTACATCGCTCAGATGAAACCGCTCGATCCTCCCAGCTATTTGTCGCGTTCGAGCGCCCGCGGCTTCTATTTCCAATTCTCCGATCGCGACCAGTACGTATCAGCGCCAACCGCTCGCGCGTTCGCGGCAGCCGCCGGCGCGCGCGGCGAGATCCACTTCTACCACGCCGATCACGGCTTGAAAGGCGCGGCGATCCAGCACGATCGTCTGGTCTGGTTGGAAGGGCGAATCAAACTTCCGACAACCGCACCGTGATGCCCGACGCTGTGCGCTACTTATGAGGTTGAGCTAAGAACGCAGGTCGGCGGCGTCAAGGCTCCTTGCGGCATCCCACGCGAACGTCGCGAGCCAGTGCGTGGAGAGATAATCGTGGCCAACGGCCGCGTTCACGCCGGCGCGATAGAGACGTTCGGCCGATTCGAGCTCGCGCCGAAGGGCTAGCGCCTGTGCGATGCGCGCGAGCATCCCGGCGCGCGACAGGTTCAGACCGTGCAGGTGCACGATCTGGCCGTCGCTGACGTCCGGAACCTGCGCGACGGAAAGTATTGATGCTTCCGGTCTTAAATCGGGCATGAACGCGTTCCACCAGTCGCGGAAATCTCGCTGCGGCACGAGACGGCGCATCAGATCCGCTTCTGCAAGTCCGGGCGAGAGAAAGTCGTTCCCGCTCCGCTCCCACGCTTGAGGATACTCACGGTCGTCTGCGAACCACTCGTGCGCCTTCGTCTCGATCGCGCGCAGGAGCTTGGAGAACGATAGTTTTTGACCGGCGTCGAACATCAGTCCGAGCGCGAACGCCGTGTTGCCGTGCACACCGTGGCGTACGGGAATGGTCAGATTGCCAAGCCAGTCCACCGCGTTTGCGGCAAGCTGCGTGGCCAAGGCGCGCAATGGTTCCCGTGCCACTTCGATCGATGACGACTCGGCCGCTGCGGCCAGAAGCATCGCCCATGCCCAACCGTAGGGCCGTTCGTAGTGCGGCAATGCGGCGAAGTAGGCGCCTTCCGCCGCAATATTGTTCGCGGTCAGGTTTTGAACGACGGCGTCGTGCAACGCCTCGACACAAGCCGGATGATCCGAACGTGCCGCAAAATGGTCGAGGAGCTGCATCGCCGTCCAGTGCGAGTGCACGCTCGAGTGCCAGTCGAACGAGTTGCCGAATGCCGGATGCGCTGTGACGAAATTGAACGAAGCATCCGCCTCGCGGAAGAGATGCGAATCGTGATAAGGAAAGCGGGTCGTGATATTTGCGAGGACGACCGGTGCGATTCGCGGCGCGAGTTCGATTTGAAAGTCGTTCATGATCAGATAAACGGCAAAACGGACATGAAGCCGACGTTGACGGCAAAAAGCGCGAGCGCCGTAGGGATCTGGACCTTGATCTGCCCATATCGGTCGTGCATGCCGAGCAGCGCCGGCGGCACGAGATTGAAATTGGCGGCCATCGGCGTGCAAAGCGTTCCGCAATAACCCGCGAGCATGCCGATGGCGAACATCGGCGCCGGATGAGCGCCGAGCTGGACGACCAAGACCGGCCAGCCTATGGCCGCCGTCATGATCGGAAATGCCGCGAACGCGTTTCCCATCACGATCGTGAAGAGCGCCATGCCGACGGCATAAGCGACGACGGCCACAATTCGCGAATGCTCCGATACCGCGTGTTGGGCAAGCACGCCCACATCGGCGCCGACACCGGCCTGGGTGAAGAGGCCGCCCAAGACAGCCAGCATCTGCGGCAGCAGCACTGCCCAACCGATCGATTCGAGCAGCCTGCGGCCCTCGCTCAACGCGACAAAGGGTCGCTTTGGACGAAGGATCACCGCTCCGACGATCAGCGCTACGATGACGGCGACACCCAGGCCCACGAGCGTCGCCTGACCGGCCGCGAGCAAAGGCTTTCCTTCTACGCTGATTCTACTGATGCCGACGGAAAAAGCGATCGTCACCGCCGGAATCGTGAGTGCCGGCACGAACAAGAGGTCGCCCTTTCTGCGCGCGCTCCCTTCGCGCTCCGCGTCCGTCGTCGTGCTGACGGTTCCGGCCGACGTCAGCCCGCACCCGGCGATCAGTGCCATCGCGATGACCGACAGCCCCAAAGGCCAGTTCGGCAGCACCGTCAAGAAACTGCCGTAGAAAAACGAAAGACCGAGAAGCGTCCAAAACGTCGCGTTGGTCCACCGCTGCGGATGGCTGCGGTCGAGTGCGATTTCGATCCCCGTGAAGAGAAAGAATGCGCCCGCGAGCCAGTAGACCCACTCAGCTGTGATCACGCGCCGCGCCTCGCATCGCCGCGTTCTGATTCGAGCATCGCGGATATCGTTGCATCGAGGCGCAGCAAACGAAAGCCGTGGATGAGGAACGCGACGACCGCGGTTGGAATCGCCCAGAACGCGATCTGCACGGCGTCGAGTTTGAGATGATAGGTCGAGTCGACGTACGCGGTGATGAGCAGCACGGCGCCTACGGCGACGAAGATATCTTCGCCGAAGAACGCGCCGACCGTGTCCGCTGCAGCCGCGTGCGCTTTCACGAGATCGGTGACGCGCTCGGGCAGTTCCCGTCCGTGAGCGCGGCGCACCGCTCCCTCAGCCATGGGATAGATCACGGGACGGACCATTGGCGCGACGCCGCCGATACTGGTGAGACCGAGCGCCGCCGACGTCTGCCGCACGAAGAGATAAACGAGCAGCAAGCGTCCGGCGGTCAGCGCCGCCGCTCGCGCGATCATGATTTTGGCTCGCTGCTGCAATCCGAATCGCTCTGCTAGGCCCACGACCGGCAAGACGATGAACGCGAGCGAGACCGATCGGCTGGCGGCAAAACCCGATGCAAACGCATCGAGGATGTGCAGCGGCGAAATGCCGGCGAGCATTGACGAGACGATACCGGCCAGCGTGACGACGAGCAGCGGATTGCGACGCAGCGCGAATCCGGCGACCACGACGACAACGCCGAGCAGCGGCCACATAGTCATCACTATTCGGCACCTCTGAGCATGACGCCGGCGGCATCTATCTTGATGTCGTGCAATTCATCGCGTCGCGCTCGACCAACCTTTTAACCGCAGGATGTTCAGCTCGGCGGGGCCGGGAGATGAGGCTGTCGTAGAAGCGCTCATCGGAGGAGCGGCAGATGTGCAGAAACATAAAAACACTCCATAACTTTGCCCCGCCGGCGACGCATGATGAGATACGAGCGTCGGCCGTCCAATTCGTCCGAAAGTTGAGCGGCTTCACGCATCCGTCAAAAGCAAACGAAGCCGCGTTCGATCACGCCGTCGAACATGTGACGAGCGCAGCTCGAGAGCTTCTCGACTCGCTTGTGACCAATGCGCCGCCACGCGACCGAGCCACAGAAGCGGCGAAGGCACGCGAGCGCGCGGCGGTCCGCTTCGGGCGGACGCCTCGAGAGCAGCGCACGGCCGCGAGCGCGACCAACCCATAGCTAGCGAACGGAAGAACATGCGGCGACGCCGCAATCGCTTGTAAGTCGACGGAGGAGACGTGGCGTTATTCCTGAGCGGCGCTGTGGTTGTCGATGGAACAGGTGCCGATCCTCGCAAGGACACGACCCTGATCGCCGATCAGGGTGCTATCGCATCCATCACGAAGCAGGCGCCGGCCGTTCGCGGTGATGACCAGGGATTCGATCTCACCGGATGCACGTTATTGCCTGGCCTCATGGACGCGCACGCGCATGTCGGTCTTGTCTTCAACATGGCGGCAGACTCCGGCGCGATGAGTGCCGCAGAGATCGCGGCCAAGACGTTTCGCAATTGCGAGCTGGCCCTCGATGCCGGATTTACAACGCTGCGCGACATGGGCGGCGTGGATGGCGGCTTGGCTCGCGCGATCGAGTCGGGCGATGTTCGTGGGCCGCGCATTTTTCCGTCCGGCCCTGCCATCGCGCAAACGGGGGGCCACGGACACCTCACCGGACCGTTCTGCGATCTGAACCATCCGCTGGCGATTCCCGGCCTTATCCAGCTCCTCGAACTCTGCGACAGTCCGGACGAAGTGCGACGCGCGGCGCGCAAGATCTTTCGTCGCGGCGCCACGCAGCTCAAGCTCTTCATCAGCGGCGGCGTCGTCTCGCTTACCGACCGGCTTGAGGACACGCAGCTTACTATTGAAGAACTGCGCGCGGCCGTGGTCGAGGCGAAGGCGCGCAAGACGTACGTCGCAGGTCACGCGCACAATTGCGACGCCATGCGCAACGGACTCGCCGCTGGGATCGAGTGCTTTGAACACGCCACGATGCTTGACGAGGCGACCGCTGCCGCGATCAAAGCGGCGAACGCAGCCGTCGATCCCACGATGACCGTCTGCAATTTGATGGTCAACGAATGGAAGGCATGGGGGCTCGACGAGAGCGTGGTGCCTCGCATGAGCGGCGTGGAAGCGAAGATGATCGACGCGGTTCGCATCGCCCGCGACGCCGGACTGCTGATCGGATCCGGCTCCGACATGCTAGGGCCGGGTCAAAACCGTCGCGGTCTCGAGCTCGTGCTCAAGGCGAAGATACTTGGGCCGATGGAAGCGGTCGTCTCGGCGACGCTCAACAACGCCAAGATCATGCGCTTGGATTCCCAGCTCGGCACTCTTGAGCAGGGAAAAATCGCGGACGTGATCGCGGTGCGCGGCGACCCGCTGTCGAATCCCGAGATCTTTGACGACCCGAGCCGCGTGGTTCTCGTCATAAAAGCCGGACGCGTCGTCAAGAACCTCGTCGCAGCCTAGTCGCCGCAGTTCTGACGCCAAATCCCGCGCTGATCTTCATCTGTCGCCGATAAACGCGAAGTACACCGCGCCGACGATGAAGCCGTATGAAACGAGGTAGTTCCACTTCAGCCCAACTCGAAAAGCGACAAGCGCGAAGACCGTGAATACCACTAACGTAATGCACTCTTGTATTATCTTGAGTTGGAACAGGGAGAAGTAGCCGTAACCGAGTCTATTCGCTGGTACTTGGAAGACGTACTCGAAGAACGCGATGCCCCAACTCGCGACGATCGCGAGAGGAAGCGCCGACTTCGTATGCTTGAGGTGTCCGTACCAAGCGATAGTCATGAAGATATTGGAGACCGTAAGTAAAGCAACAGTAGCCATGAACCTTCGTCTCTTGTCCGATCTGGATAGCCATATAGGGAAAGACCGCATAGGCTCTCTGTTTCGGGCGCCTAGTTTGTGCACCGGTCGAACAAGAGGGTGCTAGCTTATTTCCTCTATCGGATTGACTGCGCTTGCACGAATCCTTCGATCCGCGAGGAGCCACGCAGGCGTCTTGACTTAATCACCAGGATAGTTGTATACTGCAACAGTTGACATCTCGAACTATTAATCGCGCACCGGAAGCCTCAAGCGGGCGGTTCATCGAGGAGATTGTCTCCTTGATCCGAGCGTTGGGTTTGCACAAACCTGATCAAACCCCATGTGGGCAACCTATCTCAGTTGCGGAGGCCCAAACCGTTTTGGAACTGTCGCGCAATTCCGGGCTCTCGCAGAACTCGCTCGGCTTGCGCTTGGGTCTTGAGAAGAGTACCGTGAGCCGCCTGATGGGGATTCTCGAGGGGCGCGGGTGGATCGAACGAAACCGAGACCGGCACGACTCGCGTGTAATTCGCCTAAGGCTTAGTCCTCTGGGCACGCGGGCAGCCCGACGCCTCGCAACCACCCGTCAAGCAAAATTCGCAAAGGTCTTTGATTCCATTCCCCGCGAGAAGCGTGGGGAAATATTAGAGTCACTCTCGATCCTGACGGAGGTGCTTCGTGAATCTTAGGATTGCTTGCATTACGATCATATGCTTAAATGCGACATCCGCGGCCGTACTTGCAAGTCCGACGCCATCACCGTCGACCATTGAACAACGTAGCCAAGAAGTTATGCCGTTCAGCATGAGTGAGGCAATGCACATGTTTACCACAACCAGCACCGGCGGAGTGCAAGAAATCATGGTGCACGACGGCAACCCTCAGCAGATCTCGCTCGTGCGTCAGCACCTACGGCACCAGGCGACAGCTTTCGCCCATGGCGACTTCTCGAACCCCGCATATATTCACGGAAATAACATGCCTGGACTGAAGCAACTTGAGGCGGGCTACACACGCATGGCAGTTGCATATGCGAACACCACGCTTGGCGGGAAAATAACCTATACATCCGCTGATCCGAGTGTCGTATCCGCGATTCATGAATGGTTCCAGGCGCAGACACGTGATCATGGCCATCATGCGATGATGAATTGCAAAACGTGAGCCGGCCAGTTTGGCCCACGGACAAAAGTAAAACCCGCAACCCTTACTGGGTGCGGGTTCGAAGTGGCGACGCTGAAGGGGCTCGAACCCTCGACCTCCTGCGTGACAGGCAGGCGCTCTAACCAACTGAGCTACAGCGCCACGCTTTGTTAGCGAAAGTTTCCGCTATGTCGACTGTCGTTGTATCGACTAGCGCGGGCTGACGTTTGTTGGACGCATCCGGGCTCGGCGCCTTCATCCGCGCTGCCGTTTGACCGTCGCCGGCGTCACCCCGAGGACGCGGCGCATGCAGCGCGCCATGTGGCTTTGGTCGTAGAATCCGGACTGCGATGCGACTTCAGCTAGGCTGAGTTTGCTGGTGGAGATCAGGCTTATCGCGTGCTCTACGCGGCATCGAACCACGAATTGATGGGCGGGCTGGTTGGTCGCCTCTTTGAACAACGCATTGAAGTGCGACGGACTGAGCCCCGCGACGTTCGCAAGTTCGTTGAGGGAAAGATCGCGGGTAAGGTTGTCGTGGATGTAGTCGATGACAGCGTTCAACCGCCGCTTCGAAAAATTGCCCAGCTGAGCTGGAACGATCGGTGCGTAACGCTTTATGAGCTGTGCTGCAAGCGCCAAGCCGAGGCTTTCGGCGTAAAGTCTTCCGTAGGGTACCGGCTCCAGCAACTCCGCTTGAAGCGCCCAACCTATGTGACTGATGCGTGGATCGCTCAGCTGCAGCTGCGGCACGACAGAAATACTATCTGGATTCAAGTCCATGCTCTCGGCCGCGGTCTGCACGAGCGAAGGCATCAAGCATATTCCCAAAACCGTGGCCGGACCGTCTTCATCCCAATTCGCCGAATGAGCGAGCGGCACGACATCGATATCGCCGGAAGTCATGCGTCGCCGCTGGACGAGACCCGCGCACCGGCATATCGCATTGATGGGCGCGCCGAGATGTATCCTTACTCTGTGGTGCGTTTTCGGCGACATCTCCGCGAAGCCGCCTGACTTATCGTAGAGCTGTGCCTCAATGCCAGTCCACGAGCGTCCCTGACTCGTCGCCGTCACGGAAAAAGTTGCTTGATCGGGTGCCCACGTCCGCTCTTGCATCGCTCGCGTGGTTCGCCTGATCGCATCTACGAACCACCCGAGACGCCGTTGGGGCGATCATTCTAACCTGAAGTTAATCTCATCGATGTGCCTTGTTTGGGAATCGTCGAGATCACATCGCGTCGGGCGACCCATCGGACCAGTAGTGTACGGGAACGAAGAACAGCGCCCACGGCTGAGGCCAGAGGAGGTGGTTGGAGTCGTACACCACTGGAGAACCATCGCGATTCGCGCCCCAGCTTTCTCCCGAGTTCGCGCCGAGCGCTTTTGGCGTGTAGATCATGATGTGCGAGTGCCACGCTTTGACATGATCGTCGATGTATGAAACCTTCGACATCATGTAGCCTACCGAACCGTTCTCTGGATCCGGCAGCTGCTTGGCGGCGACCGCCGCGGTTAACCGGTCGCGGATCATTGCTTCAGTCGCGCCGGCGAGCGCTAGCTTCGTCTCAAAGATGACGTACGGCAGCACGGAGCGCGTAGCCGGCGCGTTGTAGCAAATCGGCGTGAGAACCCTTGGGTTCCAGAAATTATCGTCATCAAATGCTTTGGTCCACGACCGCTCCACCTCACAGGTGAAGCCGTTCGTGCCCTTTACCGCCGTTTTGTAACCGTGCGCGTCAAGAACCCATACGGTCGCATGACCTGAGATCGACTTAGGGGCGGCAGTGCGTGCGAGGTCGATTTCGCTTTGCCGGTCCGGCATAAGATACTTACCGAGAGGCGCCATCGTCGGATAGAGGGTTGCCGGTTGAGCGGCGGCTTCGGCAAACACCGGAAACATCGCGGCGGCTGCACACGCAAGCGAAACAACGCATATAGTAATGATAGATCGCTTCATTGTCGCTCCCTGATTGACTAGCGCGAGTGACGTGATGTGGACGTCATTTTATAGCGGTTCAAAGATTCACCTTCGAGACGCGCCGGACCGGTCGTTGGAATGTCCTGGATTCGTGAGAAAGTGCGCGACGTCGCGCAAGCGCAACTGCTACGATTTGGACGTTGGATGCCAATGGCGCTTGCCGCCGCTTGCTCCAATTTTGGCACGGTCGGGCGCGGCATCGAGCCGCCTCGTCCATGCCGTTACTCACACGCTAGAGGGGCTCCAAATGTTGAAAAATCGTTTGGTCCAAATCGCCCTCTTGGCGGCGTTGGTGCTGCTGTTCCAGGGAACTTGGGTACTGGCAGGCACGACCGGCGCGCTGAACGGAAGTGTGACGTTGAAGGACGGCACTCCGCTCGCTGGCGCGAAGGTCACAGCATCATCTCCGTCCGAGTCGGTCTCTACGACCACCGATAACGGCGGTCACTTCGCGTTCGTCTCGCTCCAGCCTGACACGTACGAAGTCACGGCGAGCAAAGACGGCTACGACACGATCTCACAACCTGGCGTCTCGGTGTTCGCCGACAACACGCAAGGCGTAAGACTGCAAACGCAGGCATCGACGAAGGTCCTCGGTCACGTCACCACGACCGCGGCAAGCGCACTCGTGAAAGCCGGAACGACGGCCGACGTCTATTCGGTCAACGCGACAACGCAGGCCAAGGTCGGAGCGCTCGGGGGCGGCGGCAGCATGGATGCTGCGTACGGCGCCATCGCGACAACGCCGGGTGTCGTCGTCATCCCGGGCCAGCAAGGCTGGTTCCAGACGATCCACATCCGCGGCGGCGATAACGACCAAGTCGGCTACGAGTTCGACGGCGTCCCCGTCTTGCGCTCGTACGACAACTACCCGACCTCAACGGCATCAGCTCTCGGACAGCAAGAGCTGCAAGTCTACACCGGCGCCGCTCCGGCGAGCTCCGAGTCGCAA
>Ga0209168_10000482_pt1 | contig 38248 bp, 27 predicted proteins | sample Coa_R1_FD_187156 | JGI IMG/M metagenome (GOLD analysis project Ga0209168, IMG submission 187156) | Surface soil microbial communities from Centralia Pennsylvania, which are recovering from an underground coalmine fire - Coalmine... | ecosystem: Environmental > Terrestrial > Soil > Unclassified ...
GAAGCTGAGGCGGCTCGCGTCACTCAGCAGCAGGAGGAAGAAGCCGAGGCGGCTCGCGTCACTCAGCAGCAAGAGGAAGAAGCTGAGGCGGCTCGCGTCACCCAGCAACAGGAGGAAGAAGCCGAGGCAGCTCGCGTCACTCAGCAGCAGGGGGATGAAGCTGAGGCGGCTCGGGTCACCCAGCAACAGGAGGAAGAAGCCGAGGCAGCTCGCGTCACTCAGCAACAGGAGGATGAAGGCGAGGCAGCTCGGGTCACTCAGCAGCAGGAGGAAGAAGCCGAGGCGGCTCGCGTCACGCAGCAGCAAGAGGAAGAAGCTGAGGCGGCTCGGGTCACCCAGCAACAGGAGGAAGAAGCCGAGGCGGCTCGCGTCACTCAGCAACAGGAGGATGAAGGCGAGGCAGCTCGGGTCACCCAGCAGCAGGGGGATGAAGCCGAAGCAGCTCGCGTCACTCAGCAGCAGGGGGAAGAAGCCGAGGCAGATCGGGTCACCCAGCAGCAGGAGGATGAGGCTCGGGCCATCGTCAATCGAGAAGCCGAGGAGGCCGTTGGACGCGAGGCCGAAATTCAACCGCAAGCGGCTGGCGAGCGTGAGGCAGAAGTAGGGGAAACTGCCAATTCAGAGTCTGGCGAGGTTAGCCAAGCGCCAGGACCAGCGGAGCCGGCAACACTTGAAGAAGAACCAGGAGCAGGGATTACCCGACCGGAAGCTGCGGCTGCAGAGGTGGAAGGCGAGGCGGTGGCGAACTCCGGAACACAGCCAGAGGACAGCGGACCCGCGGAAAATCCATCCATGGAGGCAGCAGATGTAACCGAGGAACCGCGAACAGAACAGCCCACAAGTGGAGCGGAGCAGGAACGCCCTCCGGAGCGAATGGAAGAATTGAATATGCCCTGGAACGACAGGCCAGGTGTGCGCAACGATTGGGTGTTCGTTCAGGAGGGTCGTGGAGGCGACTACATTTCTCAGCAAGCCTCTCTTGAGAACCAGATCGTTAACGAGGGCAAGGGCTCCGGCCAGATGCTCGCGGAAGGCGAGATGAACCAAATCGTAAACGAGCCAGCGATTGCCAACGAAGTCATACTGGCGCAAGTGGGCGCTAGTGAGTTGTTAGCTGGAAATGACGCCAATGCGATGGCTGCACAGAGGGGAACAGCCATTCCTGAGCAGAAACCAGGCAAGGAACTTAAGAAGGGCTTTGCAGGGATCGGCCCGGAAACTCCCGCGGAACAGAGGCAAAGGCTCAGAGAGCGTCTGAATGAAGAGGAGATGGAGCGTAGAGTTGCCAAGGGGGAAGACCCGCGAGATGTGTTCCAACGCGGTTTCGCGGAAGAAGCAGGTCCTTTGAACGAAGCCGACAAAGAGCCTGCCGAGGGGACACAAAGGAACGCGCAAGAGCCTACCGTCCGGCCTCCTATCACAGGAGCAGACGAGACTCCAATGGGACCGGGTCCAACAGAACGACCTGCGCCGAGCCGAGAGAATGCGGCCAGACCACCTCTCACACTTGAGGAAGTAATGCGAGCAGCGGAAGGAATCATTGTCCCGCAGAAGCCGTTGGCCCCTGAAAATGCTGAGTCTGCAGAAACACCAGCGGGAGATGAGGCACCGCCTGAACAGAAAGCGGAACCTGGAACGGAAACCGAACCAGAAAGTCCAACGGAGGAAAGGCAGCCTCAGGCAGATGGAGAATTCAAGGTGGTTGAAGAATATGCAACCAACTTAAGCGATCAGAAGGAGGTAGAGGAACAAAAGGACGCTGTTAGCGAAGCTAAAGAGAAAATTAAGAAGAACAAGAAAAAGCAAGAGAAGGATGAGAGCAAGGACGATGTACGCGACCGGTATTACTTCAACACCATTGAGCAGAACGGATACTCATATAAGTTCGCTGCCGGCGAATTGGCTATACCTGGTACCGTGCAAAAACACCGAAGTCAATATGACCAGTCGCTGGTCTCAGGCGGCAAAGGCGACGATGCAGGGCACCTCCTTGGTAATCGCTTTGGGGCGACTGGCGGGCAGGAGAACCTGGGTCTTCAAAACTGGAGATCAAATCGAGGAAGCTACAAGCAGCTCGAAGACCACTGGGAGGCCCAACTTCGAGCCGGAGTAAAAGTAGAGGTATTTGTCATGGACATGCACCATGAGGGCGAAGAACGTCCCTTCAATCGCCTGGTGGAATGGAGCGAAACTGACTCAGAGGGCAACAAGGTGAATCGAAGGGTCGACTTTGCCAACTTTCATACTGAGAAAAGCCGCGAGAAGCAGAACATCCCGACGCCAACGTATGACCAGCTTGGTTCAGTGGCTTCCCTGGACCAACGTCGCGAGCAGAAGATCAGGTTTATGGGTAAATGGCACACGCTTAGCCAGCCCGTTAAGCTCGAGCCAGACCAGCCAGCCAAGCCGGAAGAGACATAGAAGCTTTCTTCAATCTTCGCTGAGCAGCTCTTCGAAATCCTCGGTCTGGAGCTGATCAATGGGCACGTTGCGCAGGCCGACCTCAACCGTTGGAGGACGCAACCCCGGAAATTTGTCTTTTAATTTCTTCCAGGCGCCCTTCACTTCTTCGATGGCTTTGGGCAACGCAGCTATGCCTTGAGGAATGGCGGGTATAAGCGCAATCAGAGCAATGATTTCTCCCGCCCCAATTGCCTGGAACCGTTGTGGGTTTGCCTCGACAACCTCCGCTGTTTCCTGTCCGGACATAGACGCTTTCAGCTCAGTGGCAACGGCATCCAGGTCAGTTCCGGGCTGCGCTTCGAAATGTAACGTTAGTGGCTGCATTCCTTAATCTCCTTTAGTTTGATCTTCATTACTCCTGTCCGGCCGCTTGCGATCGCCCTAAGGAGCTGATGAAGTATGGCGCCCAATAATAAATCTCCCGCTGCTGCCGCGGTGGATCCTGCAAGTATTCCTTGATAGCGAGTTGAAGAGCCACTTCTGCGGCATTGCCTTGCGAATAGTGGCGGTGAAACGCGCGGACCAGGGCAGAAGAGCTTTCCGTCTCCACGTGCCAGAGCGCACCGAGAACGGACCGCACTCCTGACTGGAAAAGAGCCGACTGGAGCCCAAAGATATCATCACCGGGAAGTTCGCCGAGCTCTCGTCCGGCGATGGCGCGTTGTCCGGAATGGCAGGCGCAGAGTACAGCAAGCTCTGCCTGGAAACGCAGCCTGGCAATGTCCATGCCATCCAGCGAAGCATTCTGAAGCAACAATGACGATTCCATCGGCTGGTCAGGTGTTTCATAAACGCTCAGGCCGTGCGTGCCCAGATGGACACAACGGAAATGGGACAGCCGGCCATGCGCGCGCAACTGCTCCAGCCTCTCCCGCGTTGCCGCCTTGCCCATTATGAGTTCCACGGGAACTCCCTGGGCGGCGTACTGCTGCTGGATAGCCAGAGCATCCTGTTCCACGTTTGCCAGTTGGGGCACAGCAGGATCAGCAAAGTCCTTAATGGCAATTGCCAGTACGCGGTTCTCGGAGTGGCCCTCCCAGGGAAGCAGCAGGCTGCTGAAGTTTGGCACATACTGCACGGCAAAGCGGGTGCCCACATATTCATTTTCCCAGCGGCCGGCATGAAACGGAAACAAGTGAAGTGACTGATGAGGAGACAGGATGAGGCGCTTCTTCCTGGCCACAAATTCGCGGCAGAACTGCGGCAGAAGTATGGCGCCGAGCTTGGCTACGGTGGTACCCATGGAGCGCTGCGCCACTTTAAATACCTGGACAAAAGCAATGAAATCATCGAAAAGTTTCCGTTGGCTGGGGGTGAGATTGACACGGTCAGCCAGAAAGCGATCGCGGTCCACGCACATCACCAGCAGCGTGCCTTGATTCAACCAGAAGTAACCTACGAGAGCTTCGTCGTCTGCCAGCGCCGACTGTAGACTCGCCAGCCGCAGCCGAGGCAATTCGCGCGTGGCCCCGTTAAGGGCCCTGGCCATGGCAAGCATGTCCCACAGCCGCCGGCGGCGATCACTGAGTTCAGCCAGATCGTTACCTGCTTCGGCCCGCTTGCTTTGCAGAGTTGCGCTTGTGATGTCAAACTCGCGCGCCAGTTCTGATTCGGAGAACTCCGGCGGATCAGGAATCAGGCGGCCGCGGATTGCCGAGCGCGCCTTGATGAGTTCGATTGCTTCGATCATGTTGTCCCAGTCCTGGAGCTTGTAGGCAGCGAAAGCGCCCAGCTTATAGAATTCCGCCACAGAGCCGAGGATGGTACTTTGCCGATAAGGACTATTGACGCGATAGCGTTCGATTTCGAAATCGCGGATGGTTTCTTCGCACGTCTGCCAGACGCCTGGGAAGTCTCCCAGTATGATCTGGGCCATCGCCTGGCGAGAAAGTGATTCGAGATAATATGCGCGCTCGAAGGTGTGGCTGAACGAACCGAGGCTGGCCGGCCTGCCGGCGAGGAGCATCGTACGCGCTTCCTGTACGAGCGGCAGAACTTCCTGGGCACGGCCGAGCGACAACAAAATATAGGCCCGCTCCAATCTGGTTTTTGCGTCGTAAACAGGTGCGTTGAGACTCGCGGCATCTCTTTGAAGCTGCTCAGCAGCCGCAAGCAGGTCCTCCTTCGGCTGTTCAGCGACCCACTCATTGCATCTCTCTCGCAGCTTCAGCAGCTTGCCATCTATATCGCGCATACGCTGCAAAAGTGCAGAGTAGTCGCGATCCTGCCCGGTACCGGTTTCCTCAGCCGGAGTTTCCGAAGATGTGGTTTGCAGTGGAGGACCCAAAGCAGGGAGATATCCGGCTAATTCCTGATTCAATTGGGTCGAGGCGGCTGCCGCCTGATGCTGCATTTCAGTGAGGATATTTATGATTCCGCTCAGCAGCGATTCCGCTTTCTCCACTTGCTGTGGATCTTTCTTTAGCGCAAGTGCTATTCGCGCCTTGAAGATGGAAGCGTACCAGGTGCCGACCTCCGTAATCCGCTGGAGAAAAGCATTGCCGGAAAGGCTCTCCGAGGCGACTGCACTCCAGGAATCAATCGCATCGTCCAGGCCATGTTCCAGAGGGTCTTTGAATCCCAGATCCTGCAACTCATGAGAGGCAGCCTCGGCATTCTGCGTGGCCTCAAGGATATCGCCTGCATGGCCGGCAAGTTCGCTAAGGCTGAGCAGCGCTTGGGCTCGTTCCAGCGACGGTACCTGTGACCGGGATTCAATTAACGACTGGAGATGCGGCTCAGCAGCTCTGTCGCGGTCGGCTGCGAGACTCTGCGCCAACTCCAAGGCCCTCTTTCGGCATTCAGCCGACTGAGCTGGATCAGCGCCCTTTTCAAAATATTGAGCTGCCATCACAAAGGCTTCACTGCCTTCCTGGTTGCGGCCAAAGATTATATTGCTTTTCGCCAACAAGAACGCGGCGTGTCCCATCGCATAGAAAGCTTCCACCAGCGCGGGGTTGTCAGGTTCTGTTTGCGCGATGAGGGACTGATAGGCCTCAAGAACTTGCTCGAGTTCATGAATCGATTCAGCGGTGACTCTTCCCAGCGCACAGTTCTGCGCTGCAGGCGCAAGACGGTTGAAGACAAGCGTCAGCGATTCCCTCAGCCTGGTTCGATTCTCTTCGGCTGGCGAAACCGGCTGGTTGAGCCAGGGATATGTCTCCTGCAATGTGTTTGAAAGCTGGGAGGCAACGACCATCCGGGAGCAGAGCGCTACATCGCTTTCAGAACCACGCCCCTGTTCGATCAGGAAAAAGTCCTGCAGCTGCCTCTGCGCATCGGGGCCTGGTAGTCCAACCGCATCGTAACGCAGCTTCATTTGAACCAGGCCAAAGGCTTGGTAGAACAGGCGGACTTGCGGCTCCGACGCCGCGGTGGTTTCCTTTTTCATCGCTTCCAGAGCCTGGTCTTGCGGCAAAGCCAGGCACGTTTCGATAGCGTGGACAGCTCGCAGCATGTCCGAGCCAGGAAGACCGGCAACGAAGATTTGGCGGAATAGGGTCCAGTCCGGCAATTAAGGGTCTCTTGGCGAATAGTCTATCGGAACGATTTCAGTTCGAGAAATGGCTGGATTGTTGGTGCAAATCAGCATTATCGTGACTTACGTTGCGGGATGCGGTGCGCACCCTTGGACGAGTGTTTGAGGGCCGGCCCTAAAGTTCTAGGTAAACATGCCGATGAAAAGAAAAGCACGCCTCTTTGGGCACGCCGAAGAAGCCTTCCCCCTAGTTGACACACACCGCCTGGGGGGCTTTGCCCCCTTGCAGGTCGATCTGAAGCCCAACCCCGGCAATTCAACTGTGATCAGGGTATCTGGCGGGCGTTTTCAATAGTTTATAAAGTCCATGAATCACTCGACATGAACGAACTCAATGGGAACAGCCAAGTGCGATAAAATCAATCCCTTGCAATTCCTCAGCGCACTTTTTTCCGTTCCTGAGGTGCCCCCACAAGCCCCATGCCTGCGCCGGATGCACTTATGAGGTTCACTCTGAACTTACACGTACGGGTGAACAACCTGCGAGGCAAGAGGCCTTGCAGAAGAGACGTTGTGAAGAATCAACGGCATCTGCCGATATCCCTTTTGATAGCAAGGGGAAGGTGCGTCCAAACAGCATCGCTGAGGAGATTCCAATGTCGCGGCTCGCCATTTCAGCCCGAGTCCGTTCCGAGGTGTGCATAGCCTGCCTTGCGGCCTTGTTGTCTCTTGCTTCTCTCGCCCGAGCGCTCGATCCGGCAAAACCGGTGCGGCAATTTGTTCCCAAGATATTTAACGTTGCGGACGGGCTGCCCCAAGTCTTTGTCCAGGCGATTGCGCAAACTCCGGATGGGTATTTGTGGTTCGGCACGCAAGAGGGCCTGGCGCGATTCGACGGAGTCCACTTCAGAAATTTCGACAAGGACAACACTCCGGGGATCCGTCACAACAGTATTTGCGCGCTGCTGACCGACCAAACCGATGGCTCGCTTTGGATTGGCACCTTCGGCGGCGGATTGAGCCATTATAAAGACCGCAAGTTCCAATCGTATGCCATTCAGGATGGCCTCCCGACCAATGGCATAGCTGCTCTTGCGCAAGCGGCGGATGGAACGCTGTGGATCGGGACCCACAAAGGCTTGGCCATTCTCAAGGATGGCCACATCCGTCAGGTCTCATGGGCTGGCCAGGGCCGACGGCAAATCACCCACATCACGCTGGAGAAGGACGGCACAGCCTGGTTTCTCAGCGAGGGCGCGCTTTACCGGGTAGACCAACGCGAAAGAGTGTCCCCGGCGGAACTCAAGATTCCCGCGCCGAAAACGATTTATAGCGATCGTTCCGGCAATCTCTGGATTGGCACCACGAATCGCGGGCTGTTCCAATGGTCGAAGGGATCTATCACCCAATATGACGGGAGGAACGGTCTGCCCAAGGGCGCATTGGAGGCCGTATACGAAGATGGGGTTGGGAGCATCTGGGCTTCCGTTCTTGACAAAGGCATCTGCCGGTTGCAAGGCGGCGCCGTCTTCGACTGCTATACGGCAAAGGAAGGTTTCCCAAAAGCCGACATCATTTCCATTTATGAAGACCGCGAGAGCAACCTGTGGCTGGGTACTTCCTTGTATGGAATCATCCAGTTGAAGGATACAAACTTTGTAACCTATGACAAGCGAGTGGGCCTTTCCGATGACGACGTTCTCGGAATTTACCAGAGCAGGGATGGCGCGATCTGGGCAGGCACCGGCCAGGGACTTAACCGCATCCAGAATGGCAGGATCTCTGCGATTCGCCTAGCGGACCACGGGCCAGGCAATTCCGTCACAACCATTGAAGAAGCGGACCACGGCGAATATTGGGTGGGCACACAGAACGGCATCAAACTGGTTCACGGGGACAAAGTAGTCCGGACCCTCAGGGTGCAGGATGGATTGGCTTCAAACAACGTTAACGTGCTTTTCCGCGATCACGAGGGGAATCTATGGATCGCTGACCGAACCGGCGGACTGACTCGCTATGCGGGCGGCCACTTCACGCGTCTCATGGCAAAGGATGGGTTGGATTCGGTTCGGGTCCGGACCATGGTGGAGGATGGCACGGGGAATCTGTGGTTCGGTACGGAAGAGGGCCTATCCCGCTCTAAAGACGGAAAGTTTACCAGCTACTCCATGGCCAGTATGGGTGCGGGAGTGAGCGGCGGCGTCGTTTGTCTTCATGCGGACCAGGACCATGTCCTCTGGATTGGCACCTATGGTTCTGGCCTGATTCGTTTTCAAAACGACAGGTTTGACAGCTTTCGGAAAAAAGATGGGCTGTTCGACGATTCCATCTGGAGCATTGTTGAAGATAATGACAGCAATTTGTGGATGAGTTCCAACCGCGGACTGTTTCGCACGCGGAAAACCGATCTCGCAGCCTTTGCCGCCGGCAAGACCGGGTCAATACCCGTCGTCTCCTACGGCTTCAGCGATGGTTTGCCAACCACTGATTTCAACGGCGGAGAGCAAGCCACCGGGTGGAAAACGCGGGAGGGCAAGCTGCTCTTTGCCAGCAGCAAGGGACTGGTGGAGGTGGATCCGAGCCATTTTCACAGGAACATGGTGATCCCCCCGGTGGTGATTGAAGAGGCAATCATCAATCATGCCGGGGTATCCAATGATGCCAACGCGCCGGTAGGCCGCGGCGAGTTGGAGTTCCATTTCACCGGACTGAGCTTTGTCGCCCCAGAAAGAGTGGCCTTTCGCTATAAGCTGGAAGGCTACGACAAAGACTGGAATGCCGCCGGTACGCGGCGTTCCGCATACTACACGAACATTCCTCCGCGTGCGTACCGCTTTCGGGTAATTGCCAGCAACAATGATGACGTTTGGAACCAGACCGGAGCGTCTTTCAGCTTTTACCTGCGGCCACACTTCTATCAGACGATCTGGTTCTACCTGTTGTGTTCCCTGAGTGTCGTAGGTCTGGCTGTCGCCTGGTACCTGGCTCGCATGCGGGCCATGCGGGCCAGGCAATCTCAGTTGGAAGTGCGGGTGGAAGAACGCACCACAGAATTACGGCAAGCGGAGAGAGCCGCCAAAACCGCCGAGAAGGCCGCGCATGAAGCCAACCGGGCCAAGAGCACCTTTCTGGCTACCATGAGCCATGAGATTCGTACGCCCATGAACGGCATAATCGGTATGACGGATCTGGTTCTAGATACCCAGCTGCTACCGGAACAGCGCAACGACTTGAACATGGTGAGGGCTTCCGCTAACTCGCTGCTTACGGTGATCAACGACATTCTGGATTTCTCCAAGATTGAGGCAGGCAAACTGGAGTTGGAGTTGATTCCTTTTCAGCTGTGGCAGACCCTGGAGGAGACGGTCAAGCCCCTCAGTTTCCGAGTACAGCAGAAGGGGCTGGAGTTGATCTGCGACGTTCGGGAAGGAGTACCAGACAATGTGGTGGGCGATCCCGGACGCTTGCGCCAGGTGCTCATCAATTTGGTGAGCAACGCTCTCAAATTCACCGAACAGGGAGAGATCGTGATCCGGGTGGAGAGGGAACGGCAAGGAGAGCTGGACGTTGGTTTGCATTTTTCGGTCAGCGATACCGGCATCGGCATTCCGCCGGAAAAACAGAAATCTATCTTCGAAGCATTCACGCAAGCCGAAGGTTCAACGACACGGAAGTATGGCGGTACCGGACTCGGTCTGTCGATCTGCTCCCGTCTGGTGGAGATGATGGGCGGAAAAATCTGGGTGGAAAACCGGTCGGACCGAAGGGGCAGCATCTTCCACTTTACGGCGAATTTCCGGATACACCAGGAGGCGACGGCCAAGCCCGTGCTTCTGCACCTTGAGGAGTTGCAGGGACTGGCGGCGCTCATCGTGGATGATAATGCCACCAACCGGCACTTGCTAGTCGAGATGCTGGGCCGCTGGGGGATGAATCCTACGGCTGCGGAGGGTGGAGCGGCGGCGCTCCAAGCTCTGCAGGAAGTGAAGGATACAGCCCGGCTATTTCCTCTCATCTTGCTGGACGCGCACATGCCGGAGATGGATGGTTTCGTGGTGGCCGAACACATTCGAGGAAATCTGGGGCTGACTGGGACCGCCGTGATGATGTTGACCTCGGTGGGGAACGCGGGAGACGCAGCCCGCTGCCGCGAGCTAGGGCTGGGCGCCTATCTGACCAAACCGGTGCGACCCTTGGAACTACTGCAAGCCATTCGCACCACGCTGGGCGCACGGACAGGACACGGACAAACTACAACTATATCCCTGGTGACGCATACACCATCGTGGGAGAATCGAAGGGCGTTGCAAGTTCTGCTGGTTGAAGACAATCCCGTGAATCAGACGCTAACCATGAGGCTCCTGAAGAAACGTGGCCATCAAGCAACCTTGGCCAAAGACGGGCGGGAGGCACTCGCTGCCTCAGAAGCAGGGGCCTTCGATCTAGTTTTGATGGACATTGAAATGCCAGAGATGGACGGATTTGCCGCCACGCAAGCTATCCGCGAGCGGGAAAAAGCCCGTGGCGCACACTTGCCGATCGTCGCCATGACGGCCCACGCAATGCAAGGGTTCAAAGAGCGTTGTCTGGCTGCGGGGATGGACGATTATGTGACTAAGCCCATTGATGCCAAGCAGCTCTTCGAGGTGATCGAGGGACTGGTTCGCGAGTCATCCGCAGTCGTCTTTAACGCCGCAGCTATTGCGGACGCAGAAAGGGATTTCTTTTAATACTCGATGGCCTGCGTATTTCCTTGCGCAAACTCTCCTCCGACCGTCTTCACAGCCCCACCTGGCTGGCGGCATTTTCCCGAAACAGCGAGCCCTCCCGAATATACCGGCGAAGCGTGTTCAAGGATCGATGCTGGGTCTGCTTCATGATCACCCGCTCGCTGACTCCATTGGCCGCAGCCTGGGTCGCTAGGCCCGCGCACAGGGCTGTGCCTGGCAAATTGCTCCCCGTCGTAGCTGGCGGCCTGGCAGGCGCGTTGACGATTCCACCGATCGAGTCCGCGAGCAGCCTATCCTCGGCTGCCTTGCCGTAGCCGTCCACCGCCCGGAACACCGGCCCACTGCGCGATCGCCGCCGCATTGATCCATTGCCTCGGCGCAATCGCACCGCCAACCAGAATAGTGAATGATAAGGGACGGTATCGCCAACAGTCGAGCACAGTGCTAGAGGATCGCTCTCGTAGCCCTTGTAACGCCAAACTAGTATAGCTATGGACGGCTCAGTTTTGGCTCCGCCCGCGGAACAGACGTCCGAAGAACCGTCCGATATAGAAGGCAATGAGTGTTGGGAGATTGTAGGGCCGGAATTTGGTTCCTTCCGGCTCCCAGATGGGAGTCTTGAATATCACGATGTGCTCCTAGTTGCTATGAATTTGGTCAACGGCCAGTTTGGTAAGACGGCATGCTGAAGAGATTTCAACTGGCATCCAACTCTCGCCAATTCGTCAGCCTGTCTGCTCTGATGATATCGGCGACACGCGCCTCTGGATGGACCAGGTAAAGACCAACATCGGTCAGAAATGTCGGCAATTCTTCAATTCTTCCAAGATGCTGCAGAAGCACATCGAACGATGATTTTGCCGATTCGAGAAGATTGCGCAGGACTTCACGCAGGTCCACACTTTCGGCAAGCTGACGGTCGGTAAGAAAAGCGCCCTCGGGTTTCAATCCAGCCACGCGAGCCGGCGACCATAGCCACTGCTGCATCTCAGTGACGTAGAAAGGACCGCTGGTCTGCCGGGCCGTAAAGGTGCCTGCGAAGAGCGGGTCGTAGACCTTCGCCAGAGGGGACATAAGTTCGCGGAGGAGTCTGAAGATTTCAGTTGTCATTTCCAATGTCTGCATGCGGTTTTTGTGTCCTCTCAAAACAAAATTCTAGATTCTCCCCAGATCCGCGCACTCCCTTCAGCTTCGCGCAACAGGTGGGTGTGCCATCTCCAATCTCAGCAGATGCTGTGATGACAACCGACGGCTGATGTTCCCTGCCCCAAAGGGGTTGTGACCCCTTACGGGCCGACTTGAGTCTCCAAAACGTTCCATCAAAAGAAGGGTTAGGCCGCTTTCTTGCGCTCAGCCCATCTCCGTTTCATGCCTTCGCTAATCCGTTTCCTGGCAGAAGTCGATCCGCTCACGTCCCAGCCCTTGGGCAGAATCTCGCGCAACGCCCATTCAATCCGCTTGACCGCCTCCGCTACAAGTTGGGCGGTAGCGGCGTTCCCGCCTTTCGTTCCGTAGAAAGCCACGACGGCCAGGGCGTTCCGAACATGGTGGTTCATATCCGCGATCTTACAGAGCCGATCTTGCACTACTTGACGCTTCTCTTGTTCGTGAACCTTGGTCTGAACAAACAGGGCTCCGGCAACCGCCCCGGTGATAAAGTTCGAGAGCAGGATAATTCCGAACCCTGGTGTGCCACCCCGCAAGAGCAACACGTCGACTATCAGACTGGCTGAGCCAGCAAGACCACCCACGGTCAAGAAGAACAGCAGTTTCGTTCCTGGTCGAATGACATTCATTTCTTCACGCCGTAAGATCTAGCTCGTCGTCCTCGTCTTCTTCCATGTTGTCTTTCCTAGCTACGCCCTTCTTGTCTTCTGTCATTCCTCTCAATTGTTCCTGATAAGCATTTCGTTCCTTTTTGCTCTCGCGAACCGGTAGCAGCTCTACGTGGCTTGGAGGGAACACAAATTTCTGAACGAATTCCAGGCGGTCCGCACTCAAGCGGCGGCCGATGATCGCAGTGCGGTATTGTTTACAAAAAGCCGCAAAATCATCTGCATCTATGACTTCCTTCTTCAGTTCTCCCGTCTCCACGATTCGAACCTTGAGCCAGCCCCTGTCAATCCATCGCTTTACTTCATTGACGCCAATATGGAGAACCTCAGCGAGAACGTACTTTGTAAACCAATCCCTGCCCATCTGGGCGTTGGCTCCAAGCCGGTGCAGCATGGCACGAATCGCCCTTGGGGTCCGACGCATGATTCGTGCTACTTCGTTTGGAGGATTCAGAATAATCAGATCGAGCAGCTTCTGCTGGTCGGTCTTCGTCCATGGCCGGTACGGCTGTTTTGCTCTTACCCCAAGTTGACGAGCAAAGCGCCGACATGCTTCCCGTGAGTTACCGGTGAGCGTGACAAGCTTTGTGGTGAGCAGCCGCAATTCCGCGAGTTCATTCTCGTTGCTGCCTCGGACGCTATCGAAATAATCGGCGACCAACTGCCGTGCTTCCTTGGGCCAGCGTTTGTGGTGATGGTGCTTGTGGCTTTTCGAATCGGCCACAAAGTTCATAATATTGTGCATGTCTGAATCTCTCCTCTATGCATATAGAACCGACGGCATTCTCTTTTCAGAGTTCCTGCTTCGTACTTCTACCGCCACAGTTTTTATATGCATTCACAGGGAGAATCGGTGCATGACTTTCGGAACAGCGGATATAACCGGCAGGATCGAAAAGCAGTAAAAACGTAAGCGAACTTTATTTATTTTTCTTCACATAGAATGTGAATTTGCGAATCTCCTCCATTCTCCCCGACGGCCTGATTGAGTTCAGCGTGACTACATAGTGCCTTCCATCTTCCACAAAGGACACTGGCAGGACAAATTTGACTGTCTCATCACCTCGCATCGGTATTGACTTCGGAAGGTTTTCCGTCAGAATTTCATGATCGTCGAGGAAGGGCTTTAGCACCACACGGTACGACTCCCCAGAGCCGCGGCCAACGGGAAGCTCCAAAACTACAAGCGGTGTGTGCGAGGACAATGTGATGACTGGCTCCTTCGTGCCTTGTTGCCCCCGGATCAGTAGGTCATTGGGCACCAAAACATATGATTGGGTTGACACTCCATGTTCAATCTGAAGAGTGTACTCTAGCGCTGCCCGAGCAGCTATTTCTTCCGCGAGTTCCTTTCCCAAACGCCTGGATGCGGCCTGCTGCCGAAGGAGCTCACGGCTGTACTTGACTGCACCTACAATGCCACCAATAGCGAGAAACAACAGGGGCGCCAGTGCATACTTGGGCACGTTGCGGAACCACATGGGAGGATGTCTCACTCGGTTTCGCCAAGCAGCCCAACGCGAAACGAGTTGCCACTTCAGCAAAATCAACGCGTTCCCCAACTCGTCCGTCGTTGTGGGTGCGGGGACTACTTGTAGCAGGATCTCTCTTCCCTTCCCCAGATCTACCGACGCTGTTGATGGGGCGATTCCATGACACTGAGTGTATGCGATCCAATGCGTCGCGAGGAGAATCTTCTCACCCTGGTCCTCCGCCCAAATCTCAATCAGTCTTGCCCCTGCTTGAATCTCGAAGTGGGCGTTCCTTCGCCTTCCCAGGTCCAACTGGGCGCACTCTCTGCCGTCCGCCACGATGCTCAAGAACTTCGGCGAAATTCGCTCTCGTCGAGCAGATTCCGCTGTAAGACGGTCCATGATTCCTTTCCGTTCTTCTTCCGTCAGGTCCGGCGCTGTTCCTGAACCGTTCCCTGTGTTTTTCTGACCGTCCATCCGGTGCTTCAATAAGAACCGAGGCACAGCGAGCCTGGTATGCGGCGGATCTAACCGAAACCTCTTGGTTAACCAACCGTAACAAGACGGTTCGATGAATGCATGACAGCGCTGGATTTCGACTGTGTCCTGGTCAACACTTGCTCCGCCGCCTTCTCCGGATAACGGGAACGGGGGTATCCCAGCATCGGGGTCAAGGTTGGCCAGCAACTGACAAGTCTGAGCCGTACTCCATGGAGTGAAGGCCCTCAAGCATCTGTCCACCAATTCAGCCCAGGAGTCCTGTTCTTCAGAGACCTCAAATCTCAGCTCGCCGTAGTGGGCAGTGCAAGTCCTGATGAAATCGTTGAACCGCATCTGAAGCCTGTTCATTAGCATCCCCTTCACTTTTCGGTACTCTTGGTCTCCAGGGTAATGTTGCGTCACCGATTCGTAGACCTTCTGGACCTCAGAAGTGCTGTAGTTGTGCAGCAGCCGGTGCAATCCGACATTGACATAAAACGAAGACATAGCAGTCGTCAGCTGCACCAGGTATTTGATGTAGCGGACCACCATGTCGCGCGCGGTTTGCTCGCCGCCCTGCTCTTGTCGCCTCTCGTATTCCTCGGCCTCGGAATAAATCATCCACTGCAACAAATCGCCATCGTCACGGGTGATCCTGGTGATCTTTCGTTTCAGATATTTGTCACGCCAATAAGCCCTTTTTATCTCACGGCTACGCTGAACCGCGAGCTTGCTCATGGCGGCACTTAGAATCTGAAGCGCAGATGTCCTATCGGGGACCAAGAAATAGGCCAACTGGAAGCCCTTTCCGAGTAGATCCCCAGTTTTTTTTACAAGCATTCTCTCACCGAAAATTCACACTGGGAGGCGCTGTCAATGGCGCTTGCTTGCATATGACCTGGCTTCGCAGTGAGTGGGCAAAAAATGGAGACGCTGCGTATCAAGCTTGCCAAATAACTGAGTAATCTAGCGTAGGATTTTCGGAAAAGTATTCGAGCCAAAACTTAATCGTCAACTAGAGAGCGATTCCTTGCAACCTCCCTCGGCGTGACTACTTCCATTCGCCCTGAATTTGAAAGGCGGCCCAATAATAAGGCGAACTCCAACGGCTTTGTTTCCACATCTGGATTTGTGCGGTCCGTAACGCGGCTGCCGGCGGCATTCCATCGAGCTCGATCAACTTATAAAATCGCGCCATCAACTCAGCAGTCGCCTCATCGCTCACACCCCACAAACTCGCTACCACTCGGCTGGCGCCAGCATACATGAAGCCTCGGGTGAGGCCTATCAACCCTTCTCCGCTAATCTCTTCGCCTAGAGCAGTCTCGCATGCACTCAGGACAACCAGATCAACTGGCAAATTCAAATTGTAGATGTCTTGCAAGCCAAGAAAACCGTCCACGGATCTCCCCCGCTTATCTACCAAAGACAATACAATTCCTGACAATTCAGGGTGCTTGCTGTCGAGAAAGCCATGAGTGGCAAAGTGAACGATGCGGTACTGGGCGAGCGCAGGATCCATTGCTATTTTTCGGCTTGCGTTAAAATCCACCGCCTTCAATCGCTTTCCCGCTGGAACCACCGCCATGATTCTCTCGGCTTCCTGCCTCGTAGACAGCAACCGGCTCAGATAAAAGTTTCCATTTCTCCTTAACCCGAGATCGGCGACAGAACGGGTTAGCAAATCGGCAGAGGCGGTACCCTTGGCCAATGAGCGCTGTGCCGAAACCGTCTTTGATGAAGGAACACTGTTGCGATTCTGAGCACCACGTACCCGCTCGTCCGAGCTGTCAAAAACTGGGTCAGCCAAGACAGCCACTTCTCGTGAAGGCCGGGGACGACCCTCTCTAATGCGCCTAAGCTCCACCAAAACCGATGCGGAGGGTAGGTGCACAATCTCGTGGTCGACTATCAATGGTACACTCGGCCTTTCAGGTGACGGCAGGGCAGAAAATGGAATGTACTGCAGGGCTCCATCGCTGACAACCAGCAACCTTTTCTTTCCGAGGAAAGGAGCGACCGGGCCTAGTATCATTCGGCTGAGCTGTGCGGCTATCTGGGAGTACTCCCTGTCTGCCTTTGTCCAGCGGGTTGGACTGTGCCTGGAAAGCTGAGCATTCTCCATTAGCGTGTGGTTCCGAAAAATCAGTAGAGCATACGCGCTACGAGCTGCGCTCTCGACTTCTGCTCGCCTGGGCAGTTCATAGGCAGCCAAAGAGTCGTTGGTAACGAGCCAGACAAGACTGCGTGGTTCTCCCAAAGAATATTCTAGAAGTATTGTCTCGGGATCCAGCAGCTTCTGAATTTCCAGCGTACTTAGTGGCTGAGGTTGGGTCAAAGCTGCATAACCAGGGCTGCCTGCACGAATCTCGGCTTTAACCTGCAGGTAGCTGTCCTGAAGATCGGCGATCTCTCGATCCAGGCGCGCCACTTGTTCGTCTGTATGGCTCTCACTGAGCAGCCGGAATCGATACTGCAACTTAGCATTGAGTAACTGGCGTAGGTCGCGTTCCTGAGCGAGTAATCCCACGTTGACACCTTGGCGGATGTCGATTTGAGATCGAGATAGCATCTCGAATAACGTACGAGCACGGGAAGTGTCGAGTGTTTGGAATGCCGACTCAGTCTGTCCTACTCGCGCCAGGAGATCGACATATTCCGTATAATAGTGATCATGCAGGGCACGATAGTGTGATCGGTTTTCCTCTATGCCACCAAGGCGACTCGTCTCGCTCTCCAACTCGGTCAGGGCTTGCTGATAGACTTGTCTTGCAATATCAAGCTTCTCCCCCCGGTACAGGATACCCGCGAGATCCGCGAGAGCCTCGGCGTGATCTAGGCTGCCTGAGGCTGATTGCTCGATAATCGCCAACGCATTCCTGAGGTAACTCTCAGCTCGAATAAGATCGCCACGGTCTCTAGCCACATAGCCTAACCCCACCAGTATCCTCTGTACCTGCTCCGATAGCGGAGCTACAGCCTGCCCAATCGCGAGGGCTCGCCCGCAGTATTCCTCCGCCTCAATTAGGTTTCCACGGACGCGGGCAATTTCACCCAAGTTGCGAAGACTGGAGGCCACAGCAAGACTGCCGGGGTTCACCTTCTGCCTGATCGCCAGAGCACGTTTTTCGTAAACTTCAGCCATGTCTGGATTGCCCCGATCCAGAAGGCACTCGGCCAGGAAGTTCAAGATGTCCGGAAGATACTGACTGTTAGGCCCAAGTTTCTCTGCAACGCCTAGAGCCTTGCGATAGTAAGCTTCCGCCTTTGCCAGATCACCGCGCCGACTAGCAACTGTGCCCAATTTGCTGAGCGTCAAACTCAGATCTCGACTGCCACTGAAGTTCTGCTGTTCCACAACCAGAGCTTTCCGATAATAATCTTCAGCTCCTGCCAAATCGCCTCGTGCTTGCCTTAGGACTCCTAACCAGATGAAGTCCCACACTAGCTGGATGCTATGAGGAGCTAATTCTGCTGCGATTCCAAAGCTCTCCTGAAAACATTCGTCGGCTTGGGCCATATTGCCTTGAGAGTAAGCGATCGCACCAAGTTCTTTGAGGGCAGTTGAGACTGCCATGGTTCGAATGCCTAGCTTGCGGTACTCCGATATTGCCTCCTCATAGTGCTTTGCAGCGCTGGACAAATCACCTCGGTCTTTGAATGCACCGGCCCATTGTTTGAGTAGCTGTGCTTTCACAGCGGGCTCGGCACCTGCCTCTTCTATTGCTTCCTGGTAGGCATCGTCGTATCCTTCCCACGAACGGCTACTTGACAATTCGGCCAGATACGAAAGAAGCCATGGCCCGAGCCATGGCAGGTGATATCCCAGATTCACGGTTGAGAGCTTCCGCCAATGTTCAACTGCCTGGGGCAGCCCGGCCGCTTGAACGAGTTCCTTCTCTTCTTGATAGACTGGCGACAGCTGCCCAGAAAAATTGGGATGCGCCTTGATACCCCAGTAATTCGATCCCAGGCGCCAGATTCGCTTATTTTCGCCTCTAAGACCTTCGAGCTCTAAGGATCCTCGGGATGCTTGTTCAATCATGATGTACAGCAGATCAAAGGGAGATACAATTGCTCCACTCTCGTCGCCCCTTGACCATCTAAGCAGGATATCTCCTACCCGGATGCCCGCCTTTTCAGCTTCGAAATTCGTCAATAACGAATCCACCACGATACCGGGCTTCAGAACAGGCCTAGTGCCGGAATCGGCCTCCGCACCCAATACACTGGAAGAAACGATAGGGACAAATAAGCAGAAGAAAACAACTGAGTGCAGGATATATTTCATACCGGTCTTCTTAGATGCCAGTGCCATTTATGCGCCAAAACCGACACGAGGTGGGCAATGCTTAGCAGAGCCACTAACTGGCATAAGAGGCGACGCTGTCCAGGAGTGCGCCGAATGCAATCGCCACCAGCATGCAGACAACATCATATCAGCCAATAACGGAGGCGCGGTTCTTACGCCATCGGGGGGCCGGATAAACAAGGGGGTCGGGAGTTCCTTGCTAGGACACGATCCTTGTTGTCATCCGCCTCCGCAGCTAGTGCGGTCAGGACAAACGGGACCGGGGCCAGTTGGCCCGTTAATAACACTCTGGGCAGCAGGGTGTGCGGCAATCCTTTGCTTCGAACGGGAAGCCGAAGACCCTGTCAGAGCCAGTATGATCGTCATAATTAGGCCAACCACGGGTTACTCCTCTCAGCCAGTTTGAGTTTTCGATTTTCTCGCAGGGAGACGACCGTCAGCAACACCAATACAGAGGCGCAACCTTCAGACCAAGTGTCCCATGATGATCATGCGAGTCTTACAAATGCTATCCGAAATTTACGCGCACGGCAATGAATTCGTCCGAATTAGCTACGCTTCTGCGAATTGCACTACGTTAGCATTGTTAATCTATAAATAATAAAACAGATCTTACGTTCCGGTTCAAAATTCAGTTTTTTCGGTCGAAACACTGATATTGTGGAAAGCAACAACAAATCACAAAGGCCTTAAGCCCAGGATAAAATTCATGAACTTGCGGATCATATACGCCCTGTCATTTTTCTTGTACTGGCATTCATTTGCGTTGGCCTCAAGCGACATGTCTTCTCTGAAGAAGCATCAAGTACTTGCTGACTTCCGGGTGGACCACTTGTACAGCAACTCGGAAGGGATGATCGTCGCAGCGAAGTTTTCGCATGTTCCGACGGGCGCTCCCGTGTTTCTGCTCCAGTTAGAGACCGTTCCAGAGTTATTGACTTGGGTTGATAGCCCACCCGACTCGAACCGAGGTCTAGCCCATTCGTTGGAACATCTGCTTATCATCAAAGGAACCAAGGGTCGTTATCTCAATCTCTTGAAGGAGATGCACCTCAGCAGAGGTGGCGCCGAAACTTCCAACAACGCTGTCTACTACGGCCTTTCGTCTGGAGCAGGTGTGGATGGGTTTTTTGAAGAGTTCCATGCCCTTCTCGACGCTCTCTACCACCCGGATTTTAACGATATTGAGGCGCAGAGAGAGTTCTTTCACTTTGCCGTGACTACTGGCGGTAGGACGAACAAGGCTCTGACGGAAGGCGGTACTGTCTACGACGAAATGCTAAGTAATCAACGGCACTGGACGTACATCTTTGAGCTATACAAGAGAGTTTTTGGCGAGCATAGCCCTTTTGCATTCAGCAGCGTGGGTGAACCCGATGAGATGCGCGAGGTAAGCGCAGAAGAAATCCGTCAGTTCCACGATAAGTACTATCACATCGGACCCAGCACGGGGTTTATTTTCTCCTTTTCTCCACGAGAAAATATAACTGGCCTGCTGGAAAAAATATCCCACGAATTTCAACAATTCTCCGAGCACCGCGTCGCGCGCAAGCAAGCTCCCGAAGGTGAGCCCAAGTATCCAATCCATCCTTCTGAAAATACAGAACCCGGTATTTATCCTTTTCCCGGGCCGAATGAAGCGGCTCCAGGTTATGTTCATTTCGCCTGGGCACCCGCCAGGAGCACTAGCATCTTGGACTTGAAAATGCTTGAATTGTTCTCCCACGCTCTAGCCGTTGGAGAAGATTCGTTGCTATATAGAGCGCTCGTAGATAGCAAGATGCGCACGATTGATTCGGGAGCCACCGGGGTGGATTCCGATCTCTTTCTGGACAACTCGCCTCACTTTCCCGTGCTGATCGTGGAGGTCTCAGGAATCGCAGGCAATCAAATATCCACTCAGATCCTTGAGCAACTGCGAGCTGTTCTTTTGAAAACAATTAAGGACGTATCCCACTTTCCCGACCAGTCCAAGGCCCTCGTACAGTTCAATCAGTCGGTTGCATCCTATGTCAAAAACCTGCGGCGCTCAGAAGTTGTCGCGACCAAGAATCCACCGGGTTTTGATTCCTATCCCCCTAAGACAGACTGGAAAGCGCATCTCGACCGCTTGGAGATGGATTCTTCATTCATTCGATCTTTGTCCGGGGACCGCGAATGGCAAGCGATCGAGAAACAACTCAGGTCTGGAAAGAATGTGTGGCGCGATCTGATTCGCAAATTTCATTTGCTACAGACACCCTACGTAACTGCGACGGCCCCTTCTCCCAAGCTACTGGAAGAGATCGAGAAGAGAAAACAGGAACGGATCAAGAGCAAGATCAGGGATCTGACGAACCAATATCATACGACCGATGAGCAGGAGGCCCTCTCACGATTCGAGGAGGAAGAACTGATCAAGACAAAGGAGATCGACGCGATCGACGCCAGGGTTGCTCATCCTCCCTTCACGGATCATCCTCCCCTGACCCCCGATGACGAGATACGATATACCCAGTTTCAGGTCGAGGGCGTACCTGTTATTGCCAGCCTGTTCGGCCAGCCCCCAACGATTGACATCGGATTGTCCTTTGACCTGAGGAAAGTGCCGCAGAGGTACTATAAGTACCTGCCCCTCTTCCCCAAGTGCCTGGATTCGCTCGGTCTGAAGAAGGGAGGACAGGTCGTCTCGTACGCAGAGCTAGCAGGTAGGATTCAAAAGAACCTCTTTGCATTTTCTACAAGCAATGAGGTCAACCCTGTGTCCCATCGCGCGGACTTCACCATCCGCGCCTCTGCAGCAAATCTTCAGGAATTTCGAGGCGCGTTGGCCCTAATCCGGGATCTCATGTTGTTCAATAATCTCGACGCCTCCAACACGGGTCGTCTCCGCGATATTGTGGCCGGTCGCGTCTCTAGCGATAACTTGTACCCTCAGCAAGATGCGTCAACTACGAATGCAGGCTACGCTTTCCGTTATCAGGATGATCTCTTATATCTGGCCCTGAATTCACGGTTTACCGGAACGCACCTGGACAATAGGCTCAGATGGCTTCTTCACGAGCCAGTGAGTCCGGAAGAAATGAAGAAGTTAGACAGCATTTCCAAGAACATTTTGTCTTCTTCGACTGCCATGACAAGGCAACAGCTTGCCCAACACTTCGACAGCTTGAAGGTCAACGGCCTTGAGAAAGAGTTGCTTGACTACTTAAGGAGCAATTTGTCGTCATTCCCGGAGGCCGAGCTGACAGATGGCCTTCGCCGATTGGAAGTTGAAGTTGAGGAAGATTTGCAGGCAGGGCCGTCGACAACAATAGAGGATCTCAGGGCTCTACAGAAGCTCATATTGGACCGCGGTGCGCTGCGCATCGATCTTACTCTGAGCCAGCCAATTCTTGATGAAGTGCAGGCGGATCTGGTAAATCTTGTAAGATCTATTCCCGCTCGTAGTCTCGAATTAGCCCACAGCGAAGATGTGGGTGATCCCGTCTACCCACTGACAGCTAGATTAGAGAAACGCTACAGGGTGCCTCGGGAACATTCACCGCTCTATGTTGGACTTGTGAACCCCGGACGTACCGGTGGCGACGTGATCTTCTCTGCCGACTTCCCTGATTACTCGCAGATCGACCGAAGATCGCTTCTACGAGTACTCGCCAGTGCTCTATTCGCCGGAGTAGGACCTCAGAGCTTTCAGATCAGAACCCTTGCGAGGGGATTGGCATATCACAATACTATCGCGAGCTATCCTGCCGTTAAGCGTCTTTGGTATTACGCCGACAGAAGCCCAGATGTTCCGTCTCTCGTTAACTTTGTAAACGAAATAGCTTCTACAGTTTCAGAACTCCACGATCCCACACTGGTCGACTATGCTTTCAGCTACACATTTACGTTCTCGAGAGCAGCGGCAACATTCTCTGAGAGAGGACAGGCAATTGCCCTGGATATCCGTGACGGCAATGAACCAGAGAAGATCAAGAGGTTCTCGGAAGCAATTCTGCGTCTGCGGAAAGAGCCTGATTTGTTATCCGAACTCACGCGAACTGGACTCGCCGCCATTTGTCCAGTGCTATTGAGAGATGACTGCAAGGTGCCGCAACAGGCCGAGAGAGCGCAGTTCTTCTTCCAGGGCTCAGAGCATGTGCTGTCCGATGTTGAAAAACGACTTCCAATGCCAAAACTACTTAGACTATACCCCAGCGATTTTTGGATAAACTATTAGCGGACAGCTAACGAGTTTTGACTTCGTGTTTTCAGGGTTCCAACCCTATGGACCTAGCCGAAATACTCCAAGAGCTCGCACGGTCAACCTTTGCGGGCTCGACTCTTCCAGATCCAATACGGGCGGAAACCCTTGCAATTCCAGGCGATGACGGTCTCCGGCTTGACATCCGCAGGGAACAAGCCATTTCACCAACGATTAGGTCGCGCAACTCAAAGCGCGTATCCTCCGACGCATTTGGCCTCCGGGTTGCTAGACTCTCCGATAAATGCCCTGAGCGGTAATGTCGAGCTTGTTCCCATGTTCATAAATCGCATCCACGGGGGCGCCGTCGAAACGGTTGTTTGAATGCGTTAGACTCAGAAATTTGTACTCCCACGTTTGCGGCCCCGCCGCATGGACCTTCTGCAGCCCTGCGCCCGATCGCGCCTCCATCAAGCCGAGCAGCGCGAGAGAGATGAGCGTCAGCATCACCTTCGTATACCTGTCGACTTTCATGGTTTCGTTTATTCCCCTTTGAAATCCAGAACCTTGCATTTGAGATTCGGCGCCGGGGACGGCGGCCCGACCGTTTTGCCCAAGCGGAGGCCGCCGCTGCCCTGACAACCTGAAAGCGAGTTTATCACAATGTCTATGTAAACAGTGTCTACGTATGTACTGTAGATGTAAGCGCGGCGAAGGTCCAAGCTCTTAGATGTGGAAGAGATGCAAAAAGCGCTCGGGCAAAGAGTCCGGCAACTGCGTCTCAAGCGGGGCTATTCGCAGGAGGCGTTCGCCGATCATTGCGGCGTGCATCGTACTTTCATGGGCACCATCGAGCGCGGTGAGAGCAACATAAGTTTTCAGAACCTGGCGAAGATCGCTGGGGGACTCGGGATCACGATCTCAAAGCTTGTCTCCGGCGTCGAACGCGCAGCCGCTACGCCGGCGAAGGGTGAAAGCGTAACCATCAAGGCGCAAGGGGTTCCCAGGAAACGTTTCTAGCCCTACGTTCGACTTGCCGCGCGTTATCCTAGTCTAATCATCTTTACGCCTAGCTTTGCCGAAACGTTTGCTTCAGCTTCGCGCCAGACTGGGCCGCTCACTAATCTGGTTGAGTATTCCGGTGAAGGCGAACACCGATTCCGAAAGGAATCCGAACGGTGTTCTAGGGTGAAGGTGAACAGCAGTCGGAGCGAAGCGACGCTGGCAGGATGATTGTGCAAGAAGTGTTCGCCTTGGTCAAGCGAGGGAGTGGGGAGCGAGGTTTTCCGGAGCGCAGCGGAGGGGCCTTGGGCGGGAATTTGGGGTGCAGGGGAAAGGGGCGGCAGCCCCTTTATCCCCTGCTTCTCTCTGTCGTAGAGACTTGCTTCTATTTTTTCTGTTCCTCTTTGTCCTCCGCTGGGGGGTTGCGTTTTTTACGCATCGAGTCTCCCCGCATCTCGATGCGATGGGCATTGTGAACTAAACGGTCGAGGATGCCGTCGGCGATGGTGGGATCGCCGATCTGCTCATGCCAGCGCGAGACGGGCAGTTGGGACGTGAGGATGGTGGAGCGAGTCTGATAGCGGTCCTCGGAGATTTCCCAGAGGTCGCGACGTTCCACTTCGCTCAGCGGCGCCATGGCCCAGTCGTCGATGACCAGAACATCGATGCGCCCCAGTCGGGCCAGCAGATGACGCAAGCTTCCATCGGCTCGGGCCAGGGCCAGGTCGCGCGACAACGCAGCAGCACGAAAATAGAGCGCCGAGTAGCCATCGCGACAAGCTTTCTGGGCCAGAGCGGAAGCCAGGAAGCTCTTGCCTACACCGCAGGGTCCGATCACGAAAATGTTCTCGTGATGGCGGACCCAAGCTGAGTCCTTGGCCAGAGCGCGTAGAACCGTCTTGTCCAGGCCGCGAGCGGCGCGATAATCGATGTCCTCCACACAGGCTGCTCCCCGCAGTTTGGCCGCTTTCAGCCTTCGCGTCAGTGCCTGATTCTCGCGCCAACTCCATTGCTGATCCACCAGCAAAGCCAATCGTTCCAGGAAACTCAACTCGTTCACCGCTCGATCCTGTTCCTGCACCTTGAGGGCTTCGAGCATGCCGTGCAGTCGCATGGCCAGGAGTTTTTCCATCAGGGGCTGGTTCAGCATGAGGTCGGCCCTCCCTGATCGAAGTAGTCCGCACCGCGCACGTTGTCATGCTGCAACGGTGGAGACTCGGGCCGGGGTGGAGATAGGGGAACCGCATCGAGTGAGTTCTTTAAGATCGACTTCACACTCTGATAGCGACAGGCTTGGGCGAGGAGGGCCCGTTCGGGAGCGGCTTAAAACGACCTAACCAGCAGGCGCTTCGACGCCTGGCTTGATACGCAACGTATTACCCACCTCCATGGGAGAATTCCACCTTGTGGTTGCAGTATGACGATTATCGGGATATGAATCCTAAACCCTTGCCCAACAACATCTTACATGGATTGTTAAATATTATTCGTCTTGCTACGTCAGGACGGGGCAAATGGGCGAAGAGGCGTTCTTGCCCGCTCGCACCTTAATCAAATGTAAGGATGCATTGCAGTGTATTATTGTTACCGTGCGCATAGGTCCCGGCAGTCTGAAAGTGGTGGACACATTGAAACAGCCTTTGCAATGGCAACAACCACCCGAGAGTGGCCATCTAAGAAATCGAGGGAACTTGCTGAGAGATTCCGCAAACTTACCGGCACCCAAACCATTGTTGACAACGGTTGAAGAGCCATTTACACTACCATCCCATTTCACTTCAGAGTTCGCGGGCATTTCGTACAGTCCTAAAGGCGATGACGCACAAAAACTCTGCCGGACTTGGCGGATTCGTGGCATGCCCGTAATATTTAAATGGCTTCCAGCAATTCTTCCCGCAATCATCTCAGTCATATCCGTCTTACTGAAGATACTCGCCAGACGCAATAATGATACCGTTGCAATCCGAAACGACTGCTACATTGCTCCGAGTCTCTTTCTTGGGAGCTTAACTGCGGCAGCTACATTTCAGATTAAAGTGTGGACGGATATAACTAATGGGGTTGTAAATCCAAAACTTGCACTGCAACTCGGCAGCCGTGTGCAAGTACTAATTTTTTGGGAATTTCTACTCATTGTTCTTTTACTAGGAATCGCTGTACATGATAAATTTCGTGGTTGGGAACAGCGAGAGGATGGATTCTATCGTAGCAAATCCGCGCTCTATGGCCATAATGCAGCGGGCATGGTGGTGTTCTGGTTGACGTTTTTCTTTACCACATAAACAGAACTCCAGCTCGCCGCGCGCTAGTTTAAGGAGACTCAATGATTTTCCGCACCAGGGACAGGAGGCAATGGTCTTTAATAAACCATATGGTGGGAACGCTCGTTGCCGTTTTCTGCATAGCGCTGATCACCGTCATGGCGTACATAGCAATTCCTTCCGACAATCTCGCTCTTTCGATAATCCAATTGGCTGTTGTTTTACTGTTTAGCACAGGTTTGACCTTTGGTTCAATCACTTTAGCCGAACGGTTCGCTTCTAAAAAAAAAACATCAGATAGAGCCTCCTGAAGCAATTCCACTCCGTCCGAACCCGAGAAAGCCGCTGATTAACACGGAATTTCGCATCATTCTACTAATCACGTTCATTAGCCTTATTATTATTGCTTTAGTCTACGGTGTCTTCTCGCAAGAGGGACTGATAGGATGCATCTTGCAACTCGCAGCTGTGGTCGTTTTTGTTACAATATTGACCTATGTCAGTGCCTGGAATGGTCCGCGCCTCAATGAGATCGCACGAATATACCCAGTAGTTTACTCGTCAATCGGAATTGCTGCCGCCGCTGCATCCCTCATTTTCTTGATGTCACAGCCGCTGCTCAAGGATAAAGACGCTCTTAATATGCTAGCATTTGTGAATTATAAAGCAGCTTTGGACAATTTTTTCGCAGCGCCAACGCCAATTGAAGAGACTTATTTTGCCGGGGGCTTCGACGCAAATGGATTTCTAGAACCTTGTTTACACCCCGACGCAGGCAATTGCCTGGCACAGCTAAAGAACAGACTGCAAAACCTCGCAAAATACACGCTCACTCCAGAAAATGCCAGTCATGCCGCACTCATCAGTTTGGCGTCAAACGATTATAGTTTGGCGCAGAAATTTATAAAAGACTCAATTGCTCGTGAGCCCTATAATCCTATTCTCTATATCACGCAAGGCCTCATAAATTATGAGCAGGGCTTTTATAAGGAATCTCTCGATAGCTTTCGTACGGCTGCAGTACACATATCATCCTCACAAAAGGCGCAGCTCAAAGCAGCTGTGGACGCTGATAATGCACTTGCGCAGTGGAATATCGATCTTGGATATGAACGAATCAAATGGTTCCAATCTCCCAAAGAAGCTCTAGGCCGACTGCAAAGGGCAAAAGACTACTATAAGCAGATTGACTATCCGCAAGGAGAGGCCGAGTGTGATCTTCTCCGAGCCCAAGCTCTGATTGACTTAGGCGATTTCCAGAACGCAGCCGAGCCCATTCAGATCGCCGAAAGCAAGTTCCAGCAGATCAAGAGTATGCAAGGACTTGGGCAAGTCAAGAACCTCTTGGGCCAGCTAAGGTTCAAGGAGGCTTCCTACGAATTTCGTCGTCACGGCAATTCGGCCAATTTCAGGACCAAACTTATCGAGTCAGAAACGCTGTTCGAACAGGCTGCTTTTGTTTTCAAGAACATGGGATATGATCGCGGTATTGGGGATGTTGCCAAGAATTTGTGTGCCTTCAATACTACAATTGCACAGAACCAGCAAGAGCTATCTGAAATAGAACCTCAATGTCGAGAAGCAATTGCGATTTATAGAGAAATTGGGTACCAAAAGGGCGAAGCAGATGCCCGTGGCAATCTTGGAAATCTTTATCGTAATGAAGGAAAACTTGACGACGCCCTTGATGAACTAAACGAGGCCTTCACAATAGATCGTAAAATCGGCTTTAAGTTAGGTATTGCACGTCAGCATGCAAATATTGGTCGAGTTTATATTAAGAAGGGCAGTCCACGTGAAGCATTCGCAAACTTGGATGAGTCGCGAAGGGAACTTGAAGATATCGATGCGGAATACGATCTGACCTTTGTAAATGATCTACTAGAGTGCGTTAGGGATAATTATGATTCTCAAACCATCAGGGCCTGTAACAATGTCCTCAATAAGCGATGACTGGTCCTTGATTCCGGTGGGTCGTTCTTCCTCTAGTTACGTAATTATTGGTAACGAGTGTTCAAAACGAAAGTCTTAATGCCATCTGAATGCTACGCGGACCTCCGCCACCCAAGAAAGGATTGCCGCTAGCGACATCCGGAGTAACCGTGATCGGCAGAAATCCTTTTCCGTGGCCGCCGACATCCAGGCCATTTTGCGCAAAATCAACGTCATGGTTGGGTAATGCCGGATTGGCAAAATTAGGATGATTGAAGAAGTTCGATATCTCAATGCTAACTCTTGCCTTCACTCTTTCGGTGATGGGCTGAGTCTTGGCCAAGCTAAAATCAAAATTTTTATATTTTGGTCCTACGCGCGCATTTCGACCAAGATTGCCAAAATGCTTCGAGCCTTGAATACATTGACCATTGGAGTTTACAGTACACGGCACCTTGAATGCAGCTAAGTTCAGGAATTGACTCGAGCCAATCGTACCTAAAGATGCGTCGCCAACCAAATCTGGGCGACCGACCGATTCACCACTTCCGTTGAAGTCATCTTCGAACAGATAATCCACGTTAAAGGGTTGGCCGTCACTGATCGTCAGAATGCCGTTAACCTCCCATCCAGAGGTAATCGCGCGCACTGTCCTGAAACTAGGTAAGTGATAGGAATACGCCCAGCTCAGCCGCTGACGTTGGTCAAAGTTCGAACTCGCACGCTCCAAATCGGGGCGAAAGCTGTTGTCCGGCTGAGATGCGTTCGGAACGAAGTCGATGCCATCACTCGCATTATCGATAGAATGAGACCAATTGTAATTGAGAACCAACGTAAGCCCATGCCAGTCGCGGAACCGCAGCAACGACTGCAAGGCGTCATAGCGACTGGCGGCTGATGTCTGGATCTCATTGGCCACGCCCAGGTCGGGAAACGCGACCGTTCCTGTCGCTGGATTCACTTGGTTGAGATCAACATAGCGCACGAGGTTCCGCCCTGCACTACCAGCATAACCAACCTCAAGTGCTACATTCCGCATCAATTCGCGTTCGAGGTTTAGGTTGTAACTTTGGATGTAAGGCGTGCGAAGGTTCTGGTTCACCGTAAACACATCTCTGGCCCCAAAGGTTGAAGGGGCAAAAACCCGAACTCCAGAGACGATGATAGTGGCTGGTACAACACTGAAGGTAACCGGAGCTGTCCCCACTCCGTTATAGGCGGGGCCAGCATTGAAGGTATTAAACGGAATCTGGCCGACGAAAAAGTCTTGTGAGAAAGCGTCGTAATACACGCCCCAACCAGCTCGCAGCACAGACTTGGCATCGCCACGAATATCCCACGCAAGGCTCGCCCGAGGTGCAAAATTGGTTAAATCACGCGGATAAAGTTGTTTTACGCGTTGAAGATTCCCCTCAGAATCCAGAATACTGAAGCGATTCCTATCTTCACCGATCACCCCAAAGTATTCCCAACGCAGTCCGTAGTTGACAGTGAAGTTGGAAAACACACTGAAGTTGTCTTGGAAATAGAGAGAATGATTGTTCTGGAATGTTTGGCGGGACGAATCTCCCTGTGCCTGTCGTCCGCTGGACGGTGTTCCTGCAATGAACTGGTCTAATGTTGCGAAACGCAGGCTTCCTCGGTAGCCAGAATCGAAGAATCCGTCCAGAGCGCTGCGACGGAATTCGTAGCCAAATCTCCAGTTGTGTCGGCCCGATGAGTACGTGTAGTTGTTAAAAAACTGTGTGCTGGTGCTGATCCGGCCCCGGGGGTCAGAAGAAGCCGCTCCCAACGTTGCAAAATTGGCTACACTTATTTCAGGCAGGCCAAAATCCTGCGGTCCAACGCCCGTGTTTAGTCCCACTGAATTCGGATCGAAAGACAGATCCTGTGCAGAGTCGTGGTTTTCTAAACGACTGTAACCTCCTCGGACTACCGTAAGCAGATGTAACCCGAAAATGTGTGTGTACGACACCGAAGCGACGTGCAGAGTACTTGACGTCATTGTGTTGAACCCGGGTAGGTCCCCTCCGCCCGCAAGTGCCAGCGGAGCATTCCGATCGCTGCTGGCATAGAAATAACTGCCGCTTAGAAAATCCGTTTCTCTAAAATGGTCAACTTTGGCGATCACACTATTCGACAATTCGGGTGCTTGGTTCGTAGTGATCAGATTGTTCCCTTGGCTATCGGCAGTGCGATTCGCTGACGGCCATAGACCGTGGGCCAATAGATTCGCTATCACTGGATTTACGGTCCCTCCATTGGCAGCAATGGACTGGTTGATCTCCGCTTGAGTTGGAACACGAGCCAATGAAGGGAAACCGACTCTTTCGCGCTGTCCTTCATAAGCTACAAACCAGAAAGTCTTGTCCTTGACGATAGGACCGCCCACCGAACCGCCGAATTGATTATTCTGAAAAACATTCTGGGGTATGCCCACATTGTTGAAGAAATTTCGCGCATCTAGGGCGTTGTTACGGAAATATTCAACGGCGCTGCCGTGTACGGAGTTGGTGCCGGACTTGGTTACAAAATCAACAGTCCCTCCCGAACTGCGTCCAAATTCTGCTTCCGTACTGTTAACCACGGACACTTCCTGTACGGAGTCTAAAGGCAAGGTTGGCAGGTTCCGATAGCTGTCGGTCATATTCGTTCCGTTAATGAGCAAGCTGTTCGAACGGCCGCGGTTACCGTTCACAGAAAAACTTCCAAAGGAACCTGCGGAGTCCGTCCTCCGACTGGGATCTGTTGCCACTCCGGGAATGACCGGGAAAGCGTCCTCGAACCTACGCCCGTTCATCGGAAATTGGAGAATTTGTGAAGCCTCCAGTGTGCCGCCCAGGTTATCTTTTGTGGCATCGATCAGCGGACTCTGTCCGCTCATCTCTATCACCTGCGTAACCTTTTCCTCTTCCACCACATCTTTAGGTTTGAGCTGAAAATCAACACGCTGGTTCGAGAAAACCTCGACTTTGATTCCGTGCAGCAACTGCGGCCGAACGCCGTTTTTCTCTACTTTGATGTCGTAACTGCCAATCGGGAGTTCGGACATAAAGTAAGTTCCGGCGGAACTCGTGTTCACGACTCGCGTCAAGCCTGTTTCCAAGTTTATTACAGTAATGATTGCGTCGGCAGCGGGATGTCCAGTGATGTCTGTAACCGTTCCCTGTATCCCGCCACGAAATGTCTGTGCGGGCAAATCCACAACGTAGCCAAGGATACAGTAAATCACAACTCCAGTTAGTACTGTTTTCATCATCAATGCCTTCCACGGAAGATCATCACCTGTCCATAAAAACCAATCTTTACTAACAGATTCCCTTTAAAGGGCGAATTCCAAAATACCCTAGGACCAAAAGTATATGCAACACCGAACTGAACTCGTCTTAGGCATGTGACGGCATATGAGAAACTTACGCTCATGCCCTCGCGAAAAAAAGGAAAGTCACACGGCAGATGCTGCTCCTGGATCTGGTCGTCCCCGCCAATGAAATTCGCGTTGGCAAATCCTCAACCACGGTGTCCCCGCCGGTGTAAGGATCATTCTCGCCGCTTACTGAGCCGTTCCAGGTCTGTTCCTTCGTTCGCAACCTTCTCGATTTCCGCCTATCATTCCCCGTTGCGTACTGTGGTTTGCCAGATCCCGAACCCTTCACTAGCCTAATCGTAAGCCCGGTTTCCAACCCCCGCCGCATCAAACCTCAGCGGCAAGTCACGGTTTTTACTCGTCCAGGGGAGAAAATGGCAAAATCCATCTTCAATTCTCCAGCATAAGGAGCGAGCAACGTGCTCACGAACGCCCGCGGCTTCGTGTACTGATGCTAACTAGGCAAGGGCCTCGCCCTTGATATCCCAACCGTGGAATCAGAAATTCGAGGGCGATCGCAATCGCATGGGTTCGAATGCCGCATTCTCCACCCTGACGCAAGCTGTTGATAGTAAAAGATTTCTGGCGGGGAGTCGCGAACGACTTTCGAACTTTTACACTTCTTAACACTGGAGAAATCCCACTCGAAATAACAGCACTCTAAAGCATTTTCTCATTAGCTCCATCAAAACTCCGATAGAATTCATCTATTCTTGCCAGGCTGCAGGGAAGGTAATAGTCTTCCATCTCTCGGTAAATTCTTTAGCCGTGCCCCGGATGAGTTGCTTGTTGGGAGGCCAAGTAATGGGATGGCCGTTACTCGGCCAGAATGGAATCGAAAACTTGTTCCAGACAGCATTCTGAGTGAGACCAGGAAAGCCGGTAAACTTCTTGCTAGTCCATCGAAAACCAAGAATCTGAAACAAAAAGTGGCCCATACCGAACGTAAGCGTGTACATCTCGAAGCCTTTTTTGTGGTCGTAATAAAGAGGGATGAAGATACCCTGGCCTTTTTCTTTGAAAGCTGCAAGCCACATGTAAACACCTTGCGGAATTGCACGGGTAGCAGCAAAAGAGTGTCTCGCGGCAGTGGAAAAAAACGGTTCTCGGCTTGGCACCGATGTGTAATCAGCAACTACTGCATGCTTGAAAGCAAAATCTGCTATTGATTTCAGGCGCTCTGGGGATAGCGACACCAATTTATCGCTGAGAATTAAATCTTTCATTGCTGGAATGGCATGATTTTGCTCAAGATCGCTCATCCATTCGTTATTACATTTCGTGCAAACAACTGGCAGCCTCATATCAAGTGATGCGCCTTTCCAGTCGGCTGTTTTTCCTCCACTGTTGACCATTCTGATGTTTCGTTGCTGGCGAGGGAATATTTGATCTACGATGCGATCCATCCACGCACTGAATGCGTGTTCGCCTCCCTTTTTGACGGCAGGCTGAGGGCAGAAGGCGCACGGAATCATCGTTTGTCAATCCTGTGCCCTATAGTAACATCGCTCCATGAGTACGGAAAAAGCCAACGATGAGAATTTCGGATATCACGCTTTTGAGAAATGGAATTATCAGCAGTTAATCTTCTTTCCGAAGGACCAAGAGAAAATCTGGCTCAGTATGAGCCAGAGCTTCTACTGGGCGGCCAAGCATTTGGTTGAGCAGGTTGTGAAAGGTTCTCTCCGAGAAGATATTGAAGGTCGCGCCGCGCTGTTTCTGTTCCGCCACTACCTAGAGCTAGCGATAAAAGAGATCATTGTGGCCGGACGCTATTTAACCGTTGACGGCCACCTAACCGAGGAAGAAGTTAAGCAGATTAAGAGTGGTCACAAACTGTCGGACTTATGGCAAACTGCACTTAAAGACGCTAGGCCGAAGATGCCCCAAGCCTGCCCGTTGGAAAACTACGACTGGGAATTCGCAGAGAACTGTATCAAAGAATTTGACGCCGCAGATGCGAAGGGATTCGCGTTCCGATACAGAGGGGAAGGCGGAGAACATGCACACGTCAGCTTTGGGCGACTGCTTGTTAGCATGGACCATGTGTATCAAGTGCTTGATGGAATCCTCACGGTCCTCGTCGAAATGCGGGGCGAGATTATGGATTGGTTATATGAACTCCGCAGCGAGGCCGGATGGTAGTTCCTCTCCGGGCTCTGTCAAATTTGCGAGAAACTCCCGTTGCCACGCCACACGCGCCAACCACCAATCGAGCTCTTTTTGGATTGCTTTTTTCAGATCATCGCTGAATGCTCTTGTCATTTTTTCTTGACGGCCCTTGACTTCTTCGTTGCTCAGGAAAATGTTTAGCTCGATTTTACTTCTAGCTTGCTTCACGATTTCATTTCTCACATTTGTCACAGAAAATTGTTGCTCCCTATGGATTTTTTGATTCTATCCTTTCTAGAAAGCAGTAACAACGGATTTTGTGGCTAAACTGATGAGTTTAAAAGAGAAATTCTCTGTCGGGGGAGTCGCGAACGACTTTCGAACTTCTAACTTCTACACTTCTTAACACAGGAGACATGTGCTGGAAAATCGCTACGAAGCCGAGACAGTGTAACTATGTAAGTCTCTGAAAATCCTACGCGCTACGAAATGAAGCAATTCATCAACTGCCGGCTCCCTCCAACTCGCATTTACAAGCGCTTGCCGATGGCAAACCTTCCAATGGCGCCTAGCAGCCACAACTGCATCTGGAAGTCGGACTGGGCCGCCCTCTCCTGGGACCTGACAGCCTGGTCCGTGACCTCCTGAGCAAGAGCAGCCATGCTTTCGGCATCTTTCGACCGTGTGCTGGCCACCTGCTTGAACTTGGCCGCATTGTTGGGCTGAGACAGGAAATTCCCGAGCGCCAGCAGACGGCTGGGCGCATGAATAAGCCGATCCCGCTCATTGGGGGACATGGACGGGAGGGAAGCAACGATGCGATCCCGCTCAACCTCTCGGCCCGCAGCATCGCCCGGTCTTAGCCCCAGCGTCAGCCGCACCAGCACTTCACCCGACAGAAACGCGAGGATCTGGTCCTCGGTAACAACGGTGTCGTGGTCCCTCACCGCGACGGAAATATAACTTGCGATGATCTCTTTCTCTGCCTTATTCCAGGGGCCCTGGGGCACAGAGTTTACAAACTGGCCCGCGACTGTCTCATCTGCCTGCCTCAAGGCATAAATGCCGGCCTTCTGACCGGCGGTCAACCATTGCTGGCATACGTTATGTATCGTCGCGTAAGTCCTTGTGTTTTCCTCCGGTGCGCGCGCGAAGTCCGCGATCTCCAGTTCGCGCAGCCGGGCCACATCTGTACGCGAAAAATATCGGTCTAAGCCCAGTTGATGATAGACGAGAAAATCCTGAAACATCGCCTCGGTCAGGCGATAAGAGCCCGCAGATGCTAGAACCGTCTCGCTCTCCTCCTTCGCCCTCATCTGCAGATAACCTGTGGACACGTCGAACATGGAACGCAGCGCGTCATGAAGATTGCTGGAGTCGCGGAAGCGCAAGATCCCCTCATCGACTTGCTGCCTCAGGGCTGGAACTTTCAACGCAAGTTGAAAAGCGTTCCACATTGCCTCTCCTCTGCCAATCTGCGTAAGCGCATCGCTCTTGCCTTCGTGGAAGAGGGTTGCCAGTTGCTTCTCCGCCTCAGGCCGCGCGCGTGGCGGCGTCGGAAGCGCACGGCCCAGTTTTTTCGCCGTCCAGTTGAGAAGGTCGAAATAGCCTTGCGCGTCCTGGTGGGTGAGGATCACTCCTTTGGGTGCCCTGGCCAAAAGCGGATTGTAGGCGTTCACCATCCTGAGGATGGTGAACCAAACATCTGGCACGACGGGCGGCGGGTACCGGTAGAAGTCGTCCATAAAATCCTCGCGGATCAAGGCTTTCTCATAGTCCTCCGTGCCCAAGAGCGCGAGGTGCTCGAGCGAGTCATGCATGCCGCGGCACATATCCTGGATCAAGTCGCGGTCTTCGGCATACGTTGACCGCAAGACCGCCAGCAGTTCGTCCCTCTCTTTTTGGGTCAGCGCCTGATTACGGGCAAATCCGGCGAAGGCTGCGATGTCATCCACCATATCCAAGGACGGTTTGCTGCTCTTGTCATGGTCAATTGCTTCCGAAAATACTTGAGCTGGCGATAGAGCCATGACGAGGGCCGCAGCCAGAAATATATACAGGGAGGAAGGCATACAAGCTCCTTGCAAAAAATACGCTATGCGGTTCGGAGCTACTTATTGTACACATAAAAGAATGGCCCCTTCTCCCACGCACAATGGACTGGTCGGCTGTCATTCATTGCTAACCGCGCAGGATAGTTCCATTTCTGACACTAGACTTTCGAGCTGCTCATAACACTTAGGGAACAGACAGCTTACGGTCTGACCGAAAGCGATAAAAAGGGTGTCTTGCTAGTGTCCTGAGTTATAAATTCGTTTAATAAATCCGAGCATTCATTGCTATGGATATTCAACGACTATCGACGTTCATGGTGTTTCGAATTTATTAAATGAACTTCTAACTCAGGACACTAGCGCACTGAATCAAAAGCCAAAATCCCCTCGCTGGGGATTCGCGAACGACTTTCGAACTTTTACACTTCTTAATACAGGAGGCATGCCGCTCGAAATCGCGCCATACTAAAAACACTTCTTGAAAAACTTTCGCTCCTGGGCGCTGTTACAAGTCATGCTCCCGCGCGGCTGGAATCAGCTTTCAACAATAACAATTCCAATTTGACGTTGACTGCCGTTCCATCTTGCTTAACTTCGTAAATATGGGCATAGCACTGCCAACTAGAAAATTCAACGAAAAGGTAACATTCACCCTTAACGTGCTGCCTGAACGCCTCTAGATAAACACAAAGTCTTTTGTGAAGATGCTCGCGGCCTTCTGAGTCCCGGCACTCAAATATCAACAACTTTAGGGGTGCTTTGAATGATAAAAGCTTCTCGAAATCGTAAAGGACCTCATTTGCCCGTAGCTCCTTGTCTTTAGGCAATGAAGCCCATTCACATTCAGCCCCCATGATAGCTCTCCCGCCGACGCCAGTTTCTTCTCCCTGCCACCACACAAAGTCAAGCAAGAATTCTCGTGTTGTGTGGACAGGCGATTCAGGCGGCCGGATTTCGTTAGCCGGCTGCATAACCGTCCAGCCACTGCCGCTGAATATTGAGCGCGCATGCGGCGCACCGTACTTCTGCACCAACTCTCCTAACGTCTCCTTGACGGCTGTCGTCCAAGCTGGATACTCCTTCATTCCGCCCGCGTTTATATAACGATTTGCCTTGTTCTCCACATGCTCCTTGAGAAACTTGACGATCTCTTCTGGCTTAACTGGTACATCGGTACCGCCAGAGCGTAGGCGGTCCCATTTTTTGTCAAACTGCGGTTGCTCATAGGCGGTAGGCTGCAACCAGTACGAAATGCGACCATCTTTCTCACCGCGATGGGCCAGTCTCCTCACTTCTGCCGGGGTGAGAATAAACACGCCCGGTGCCCCAGAAGCGATCTTGTTGACGATAATCCAGAAATCACCCATGCAGTTTTCCAGTGATGGCCCGAGCGGTACGGGGTCGCGTTTGCTTAAAGACTTAACCTGGATGCCTTTGAAAATAGAAGCGTCTGCGTTATAGGCGACGATGTCTACGCCCCGCGCATTTCGGGCCGTTGGCATCACGTTCCAATCCTGCCTCGACAACTCATAGCAGCAGTAGTAAAGGCCAATGTTTCCTGTGATCTGGGGGGTTAGACTCATTTTTTGTAATCCTCGCTTTCTCACTGTCAGGAAGAATCAGGGCTGTCCGAACATCAAAAAGGGAATTCCCTCGTTGAATAGTGACGAGAACGCTGGAAACGTTTCGTTCTATTGAGTATCACATAATATAGTTACAATGGGAACAACTCCGCTTGCTCCCAGAAAGCACAGATCAGCGTGGGCCGACGGCGCATTCGCCGTAAAGCTTGCCGCGCTTCATAGCTCAATTCGAGATAGTCCTGGGGGCAAAAGTTCGGCAACTCGTGATGCTTCCAGTAACCCCATAGGTATTCCACCGGGTTGAGTTCGGGAGCGTAGGCGGGAAGAAACTCCAGCCATAGCCGCCCTTTTTGCTGGCGTACGAATTCCCACACCAGCTTGCTGCGATGACTCCGTAGTCCATCCCACACCACCAGCAACTTGCCGTCGATGTGGCGCAGCAGGTTGTCCCAGAAATTCCACCACCTGCGGGCTGCGAATGGTGCCCGGAAACAGACGGAAATAGAAGTTCCACCACGTTACCCCAGCCATAGCCGAAAGCGTCTTCCAGTTGAAGTGGTACTGCAGCACCGGCGTCTGCCCTCGTGGTGCCCAGGTACGGCAGCGGTGCGGTCTCTCACTCAATCCGCTTTCATCGATGAAGACGATGGTGCGCCTCTCTTTTCGGGCTTTTTTTTAATCTCCGGCCAACGCTTCTGCTTCCACAAGGCAATGGCTTTCTCATCCCGTTCCTTGGCTCGCCCGCTGGGTCGTTGGCAACTCCATCCCATCTGCCGCAACAACCGCCACACATGTCCCGGGTGGTAGCGAACTCCACATTCTTCCTCGATCAGCCGGGCCACCCGCGCCGCCGTCCATAATTCCGTCGCATAGCCCAAGGCTTTGGGGCCTCGCTTCAGTTGACGCTCGATCCGGAGCAGCTCCTCTCCGTTTAACTCCGGCTTGCGGCCAGCACGGCCGGCTTGCTTCAACCCCCGTAGTCCCTTCTCTTCCAACTGCCGC
>Ga0209168_10000483_pt1 | contig 38193 bp, 37 predicted proteins | sample Coa_R1_FD_187156 | JGI IMG/M metagenome (GOLD analysis project Ga0209168, IMG submission 187156) | Surface soil microbial communities from Centralia Pennsylvania, which are recovering from an underground coalmine fire - Coalmine... | ecosystem: Environmental > Terrestrial > Soil > Unclassified ...
ACTGTGCTGGGCCGTTAGCTCAATTGGTAGAGCAACTGACTCTTAATCAGTAGGTTGGGGGTTCGAGTCCCTCACGGCTCACCATGATTCCAAAGGACTTAGCTAGTACCACTGACTTTTGGGCATGCCTTGGGTGCTACGCTAGTGCTACGCTGAGAAACGTTTTCCACAGCCCTGCAGCGCGCCCAGAACCGCCCAACGATAGCTGCATGAAGGATTGCTTTACCCCGGCACGAGGAACGCGCCAGGGAGCCAATGCGCGCGGCTGATGGCTTACGTAGAGGCCGACCGGACGACGCCAGCCACGGACTCTCACCTCCGCCCATGCTCCAACCTTCCACCGGCCATAGTCCGCCCGTAGCACCCCGGCTTCCGTCAATCCACGCGCGCCAGGGGATAGGCGGGCATCGTCGTCGGCGGTTTGGAAAGACCCTGCCTGTCCGCTTGCCGCGGCCAGAAATTGGAGAAAAATTGCCATCAGGGGAAGCCGGGTTAACAGAAACGAAGGAAATTGTCGGGCTGGAAAGGGGCAAAGCCGGGATCTGGAAGCGTTGGAAAGAGCGGAAAGGCAGGGCCAGAAAAAGGGGTCTCGTCATCCGCGCCGTTGAGCCAAAAATCTGGAAACCCTAATGTCAAGCGTGGAACTATCCTGCCAAATTTTCCCCTGCCACGGCCCATGCATCAGATAAAATCTGTATTTTGTGCGTTTTAAGACATGAATATCTCGTCTTTGCAAACTGTCACGAAATTTGCGGCTTATAAACCCCGCTGGCTCAACAGGTTGCTATCGCACCAAGCGGCCGACGAGATTAAGAAACTCTACCAGCGCAAACCCTCCGCCAGCCCCAAGTACCAGAATTATGAGCGGCTCAAAAAGCCCTTTTACCTTGTCAATCATGGATTGCCTCCGAAACCACTTTCAATTTGGGTTATAGAATCAACACATCACTGCCCTCCGGCTCGCATTCCAAGCGAAGCTCCAAGCCGCAATCGGATAACTTGGAAAGCAATCCAAAAATGGAATCGCCTGCCCTGATCTGAATGGGAATTATATACTTGACTCCACTACAGAGGCGCAGTAGATTGGTGGTGTAAGATAACTATTGCAAGGAGCCGCCACTATGACATATAAAAGCCTCTACGACATGATGAAGGCTTTCCCCACGGAGGAGTCCTGCATCATGCACTTGGAACACTTGCGCTGGCCAAAAGGCGTCATTTGCCCCCACTGTGGAAGTAGCAGGAAAATCTATCGCGTTTCGCGCTCCAACAGCTATAAATGCTCTGACTGTCGGAAGGAATTTTCCGTCCGCAAAGGAACTATTTTCGAGGAAAGCCGTCTACCGCTACGAAAGTGGTTCGCTGCTACATGGCTCGTCACTTCCAATCGGAAGGGAATCAGTAGTTGTCAACTGGCTCGTGAAATCGGCGTAACTCAAAAGACTGCATGGTTCATGCTTGGACGGCTCCGTGAAGTCGCGGGAGTGATGGGGGAAACAGGTGGGCCGATGAATGGCATCGTAGAGGCCGACGAAACGTATTTGGGTAGCAAGGAACACAACAAGCACGCCAGCAAGAGGCTAAAGGCTGGAAGGGGCACGGTAGGAAAGCAGACGGTCATTGGGGCTCGTGAACGGAACGGCAAGGTGAAGGCCCAGATGACCTCGAACACTGACAGGGAATCTCTCCACAATTTCATTAAGGCAAATGTCGTGGTCGGGTCTACGCTCTACACTGACAGCCATCAGGGTTATCTCGGATTGGCCGATTATAAACATGAGAGCGTGAATCACTCTGTTGGGGAGTATGTTCGCGGCATGGCACACACGAACGGTATTGAATCCTTTTGGGCGCTGTTGAAGCGTGGCTACCTTGGAGTCTTTCACCAATTCTCGTGGAAACGCCTGCATCGGTATCTTACTGAGTTTGAAGCTTGGTGGAATACGTCCAAGCAAGATGAAGATGTCCGTATGGACTCGCTGTTGGAGTCAGTAATTGACGGCCAACTGACCTATAAAGCCCTAATCGCATGAGTAAAACAGTTCACATTCCGATGGGGATGGATGACCTGCTAGCAGCGGCGGTCAGCAAAGTCTCTCTGAGTTCGATGGAACAGTGGCTTGGTAAAATCCATTGTGGGGACTGTGTGGAGTTGATGTCTAAGATGCCAGCCGCCTCAGTGGGTCTGATCGTTACAAGTCCTCCTTACAACCTTCGAAACAGCACGGGGAACGGAATGAAGGACGGGCGCGGGGGTAAGTGGGAGAACGCGCAGCTAATCAATGGATACTCGAATCACGATGACGCCATGCCACACGAGGAGTATGTAAAGTGGCAGCGCGAGTGCCTGACGGCCATGATGCGAGTCCTACGACAGGATGGTGCGATCTTCTATAACCACAAATGGCGCGTTCAAAATGGGCTACTCCAAGACCGTGCGGACATCGTACAAGGCTTCCCAGTGCGCCAAATCATTATATGGAAGCGAAGTGGCGGAATTAATTTCAACCCTGGATATTTCTTGCCAACTTATGAAGTTATCTATATGATCTGCAAAGACGATTTCAAGCTCAAGCCGAAAGCGAACGCGCTCGGGGATGTGTGGGAGATTCCCCAAGAAAATAACAATCCGCATCCTGCGCCTTTTCCGATTAAATTAGCGCAACGATGCATTCAGTCCACTAATGCAGAAATCGTGCTCGATCCGTTTATCGGGTCAGGCACCACGGCGATTGCGGCGGAGATTTGTGGTCGCAAATGGATAGGCTTGGAAATCGCCAAAGAGTACTGCAAAGTCGCCAACGAACGTATCGAAGCTTACCGAAGAATGCTCCTGTTCAAGGAGGTGGCTATGCCCGCCTGGACCGACGAAGACATCATTATTGCGATGGAGTTTTACTATACCTGCCCTGAACGAATGCACACAGACTCGCACGCGATGTGCCGTGAATTGGCAAAGATGCTTGGAAAAAGCCCTGGCGCCCTCGATACAATCATTCGTAATATCAAGTTTGTGGATACTGGGGGAACCGGCTTTGAACATGCCTCGCAGCGTATCTACCGTCTTGTAGAAGAGTACAAAAACGACCAGGCTGGATTGCGTGCAAGAGCGGCTGCTATTCGGAGCAGTCGAGGATGGCCCCCACTCAATTGCGGAGACTGAATGCCTAATCCCCCAGCAACGAAGAAAGAGCTATTCTCACGCCTTCGAAACATCATCCAACATGGCTGGTACGAAATGCCGGACACTCCCCGCAACGCCGGAACTGGAGGGCCCAGCAACTTCCTTGAAGACTTGCTGGGGTTAAACGTAGGAAAGCGGGACATACCGGACTCTGTATGCTGGGAGATCAAGTACTTCACGGCAGACACGAATCTCATTACACTCTTCCACAAAGAAGCGCAGCCGCCCAACATCATGCGATATATGGTGAGCAAGTGGGGCTGGAAAGACGCCCAAGGAAGATTGAGTTTTCGACACACCATCGCGGGGAAGTCTGACAGATTCAGAGTGGACAGCGACGGCAACCAAATCGTTGTCCGTCCGGTTAAAGGCAATGGCCCTGTTCCGTACTGGACACACGATGAACTCCTAAACATCGCGGGCGGGAAAATTCGTCGGATGGTGTTAGTAAAGGGAGAGCGCACAGGCCGGAAAGTGCGCTACCTGCAAGCCGACTGCTACGAAAACCTGCATATAGGCTTTTTCATTTACGAGTTGGTTCGCGGCACCATCCGTATCGACTTCGATGTGAGGGAAGCAAAACCCGGCAGCAAGGGACTGCGAAATCACGGCACGAAATTCCGAGTCTCACCCGACGACGTTTGCAGGCTCTACACGAAGAAAGAGCGCCTTGGTTGAGTTAAGTATATAAGCCCCTTTAATACATGACGCTACAAGCTTTACGAACTATCACGAAATTTGCGCCCTGCAAATTCTGTCGGCTCAGGGGCTTGCGCGCGCTTCGTCAGCGGGCGAGAAGATGAGTGAGCAAAATAACGCCGTAGCCGCCGAGGATCCCTGCCGACAAAAGGACGACTCCCTCAAAGAGTAATTGCAATTTGCTGTTCATAAGTACCTCCAAATAGTTTTAATGCACCCACGCCACCGTTTTTCCGCTCCCGCCGCACGCCGCGCACGGCCCAGACTCGTCCACCAAGGCGCAGCTGACGCAACGGCATTTTTTGGCACCAGCGCAATGCCAGCACTCGCGCTCGACCTGGCGCGTGGTCAGCTCTTCGGGCCTTGCCCGACACCCACCATCCCACGGGCGGTGAATCTTTGCGGGCTTGCCGGTCTCAGGGTGGGTAACCTCATAGCAGCTTGCCCCACAATCCAGCGAGGAAGATGGGCGGCCCTGCAAAACCCTCAAAATGTCCGGCTTAGCCTCTTTGATGCGGGGAATCAACTCAGGCGGAATTCGGCTTGCCGGTTCGATTCTCAGCCGGTCGGGGCCTGCCACCTTGACGGTCACGCCAAGTTGGGTTAGGGTCTCAATGATCTCAGTCGCCGTCTCCATGCTAAACCTCAATTACGTCCGGGGCGGTTTCAAGACCCAATGCCCCCTGTTCTGAGGGCTCGCCCCCGGCATTATTTGCATTATTTGCATTAAATTCCCTCGACGGGAATCGTTCTGAAGTGTCCACCTGGCCGGAATTCCCGCATGGCTCCGCTTCCGGTGGCGGGTTTTTAATGCAAATAATGCCGTTAATGCCATGAGACGGGGGCTCAGGGGCGGGGCCAACCTGCCAGGTGGCGTATTTTCCAGACCGTCCACCCCTTGTCAGCGCCAGGCCACCGACAACCCTCCCCTGCCATTCTCGGCACCACCAGGCAAGTCGCCGTGGGTCAATTCGGGCTCCGTCGGCCTTGCTGCCCGCCACCGAAAAAAGGGCCTCCCGCAGTCCCTCATCCGCCGCCGCAACCTTAAGAAGGTGGGAGATGGCAACGGCCTCACTTCCGGTCGCGGAATACCAGGCCGCCAACAAAACCCGCGCTTGCTCGCGGTCGGGGTCGTCCTCAACCACCAGCTGTCGGCCCTCGCAAGGATCGACCATGCCCAGCCAAACCAGCGGCGCACGGATTGTCATTGACCACTCGTCAAACCCACCCCAGGGTGCCAACTTCTGATTGGGCCTCCCCGCCGCCGCGAAAGCGCGGAGAATTGTAAGGCCCGCGACAACCAGCTCCCGCCTCCGCTCCGCAAGATGGGCCTTCAGGTCTGAGATTCTGAAAGTGCGCGCTTCAGGGTGCTCTACCTGGGCATCAATCCTGCAAACCAGGGCGCGAACCGCAAGGTCACCCCGAAAGGCCAAGTTTGTTCCGGTCGCAGTCCACAGGATATTCGTCGGCAACCTGAGCATTTGACTCTCGCCTAGTAGCCGATCAGCGTACTCGATTTGGGTGATCGCCCGCGCCAAATCCGGCGATTCCAGCGGGCGCTCAATGTTGTCTAGATTCACAATGGTATGGCCCTCGCGCAAAATCGTGGCTACGGCCTTGCGCACCTCTTCTCGCTCACTGCTCGTCGCCATTGCAGGGGAGGGCCTACCCGTCGCGATAACCGCCACAGATTCAGCAAGTAAAGATTTTCCGGTACGCTGGGAGGGGGCGCTAAAGCCGAATAGCGGCGCAGACGGCAGCAGCCGCCGCTGCAAAGCCGTCAGGATGGCCGCCGCTAAAACTGCCCGATCTGAATCTTCACAAAATGGAAACTCACCAAAAGGTTCGAGCAGGCGCCCGAGAGCCGCTACTGCGTCTTCGCGCTTCGGCGCCCCGTTCACCTCCGGCCAGTCCTCGGTCAAGAACAGTCCAGTGCTGGAGTCGTATCCAGCCCGGCAAAAAACACTGCCGTCAGGGCGCATGATTGGGGCGGAAATAAGGCCCGTCAACTCTGGCAATTTCCATGACCCGGCTCGCGACCGGTAGGCCGCCGCAATTTTCTCGGGGCAATCAATCCGCACCGGGACGGGGCCATCCTTTGTGTTCCGAAGTTTCTGCCAAACAATGAGACGATCCAGTATCTCGGTCAGGGCGACAGCCCCCAATGGGGCAAGCATCGTAGTCCCTGCGCTGCGCCGCAAGCCACCATCGGCTTCGGGCTTGCTTAGCGTCACAACACGGACAAGCTCCCCAGCCCGCTGGAAAATCCGCAGGCGTCCGCTATGTTGGACAAGGATTTCCTCGGCTTCATCAACCGCCTGAGGCGACTCGCCAGGGTGTAGGATGATTGCTGGTTGGGTATCGACAAACGGGGTTGCGTTGTCAATTAGCCCCACAAAACCATCATCACTGTGCTTGGAAATAAAATCGTCGGGGCCATTGACTCCATCCTCTTGTGGCAAATTGACGAGATAAACCCTCGCGCCGCGCCCCTGAAGCTCGCGGGCTAGCGCCCTTCGCGCTCGTTGGACTTCGGGATTGGACAAAACATTTACGTCAAAGATGATGTAAGCTTTCCGGCCAGACCATGTGACGCGGTTGAAGTCAGGTAACGCGCCGCGCTGGTCTGGAGATTGATTCTCATCTTCCGCTCCAGCTTTGCCGCGCCAACCCCAACAACCGCCGGTGGCGATCAATAGCCAGTGCCGCCCCGCCCGCTCAGATAACGCCAAAAGGGCGAGCGCGCTTTTCTCGGCCTCAACGAGAACAACGTCCACACCAGGGTTATGGAGCAGCGCGCCTGCGCCAGGGGCAAAATATAAGTGGTGGTTGTCTCCCCACGGGCAAATGTACTTCCGATGGCCGTCCGGGTCAGGGTTGTCGCGCCGCAGGCGGCACGTCACGCGATTCAAAGTTTCTGGATCGTAGTATGGGAAGATGAGGCCAGCCATGTCGTCGTCACCGCGGATGCCGAACACGTCGCGCGCCTCAGCGTCCGAGACGCGCGCCACGCCGCTAGCCGCCAGTATTTCCGACGGCACGCGAAAGCGCGCGAACATTTGCAGGTCTTTTGCGGTAAGATTAGTCGCCATCGCGCGCCTCCTTGTTCAGACTTTGATCCGCCCGCGGCTGAACGGCGTGTCTGTCGAGCCAGTCCCGAACGTCAGAGCTGCGATATAAAACCTTGCGCCCGATCTTGATCCACTTTGGGGTGTCTCGGCGCAAGCATCTGGCCGTCGAGAGGGCTCTGGGGGTTGATCGAATCCACCGCGCAACTTCGATTGGCGTTAACAGTTCGTCCTTCATGGTTGCCTCCTTTTTGACATCACGGTGATTCTGGCAAAGTCGCAGAAGGCCGCGGTAGTGACAGAATGCGCCCGTACCCTGGGGGGTCGGGGCAAGGTTTGTCACCCATGGCAAGGATTTGTGGCGGAAATTGGAGGGCTGAGGCTATCGCTTGAGGGTTGCCAGCGCATAAGTGGCGAGGGTGTTTCTGAGGCCACCCTCCGAGATGAGGCGCCTGGGGGTTTTCTCGAAGCGCAGAACATCTCTCTTGACTCTTTCCGTCAGTTCAGCTTTCTCGTATTCGGCTTCGAGCTCATCTGAGCATTCCCCCTTTGGCCCAATGAGTCTTTCGGCGGTGACAAACTCGGCAATTCGCCGGTAGGTTTGCTCTTTCCTGACAGGCGGGCGGCAATATTCACGCAGAAGGAATGAGAGCTTCCAAGCCCACTCCGGCGAAATGTCATGACCGGATGAAAAGCGATAAGCTCTCTGGAGCGACCGGCGGGCACTTTTGGCTGTGGTGGGGAGCTTGAAATTTTCAAGAATTTCGAGCCCTCGTCGGGCCAGGATGAAACCCTGTGCCCAAAGCGGAAGGACTTCTGCGTTCCTTACGATTTCCTGTAGCTCGCTCCAAATCGTTTCGAGTTTCCCTCGGCAGGGCTTGGCGATTTTTCTCGCCTGTGCAAGCCTCGGCGCAATGATGGCCAATTGTTCAATGAACGCGTCGTTGTTCCTCTCGACCTCTCGCCACAAGTGGGGAGACTTGGCAACCTGATAAGCCAACGCCAGAGGCTTGCCTCGCAGTCCTGTAAGTAGGGATTGGTAATTTTGTGGGAGCGCAGAAAGTTTAACTCGTACCAGATGCCCCTGATAAGGGTTTCGCATCGCCCACCTCGCCGAGAATTCTTTGTGCCGCTGTCTCCAGCGCTTGCCGAACGGAAGCCTCTTCGCCGCGCGTGTATATCGCGGTTGTTGCAATATCCGCGTGTCCCAGCGCCGCTTTCACGATGGGCAAAGCAACGCCCGCTTTCGTCATCCAACTGCCGAGCGAACGGCGCACATCGTGAAGTCTCAGCCCTTCGATTCCAGCGCGCTCCAACAGCCGCTCCCACGGCTTGCGGAATTCATAAACGTGCTGGCCAGGAATCTCCGGGCTTGGAAAAACCCACTCGCTTGCGGCAGACTCGCGACGCGCTTGGAGAATCCTCAGCGCCGGGCCTACCAGTGGCACAACCTGAGACTTGTTCCCCTTGGTTCGTGGAATGCGCCACGTGGCTGTGGCAAAGTCAATCTCATCCCAGCGCATGGCCAGAAGGTTGCTTCGCCGCGCGCCGGTGAGAAGTCCAAGCAGGATGAAGTCGCGGAAGTCGCGGTTTGGCTCTTCGGCCAGCGCTTTGAGGAATCGCGGCATTTCTGCTTCGGTTAGGAAGCGCTCGCGGGACTCTTCACGAAACTTCTTGATGCCCTTGCAGGGACTCTCCCCATGCCAGCCCCACTCAATGGCCTTGCTGAACATCGTGGAAAGCAGCGCCAGAACGCGGTTCGCGGCATAGACGCCGTGCCTTTCTCCAATCTCTGCGTGGAGCTTTGCCACGTCATGGCGAGAAATTGAGGAAAGTTGGCGGTTTGCCCAGCCGGCGAGATAGCGCCGGTAGTTCGCCTCATCCTCAGCCACGCTTCGAGCCTGTTTGTGTGGCCTGGCGTGAAGCTCAAGGTATCGCTCGAAGAGGTTGCCGAATGTTCCCTCAAGCCGATGTTGGCGCCGCTCTTCGGCGGGATTCTTCCCCTCGGCAATCTGGCCGTTCATTCGCTCGGCGATTCGGCGCGCTTGCTCTACGGTGATGCTGGGCCACTGGCCGATGAAGATTCGCTCCGGACGCCCGCAGATACGGCGGTACAACAGGAAGCTCTTCGCGCCACTGGGATAGACCGCAAGTTTCAATCCGCGCGTCTTGGCATCCGAGTAATACACTTTCGCGTCTGATGCTGGAATGTCTCTCACCCTTGCTTCGGTGAAAACAAAAGGCGCCCGCTCCATACCACTGACTCCCACTGACTGAATTTGGGTGCTACGCTAGTGCTACGCCCGAAAGTAAACTTGCGTAATCACCACTGATTGAACGATACCATTCTCAGTCAGGAATTACAAGGCTTTTGTAACGGTGGGTAATTTGGAGGCTACGTTCGTAAGCTATTGAAAGTTCGTGAACCACTGACTCTTAATCAGTAGGTTGGGGGTTCGATTCCCTCACGGCTCACCATCCAACTCCTTCCGAATCAATCTCCTCCCAATTCGAGACATTCGCAAAATCGTCAAAACGTAACAAAACCGTAACAAAACCCGGTCAATTTGGCTTGGCCGTAACAAAACTCTTCTGATGTTCGTTCGCTTGCCGATCCAGCTTCGACAGGGCTTCCCGCATCATGTTGAGTTTTGCCTGGCTGTAGCGCTTGAAGACCTGCGCATCGCCTTGCCGCAGCATCAACGTGACGAAATGGTCGGAAACTCCGCCGGCGCTCAGTCTGCTGGCGAACGTGTGTCGAAGGTGATAAAGAGGAAAGTAGGGCACCCCAGCCCGCTTGAGTGTCCTCGTCCACGTGGTCTTGAGAGTTGTGATGTAGGGCTGACGTGACTTGGCATCTGGCGTCGGAAAAAGATACTCCGAACCCGGCGTGATATCGATCTGCCGCTTGAAGGCTTGACGTGCCAGTTCAGTCAGCGGCATCTCGCCGATGCCGCTGGGTGTCTTTGAGTCTGCGATGTGCACCACCGAGTTTTCGAGATCGACCTGCGACTTCCTCATGGGCATCAGTTCCTTATATGGCCGGAGCCCTGTCTCCACAAGGATGACCACGACGTTCCTGAGATGTTCGGGTGCGCAGATCTCGATTCGGGCTTGCTCGCTTGCCGTCATGTAGTGGGGTTTTCGTGCCATTTTGCTTACGGAAAACGGGAACTCAACGGCAGAACAGGGGTTGTAGGAGATACGCTTTTGCTTGACGGCTACATTGAAGATTCGTTTCAACACACGGAACTCCTGATGAACAGTTGCCGGACTCAATGTTCCCCCATAGCGAATTCCGAAAGCCGTGTGATACCTCCTTTCGCTTGAAAGTCGCTGGCGCAGATAACTCTCGATTGCGTCCGGTGTAATGTCCAAGAGTCTTAGTGTGCCGAAGATGGGTCGAAGATGTCCCATAACGCGCAGATTTTGAAGATGAGTTTTGTGTGTTCGAAAGGGCGGCTTCGAGCGATTCTCAAGAAACCAGTCCGCCCACTCGTTGAAGATCAAGTTTCTGCCCGAAAGAACTACGGGGAGCAGGCCCGCGTCTCTTGCGTCCAGGCGTCTCCTGAGAAACGCTTCGGCTTCCAGTCTGTCGGTTGTGGCAGTGGACTCCTTGACTACTTGACCCTGCCGGTTACGATATATGACCCACCAGAAGGCGGAGTCTCCGCGCCGGTAAAGGGAACCGGCGGTCTTACGTGGTCTCGCCATTGATTCCTCCATTCACAAAGAATTGTTGCCGCCATTTTTCGAGTTCGATCAAGCTGAACCGAATTGAGCGGCCCATCATTCGGAAATGGGGAATCTGCTTTCGCTCGACGTAAGCATACACCAGCGAGGGACTGACTCCAAGAAACCGCGCCGCTGTCTTTACGTCCACGGGAATCTCGTAACCGGCCAGTTCTGGCTGCTGCGAGGGCCGTTCGCTCGTTGTGCTGGATTGCGCTTGGGCTGTTTCCATCACTGCTATTCCTCCCAAACGGAAACTCCTATCTGGCGTTCGGACGCCGGGTGAGGCGTGGTGAACGCGATCATGGCTGCACCTCCCGGACGAGGGCTTCGGATTCGCAAGGGTTCAGTGGAGATGCTTGGGTGACATGACCGCACCGACGACAAATGAAAGACCGGTCCCAGAGGCGGTAGCGCTTCGGAACTGTCCAGACGTTGTAACGGAAAGTGAGACAGAGAATGAACGCGACAAGGCCAAGCCAGGCGTAGCCGAACCAGGCGAGTTGCTGGTTGAAGTTCCCTCCTGTGCGTAGGAACGTATCTATATACCCGAGGACGAACTCAAGAACCAGCATCCCGACTACCCCGGAAAACAAGATTTTCCAGTACGACCATTTAGGTGGCGGCGAGACTCTCTGCGACAGCCGAGTTTGAATCTGGCCCTTGGTTCTGACCTTCCCGAAACCCAGATCCGCCCCGCCGCTGCCGACGAGAATATCCCAACCGCGCGAGCGAGCGTTCAGATCAGAGATACCTTCGGCGTAGACTAGCGAGAGTTTTGTGAATTCCGTTGATCCGCATTGCGGACATTCGATGTTCATTTTTCGCCTCCCAGAACGGTCCGTGATCTTCATGCGTTTGTCACCAATTTCACCGACGGGTGCTATACTACCTGTATGAAGCGCGCCACGATCACCATCCCCGATGACCTCGCTGCGGCCGTGGATCGCTATGTCCAGGCGCAGGAGGCGCCGCCAGCGCTGACGGCCGTCGTGCAGACGGCTCTGCGGGTCTACCTGACTGAGCGAGGCTATTTGCGACCGCCAGGACCCCTTCGCATCACCCCGGCGCGGCGTGGCAGCGGTCGCCGCGATGTGAGCCAAGCCCATGACCGCTACCTGGCGGCCCGATGACAGGCCCCGTTCTGGCGGACACCGGACCGCTTTATGCTTCCGTTGATCCTGACGACGCCCACCATCAGCGGTCTCAGCGAGAACTGAAGCGGCTTGCCCGCGAGCGGCGCGACGTTGTCGTTGCGTATCCAGCGCTTCTTGAAGCCTACACGCTCGTACTCTACCGGCTGGGCATCGAAACTGCTTCGAACTGGCTAAGAGAAATTCTTTCCGGAGCTTCATTGATAAATCCCACGAGCGAAGACTACCGCGAAGCAGCGAACGTCGTGCTGAAATTTGCGGACCAGCCGATCACTTTGGTTGACGCAATCATCGCCGTTCTGGGGTCGCGGCTCGGTTTAGAGGTTTGGACCTACGACCACCATTTTGACCTCATGCGCGCCAGCGTATGGCGTTGACGGTTCGTGCCTGCTGTTTACCAGAATCCCGGAACCAGCCGATAGCGGATTTGCGCTGCGTAACCAGCGTAGCCCGCGAGCCGTTCCACCAGAAATTCATCTTCCCTCTTTGTCCGCCATCGAATTAGTGCGGAGTAGCAGGTGGCCGGAATGAGCGCCATCAGCGAACCAAGCGCCATCGCCGTTGCCGGCATCATAACGATCATCGCCAGGTAGCCTGGATGCCGGATGAAGCGATAGGGCCCGCGTGTGATGAGCACATGGCTGCGCTCGGGCTGAATCCGAATCGTAGTAGAGAAGAACGGATTCGCTATCATGGCCCAGGCCTGAAGCGCCGCCGCGAGGATCAGCACGGGCAAAGCCAAGATTTGAGTCGATCTGCTCAAAGCGGTCCAGTGAAAGCGGCCATCATCAAGAGCCGCTACGATTACGGTCACGAGGAAAAGCGCCGTCGCTCCCCTGCGCGAATTAGGATAGGCTTCCTCCGGGCCTGGCCTCCGCCGTTCTTCGTCCAGAGAGGCATCGGTCAAGACGGCAGCCACCAGGCCCGCGCCCGCAAAGATCAATAGATACGCTGTCAGTGGGGCGTTCACCCGTCCGGCACACAGCATGAGCATAGTGGCCAGAACGAAACTGGACGCGCCCCACCGCGCTAACGGAACTGCCCGACTCACGGCGTCACCCCCAATCCGAGCTGCTGAGCCTGTTCCTGCTGATGCGTGGATGCACCCTGTTGCTGCTCGCTTGCCATTCCCAGCTTCGTCATGAACTCCTGGACGGTCTGGCGGGCGTACTGCTCGCCGTTCTCGTAAGAGTTCGGCGGATAGGCCTGGATCGCCTGAACGACCGCTTCAGGATTGTCTCCCCGGCTGAGCGCAACTTTCGCGTAGGCCCGGGTTACGGTGCGGCGGGCATAATACTGCGGGCGCGGCTTGTCGTAGCGGTAATCCTCAAGCCGCTGGATCAGCACCGAGATTGACTCTCCGCTCCTGATCCGGTCCTGCGCCCACCGCCAATCGTGATCGGAAGGCGTTCGCTTGGCCGCCCGGGCAGTTCGGGTTTCACATCGGCGGACGGAAAATAAACGATGTACCCGAAGAGGTAGTTTCAGCCTTACCCAATAGACAAATTTTTTCGTCCATGGCGGCCCTTCGCCCTCACTGGAACTCACCTGGCAGCTGAGCGCCGGCCAGCGCACCCCGAATTGCGCTTCCTTGCCCAAATTTCCTCCGCAAACTTCGGGTGGGATTGATTGTTGAGATACTTAATGCTGTGTATACTATGGCTCGGACCGAAGAGGCCGAACATGACCCCAGAATTGCAGGCTCTTACTCAACGAGTGGAAGATCTTGAACGCCAAGTCGCACATCTTGAGGCGCTGGCGGTTGAACACTCTGACACTGACCGAACTGAAGCGGCGAGGACCATCAACGCACAAAAGTTCGTTGTTACGGATGCGCGAGGAGTGCGCAGGGCCGAGCTGAGCGCGGTGATTCCACAAGGCGGGACGGAAGAGAACCCGTGGCTCGGCCTTTTCGACGCCGAGGGGAACGTGCGAGCGTGTCTAGGCGTCGGGGAAGGACTTCCGTGGCTTGAATTCTACGATGCAAATCAAAGTTCACCTTTGCAAATAAGGATAGATGAGCACGGACCGCACATAGCCTTGTACTACAGGAACAGGGAGCCTGCTGTGGTTATCAAGCTGTTGGAGGATGGCCCACGAATGAGCCTGATCGCTGCGAATGGGAAAGAAAGTGTGGTTCTGGCAGTGTCGGGGGAGGGCCCGCCCATGATGCTCACGGACGCAAAGGGAGAGCCGGTCACATCTGTTCGGGTGTGGGAAGGCTGGCCTCATCTAACGCTATACGACCCAAGCGGAAAGGGGCAGCTAAGCCTGGAGGTAGCTTCCTCCGGCGCCAAGGAGTTGTTCATGATCGAGCGCAGTAGCGAGGCCCAACCACAATTGGGCCGAGCTTGAAGCTCGCGGTGACGAGCGAGGGGCCAAGTCTGCTCTTCGGCAAGGACAACAAGGTCTTTTGGTCCGTGCCGTGATGTTGCGTCCGCCCTGGAGCAGCAAGACCTCCAGGGAAACAGCAGCCGGTCGCCTTCAGGGGGTAGCAATCCAGTGGGATTTTGGATGGAGTTTTGGTCAGGCTTTCTCGCGAACATTGCCGCCGCCGCGCTGGCGGTCATACTCTACATTGTCGTGCAGTGGTTCCTGGGTGTGACGGACATAACCATCGGCTACAACTGGCGATTTGACGGAGCCTCTGACAATCCTACGAATTTACGGCCAAGCTTCGACATACGGAACCGCTCTCGCTCGAAAACCTACTTTCTGGCCAACATTGCGTATCTCAGGGGCAACAAGCCAGTCGCGCCTTTCGACAACAAGTCTGTATGGGGAACGGAGCTCAAGCCGGGCACGATCATGCCTCTGGAAGCTGCGCCGGTCCCAGGGATCGCGTCGCTAAAGCAATGCCTTGGAATCGAGGTCCATGTGCGCCTACAAAACGGGCGACTGTTCTGGCTGCAAGGCGTAGGACCTGGGCAGTTGCGCATGGGAGGAGTCCAGCGCTTTGCATTCTGGCTGAGAAATAAAATCGAAAAGGCAGCATTTCCTTTGGAATAGACGTGCGGCAACGGCGCGCGTCGGCAGGTACGGGCGAAGAGGGCCGGGGACAAGGAGTTTCAGTACGTCCTCACCTGAAAGGAGTGATCCCTGCCGTCGTAGCAATTGGCGATGAGTAACAGACCGATCCTCACACTCGATACGTCTGCCATCAATCGCTTAGCCGATGACCCCTCGTGCGAGGCCGTGATCAACGGCCTCGCGGCGAGCTTCTTTGTGCGCCTTACATTCACCAGCGTCGACGAGGTCGCGCAGAGTTCAGACGCGGAGCGGAGGGATCGTCTACTCGGGGTTTGCAAGCGGCTTCTTGCGTCAGGGGAGTGCCTTTTGCCCGTTGATGAACTTCTGCAGAAGCTGGTCCGGGCCTTCGATACGGACACGGCGACCTTTGAATGGTGCAAGGTCGATGTCAGGCTTGACGAGGCTGTAGAGGCGGCGGTCCGCAGCGCAGCCATCAGTGATGAACTATCGAAGGCGGCTCGGGAGGAAGCGGGACCCATGAAGCAACTATTCGAAAGCATGCTTCGCGACACAAAGCCAGCCTTCGATAGCGTATTTGCGGCGAATCCGTCCGCCCGGCCTGAGAGCGTTGGAGAATTGATTGGCAGACTCCAGCGCGGGAGCCAATACTGGAAGACAGCAGGAAGCCTGTACAACAGCATTGCAGGGCAGTCCGCCGACGAGGGAACAGTCCATAAGTTTTGGGACAGGAGCCCTCCGTTCCAATGCCTTATGGGTGCGCTTTGCGCGGCCCTTTATGACAGGAACGTCCGCCTGCCGAATACGCCGGGCTCTCTCAGGGCGGGCTGGGCCGACACGTTTATGGCGGTTTATCTCCCCTACTGCCACCAATTCGTCACAGCTGTGATTGTCAACTGAAAATTCCCCAGTTATTGACGCTTTAAATTTCCCCAGGTCTTGTCGTGCGGGGGCTGGGCTGGGGGGAGAGCCCAGCCCCCGGCCGCGCTGTTTGAGGAAGCGATAAAGGGTCGCGGCGGACAGGGCGGGTTGGTTTTGGCCGGAGACGAGCGCCAGTTCGCGCAGCAGGGTGGTGCCGGTACGATGCGGATTTTCGCGTTTGAGGCGTTCGATCAGATCGGCGAGCTGGGGCGTAATGGTGCGCGACTGCCCGCGGTCCTGGCGGGGCTTGGGGGCCAGGGCCTCAAAACCTCCCTGGCGGTAGCGCAGCGCCCAATGGAGCAAGCTATCGACGGAGACCGAAGTGCGCCGGGAGGCGGGGATCTCGTAAGGGCGGGCAGCGATCTCCTGGGCGCGCCGGGTGAGTTCGCCGTGCGCGAGCGGCTCCAGCACCAGCGGGGCGATCAAGGCGTAGCGAAACAGGGCGATTTTTTCGGCTTTGGCGTCCATGGGTTTCTCTCCTCGCTTCCGACCCCAGGCGGGAAGCGCCGGGGAGGCTAGACAAATGGTGTGTGTTTCCGGTTCTTAAGGGGGTGGCGCTGAGGGCAGCGCGGTGGGACGACCGCAAGGAGTGAGAAAACGGGGCCAGCCCAGCAGGTGCATTCGCAGTTCCGAGAACAGGAACCGATGGGCGGCGATCCAGCCGAGAGCTTGCAACATGAGCAAAGCTCGGACCACGAAATCGGTCGCAGGCATGGGGGTCATCGTGGCCGCCAGCGCCGCGCACAACCGTGACGCTTGCTTCTGGAACCGGCGTACCCAGAACTGGCCGCGCTGGAAAGGCATGCGGGGTTGCGCGGCGGCGAGGGCGGCTCCGGCCAACGTTCGCCCCTCCAGCAGGCGAGCGATCAGGAAGACGGCGATTACGGGAACACTGAAGCGGAGATAAGGCAAGGCGAATTCGGGCAACAGCGAGACCGTGCGCCTACAGGAGCGGCACAGATAGCGGCGCACGCGGATCGCGCCGTCAAAGGCGCGATCCACCAGCGTGCGGGAATAAAAGCCGTGGCCCACCAGGGGCTGGGGAGCCTGGCATTGCGGGCAGTGGTCCGGGCGGTAGCGGTCGGGATCGCAGATCGCTTCCGCGTATTGTTCGAGGGAACCGGCAAACGGGTGTAGAATCTGCATGACCATCCTTTCCGGGAGTGGCGGAAGACTCCCGTTGGGGTAGAGGCGGAGGGTGCGGCTGATTCGCTCAAAACAAACCAACCGGTCCCTCCGCGCCGCTTGCCATCCTAACCCGTTCAAGCGATGACCACTGAGTCCCAGCTCCGTGAAAAGCTGCGCAAGATTACCGCTCTGTTCGAGGGGCTGCGACCAGGGGCGAGTGTCAAGCCGCGGCGGCTGCCATGGAGCGCATTCGGCAAGCACTCAATGCCGCCGTCAAAGCCGAGCCCCCGCCCGAGACCAAGTTTTCCCTGGCGGATCAATGGCAGCGACGCCTGTTTTTGGCGCTGTGCAGGAGATATGGGCTGAAACCGTACCGCTATAAGGGCCAGCGTTACACCCCCGTCGTGGTGCGCGCGCCGAGAGCTTTCGTGGATCAGACACTTTGGCCGGAATCCCTCGCCTTACAGAGGCCCTGCATTCTTACTTATCTCAACGAAGCTACGGAACGAATTACTCGGGAAGAGGTCGACAAAGACGTGGGGGAAGCAGCGGAACGGGTGGGATAAGGCCCCAAGCTATCAGCCCGGGACCATAGCGCAGCAGTCTCAAATTGCGCCACGTCTGAGTTCCACAAACGCTGCCGTCCAGAGCGCACTCAATTTGAGAAAAACGACTGCCGATGGGGGAGAAAATCGTGAAGCGTTACACCATGGCTTCCCGCGCCGCCTCCGTGTCGTAACGGACGTAACCGAGCAGCCGCCGCACGTGCGTCCAGTTCTTCTGCTCAATATGAGCGTTGTCGTCTTTCTTTTAGGGCCGCCCGCGCGTGAATTGGATCGCCCGCGCCTGGCAATAACGCCACAGATGGGTATTGATGAACTCCGACCCGTTGTCGGAATCGATCCCGCGCAGAGGGAACGGCAGGGCCTGTCGGATCGCTTCCAGAGCGGCTCGGACGCCCTCCTGACCCCGGCCCAGGACCGCCCGGGTTTCGGTCCAGCCCCTATGAATGTCGGTCACATTCAGCGAATAGCAGAAGTCTCCCGAAGCCGAGTTGCCCGAGTGCGACACCAAGTCGATCTCGGTAAACCCCGGCCTCTTCACGTCCCAGTGATCCGTCTTGAGCGGGATGTGATGCTTCAGCAAGGTCCCCGGCTTGGTACGCCCGTAGAGCCGGCGGCGCAGCTTCCGCTTCACGCCGCCCCGCCGACGATCGATCGACCGGGCGCTGATCTGAAGCAGTTGACGTTCGGCCCCGGCGCTGAGCCGATACTGCCGCCCAATCCAGGGCATCCACTCCGGCAGCAGCGCCGACCAGGGATAATCCGCCGTCTCCCAGACCCCCTTCAAAATCGAAATCCACTGCGGCCCATACGTCATACCCCGCTGCCGTCGCCGCTTGCCCGTAGGCCTCCCGCCCGGCGGCGCGCCGTTCAGCAACCGGATGGCGTACTTGCGGTTGTACCCGCAGTTGGCGCAAAACTCGTCCACAATCCCTCTCTTCTCCTCCCGGCTCGCCTCTCGATACCGAGGGTAAATCTTTTGCAGGTAATCTCTTCTTGAAGCGATGCTCATTACGTAACCCGTCTTCATAACGGGTTACATTTTAATTTGGCGCGACGATCCACCTCCGGTTACATTTTACGTGGCGCGATACGAATTCTGGCCAAATGAAGAAAACTATGTTATAGTAGGAGTGCAGTTTATGTTCGCTGTGCAGACGTGCGACTCCGCGAGTAAAAACCCATCCTCCAGGTTCATCAATCCAACCTTGAGAATTGCTTTTACCGCAGAAGCCCGGGCCTTCGCCTCCGTCGCCGTGTCTATAAATTGCTAATTCAATTAAAAAGGATATTTCTGTCGTATGAAGGAACAAGGAACGGTCAAGTGGTTCAACGCCGCCAAAGGATATGGTTTTATTCAAAGAGAGAGCGGCGATGACGTGTTCGTCCACTATTCAGCCATTGTCGGTGATGGTTATCGCTCACTCGAAGAAGGAGCCCGAGTCAGCTTTGAGGTTAAAAAAGGCCCCAAGGGGCTGCAGGCTGACAATGTAGAAAGAGCCTAATCCTTTCGGAGGCGGTTCCGGACAGGATTATTTCTAGACAAATGGAACCAGGGATCGGGTTCAGCCGTGGGGTTGAACAGCCTTGGAGACGAAGTCCTTGGAAGAATCGGTCGCCAAAACCGCCTCGCATTTTCATTTTTAAATTATCTGGCTTTCCTCTTTGCCCTCGTTACTAAGACCTAAGGACGCAGGTTATCCCTTCGGTTGCATATTTTCTTAGTTTTGAGATTCTTTCGGTTCACTAAGTCCACATTTTAAAGGAGACATCTTATGACTTTTAAAACCGGCCAATATGTTCGCCACGCAAAGTACGGCTGTGGAACCATTGTTGAGCGTGATGAAGACCGCACGGTCGTGGATTTCGATACAGCAGGCTTGAAAAAGTTCGTTACTTCGATTGCTGTCTTTGAAATTGCAGAAGGTGAGGCTCCCAAAAAGAGGCGCTCCTCGATTCGTCGCCGCGCCAAGGCGGCTGGTCAATAATCTCCTCGCTGGCGCCTGCCAGCTTTCCGCAAAGTTGCAGCCCTGTTGCCGTCACACCCTCCCTTTCAGAGACACGATGCCGGAAAGCTTTGGCAGCGCGCCGCCTCCAATTTACTTTTCCTCATTTTTCCTCATTTTTCCTCCGCAAATGCCCTCACGGTTGTTTCTCATTGAATTTGCCATTTAAGCAGCTCCAGTTTCTTATAGACATCGCTTTTCCTCTCCGCTAAAGTTATCCCTCTCAATCTTGTAGCCGCCTCGTCAAAAATTTATTTCCATCGTATTTCGGGCGGGAAATTCATGCCAGTTGAAAGGAAAAATTTCAAACCATGTCGCATTCCTATACTCACTTTTGGAAGAGTGCAGATTCCGTCCCGCTCAAGCTGATCGGCTTTATTTCCTGGCTGCTCGTGACGAGCGTTCTGTGCCTCGGTCAGGCTTCCCCTGCCTTTGAGAATGTGCAGATTGGTTCGTGGGATGCGGCTGGCTGGAATGGACTGCTCTTTCTGGCCCAGGCGTATCATCAGCCGGCGGATTTTGCGCTGCGGATCGGTTCGCAACGGGGCGGCGGATATCTGGAGGGGAACGACGTCTTTGGCGCGGTGAGCGAGGTGGGGCCTCATGCGCCCGACGGCTCCTACTGCCGCATGGCATGGAGGCAGCCTCCCAGCGAGGCGGAGGTCAGACTCGAATGGTCACGGCTGAATGAGACCACGGTTGTCGGGCGGCTTACAGCCAATCCCGAATTCCGGCTGGTGATTGAGACCTATTTTCCCTATCTTGCCAATTGGGGCACGCAGGGTTTTTATCACGTTGATGTGAAGGATCGCGCGATCATCGGCGAGCGCTACTTCGATCAGATCTTCGGTCCTAGCGCACGACTGGTCGTTATGGTCGACCAGCCCTTGATGGGCAGCGGGACTTATCCCTCCCTGTCGCAATTAGTGCAAGTGATGCGCGGTTCCGGGCGGCTGAATTCCTCGCTGGCGGGCGAGCCAAACGATGGAGCAGCCGGCATGGAGTTTTCTACGGGAAAATCTGAGAGCGCTTACTTCGTGGCAATGATGGGGTGGGATTCCAGCGCACTCATCAATCAAGCGCGCGGCCTGCTTCAGGCTGGCCACATCGATTCCATCCTCCGCCGGAAGGCCGAGGCCTACGCCCAGCGCCGGCCTGCGGTGACGGGCCTGTTTACCGGCGCTGCTCACGCCATTGGGAATTCCATGTTCTGGAATACGCTCTATGCTCCTTCCAATCACCTGATCTTTCCGAGCATCAGCCGTCACTGGGCCCAGAGTTGGGGCGGTTGGGTCGTGGGTGAATGGGACTGCTTTTTTGGCTCCTTGCTCACCAGCCTGGAAGAAAAGCTAGAAACGGAAGCCGGAGTGAAGGCTATTTTGCTGGCCCAAACCTCGACAGGATTAGTCCCGAACATGGCGTCCGGGGCGGGCACGACGCCCGACCGGTCAGAGCCGCCCGTCGGAGCCTACTGCGTTTGGAAAATCTACCAGCGGCGGGCTGACCGCAAGTGGCTTGCCTGGGTTTATCCGCGGCTGAAGAAATGGCATGAGCGTTGGTCTGGCAATCGCGGGGATGGACAGCCCTGGCGCGATGGAAATCGCGATGGGCTGCTCGAATGGGGAAGCGACCGTGGATCGGCGCCAGCGGTCGGCGGACGAGGGTTTTTACAGGGAGCCAAGTGGGAAAGCGGCATGGATGACAGCCCGATGTGGGATCATGCCCGTTATGACCCGCACACCTACACCATGAACCTCGATGACGTAGGGTTGAACTCGCTTGATGCGCTTGATGCGGAGTGCCTTTCAAAGATCGCTGCGATTTTGGGAAAAACTGATGATGCTCGCCGCTTCACCGCAGAGTATGCTCAGTTGAAGCAGCGGGTGCGATCCATGCTCTGGAATGATGCCGACGGCATTTATGAGAACCGTTACTGGGATGGTCGATTTTCCAGACGCCTGTCACCCACCAACTTTTATCCGCTTTTTGCAGGCATTGCGACGCCGGAACAGGCCCGACGAATGGTGACGGAACATCTGCTCAACCCCAAGGAGTTCTGGGGTCGGTATGTAATTCCCACCATTGCCCGAAATGATCCGGCTTTTCAAGACCAGTTTTACTGGCGGGGTGATATCTGGGGGCCGACCAACTACATGGTCTATGAGGGCCTTGACCGCTACCATTTTGACCAGGTGGCGCTGGAGTATGCGAAGAAGAACTACGATCTGTTCATGGACGATTGGAGGCAAAATCAGCACGACGACGAGCAATATCACGCCTGGGGCGGCAATGGCGGTGGCGACACCCATTACACCTGGGGTGCTTTGCTCTGTCTCGTAGGGCTTGAGCAGTATATCGATGTGAATCCCTGGGATGGCTTGCGTTTTGGGATGCTCAACCCGCCTTCTGCGGGCGAGCTTGACCGAGCGTTGTGGCAGGGACATCTTTACAACATTAGAGTCGGACCTTCCCTCACCGAATTAACGCGCGACGGTCATCTTCGATTCAGGGCCTCGGGTGGTGTCGTGGTGCGGCGCTACGACGCAACTCCCACAAGACTTTCCTTCACGCTGCACGGCGCGAAATCAGCGCGTGTGACGACGTATGAATGGGGTTCGGGGACTCCGAGGCTTGAAATCGATGGCAAAAGCGCGGGCCGGGTCACAATCCACCAGGGAGTAGCTAGCTTTAATGTTCCGTCCGGCGAGCATCGCATTGTGCTTGAAGAGTGAGCGCCAGTCGCCAGACTCAGGGCGTCCCTTGCGAAAAAAATTCCAAAGAAAAATACTTGACACGCCCTGATGACGATTCTATTATTACCTCACTCAGAAAAACTCCCGGCCCCTAGGGGCTCCTGCTTCAATCATCAGCAGGGGCGGGTTTGATTAGAATCTCGAAGAGTAGGGGATATTTGTGTGCAGCTCTCTCATAGCGCACAGTATGCCCCGCGCGTTTTTTCCCTTCCCGGTTCAAGCTCTTCTTAATGAGGTCATCGTGTCTGTTTCTCCCAGTCTCTCAAAAACTGTTCCTGGCCGCGGTCTGTTAAAGGATGCCGGAAAAGCATGTCGAAGACTTTAAAAGGCATGGTGGCCACGTCGGCCCCGGCTTTTGCAGCGTCCACCACATGCAGCGGATGGCGCAGAGAAGCCGCCAGCACCTGTGTTTTAAAGGAATAATTGCGATAAATCGTCACAATGTCGCGGATCAGATCCATGCCGACATGGGAGATGTCATCCAGACGGCCCAGAAAAGGGCTTACATAAGTGGCCCCTGTCTTGGCAACCAGCAGCGCCTGCGACGGCGAAAAGCATAAAGTCACGTTTACTTTAATGCCATCGCTCGCCAGGCATTTGGCAGCCTTCAATCCTGCCTTGGTTGTGGGGACCTTCACCACCACCCACGAGTGCAATTTCGCAAGCTCTCTTCCCTGCTTGCACATCTCTTCGGTTTCGGTGGAAGTGACTTCAGCGCTCACCGGCCCTTGCACGATGTCGCAAATTTCCACGATCCGCTTTTCAAAGGGCGCCCCTTCTTTGGCAATCAGCGAAGGATTGGTGGTGACGCCATCCAGCAGCCCCATGCTGGCGGCCTCGCGGATTTCATTCAGGTTGGCGGTGTCCAGAAAAATCTTCATGGTGGATCCTTTCCATAAAAAGTGGATTGAGAAACCGGATAGCCTCTCATTCTAAGAGAAGCGCAGCCCCTCCCTCCTGCCACTCTGAGCCTGACGAAAGACCCGGAACGACAAATGTGCCGGGGCGGCGGGCTCTCCAAAAATTATAACATCCGGCCCTGCTTCACCTCTAACCTGCGGGCTGAGGGCCTCTCACCTCCTGCCTTGAGGGAGGATGCCCCCAATTAACCTCCATTAACAGGTTGCTGAAAAACGTATTGAGGCGGGTTTATCCCACCATCGACGCCTTGGAGTTCTGGCGACATCAAGTCGCCGCTACCACCAATTTTCCGGGTTTTTTCAGCAGCCTGTTAAAACTACAATCGTATATAATAGTTTTATATTTTGATAAAAATAGCCTAAAATCGTATACACAAGTTTGAGAATCCCCATGATCCATATGCAGAAAAAGACGGCAACTTCAATCGTTCTCAGGGCATTGGCTCTTATTCTCCTCCTGAGTTCGATGTTAGGGGCGCAGGTTTCCGCCTCGATCACCGGTATCGTCAGAGACGCCACGGGGGCTTCGGTCTCCGGCGTCAAGGTGAGTGCAACGAATCAGGAAACGGGCATGGTCCGCAGCACGACCACCAACAAGCGTGGTCAATACGTTCTCTTTTCATTGCCTGTGGGTCGATATGACGTCCGAATGGAGAAGGCGGGGTTTAAAGCCGAGATCCGAAAGGACATTTCTCTTGCCGTGGGGGAGCAATTTGTGCTCAATCAGACGCTTCAGGTGGGTGAAATTCACGATCGCATCACCGTGACGGGGGAAACGTCCCTGGTGAGTGCAACCACCGAGCGGACTTCAGGGATCGTTGGCGAGAGGCAGATCAAGTCATTGCCGCTGAATGGCCGCAGCTACGATGAGTTGCTGACGCTCAATCCCGGGATTGTCAACTACACTTCGGAGAAGACCGGCGGAGTGGGTGTTTCGAATTCCGCCGTGGCCAACATGTTCGCGGTTTCAGGCCGCCGGCCGCAGGAAAACCTCTTCCTGCTGGATGGGATCGAATACACCGGCGCGGCCGAGATCAACCTGCAACCTGGGGGAACCAGCGGGCAGTTGTTGGGCGTGGATGCCATCCGTGAGTTTAATGTGCTGACCGACACTTACGGCGCCGAGTACGGCAAGCGACCCGGCGCTCAGGTGATTCTGGTGACGCAGTCGGGAACGAACAGCTTTCATGGAGCGGCTTACGAATTTCTGCGCAACGATGTGTTGGATGCTCGAAACTTTTTCGATCAAGGCCCCATTCCACCTTTTGAGCGCAACCAATTTGGCGCAGCACTGGGAGGGCCTCTTCAGCGCAACAAGACTTTTCTGTTTGGAAACTACGAGGGGTTCCGTCAAAGGCTGGGATTAAGCGACGTGACCCTGGTTCCCGATAACCTGGCGCGGCAAGGTCTGTTGCCTGGGCCGAGCGGAACTTTGGAGAATATCGGCATTGCGCCGGGCGTAGAGCCGCTGCTTTCCTTGTGGCCCATGCAGAATGGTCCTGAACTGGGCGGCGGCATTGCCGAAGCCTTCAGTCATCCCGTTCAGCACATCCGTGAAGATTTTGGCACAACGCGCCTGGACCGCACCTTTTCCCAGCGGGACTCGATTGCGGGCGTCTACCTGGTGGATGACAGCGCTGATGTAACGCCAACGCCAGATCCCATCAGCGTGGATCTTGAGAGCCTGCGTGAGCAGGTAGTGAGCCTGGCGGAAACGCACATTTTCTCGTCAACTCTTCTGAATGTAGCCCGTTTCGGATTCTCTCGCGCTAGCTATTTCTATACCGGAGGCACGACGGTGAGCGTGCCCGGATTCTTGAGCGGCGCGCCGGTGGGCGCCGTGGTGATTGGCGGCAGCGCGACGCCCAACTCGCCCAGTCAGATCACCCTGGCGGGGAGCAACATCGGCAGCCATCTGTTCGTCACTCGCAATCTTTTCACCTACCAGGATACACTCTCGGCAATTGAGGGCATTCATCAGTTGAGCGGTGGAGTCTGGTTCCAGCGGATTCAGGCCAATGATGAGCTGGCGCTGGGGCAGTATGGCCAGGCGGTGTTTTCCAGCCTGGCAGATTTCCTGCGCGGCAATGTTGCCACTTTCAGCGCCGTTCCCTTACCGACTCCTCTAGGCTGGCGATCGTTGGAAGGGGCGGCCTTTGTGGAAGACTCCATGCGCCTGCGGCCTAATCTGGCGCTGACGTGGGGTCTGCGGACTGAGTTCACCAATGGCTGGAATGAGGTGACGGACCGGGCGTCCAACTATGTGTTTGATTCCCGGGGCGTCATCGAGACGGAGCCGCACATTGGCCATTCCGCTCTGATTGTTAACAACGCCAGATTTTTACCGGAGCCGCGCGTCGGGCTGGCTTGGGATCCCTTCGGCCACGCGAAGACCGTCATCCACGCTGGCTTCGGAATCTATGCTGATTTGCAGGACGGATTGAGTTATCGCCTCGATCAGAACGCACCGTTCAATACGACGGTAACTTTGAAAAATGTGCCGATTTCTCTGTTCCCATTTTCGCCGGCGACAATCCCAGCGGGCGGGCTGATTCAGCCCGGCGGCGTCCAGCCGAATCTGTTTACTCCTATGGTCGAGGCCTACACGCTCAAGGTGGATCGAGAACTCACGCCCAATACGGTTTTGAGCGTGGGTTACGCGGGATCGCATGCCTATCATGAGATTGTCAGCGTGGATGCTAACGAACCCATTCCCACCATTTGCCCCGCCGTGCCTTGCCCTGCTGGCCTCGCAGCCGGAACTCTTTACTATCCGAAGGGCGCGCCGCTTGCCAATCCGCAACTGGCCAACACCTGGACGTGGTTTTCAGAAGGGGACAGTTCGTACAACGCCCTCGAAGTGGATGTGCGGCATCGATTCAGTCACGGATTGGATTTTCGCGGCGTCTATACCTGGTCCAAAAGCCTCGATAACGGCGATACGCTGAATGGCAGCGCCGCAGCCAATGCACCCGGACTGGTGATGTATCCGGGAAATCTCAGCCTGGATTGGGGCTTGTCGACATTTGATGTGCGAAACGCCGCGGTGCTCAACGGCAGCTATGAACTGCCCTTGGGTCCGGGCAGGCGTCTTCTGGCGCGATCGGGCGGGTGGCTCGGCAAACTGGTGAGTGGCTGGTCGCTGAATGGAATTGCGACTCTGGTATCGGGTTTCCCCTTCACCCCTCAATTGGGTTTCAATCCCTCCAATAATGGCGATACGCGGAATCCGGTTCGGCCTTCATGGAATCCGGCATTTCATGGGCCGGTCATTCTGGGGCGGCCTGATCGGTACTTTGATCCTGACGCTTTTGTTGTGCCTCTGAATGGGACGTACGGCAACGTGGGACGAGATACGCTGATCGGGCCGGGCCTGAAAAATATTGATCTGTCTCTACTTAAAGATACTTTTCTGAACGAGAGATTGAGGCTGGAGTTTCGCGCCGAATGTTTCAATATTCTCAATACGCCGAACTTCAATACGCCTAACCTTATCGTGTTCACTTCCGATTCCGGCATCCCTTCCAGCGCGGCTGGACGAATCACCAGCACTTCGACCACTTCGCGCCAGATTCAATTTGGGCTGAAGTTGATTTGGTAGAGGCTTTCATTTCCCGCCCAGACAGCGACAGGGCGGCTCAGTCGAATTGAGACTTCAGCCAGGCGAGGTCAATTTTCTGTGTCGGATTGATGATGCAGCCACCGGGACGCGGCGGAATAATTTCCCGGCCCTTCATGAAAACCACGTGGTAGAGTTCGGCGAAGGTAAAAGGCTGCGCTGCCGCGCCCTGGCCGCCGACCACTTCGGAGCCTCTCCGGACGTTATCCATCAGGCGACACGGATGCAGCAGATGATAAGGGTTTCGCCGCATCTCGTCGCCGTGCTCGCAGATTCCAACCAATTGCGCCGCCACCAGTTCCGGCGTGAGGCCCACCATCAGGTTGGGCCGCTCGATTTGATGCCAGAATTCGGCTTGAACGAACAGAATCGGACCGCGGCCGCTCTGCTCAAGATGTGCCCCCAGCGCCTCCGTAACGAGTAAATGAGTTCCCACATGGGCTGTATTGAAGTCCTGGGCGTGGGGAGCCATGACCAGATCCGGCATTTCACGGTCGAAAATCTCCCGCAGGGCATCCACTTTGGCGCCCCACTCCTCGGGATGTTGATTGCGGTTGACCTCCGTCACCTGCTCGAAGCCTTGCGGATGATGCGGCACGATAAGGTCAAAGCCCAGGGCCTGGCAAGCGGATTCCAACTCCCGCAGCCGCCTCGGACGCTGGCTTTTGTCGCTGCCCAGCGTCATGGCGATGTTGGTGACGCGCGCTCCTGAGTCGAGTCTTAATCTCAAAGCCAGCACACCACTGATAGCCTCATCATCAGGATGGGGTGCACAATAGACGATCTTCGCCGGGGTGTCTGCGTAAGCGTCGGCGGCTGGCGGGGTGGGTGGAGGATCTGAAGGCCCCAGCGGAATCTCCCGGCCCGCCGCAATTGCACCGGCAACGTTGTGGAGGTAATGGAGCCATTTCTCATAACGATCTTTCCAGATTTCCTGTGACGCACGGGACATGGGATAAACCCCTTTTCAAAAGAAGTGTCCTCAACGAGGGCAAGAGTATGCACGAAAACCTGAATCAGCGATGGCGGCGACTCCTGCGCATCTTTCGTGTAGAATTCTTCTGCGACGCTGCCAATCGATGATGGCTATACAAGCGTTCAGCCGAGGCAGCATCTTACAACAGGTGTGTTATGAGAACAATGTGAGGTGATGGGTTGATGAAACGAATTTTTTTATTCTGCCTTCTGGTTGTCTTGGGCGTGATGCCGCTGGCCGCTCAATCCGCAGGCTGGAAACAGCTCTTTGACGGCAAGGATTTGAAGGGGTGGCAGCATGTGGGTCCCGGTGGCTTCACGGTGGTGAATGGCGTGTTAAAGCCTTATGGAGGTATGGGACTGCTGTGGTATACGCGGAAGAAAATCGGAAGTGCGGTGATTCGCGTAGTTTTTAAGCCTGTCAGCCACGGCTCAAATTCAGGTGTCTTCATTCGTATTCCGCAGGAGCCCACCGAACCCTGGATGCCGGTAAACAGGGGCTATGAAGTGCAGATCGACAACGGCGACAACGACTATCATTGCACCGGAGTGCTTTACTCGCTGACGAAAGCCCTGGCGCGTCCTCAGAAGGATGGAGAATGGAATACCATGGAGATCACTTTGGCAGGTCCGCGCACAATGGTGACCGTCAATGGAGTGAAGGTGACGGATTATCGGGAAGGCGAGCCGGTGCCGCCCAAACAAAAGTCTTATGAGCCAGACCGCGGCCCGAGACCGATGGAAGGGTATATTGGCCTGCAGAATCATAGCTCCAAAGATGTCGTCTACTTTAAGGAAGTGGCGGTGCGATCTCTCAGCGCGGCGGAATTGAAATCTCTCGAATGAGAAGGCTGGATTTTGCTATACTTATATCAAGAGGTTGGCGGAGAAGCAGCTAAGATTGGCAAGCGTTATTGAGGACGGGGTGTAAGGCACGGTCTACAACATCAAAGCCAAAAAACCTCTTGTCTTTTCTCTAAACAGCATGGTATATTTTTCGATGGCCAAGGTGGATGCCTTGGCAAGGAGGTCTGATACGCGAAGAACTTTCGGGTAGGGAAGTGAAACAGTAGGGCTCACCGATATATCAATCCTGCCTGTTTCACGTCCTCAATCACAATCCCACAAGTGAAATATTTCATGGTCGCGGCGAGCGTAGGAGCGCGGTGGCTGATTTTTGTGGGTGGCGCTAAGGCTTGCTGAGGGTTCTGAGCCGGATGATTGATGATCGATGCATTTCATCAATCATCCGGCCCAGCATCCTTGCCTCATCGCCAGTGGAGGTTGATGGCAGGCTGGAAGAGGTTCAATCCGAACTGGATTTCGGGTTTGATACTTCAAGGTCTTTGAAAACTGAATAGTGCGGCGTCTACATGTGCTCATCTGTCTGGGTTGTGGATCCAGGCAGAAAAGCGAAAGGCGATCTGCGAGACAAGGCATTCAGCTCCGCAATCAGCGGTCAGCAAAAGTTCAGAATGGGCTTGAGCTGATAGCTGAAAGCAGGCAGTTGATGCTTCGGTTGTGTGTTGAGCAGATTTTATGGTCAAGCTACTAAGGGCGTACGGTGGATGCCTTGGCGCCAGACGGCGATGAAGGACGTGGTTACCTGCGATAAGCCTCGGTAAGGGGGAAACACCCTTTGACCCGGGGATCTCCGAATGGGGAAACCCTCCCGATGTCAACATCGGGAACGGCCCGCTGAATCCATAGGCGGGTACGAGCCAACCCGGGGAAGTGAACCATCTCAGTACCCGGAGGAAAAGAAAACAACCGTGATTCCGTGAGTAGCGGCGAGCGAAAGCGGAAAAGCCCAAACCCAGCCTTCCTTTGAGATCTCAAATTTTCAATCTGAAATTTCAAGTTTGAGATTTCAAGGGAGGGCTGGGGGTTGGAGGGCGCGCGTCGGTTCAGAGCCCTAGAGTTACCAATCCGGCGGCTAGTCGAACGACTTGGAAAAGTCGGCCATAGAGTGTGATAGCCACGTAGGCGAAAGCTGACCGGACTCTAACGCGCGTTCCTGAGTACCGCGGGACACGAGGAACCCTGCGGGAATCTGCCGGGACCATCCGGCAAGGCTAAATACGTGCTGGCGACCGATAGTGAACTAGTACCGTGAGGGAAAGGTGAAAAGAACCCCTGCGAGGGGAGTGAAATAGTACCTGAAACCGTATGCCTACAAGCAGTCGAAGGGCTACGCCTGGGTGAGCAATCATCCGGGCATGCCTGACGGCGTGCCTATTGCATAATGAGCCGGCTAGTTATTGTCCGTCGCAAGGTTAAGCGAAGATCCGGCGTTGGGCCGGGGAGCGAGCCGTAGCGAAAGCGAGTCTGAACAGGGCGATGGAGTGGCGGGCAATAGACGCGAAGCGGGATGATCTACCCTTGGTCAGGGTGAAAGCCGCGTAACAGCGGCCGGAGGCCCGAACCGGTGTTGGTTGAAAACAGCTCGGATGAACTGAGGGTAGGGGTGAAAGGCTAATCAAATTCCGTGATAGCTCGTTCTCCCCGAAATAGCTTTAGGGCTAGCCTCGGAAGGTCGCTCGCGGCGGTAGAGAACTAGATGGACTAGGGTTCGTTATCGGATACCGAATCCAACTAAACTCCGAATGCCGTGAAGCGTATTCCGGGAGTCAGACAGTGGGGGCTAAGCTTCATTGTCGAGAGGGAAATAGCCCAGACCGCCAGCTAAGGTCCCCAAGCAATGGCTAAGTGGGAAAGGAAGTGAAGTCGCTTAGACAGCCAGGAGGTTGGCTTAGAAGCAGCCATCCTTTAAAGAAAGCGTAACAGCTCACTGGTCGAGTGACTTTGCGCCGATAATTCAACGGGGCTCAAGCCATTTACCGAAGCTGCGGCTTTTGAAATTTCAATTTTGAAATTTCAGAGGGGTAGGGGAGCGTTGAGTACAGTTTGAAGCGAGACCGCGAGGGCTCGTCGACGGTACTCAAGTGACCCTGCCGGCATAAGTAGCGATAACGGAGGTGAGAACCCTCCGCGCCGAAAGTCTAAGGTTTCCTGAGAAAGGTTAATCCGCTCAGGGTCAGTCGGTCCCTAAGGCGAGGCCGAAAGGCGTAGCTGATGGATGGCAGGTTAATATTCCTGCACTGCAACGGGAACGTTATGACGATGCGGGGACGCAGAAGGATAGCGGAGTCGTCTGATGGATGGCGATGCGTTTTCCGAGGAGGATCCGGCAGGCAAATCCACCGGGTCGGTTCAAAGCCACTCTGAGGAATGCGCCGATCGGGCTTGCCCGAGCAAAGTCCGTGATTTCACACTGCCAAGAAAAGCCGCTAAGCAGTTCCCGGGGCAACCGTACCCCAAACCGACACAGGTAGACGAGGTGAATATCCACAGGCGCTTGAGAGAACACTCGCTCAGGAACTAGGCAAATTAGCTCCGTAACTTCGGAAGAAGGAGTGCCTCGCCAGGGTTAAGAGCCCGAGGAGGCCGCAGTGAAGCGCGCTCTGCGACTGTTTAACAAAAACACAGGTCTCTGCTAAGTCGAAAACGACGTATAGGGGCTGACGCCTGCCCGGTGCCGGAAGGTTAAAGGGAGAGGTCATGGGGAGCAATCCCCAGAAGCTTTGAACTGAAGCCCCGGTGAACGGCGGCCGTAACTATAACGGTCCTAAGGTAGCGAAATTCCTTGTCGGGTAAGTTCCGACCTGCACGAATGGCGTAACGATAGAGCGACTGTCGTGGCGAGTGACTCAGCGAATTTGTAGTACCGGTGAAGATGCCGGTTTCCCGCACCTAGACGGAAAGACCCCGTGCACCTTTACTACACCTTAGCCCTGACTTATGGGGTTGTCTGCGCAGGATAGGTGGGAGGCTTTGAACCTGGGCTTTCGGGCTCAGGGGAGCCGACGGTGAGATACCACCCTGACGATTCTGTGGGTCTAACCTCAGGTCCGTTATCCGGATCAGGGACACGGCTAGGCGGGTAGTTTGACTGGGGCGGTCGCCTCCTAAACGGTAACGGAGGCGCTCAATGCTTGGCTCAGGCTGTTTGGAAATCAGCCGTCGAGTGCAAGGGCATAAGCCAGGCTGACTGCGAGACAAACAAGTCGAGCAGACACGAAAGTGGGACCTAGTGATCCGGTGGTTCTGTATGGAAGGGCCATCGCTCAACGGATAAAAGGTACGCCGGGGATAACAGGCTGATCGGAGCCAAGAGTTCACATCGACGCTCCGGTTTGGCACCTCGATGTCGGCTCATCGCATCCTGGAGGTGTAGAAGCTTCCAAGGGTTAGGCTGTTCGCCTATTAAAGCGGTACGTGAGCTGGGTTCAGAACGTCGCGAGACAGTTCGGTCCCTATCTGGTGTGGGCGTAGGAGATTTGAGGGGAGCTGTCCTTAGTACGAGAGGACCGGGATGGACGGACCTCTTGTGTACCAGCTGTCACGCCCGTGGCACGGCTGGGTAGCGAAGTCCGGAAGTGATAAACGCTGAATGCATCTAAGCGTGAAGCACGCCCCAAGATCTGATCTCCCAAGGGGAAACAACGAGCGCTACTTGTTGCGACCCCTTTGAAGGGCCGTCGAAGACTACGACGTCTATAGGCCGGAGGTGTAAGCGCAGTAATGCGTTGAGCTGACCGGTCCTAATCGCCCGTTCGGCTTGACCATAAAATTCTGCCCAACACACACTCTGGAATTCCAATTCAAAATTCCAGATTCATTTGAGACGCCGCATTATTCAGAACCGCACGCCTACGTGCGGTGGCCGTTGCCTATCGTCGGTTGCAGCTCTTGGAAAAAATGGAAGAGACGTTCAAGAGAACCCATGAAGGGTTTGAGTGCGACCAGCAACGGACAACTGGCAAAGGACAATGGAGAGTTTCTAAAGGTTTTCCGGCGATCATACCGGAGGGGAAACACCCGTTCCCATCCCGAACACGGAAGTTAAGCCCTCCAGGGCCTATGGTACTGCGCGGGCAGCCGCGTGGGAGAGTCGGTCGTCGCCGGGATCAAAAATGCCAACGGCCGCCCTCGTGGCGGGCGTTGGCATTTTTGGCGGCGATTTCACACTCCACCTTGAAAGTGTGGTGCACAATATTGCTGAGGGGGGTGCGGAATGACCGCCGAGGGGACCAAGTCCGGGCAAACGCTTTATCAGCGGCTGGGCGGCTACGATGTGATTGCTTCCATCATTGACGATCTGCTCTCGCGGATGCGCAACGATCCCAAGATGCAGCGCTTTGGCGCGGGACGCGGTACGGACTCTTTGGCGCGGGCGCGCCAGCTCCTTGTGGACCAAATTTGCGCGCTGACAGGCGGCCCCTGTGTTTATATCGGCCGCGACATGAAGACTTCACACGCGGGACTTCATATCACCGAGAGCGAGTGGGATACCAACCTCCAATACACCTTGCAGGCGCTCGACAAGCACAGGATTCCCGCAAAGGAAAAGGCCGAGTTCATCGCCCTCTTCGAGCGTTATAGGGCAGACATCGTAGGTGTCTGAGCAAGGTAGCGCAGAGTCCGGCCTTTTCGGACTCTGCGGTTCGTTCTCGGGGAGAAGTGCCGCAGAGTCTCCGGAATGCGAGACTCTGCGCTACCTCGCTTACCAGTCGAAGCGTGAAATGGAGGGTAAGCGTGGGAGAGTCGGTCGTCGCCGGGATTAATCATAGGGGATTGCCCATTGAGATATTTGGTGGGCAATCCCCTTTTGCTTTTTCTCACCTTTGAAATCTTGACTCCCCAATCTGTGGTCAACCGCGGGGCTTCCACTCCCCTCGGACCGCTTGCCGTTATTCAATCTCGAATCTTCATTTTGTAATCTGTCTGATGGAGAGCGGCATGGCAAGCAATGAACACTTTCGAAGAATGTTCCTTCCACACACGAACGCTTCTTCAGGAAGCGCCCGCACCGGCCCGCCGCCCCTTGATCTACTGTGCGATTCCGGATCTGGTTCATCAACCGGGTGAACACGCGCAGCCTGCGAACGCGCTGTCATTTCTCTCTGCCGCTGTTCTATTCCTCCGCTGATTGTGTCTGGCCCACATCGGATTAGAGCAGCCCCGTTCGATACCCGAATCCAGATTGCATTTTACTAATCAGCTATTATGCTCTTAGAGACTTGTTTTCAACAACTTAGAAGTGGTAAAACACGTAGCGAGTCGAACTGATTCTTTTCAGGGAAACAGAATCACAAGTTCACTCTGAAGGAGGTCCTGTAAAAATATGCATGTTAAAGCGGGGCAGTTCGATAATGAAGGAGGGGCAATGAAGTTCAAAATCACTTTGCTGGTGGGCGCTCTTTTATTAATGACGTCGCCAGTGTGGGCATCAACCGTTACGTTTAATTTCGGCAGTTGCGGCAGCATCAGCAGCAGCTTTTCGGGCACCTGTCCTGGCGATCTGGGGACCGACACGGCAACGTTCACGAGTAGCGGTCTCTCGGTTACAGCGACGGGTTACTTGAACACCTCAAAGCCGAATAACCTGTTCGTTAAGAGTGACGGGGCTGAAGAGACCGGCCTCGGATTGACAGGCACAGCAGATGATGAAGTTGGCGTGGGCCAGTACATCTATCTGGACATGTCAGATTTGCTGAGCCACGGCATTGACAGCGGCACACTCTGGATCGGGAGCGCGCAGTCCGGAGAAGATGCCATGGTTTGCGAGACGTCAGCGGTGGGAACCCCTGGGACAACCAATTGCTTGACAGCGATGGGTAACTCATCCGGGTTAACATCTCTCGCCGTTGATTGGAGCAGTGGAAATCCTATCCTCAGCATAACGGCCTCCGGTAACAGTTCGAACGTTCTTGTTGCAAAGGCCGTTACTGTTTCACCTGTTCCCGAACCCAGCAGCATGGCACTGTTTGGCACCATGTTACTGGCCTTCGCGTTTGCTTATCACCGTCTCCGGGACTCAAAGGCAGTTTCCTAAGAGTTCGTGGGCTTTGCTTTAATTTCTCGCGCAGGCTCTGGAATATACTTTCCAGAGCCTTTTCTTTTTGGTGGGTGTTCTTTGGTGTGCAGGAAAAGGAAAGGTTCGGTTTTCGAGCGCTCTCGCACCCTAGTCGGATTTCAATTTTAAAATTTCAGATTCCAAATCCCAGACACTTATGCGGGTTGTGGCCGTTCGCGGCTGGGGACGCCGGGCGCAACCTGAGGTTTCAGGACCTGAGTCACTTGCTCAGGCGGCGGAGTTGATTCCGGCTTGCGGCGTTCCGGTAGAGGTTTACCTTCAACCAGCAACTTAACCTCGTTAGCATCCAGCACTTCGTGAACGAGCAGCGCCTCGGCCACACGGGTCATGGCGTCGCGGCGCGAACCCAGAATATCTTTTGCCCGCTGGTAGCCGGTCATCACAAACTTTTTTACTTCCTGATCGATCTTGATGGCTGTGTCCTCGCTGAAATCCCGCTGAGTGGCCAGGTCGCGTCCGAGGAAAATTTCCTGCTGGTTTTTGCCATAAGCCAGCGGGCCCAGGTCCGACATGCCATACTCGCAGACCATTTTGCGGGCGAGTTCAGTGGCCTGCTCAATATCATTGCCTGCTCCGGTTGTGATATGACCCAGGAAGAGTTCTTCGGCCACGCGGCCACCCATCATGATGGCAAGCTGTGACTCGAGATAATCGCGCGAATAGGTGTGTTTGTCATCCACCGGCAATTGCATCGTGACGCCCAGCGCCATGCCGCGTGGGATGATCGTCACCTTATGGAGCGGATCTGCATGCGGCACCATCAGGGCTACCAGCGCGTGTCCGGCCTCGTGATAAGCCGTGGTCCTCTTTTCCTCATCGGAAAGAATCATGGACTTGCGCGCCGTGCCCATCAGCACCTTATCTTTTGCCGCTTCGAAGTCATACATGGTCACCTGTCGGCGATTCTCGCGCGCGGCCAGCAATGCTGCTTCGTTGACCAGGTTCGCAAGATCGGCGCCTGAAAAACCGGGTGTGCCGCGGGCCAGAATGCTGATATCCACATCTTCCGCCAGAGGAATCTTCTTGGTGTGAACCTTCAGGATGCCCTCGCGTCCACCTACATCGGGCCGCGGCACCACCACGCGGCGGTCAAAGCGGCCCGGGCGAAGAAGCGCAGGGTCAAGCACGTCGGGCCGGTTGGTGGCGGCAATCAGAATAACGCCCTCGTTCGATTCAAAGCCGTCCATTTCCACCAGCAACTGGTTCAAGGTCTGCTCGCGTTCATCGTGACCGCCTCCCAGGCCGGCGCCGCGATGGCGGCCGACGGCGTCAATCTCGTCAATAAAGATGATGCAGGGCGCGTTTTTCTTCCCCTGCTCGAACAAGTCTCGCACGCGGGACGCGCCCACGCCGACGAACATCTCCACGAAATCCGAACCGGAGATCGAGAAAAAGGGAACATTTGCTTCGCCGGCAATTGCTCGCGCCAAGAGCGTTTTGCCCGTACCGGGAGGGCCAACCAGCAGCACACCTTTCGGAATACGCCCACCAAGTTTCTGAAACTTTTGCGGCTCTTTCAGGAAATCAATAATCTCGTGTAGTTCTTCCTTGGCTTCATCCACGCCGGCCACGTCTTTGAAGGTCACCTTCTTCTGCTGGCTGGAAAGCAGACGCGCCCTGCTCTTCCCGAAGGAAAGGGCCTTGTTGCCGCCACTTTGCATCTGACGCATAAAGAAAATCCAGATGCCCACCAGGATAATAAGTGGAAGCAGGCCGTTTCCCACCCAGGAAAGCCAGGAACTGCTGGTATTGTCCTTGATCCTTACATCAACGTTTTTAGCTTCAAGCTGTTTGTAGAGATCGGGGTAATTCTGCGGAATGATGGTCTTGAACTTGGAGTTATCTTTCTTGATGCCGGAAACCTCAGAACCATCAATGGTCACCTGCTTGATGTCGCCCTTCTTGACAGAGTCGGTAAACTGGGTGAAGGTAAGCTGCGCGGGTCGCTCGCTGGTGCTCGATTTCACCACAGCCCAAAGCAGCAGAGCAGTTGCCACCATCACGACCCAAAAAATGATGTTTTTGACCGCTGAATTCACTTCTGACCTCCTGCCGCGTTGGGCCGAACATCAAGTCCAATCCGGCATCCCATGCTCTTCTCCATCGAGGGCGAATCCGCCTTCGGATAACATGCCCACTCAACCCTCTCTTTGCTTAGATGCTCCAAAAGATCTGATCGCCCAAACAATCAGCGTCACCTGCGGACGTGGAACAGTGCATCCACCTCACACTCTTAAAGGGTCTTACCGGACAGGCTCGCCAGCCAGGCATTATATCCCTCTCTCTGAATTTGCACCCGCATCCCGCAGGGGTTCTTCCTGGATCATCAGAAATTTGCGGCTGGAAGCGGAGGCTACAAAGTCAGCAGCGGGTGGGAAATCGCGAACCCAGACGATCTCATCGCCACTTGAAAGGACCGGCCACAGCCGCCGTTGCTCCAATGGCACCTTCAGCTCCTGAAACAGCTCCTTTATTTTGTGAGCCTTACGCCTACCCCATGGACGGAAACGGTCGCCCGGTCGCCAGTTTCTTAAAAGCAAGCTGCCCTGAAGCCGTTCAAAATCAATCCTTAATCCCTCATTTTTATTATACGTCTTTCGGACGGCTTCATCATGAACATTTTCGACAATTTGAAAGCGAAACTTGATGCCCAATGCGGGAAGGGCCAGTTCCGCTGGAGGTGAAACCTCAAAGGAAAACCCAGAGGAGCCGGCTGCCTCGGTTTGGGGACGTAGAATGAGCAAATTGAATTCTTTCAAAGCCTCGAGACCGCCGGGAAGGGTCAACGTTTTTCCGCTGCGGCTTTCTGCCGCAAAATGCCGCAGCGATTCAAAGTGTAAACCTGTATAACCGCGCAAACTTCCTCCTCTCATTGAGGCAATCATCTGGCGCAAAACCCGACGTTCGATGGCGGGAGGAAATCCGTTAAGCGCACTCAGGGGGATTTTTTCCGCTCGATCTTCACGGATGCGCCATGGGCGGGCAAGTTCGGCAGCCATTTGTTCCAGGTATGCCTCGTCGTCTCGCGCCCGGTCAGCAAGATTCTTCAACAAAGGCACGATGGCGGGGTTGAAATCTCTCTCGAGAAGGGGAAGAAGTTCCAGACGAATTTTGTTGCGGCTGAAGCGAGGGTTAAGATTCGAGCTGTCAGTCCGAAAGGTGAGGCGCCGGGTTTCAATTTCTTTCTCGATTTCCACGCGTCTCAAGCTGAGAAATGGCCGGACGATCGTTCCTTCCAGCACAGGATGGATGCCACCCAGGCCCCTTGCGCCAGCACCTCGCAACAGCCGGAGAAGCACGGTTTCCGCCTGGTCGTTTGCCGTGTGGCCTGTGGCCACCTTATCCAGCCTTCCCTGGCGGATCAGCGAGAGAAAAAAGCGGTAGCGAAGCTCTCGTGCGGCCGCTTCCAGGTTCTGCCGCTTTTCGCGCGCCATGCGCGCCACTGGCGCTTCGCCTCGGATAAATGGAAGGCCGTACTCTGCCGCTCGCTCGGCGACGAATTTCTCATCGGCCTCGGATTCCGCACCGCGTAGGTGGTGGTTG
>Ga0209168_10000485_pt1 | contig 38169 bp, 32 predicted proteins | sample Coa_R1_FD_187156 | JGI IMG/M metagenome (GOLD analysis project Ga0209168, IMG submission 187156) | Surface soil microbial communities from Centralia Pennsylvania, which are recovering from an underground coalmine fire - Coalmine... | ecosystem: Environmental > Terrestrial > Soil > Unclassified ...
CCAGCCATTTTACCGGATTTTATTTCCGCGTCCTGCGCGAGGGAGAAGTGGGCGCGGGCGATGAAATCGTCCGGGTTCATCAGGACGAAAATCGCGTTTCCGTGCTGGACATCCTGCGGCTGTACCTCGGTGAATCGAACTCCAGCGAGCTGCGCAACCGCGCCCTGCAAGGGAAATACCTCTCGCGATCCTGGCGCGAAGAACTGAGCGCGCAGGTTTAAGTGGCACAGGCTTCAGCCTGTGGGGATCCATTCGCTAGCCCGGACTGCGCGCATTCGCCAAGATCAGAGGGAACCCCACAGGCTGAAGCCTGTGCCACTAAATGCGTTGCCCCTCGGCCGTTGGCAGCGTACGATGCGCGGGCTGGATTCTCGGAAATGTTGAGGAAGAAGCGATGAAACTGAATGTGGGATTGATCGGGCTGGGCCGCCTGGGACGCGTTTACGCAGGTGATCTGGCCGGGCGCGTGAACGGCGTTCGCCTGGCGGCGGTGGCGGATACGAATGCCGCGCTCGCGGAGGAAGTCGCGCGCGAATTTGAGGTGCCGCGCTGGTATCCCGATACTCTCGCCATGCTCGACGATCCGGGAATTGACGCAGCCATCATCGTGAGCCCCACCGACACGCACACCGCGCTGGCCGTCGCCGCATTGGAACGCGGCAAGCCGGTGTTTTGCGAGAAGCCGCCGTCGCTGTCGCTCAGCGAGTCACAAAAAATGAAGGATGCCGCAGCGCGCGCGCACGGTTTCCTGCAGATGGGATTCATGCGCCGCTTTGACGCGGGCTACGCCGCCGCGAAAAAACGCCTCGAGGAAGGAGCGATTGGCACGCCCATCGTTTTTAAATCATCGTCCCGCGATCCGTACCGCCCGTCGCTGGAGTATGCGAACCCCAAGAGCAGCGGCGGAATGATCCTGGACATGGGCATCCACGATTTCGATCTAGCGCGCTGGTACATGGGAGAAGCCGCAACGGTAACGGCGGTGGGGGGAACGCTGGCGTATCCGGAGTTAAATGAGGTGGGCGATATTGACAACGCGATCGTCACCCTGACGTTTGAGAGCGGCCGCCTGGGCGTCGTCGACCTCAGCCGCAGCGGCATTTATGGCTATGACATTTTTGGAGAAATCCTGGGCACCACCGGCACCCTGCGGATCGGCTACCTGCGCGAGACGCCGCTTTTCGTGATGACGAAAAATCACGTGGCGCACGATACCGTGCCCTTCTTCATGGAACGCTTCCGCGACGCCTACACCGTGCAGCTTCAGAATTTCGCCGACAACCTGCGAAATGATCGGCAGCCGCCGATCACGATCGATGACGCGATGGGTTCGCTGCGCATCGCCCTCGCCGCCACCCGCGCACAGGCCACCGGCAAAACAGTTTCACTGCGCGATCCATCGTTGTAGTCAGGCTGTGTAAACCGGCTTTGTAGTCAGGAAGAAAATCGGGGAGCCATACTTGCCGAGTTACTTGCGGCTTTGCCGTTCGTAGGGAGCGCGCTCGAGTAACGCAACCGCGCCGAGGACTCCCACACCCGCGAGTGCCGCCACCGTGTAAGCAGATCCCGCCGGAAGGCGGCTGATCACCAAGGCCAAGGCTCCGAAGAAAGCGCCAACACCGTACATCAGAAGGACAGCGGTCCGCTGGCTGGTGAATAGATTCGCCAGGCGATGCGCGGTGTGGTCTTTGCCGGGAGTAGTAAAAGGAAGAAATCCGCGGCGCGAACGCGAAATCGAAATCAGCGTGGTATCGAATATCGTGGCGCCGAGAATTAAAATTGGAATCAGCCAGGCGGCATTGTGCCCGGCGGCCATGACCGGACGCAGCTTCAGCGCCAGCGTGGCCATCAGGAATCCAAGGAACATCGCCCCGCCGTCGCCCATGAAAATTTTTGCCGGCTTGAAATTCCAGCGGAGAAATCCGGCGGCGGCGCCCAGAACGGCGGCAGCCATAGTGCTGACCAGAAGCTGGCCGCTCTCCAGCGCGAAGATGGCGAAGAAGAGCGATGCCATCGCAGCCACGCCCGCGCATAGGCCGTCCATGTGGTCCAGAATGCTGAACGAAGCGGTGATCCCCACGACAAAGATCAACGTGAGAGCGGTGTCCGCCCAGATTCCCGGGGCGCCCGGCCAGATATTGGAAAAAACCTGCGCGCGAATTCCGGAGACCAGTAGAATGACCGCGGCCAGGGGCATCGCTCCAAACAATTTGATCTGGTGGTGCAACAGTCCGCGATCATCCAGAATGCCGACCACGGCGACGAGCGTCGCGCCGAGGTAGATGCCGATCACTTCAGTCAGCGCCGGGCCGTCCATCGAAACGAGCAGGGCAATCAGCACGCCCAGATAAATCGCCAGGCCGCCCAGCAGCGGCATGGGCTGCACGTGCACCTTGCGCGGCCCGGGATGATCCACCATCCCAACGCGCAGCGCGAGTTGCCGCACCGGTACCGTGAGTCCCATCGAAGCGATCAAGCCAACGGCGAATGCGATCAGGCTGGTATTCATGAAAGCGCCGGGCCACCCCCGGGGTGAAGTTCCTTCTGAAGAACGACTCCAGCTGCCGTCAACTGGCACTCTCTTTGTAATACCAATCGGCGGTCCGTATCAAGCGCTGGCGAAACTGGATTTTCCAGCCGCGCTGTCTGCCACCGCGTCTTCGAGAGTCGCGGAAAAAATTTGCAACTGCTTCACTCTATCATAGGACAAGGAGGCGTCCCGCGCCCGCAGGCTCATCGCCGGCAATTGTTGCGAGTTGTGCAACACGCCCCGGATCGCGTCGGCGACGCTTGCCGGATCATCGGGATTGCCAGCGAGGCCGCAGCCCGTTCGCCGGATGATTCGCACCACGTCGCTCTCTTCCGGTGCGACTCCAAGCACCGGCCGGCCGGCAGCCAGCGTGGGATACAACTTGCTCGGCACGACCACACCTTCCAGGCCGCGCTTGACGGTCACCACATGCATGTCTCCCGAAGAAAGCACCAGCGGCACTTCGTTTGCCGGGCGGAACGGCAGGAAGCGGATGGCGCGGGAACCCTGGGCCATGGCTTCCACTTGCGGTTTCATCGCGCCCTCACCGATGAACACCAGGCCCACTCCTTCACGTTCAAGCATGCGCACGGCGGAAATCAGCGTTTGCCACGCGCCATAAAAGCCGAGGTTCCCCGCATGCACCAGCAGGAAACGGCAATCGCCGCGAATCTCCCTCGCCACCGGATTTTCCGGCGACGGCACTTCCTCCGGAATATCGATGCCGTCGCGTGAAATCACCACACGCGCCGGCTCGACGCCCTTGGCGATAATGCGATCGCGCATGTCTTCGCCGAGCACGATGATGCGCGCGGCATGGCGCAGCGCCCAGCGATGCATGCTTTCCCATCGCGCGGTGAAAGATCCCGGCGGAACGATGGATCCGCCGACGGCCATGTCCGGGTACATGTCGCGAATGTTGTAGACGAACGGGCGACCGGTGAGGCGTGCGACGAGCGCGCCGGCGATGCCTTCGATTGGCGGGTCGGTCATGGCCAGCACGATGTCTGAGGGAATGGTAAGAGCGCGCGGGACCGCCAGCGAAAGGTAGGTCAAATAATTGGAGACGCGGCGGCGCATCTGGAAGCGCGGATACGCCGTGGAACCCACGCGTTCGACCGCCAGGTTGCCGCGAACTTCGCGCCGCAACAGATAGTGGCCATGAAACTCGGAGGGATCGTAACTCGGGCGTCCGGCGAGCACCGTCACGCGATGGTTTGCCGCCAGCGATTCCGCGACGATGGCCGCCCACTTGGCAGTGGCGCTGGTGTCCGGCGGAAAATATTCGTTTAAGAGAAGAATATGCACGAATAATTTGAGAGCGGCACAGAATTCAGATTCCGTGCGACAGTTCGACTCGTGTAGCGCCCGCCTTCAGGCGGGCATGTGCTTGCTGCCAAAGTGCCCGCCTGAAGGCGGGCGCTACACTGCGCCGCCAACAGGCTTGCGAACCAGAATATCTCCGAGCACCAGCACATCCATCTTTGTGCGCAGGAAGCAATCGATGGCTTCCTCGGGCCGGCACACAATGGGCTCATTGTCATTGAACGAAGTATTCAGCACCACCGGCACGCCAGTGAGATTGGCAAACTCTCGAATGAGATTCCAATAGCGGGGATTTGCTTCCTGCGTCACCGTCTGCAGCCGGCCGGTGCCGTCGACGTGCGTGGGCGCGGGAATCGCGTCGCGCTTTTCGGGCCGCACGGTGTAGGCCTGGGTCATGAACGGGCACGGGTAGGATTTCTCGAAATATTCTCCCGTCGCTTCCGCCAGTATCGACGGAGCGAACGGCCGGAACATTTCGCGGTGCTTGATCCTGGCGTTCAGAATCTCCTTCATATCCGGTCGGCGCGGGTCCGCGACAATGCTGCGATTCCCCAATGCGCGAGGCCCCCATTCGGCGCGGCCCTGAAACCAGCCCAGGATTTTCCCCGCGGCGATTTCCTTGGCCGTTTCTTTGGCTAAAACACTTTCATGCAGCTCGGCAATTTCCAGGCCCTCTCCGCTGAGGCGGCTCGCCGCGACAGCCGAGCGGATCTGCTCCGGCGTGTAGCCCGGCCCCCAGTAGGCGTTCTCCATGACGAACGAACGCGGCTGGCCGAGAATCTGGTGGTGCACGAAATACGCGGCGCCAATGGCCAGGCCCGCATCGCCGGACGCGGGCTGCAAATAAATCTGCTCGAATGGCGTCTGGTCAAAAATCTTTCCATTGGCGAGGCAATTGAATGCCACGCCGCCCGCGAGGCACACGGCTTTCTGTTTGGTGCGGGCATGCAGCCCGCGCAGCATCTCGAACAAAACTTCTTCCAGCCGCGCCTGCAGCGAGGCCGCCCCGTCGCGATGGATTTTTTCCACGGGCGCCGCCGGATCGCGCGACGGCCCCAGGCGCTGGGCCATATAGTCCGAGTACATCGCGCCCAATTCAGGAGTTTTGTCGGCGTCGCGCCAGGTCATCTCCGGGCCGGTGCGATGATGCTTGAAATATTCCAGGCCCAGGCGGAATCCCACGCCGCCGTTGGTGCGGACGATGTGGCGGAATTCCTCCAGGTACGCGGGCTCGCCGTAGGCGGCTAGACCCATCACTTTGTACTCATCGCCGAACTTGCGGAAGCCGAGGTACTGCGACACCGCCGTGTAGTACATGCCCAGCGAGTGCGGAAACGCAATCGACCCGTCGATGTCCATGCGATTGCCGCGGCCGGTGCCCCACATGGTGCTGGCGAAATCGCCGAGCCCGTCGGCGGACAGCAAGGCGGCTTGCTCGAAGGGAGAAACGAAAAACGTGCTGGCCAGGTGCGCCTGGTGATGTTCGATGCGGTGATAGCGGGCGCGAATTTTTTCCGGCGCCATGTCAAACGCCTGCGCCAGCGCTTCCGGAATTCCTGTGAACCGCACCATCACCTTTGCGCGTTCGCGGGCAAAACTCGGCATGCGCATGGCATACAAAAGCTTGGTGCCCAGGCGCGCCCAGGGATTGCGGGGAATGGCGATGTGGTCGACTTCACTGAGGGTGATGCCGGCGGCATCGAGGCAATAACGGATGGCCGCCGAAGGAAATCCTGCCGCATACTTTACGCGATTGAAACGCTCTTCCTCGACCGCGGCCACCAGCCGTCCATCCGCAATGATCGCGGCCGAGGCGTTGCCGTGGTACGCATTGATTCCCAGGATGTACATCCGAAGTGGTTTTCCCTTCCCTCTAAGGCCGCTGGTGTGACGCGCTCGCCGAAGCCGCGGCGGTGTGAACGGCATCGGCGGTCGCGGCCGGGCTGCTCGCCGCCTCCTCCACGTGTCGACGGACCCATTCATTCAGTACGAACAAACTCCACGGCCGCGACCAGTTGGTCTGGCCGATCACGAAGTTTTGCCACGCTCCGCGGATGGCGCGCGAATTCACGTACGGCCGCAACGGCGGCGTGATATTCGCCAAGTCCTGCGATATTCGCACTCCGAGCGGCCCGCGGAGCCAGACTTCCCACGGCAGCGTAAAAGTGCGCTTGGACTGGCCGACCACTTCATCCGGCAGCAGGTCGGACAGCGCCTCGACCAATAAGGACTTGGGCACGTCCGGTGTGTATTTCACATTCCGCGGCAAGCGGCCTACAAACTCCACCAGGCGGTGGTCGAGGAATGGCACGCGAACTTCCAGCGAATTGGCCATGCTGGCCGCGTCGGTATCGCGCAGCAGCGTGTTGGCCATGTACGACTGCAACTCGAAACAGGAAACCGAGGTGAAGGAATCGAGGCGCGCCGCTTGCCGGGTGGTCTCGCGCATGCGCTCGCGCCACGGTTCGGAGCGCGCTTTCGAATAGCCGTGGGATTCGAAATAGGGAGCGAGGAGGCGCTTCACACGCGACGGAGTGAACAAGAGCCGGGTAAAAAAATAGGCGTGCGGAAAATCCCTGGGGTTGCGCCACGCCGCGGCGGCCTTGCCTACTGCATCGCCGGCGGCGATCCGTACCGCCGCGGCAGCCGTCAGGCGGCGAATCGGTCCGGGAGTCCATCGGCCCAGGCTGGCGACAAACGCGGCGCGCGGTGTGGTGGAAAACGTCGAGTACCCGCCGAAGATTTCATCGCTGCCCAGGCCGGAGAGAGCGACCTTCAAACCGCTCTGGCGTGCGGCGCGCGACACGAAGTAGGTGTTCAGCCCGTCCATGGTGGGCTGGTCCAGCGATTTCACGGCATCGTCCAACTGGGCGACCAGCGTGTCCGGCGCGAGCATAACTTCCTGATGATCGGTCTTGAAACGTTTGGCAGTTTCGCGTGAAATTTTGGATTCGCTGTAGCGCTGCTCGGGAAAGACAACGGTAAACGTGTGCAAGTCGCTCTGAATGCGGCTGCCGAGCGCAACCAGGCTGGTGGAGTCCAGTCCGCTGGAGAGGAAAATTCCGAGTGGGACGTCCGAGATCATGTGATCGCGGACCGTTTCCTCGAGCAGCGGGCGCAACTGTTTTGCCGCTTCCTGGAGATTCTTCGGCCCGGGTCCTTCCTTCTGAAGTACGGCGTCGGAATAATTCCAGTACGGCTTGGGCGCCGGGTGCTGCGGCACAGCATCGGCGGTGAAAGAAAGCGAATGCCCGGGAGGAATCGAGAAAACTCCTTCCACCAGCGTGCAGGGCTCGGCCACGGAGCCAAAGGTGAGATAGGCTTCGATCGATTCGGGCGCGACGCGCGGCGCAACCTGCCCACTCGCCAGCAACGAGCGCACTTCCGAAGAAAACAAAAAAGACCCGCCGACAGAAGCGTAATAAAGCGGCTTGATTCCCAGCCGGTCACGCGCCAGGAAAATTCGCGCGCTGCGGGCGGCGTCGCCGGATGTGCCGGAAGCTCGCGCATCCCAAATCGCGAACGCGAACATCCCGCGGAACTCGCGCAAACAGTTTTCGCCCCACTCCTCATAGGCGTGAACAACCACCTCGGTGTCGGAATGGGTGCGGAACGCGTGCCCGCGGCTTTCGAGGGTCTTGCGCAGTTGCGGAAAATTGTAGATTTCGCCGTTATAGACAACGGCGACGTCGTTCGTTTCGTTGAAAACGGGTTGGCGCCCGCCGGGAAGGTCTATGATGCTGAGGCGGCGCATGCCGAGCGCGGCGGACGGCGCGAGCAAAAGACCGTCTTCATCCGGGCCCCGGTGCTGAAGCGCCCCCATCATCCGGCGCGTTATTTCCTCGGCCAGTTCGGAACGCTGAATTCCAAGCACACCACAGATTCCGCACATTCCGCGTTACTTTACCGTGATCTCGCCCGCAGTTCCACCGTTACCTGCAAAAGGTTGCGCAATCCGTCGCAAGATCGCCGGAATTTTCCAGCGCCAAGGTGTGGGAGTTTCGAAGAAATCAGGGAACCGAAACGCTAACTGTGGGCCGTGTGGCCTGCCAAACACCGATGCCAAGCGCCGCGGCGCTGCCGGCCACGGTGATCACGAGCGGCGCGAGCGGACGCGCCGCCGCGGCGGCGGCCGTCTGTCCCGCGGGGCCGGTAACATCGGTCAGGCCCTGGGCGGTCAGCACTTCCTGCTGAGTGGTTGGTGTCGGTCCGGCGAAAACGCCGTCTCGTGAAATGCGCAGCTTATTTCCGGCGGTAACCGTGACGGCCTGCCCATTCATATTCGTGAAGCGAACCGCGCCCTCGAACACCATCAACTCCACGTAATCATTGGTGACCAGCAGAGAGAAATCCGTGCCGACGAGGCCCGCGACGCCCAGCGGCGTGTGCACCTCGAACTTCGATCCGGCACGCGTCAATTTGGTGATCTTTCCACGCATGCGCCCGAGCGCCAGGTCGAGCGAGGTCTGCTGCGCCTGCGCATCATGCTGCAGGATGCGCATCGACGAATCCGATCCGAGGTTCAGCTGCGAACCGTCTTTCAGGGTAACGTGCGCGCGGCCGGTCGGACCGCTGCGCAAGCCGTCGTTCCAGAAGACGCGATCGGTGACCGCAGCAATGAGATGATCGGAGCCGCGATCAATTTGCACTTGCGGCTGCAGGCGAGTCACTTGTCCCGCGGGCGGATTGGCTGCGTTTTGCGCCGCGGCTTCGGCGCCACCGGCGGCATCCAGCGTGGCTGTCTCGCCGGCATGCAAAGTGTACGGCGCGGAGAATCCCGCCGCAGTCAGGTCGGCAGCTCCCGCGAAGGCGGAAACCTGCGCGCGCGTCGCACCCAAACGAATTTCCGCGGAACTTGGCGCGCCTCCGGCGGCGGCGAGGTTCACACGAAAGAACGGCGCGGAGACCGCAAACGATTCACCGCCGTTAGCGCGCACCTGCAGGCGGCCGGCGCGCAGGGTCACTCCCGCGGCTTCCACCACCAACTCAGTGAGCGGCGCGGCCAGCACCATGCTGTTTCCAAACCGCAACGCCGCTGTGGAAGACTCGCCCAGACGAACGACATCGCCGGGAAAAAGAGTCGCACCCGCCGGCATCGGCGCGCCATTCAACTCAACTTCGTGGCCAATGCTGCTGGCAGCAGACGCCGCAGGCACACTGGCAGGCGAGGTCGCCGCCGCTGAATGCGCCGGCGCTACCGCGCTGACGAAAATTCCCGCGACAACGAGCAAGCAGGAAAGAAAGACCGCGCGGAATTGACGCCCGCAGGTCTTTGAAGATTCGATGGGTGGAGTTCTGAACCATTCACGAGCAATCGCCAGCATTCGCGTTTTCAAGGTCTTCACCCCAGATAAAATCCATTTACGCGCTAACTGCAAGGGCAGGCACGGGCACTATAGTCGATAACTGAATCAAATCTCAAGTCGAGACCCAGGGTTGCCCGGAACCGCACATTCAGCGGCCTGCCCGGCGTGGAAAAAACGTACCGCGATATAATTTCAGCGAGGATACCTTATGAGCAAGGCGCTTGGACTAATTGGTTTGCTAGTGGGGGCTGCAGTCGGCATTTGGCTGTACTCCTACAACCTCAAGCAGGCCGCGCCCGCGCCAGGCATGGCCGTGACGCAAAACATCAGCCTGGCCGGCGTGAAAAACGATCTGGTGGCCATCGCGCAGGCCGAGCGGATGTATTACACCCAGAACGGCTCTTACACGGACCTGGCCACGCTGTCCTCGAGCGGCACCATGAACATCACGCGCACCAATCGCGACGGCTACACCTATTCCGCGCAACCGTCTGACAACGGCTTCACCGTCACCGCCAGCTACACGGCCCCGCCGATGAGCAATTCCGCGGGAGTAACGCCGCCGCATTTTCCGACCTTCACGATCGACCAGACCATGGAAGTCCACCAGGGCGACTGAGTGGTGCAGACTTCAGTCTGCTTTTGTAGCGCCCGCCTTCAGGCGGGCGGTTTGCAGTCAAGCAGGATGCCCGCCTGAAGGCGGGCGCTACATGAAGATGGCGCCGGGTTCGGACGCTAAGTTTTCTTGTTCTTGTCCGCGACCAGCATTCCGCCGGACGCGAAGTCGGTGTGCGGAATATCCACGAACACAATGTGAGTCGATTCCGGCTTGGCTCCTGCTTCGTCCACCAGGAGTTTGGTGATGCCTTCCACCACTTTGCGCTTTTGATCGACGGTGCGCCCCGCCAGCCACAAAATATGCACGTCCGGCATTTCGATATCCTCCAGGATCTGCAAAGAAACAAAATAGGGCCATGAGTCTAGCGCGAAAAACCGCCGGCGAAAACAGCGGAGCCCGGCCATTTCAAATCCGGGACAACCTCGGCGGGTGTGCTAAAATGCCTTGCGGATGCACCCCCACCTCAAATCACTGATTGAACTCCAGGCTGTCGATCTTCGCATGATTGGAATTCGCGAACGCCTGGACCGTTTTCCAAAAAAGCTGGCGGAAGTGGAGGCGCGCGTGACGTCCGCGAAGCAGCAAGTGGCCGCGGCCAAGGAAGCGCTGCTCACCGGCCAGAAGGAACGCAAGACGTTCGAGATGGACGTCGACCAGTGGAAAGAGCGCGCCAAAAAATACCGCAGCCAGAGCGGCGAAGTAAAATCCAACGAAGCGTACAAGGCTCTGCTGCACGAAATTCAGAATGCTGAACTGGAAGTGGCCAAGGCCGAGGACCGTCTGCTCGAGCGCATGGTTTCGGGCGAGGAGTACGACCGCAAAGTGAAGGCCGCCGAAGCGGCGGTCAAAGAAGTGGAAGCTGCCGCGGGCAAGGAACGCCAGTCCATCCAAGCCGAATACAACGCCACGCAAAAGGAGTTGACCGCCGCGGAGGCCGTCCGCGCCGCGGCTATGGCCGCGGTGCCCGAGGACCTGGTCGATCACTATGAACGCATCGCCAAGCGGCACGGGGGAATCGCGCTCGCCGAGATTCGCGGCGAAGGCTGCGGCCAGTGCGGCGTGCACATTCGCCCGCACGTGATCCAGAAACTGCAGCGCGACGGCAACGATGAATTTTTCCACTGCGAAACTTGCACGCGGATTCTGTACTACGCCGATCATTCGGCGGCTTCCGGTGCACAGGGAAACTCCGCTTCCGCGGCAGCATCCGCCGAACCGCCCGCCCGTGAAAATTAGCTGCCAAGTGACAGTGAATGATGAAACCAACGCACAAAACTTCCGGCAAATTGTTTGCCGAGCCTGAAACTCCCTCAGCGCGCTCGGAAGGCGCCTACACCGCGAACATCGACGGCGCGGCGCGCGGCAACCCTGGCCCAGCGGCGTACGGAGTCCTGGTCCGCAAGCCCGACGGCAAGACCCATGAATCCCTGGGGAAATATATCGGCCGCACCACCAACAACGTGGCCGAGTATTACGCGCTGATCGCGGCGCTCGATTACGCGGCGGCGAACGCGATCCGCCGCCTGCGCGTCTACAGCGATTCGCAGTTAATCGTGAATCAGATCAAAGGCATCTATAAAGTGAAGCATCCGGACCTGCGCCCGCTGCACGAGCGCGCGAAAAAACAGGCGGCGGCTCTGGAGAGCTTCACCATTCAGTACGTGCCGCGTGAAGAGAATCGCGAAGCCGATGAACTGGCCAACGCCGCGCTGGACAGCACCGGCGGCGTGAAGCCCGCCTACGGCTCCGAGTCCGCGAAGAAGCCGGGACCCGCCGCGCCGGCGGCGATCCTGCCGAAAACGGAATCTCCGGAAAAGCTGCTCTACCTGGAAGACCTGCACGTTGGACAGAAATTTACTTCCGGCACTTACCGCATGGATGAGGCGCGCATCAAGTCGTTCGCCGCGGAATTCGATCCGCAGCCGTTCCATCTGGACGATGCGGCGGCGCGGCACAGCGTTTTTCGCGGGCTCGCTGCAAGCGGCTGGCACACCGCCGGGGCGACCATGCGGCTGCTGGTGACCAGCGGATTGCCGTTCGCGGGGGGACTCGTCGGCCTCGGCGGAGAAATCTCGTGGGCCAGGCCCACCCGGCCGGGAGACACGCTGCGGGTGGAGAGCGAAATTCTGGCTATCACGCCTTCACGGTCCAAACCAAACCAGGCCTTCGTCACGGTGCGGAGCATTACTTACAACCAGAACGGTGAACAGGCCCAGGTGCTGACTTCAAAAATCCTCGCGTACCGGCGCAATGTAGCGGCAGCAGCGGAATAATTATTTTGCTGTCACATAGCGCGCAGGCAGCCCGTTCTGCGAATACCCAAATCTAGACAGAGGCGGCGGCTTCCGTAGCGCCGGAGCCGCGAAAATCGCTGCGCCCGGAATTTTCAAGTGACGAGTTAAACGGCGTGGCTTTTTTCAGAACGTAAGAACGATACAGCGTATCCCGCTGGTGCGGCACGTACCCGGCGTCCTGAATGATGCGGCGCAGTTCGCCTTCATTCGTGCGGTTGCGCACTCCGGCCGCGAACACCACGTTTTCCTCGATCAGAATGCTGCCCACATCGTCGGCGCCAAATTGCAGTCCCACCTGGCAGACCTTAATTCCCGGCGTGAGCCAGCTGGATTGGATGTGATCGATGTTGTCGAGATAAAGGCGGCTGATGGCCAGGGTTTTCAGATAATCGACCGCCGTGGCTTGCGGAATTTTCTTTCCGAGCGGCGTGTTGTCCGGCGCGAACATCCACGGGATGAACGCGGTGAAGCCGCCGGTATCTTCCTGAATGCGGCGCAGGCGCTCGAGATGATTCACGCGGTGGCGGTATTCCTCTCCGCAGCCGAACATCATGGTGGCGGTGGTGCGCATGCCCAGCGAGTGCGCCGTGCGGTGCATGTCTTCCCATTCGTCGGAGGTGCATTTCAGGCGCGAGATGCGCGCGCGAATTTCGTCATCCAGAATTTCCGCGCCGCCGCCGGGAATGGAGTCCAGTCCCGCGGCCATCAGGCGGGAGATGGTCTCACGCACGCTCAGGCCGGAAACTTCCGCGATGCAGCCGATTTCCGGCGCGGAAAAGCAGTGCAGATGCACTTGCGGGAAGCGCTGCTTCAGAGAGCGTAGAAGATTCTCGTAATACTCAACGCGCAAATCAGGATGCAGCCCGCCCTGCAGCAGGATGCCGGTGCCGCCCAGCTCGATCATCTCGGCGATTTTTTCATAGATCGACTCGAACGAGAGCAGGTAACCCTCCTTCGACCCGAGCGGGCGGTAAAAAGCGCAGAACGAGCAATATTCCGTGCAGAAATTGGTGTAGTTGATGTTGCGGTCGATCTGGTAGGTGACGATGCGCGGGTCGGTCTTCTTGCGGCGCACTTCCATCGCCGCCATCCCAATACCCACGAGGTCGTCGGAGCGAAACAGGTCGAGCGCTTCTTGTGGTGTCAGTCCCATGAATGAAATTCCTTCTTCGTTAGCGATCCGTTTGCGAACTGTTGCCTACCGCGCGACGCTTGCGCTGTTCACAAATTCCAGCTCGCGTGCCCGCGGGATCAGTCCGGCCTGCGCACATTCCTCATAATACCGCCGGAGCCCCGCGAGATTTTCCTCATCGAGCGAAAAATCGATATTTTCGGTCAGGTACCGCTCCAGCTCGCGCGGCGGAAGTTCGAGTTTGAGCGCAGCACCCTCGGCAATTTCGCCGATGCGCGACAAACCATAATCGCGCGACGCCCGGAAATCCGCGGCCATCTCCGGCGTGAGCACTCCGCGGCGCGCCACCCAGATCGCCAAAACCGCGGGCAGTCCGGTCATCTCTCTCCATTGCTGGGCCATATCGTACACGAAGAGCGTTTCGACGCCCTTGACCGGCTGCTCATCTTCTCCGCCGCAGCAGCATGTCCCGTCGGCGGACGGCACTTTGGCTTGCAGGGCGTCCACGCGAAGCCGCAGGCGCAGGGCGGGATCGCCGATCACCAGCGCCGCATCCGCGCGGGCCAGCATGGCATCCGGATCGGGCGGCATGTCGATGAATTCCGGTTCAATGTTCCAATGGCGCCGGCTGAGAATTCGCGCCAGACCCACAGTGCTGCGCGAATTCGTGTCCAGCGCAAAACTTTCGGCCATTTCGATGGGAACTTTGGAAACCACCAGCAGGCTGCGCACTTCCTGCTTGGAGGCGATCGCCATGCCGGGCAGGGCCACGACGTCATCCATGCGCTGGTACTCGATGGAGGGAATGATCCCGACGTCGGCTCGCCCGGCGCGCAAATCCTCGGCGCACTGAGAGGGCACAGCGAGAGATAGTTCGTACTTGCCGGCCAGCGGCCCGTCCGTAAAACCCCAGACCAGCGGCGCGGTATTCAGGAACTCCACGATGGAGATACGCAGTTTGCCCATAACGGTTCGTGCAAGGGGACCGTCCCAATATAGCACAGCGCCTTGGGCGTAGCGCCGCCCCGAGAGTAGCCTACGGCGGCAACCGGAGGTGGCGATTCCTCCGGGACTTTGATCTTCAAGTCTGTGCGGTCGAGAGTTTCAGGTACGCCAGGGGAGGGTGGGGACAAAAAAAGAGAGGCACCTGGCAGATTCACAAGCGCCTCTCTTACAGCCGAATCAAGATAAACCGTACCTCACTGGATCACCTCCTTCTCGACAGAGATGTCGATAAAACCAAGACCATTATAAATCCGTTTGGGGCGGCATGCCAATCGTGATTTCAAATATTTTCGATGCCTATGTGGCGCATGCTTTAGCTTGCGCAGTTTCACCGCTTCCGGGAATAACTACGGCGAAAACCACACTCCGCGAGCGAAAGCGCTACCGACGGGTGCCGCACCCTTAAGATTTATAAGGGTGCGGGTTTAGACTTTAGATTGTGTCCGAACTCTCCTGGAACGCTTTTCTGAGTTTACCAATATTCAAAATCAAAACCCGCACCCTTGAAAATCACAAGGGTGCGGCACCCGGGGTTAGTGGTTCAAATGACGCCACTATCCATGCGCCACACTGCCTTGACTTCCACCGCGCCACGGGGTTTACTTACGTCAAAATCACTCAGCTGCAAACTTGGGCTGACTCATACTTTCGATGCTCCCAGGGCGCGGAAAAATTCCGCCAACTAGGTCGCCGGGAACCGAAATGGAGCGAAGCATGCGAGACCGCAGGAATTTTCTGAAAACGGTCGCGGGAGCGACGACGGGAATGTTGCTTACGGGCGACGCGTTCGCCCGCGCCGCGCTGCAGGGCGCCGCGGCTGATTCCGGCGCTCCCGTGCAGCGACGCGAAGTTTCCATTGGCGGGCGGCGTGTGAAAGTCGTCGACGTGCATGCCCACTGCGTGATTCCGGAAGTCTGGGACATTGTGAAGGACACCAGCCTCGCTTCGAGCGCCGGCGGCAGGGCGCGCGGGCCCAACGTGATGGGGCCGGACCGGGTGAAGGCCATCGATCAGCTGGGAATCGACGTTCAAGTTTTGAGCATTAATGGATACTGGTTTTACGCCTCCACGGATCGCGACCTGGCCGCCAAGATCGTAAAGCTTCACGACGAAAAACTGGCGGAATGGTGCAACGCGCACAAGGATCGTTACGTGGCACTTTCTTCCGTGGCGCTGCAATTTCCCGATCTGGCCGCGGAACAGCTCGAGTACGCCGTCAAAAAATTGGGCGCGCGCGGTGCGGCGATTGGCGGGCACGTCAACGGCGAAGATGTATCGCTGCCCAAGTACGATCCATTCTGGGCCAAGGCTGAGGAGCTCGGGGTGCTGGTGTTCATGCATCCGCAGGGCGCGGAAAACGTGATCAAGCCGGATGCGTGGAAAGGCCGCGGCGATCTGGGCAATATCATTGGCAATCCGCTGGAGACCACGATTTTCCTTTCGCGCATGATTTTCAACGGAGCTTTCGACCGCTTCCCGGGCTTGAAACTCTGCGCGGCGCACGGAGGCGGCTACCTGCCTTCCTACCTTGGGCGCACCGAAGTCGCGTGCGAAGTTCGACCCAACGCCGATTGCGCCAACAAAAAACATCCGAGCGAATATTTGAAAAGCCAGGTCCTCGTGGACACCATTGTGATTTCCGATGAAGGATTGCGCCACTTGACGGCCGAAGTGGGAACGGGCCAGGTGGTCTTCGGCACCGACATGCCGTTTAACTGGCGCTCCAACGTGGATCTGGTTCTGAAGGCGCAGTACCTAAGCGACGCGCAAAAGGAAGCTATCCTCGGCGGCACGCTGGCGAAGTTGCTGCGAATTTGAACGCCGTAGCGTCCGCCTTCAGGCGGACATCCGTGACGCCGCCAAAGCGCCCGGCTAGCGGGTGCAGTACCAGGCGCGCGAACCGGCGAATTCGAGCCATGGTCAAGAGTTTTCTAATACGGGTCCCCGGAAAACCCTCGGTGAAATCCCCGGCCCCATCGTTTCCCGTCCCTGCCGGTCGGCGATGGTTTCTATACCGATGCGGCCCAACCGCAATGTTGCTCCTGCTGTTTTGCTGCGGGTCCGCTGCGAACGGCTTCGCGCAAAGCCGCGATGTGCTGTGCCGCGACGGCGCGGGCGAATTCGAGGCCTCGTACGTGAGCGGCGTCATCGCGCGAGTAGGCGCGACGAGGAATCTGGAGCTGGCCTCGCGCGCCTGCGACGCATCCCTCGCGTGGAGCGACCAGACTTTGAGCGTCGCGACCGGCGCCCCGGAGTTGGACATCGATGCGTTTGCCGTGGATCTCGGATTGGGCGCTCCGGTGGTCGCATTTCAAGTGAAAAAATCGAAGGCTGCCTGCTGCACCGAGTATCAGATTTATTCGCTGCACGCGCCGCCCGTCCTGCTGCGCACCATTACCGGCGGAGAATTTTTCAGCGCCGAGGACAGTGATCTCGACGGGCGCATCGAAATCTGGACGGGTGATGCCGCCGCGGTGGATGGCTTTGACGATTTGCGCCTGCGCGATGTGGATTTTGCGCCGCCGGTGATTTTGCGTTTTACAAAGGGAAAGCTGCTGGACGCGAGCGCCGAATTTCAACCCTACTTTGACCAGAAAATTGCCGACGTGCGGGCCAAGCTCGCTCCGCAGGATCTCGCCGCTTTCAAAAACAGCGATGGCCGGCTGGCAATCCCTGCCGCCGTTCCCGCCGCGGCAACGCCATCACCGCTGCGCAACGTGAAAGCGAGAGTACTGGAAATCGTCTGGGCCTATTTGTACAGCGGACGCCAGGAGCAAGCGTGGCGCGCGCTTTCCGAGATGTGGCCGGCAAGTGATCTGGAGCGCATTCGCGCGGCCATCTCCGGCGCGCGGGCCCACGGGATGCTCGCCCAGGTGGAGGGCACGTCGGTGCCTGTTCCACCAGGCCGCCAGATCCATGCGAAAATTTTTGACGGTACGGTTACCGTATCGTCCACGCCGGGAGTGACGCCCAAGGACGCCAAGCCCAAGCAGGAGATCACGCCGCCGCGAGCCATTCTGATGGAGCGCGAACCGCCGGCCGACGTCTACGAAGCGGAACTGTCGCGGACCGAATCTCTCTTGAAACTGGTCATCGATTCCGCGGGCAAGGTTCGCTCGGTCGAGGTGATGGGAACTTCGCAAACGGTTGACGAAGGGCTCATCAAGTCGACTGCGAATTGGAAATTCATTCCGGCTTTCAACGCCGGCGAGCCGGTAGCCAGCCAGATTTTTTTGGGTGTTTCGCTGAAGCGCTAGGCGTCGCCAGCGGCGCTTACGCTCCAAGAGCTCCTTGCGACCGCTGTATGGACACGGTAGACTTTCGCGTTTGAAAAATTGCAACGGATGGTGCTAATTCACCAGTTTTCCAGGAGATTTCCATGGCCAAAGGATATTGGATTTGCTTTTACCGCTCGATTTCGAATCCGGATGCCGTCGCGGAATACGCGAAACTGGCCGGGCCCGCGATCCAGGGCGGCGGCGGGCGCTTTCTGGGCCGAGGAATGCCCACGAAGACCTACGAAGCGGGAAAGAGCATGCGCACAGTAGTGATTGAATTTGACAGCGTGGAGCAGGCCACCAAAACGTTTGAGAGCCCGGCGTATCAAGCGGCGTGCCGGATTATCGACGGGGCGGCTGAGAGGGATATTCGGATCATCGAAGGCTTGGCCTGAAGCGATCGTGCGTTGTGCGACGAGTTGTTTCTGAGCGTCATCAGTCGCACGCCAGATCAGTCGCATCACAATCAGTCTTTGTAGGGTGCGGCTCTTGGCGCCATGTGCCGCCAGCAAATCGTTGAAGGGCACGGCTTCAGCCGTGCCGTAAAGCCCGGGAACAGGATGGCTTTAGCCGCTGGCCTGTTCCGCACCGAGTATTCGAAGGGATTCTTCAGACCCTGAAGTGGTTTTGCCTTGCTTTTGAGTTTGACGCTTGTCCGCACGTTTTGAGATTCCCAGCGGAAAGCGGACAGACTGAAGTCTGTCCTACGGTTCCCGCACCAGCGTCCAGATCCAACCGGCGAAAGTGGCCACCAGCAGCGGGTAGGCGAAAAAAGGCAGCGGCGACGTGAGCGGGTTCAGCGGCTGGCCCGAAAAAATCTCCGTCGCTGTAACCAGGAACAGCAGCGCCGCGAGATCACCCACCACGCGAATCCAGAAGTCAAATTCCCTGGGGAAATGCACCAGCACGAGGGCCGTGGCCCAAAGCGCGGCGCCGGCAGCAAATGCCGGGGCGCTGGCCTGAAGTCCCGCAGCCATTCCGGAAAGCATCACCGACTCGCCAATCGCAAAAATCAGGAATCCGGCGGCGACCGCATCGCAGCCTTTTCGAAAATACTTGATGGTCAGGAGAGCGGTAGCCACAATCAGCGCCAGGCTATCAATTTCCCATGCCAGGTTGCGGAGATTGTCGGAGCCGGCGAACGTGCCGGCCATTCCGAACACTCCCCCGAGCGCCAGCCCGACCGAGGCCGCGAGGTTGAGTTTCCTGTTAGCGCCTGTGTTCATCGAGTCTCCGCCGAGAGATTAAGAGCCGTGCTGCGTGCACCGGTAAATTCGTGACGTTCGCCTCGAGTCGAGGCGCAACATGCTTACCAAAATACGCTCAGGGTGGCAAGCGGCCGGATGGCGTGGGCGGAAGACTTGGCTGCCGCATCGCCCGCATGAACTTCTTGACACGATTAGTGACAACATTGTAGGGTCACTCCTGCGTGGAACTCGAAGCTTCCCTCGACTGGCTTTCGCTTTCGATGACGCCGGGCCTCGGCTCGCGGCTGACCGGTAAATTGCTGCGCCAGTTCGGATCTCCTACGGAAGTCTTCCGCGCGTCCCTGGCCTCGCTCGAAGCCTGCCACCTGCCCACGGCTCCGGCGCGAGCCATTCATTCCAAGCAAGCGCACCGGGACGCCGAAGCAGAACTGGCACGCGTACGCGGCATGGGCTGCCGCCTGCTAAATTGGAACGATCCGGAATATCCGCAAAGGCTGCTGGAGATTTACGATCCGCCTCCGCTGCTCTACGTGCGCGGAGATGCCGGCGCACTGAACCGGCATTCCATCTCGATGGTGGGCACGCGGCGGCCAACTCCCTACGGCAATCAAATTGCCGAACGCCTGGGGCATGATCTGGCGGCGCGCGGCCTGACCATCGTCAGCGGCATGGCTCGCGGGATTGACAGCTTGTCGCATCAAGGCGCCTGCCGGGCTCCGCACGGCGCGCCCGTCGGCGTGCTGGGCACCGGAGTGGACGTCATCTATCCCAAGGAAAACAAAAAGCTGTTTGCGGAAGTGGAAAAGCGCGGCGCGCTGATCAGCGAGTTCCCGTTGGGAACCCATCCGGCGCCGGAAAATTTCCCGGTGCGCAATCGTGTGGTGGCCGGAATGTCGCTGGGCATCATCGTGGTACAGGGCGCGCAATATTCAGGGTCCTTAATTACTGCGCGGCTGGGCATGGAGTTCGGCCGGGAAGTCTACGGAGTGCCGGGAAACGTCACGGTAGACGTCAGCTTCGCGCCCAACCAGATGATCAAGCAAGGCGCCAAACTGGTGACTTCTTGGGAGGATGTGGTCGAAGAGCTGCCGACGGAAATACGCGCCGAGCTGTTTCCGGTAGAGGCGACCACCAGCGCCGAGCGCGCGTCCCTGTTTGAGGAGGCTCTTTCGCCGGTGGAGAAGAAAGTCTTTGCTCTGCTTGGAACCGATGAATCGATTCACGTCGACGAACTGGTGGAAAGGGCGGAACTAAACTCTTCGGAGGTCCTCGCGGCGTTATGCGCGATGGAGATGAAAGGGATCGTCCGGCAGATGCCGGGAAAGCAATTTATCAAAATTCTGCTCTAGCGGGTTTTTGCTTCCAGCGCGGATGACGAACCTCAAAACATGGATATTGGCCTGCTAAATCGCTGAAATTACAGCTCCCTACGCGAAGGTAAGCCCGCGAATAGAATCGAGAAGGACACAAGCCGCATCTATCAAGCGTTGACAAACGGTACAAATGGGGGCCACGCTAGGAGAACGAAAGGGAAAAACGCTTCCCATGGGGAGCGTCGAGGTCTGGAAATAAGACATGGGAAAATCGCTGGTTATCGTCGAATCGCCTGCTAAAGCGAAGACGATTAACAAATATCTGGGACGCAACTATACGGTCAAGGCCTCTTACGGGCACATTATGGATCTGCCCAAAAAGGTCCTGGGCATTGACATCGCGCACGGGTTTGCGCCTACGTATGAAGTCAATCCGGATAAAGAGACTGTTGTCACACAGTTGCAGAAAGCGGCCTCTACCGCTGACGCCGTCTATCTGGCGGGCGACCCGGACCGCGAGGGCGAAGCCATCTGCCAGCACCTGGCCGATGTGCTAAGCGGACCCAAACTGGAATTTCTTACCGAAGAGGAAAAGGCTGAAGAAACAAACGGGAACGGCAAAAAGGGCAAAAAGAAGGCCAAGAAACCCGCCAAGCCGGTGAAGAAGGCAGTGGCCAAGGGCAAGCCGGTTATCGCCCGCAAAAATATCTATCGCGTCATGTTTAACGAAATTACCTCCAAGGCCATCAAGGCGGCCTTCGAGCATCCCGGCGAAATCAATGAGAACCTGGTGGACGCACAGCAGGCGCGCCGCGTGCTGGATCGCCTGGTGGGCTACAAGATATCGCCGCTGCTGTGGGACAAGGTGCGCCGGGGCCTTTCCGCCGGGCGCGTGCAAACCGTGGCGCTGCGCCTGATCGTTGACCGGGAACTGGATATTCGCGCGTTCATCCCGGTGGAGTACTGGACCATCCACGCGGCCCTGGGCGCCGGCGAGCCGCCCTCGTTCGAGGCCAAGCTCACCAAATTCAAGGGCGAGGATATTGAGATTCACACGCAGGCGGAGGCGGATGCCGTCGTGGCCGCCGCCGGAAGCGCCGAGTGGAAGGTAGCCAGCGTCACGCAGAAGGAAAAGCGACGCTTCGCGCCGCCGCCGTTCACGACGTCCAAGCTGCAGCAAGCCGCCTACAATCGGCTGCGCTACACCGCAAAGCGCACCATGGGCCTCGCTCAGCGCCTCTATGAGGGCATTGAACTCGGCCAGGAAGGCTCGGTGGCGCTGATCACCTATATGCGCACGGATTCGGTGCGCGTATCGAATGACGCGCTGGATCAGGTGCGCGGGCTGATCGGTTCCAAGTACGGACAGCCCTACCTGCCGGAAAAACCCAATTTCTTCAAGTCCAAGAAGGATGCGCAGGACGCGCACGAAGCCATTCGCCCGACCGACGCCGCCCGAACTCCAGAGGATGTGCGGCCGTTTTTGAGCGAGGACATGTTCAAGCTCTACCAGTTGATCTGGCAGCGCTTCGTGGCTTCGCAAATGGTTCCCGCGGTGTTCGACCAGACCACGGTCGATGTGGCCGCGGGCGACTACACTTTCCGCGCCAGCGGCTCGGTGCAGAAATTTGACGGCTACCTGGCGGTGTACCAAGTGTCAGCGGATGACGATGAAGACGCCGATCCGGAATCGGGCAAAGCCCTCTTGCCGCCGCTCAGCGAGGGCGAGACGCTGCGGCTGGAAACGCTGCGGCCGGACCAGCACTTTACCGAGCCGCCGCCGCGCTATACCGAAGCGACGCTGGTGAAGGAGCTGGAAGAAAAGGGCATTGGGCGCCCGTCGACCTACGCTTCCATTATTTCGACGATCGTCGAGCGCGAGTACGTCACCAAGGATCAGGGACGTTTCGCTCCGACTATGCTGGGCGAAAAAGTGAGCGTCCTGCTGGTGAAAAGCTTCGAGGATATTTTCGATGTGGGCTTCACCGCCCGCATGGAAGAGGAACTCGACGAAATCGAGGATGGCAAACTTCCCTGGAAGCGCGCGGTCAAGGAATTTTACGGCCGCTTTGCCGCCGATCTCGAACAGGCCAAGGACGAGATGGAATCCTACAAAGCGGGGATTCCCACCGGGCAGAAGTGCGAGAAGTGCGGCGAGGGCGATCTCCTCGAGCGCATCAGCCGCCACGGCTTCTTCCTGGGGTGCTCGCGCTATCCGGATTGCGATTTCATCCGCGACCTTTCACCGGAACTGCCTCCCGACGACGGCAAGATCGAAGCCTGCGACAACTGCGGCCGCGAAATGATCATCAAGAAGGGCCGCTGGGGAATGTTTCTGGCCTGCACCGGCTACCCGGATTGCAAGACCACGCGCCGCCTGAAGGCCGGCACGCGAAAGGCTCTCCAGCCGGACGAACTACTCGACGAAAAATGCCCAGAGTGCGGCTCACAACTGGTGAAGAAACACGGACAGTACGGTGAATTTACCGGCTGCACCGCCTACCCCAAGTGCAAGTTCATCCGCGCCAAGACCCTGGGCATCAAGTGCCCAAAGTGCGAGACCGGCGAGCTGACCGAGCGTGTGGCTAGAAAAGGCAAACGGCGCACATTCTACGGCTGCAACAAATATCCCGATTGCGATTTCACCACGCCGCACTTGCCGATCCCTGAACCGTGCCCGAAATGCGGCGCGGCCTTCATTGTCGAGAAGCGCGGCAAGCTGGGCGCAGTGCGAACCTGCATCAAAGAAGGATGCGATTGGGAAGCGGAAGTGCCGGAAGTCCCCGCCGCCGGCGTTCCCGAAACTGTCGGCACGGCTCAATCCTGAATGGCGCGCTAGCGCGCTCTCCCGGATCGGCAGCCGGACTCTTGAACGCCGCGGGTTATCGCAAGAACATTCGCCCGGCCTCGCTCATTGAATTGGCGTTTGGAATTCCGCGCAGGGGATCATGGAAACCGCAGTAAAGCAATTCGTGAACTACCTGAGTTCGGTGCGCAATTCCTCGCCGCACACGATTCGCAGCTATGAACACGATCTCGCGCAATTCCTCAATTTTCTAACGCCCCCGGGCGCCGCGATGCCGGCCCTCCAGGATGTAACGCACCTGATGATCCGCGAGTTCCTCGCGCAGTTGCATGACCAGCGGCTGGAAAAGTCCACGATTGCCCGAAAGCTCGCGGCGATCCGCTCTTTTTTCAAATACGCGGTGCGCGAGGGCTTGATTGTGCGCAATCCGGCGCGCATGGTGGCGACACCGAAATTGCCGAAGCGCATCCCCGCGGTTCTGAGCGCCGAAGATCTCAATGCGTTTCTCGACAGCGTGGCCACGGAAACGCCCCCCGGCGCAACGGGCCGGAAACGGAAACCCTCGAAGGACGGAAGCCGCCTGATGGTCCGGCGGGACCGCGCGATTCTCGAAATGCTCTACGCCTCCGGCTTGCGGGTCAGCGAATTGACGGGGATGAACCTCAGCGACATGGACCGCAACGATCTCATGCTCCGGGTGCGCGGCAAGGGCCGCAAGGAGCGCATCGTACCCTACGGTGGAAAAGCCCAGCAGGCTCTCGAAGCGTACGAGCCGCTGCGCGAGCAACTCCTGAGAAAGTCCGGATCGAACGGTGACCGGCAAGCCGTTTTCCTGAATCATTTTGGCGCGCGTCTGACCTCGCGATCGGTCGCCCGCATCGTCAAAAAATATGCGCGGCTGGCGAATGTAAACTGGGATTTGCATCCGCACTCGCTGCGCCACGCCTTTGCCACGCACCTGCTGGCCGACGGAGCGGATCTCCGCGCCATTCAGGAATTGCTGGGGCACTCCTCGCTGTCCACAACGCAGCGCTACACGCACGCCACAATTCGCCAGCTGTTGGAAGTCTTCGACAAGGCGCACCCGCGGGCATAACCGCAGCGGTATCGTCACCATTCTTTGTTCCAAATCCCGCAAAATGCGGCAAAGCCGGCGAGGACTTGCGCGACAAAGGCTCGGATTACTCCTCCGCGGTTTCAGGGATGGCGGGGTTGGCAATCTTTGACCGGCGGCGGCGAAAGAAGAACGTCAGGTGCCTGGCGCTGCACTGGCGGCAGCGGAACGGCCGGATCAGCAGAAGCAGCAGAATGGTCCATTCCAGAACGCCCCGGCGGTGTGAGCGCAAAACATCTTCGCTGCCGCAGAGGGGGCATCTCCGCGTTCCCGGCCAAAGTGAGATGGCGTGCGTTCGGCCCATGGCTCCGAAAATATATATCGCGAAGCGATAATACTCCGAAAGAATCGTCTCCGAAAAGAGGCAATTGCCGCACGGGTTCCGTCTGAGTTATCCTCTGCACACTGCGCCAGGGGTGGTGTTCGCGGCGATCGTTCTTGGGCCGCTTCAGGACGGCAAACTGCCGGGCGGATGGTTCGTGCGGCGTGGAGCGTTCGGGAAATGCGCGCGCGTCGCCGTTCGGAGCCGCGGTAAATTGCAACACCAAGGCAACACAGGGAGACCACGGGCAAATGAAATTCTTTCAACGAAATATCTATTTCGTTCTGGCTTGCATCGCGTTCGGACTGTTCGCTTCCCCCGCCAAAATGCTGGCCCAGACGGATGAGATTCAGGTATACGACGCGGAGATCGAGGATCAGGGGAAGTTCAACATCATGGTCCACAACAACTTCACTCCGATCGGACGGAAGACCCCGGACTTTCCCGGCGGCATCATTCCCAACCACTCGGATAACGGCGCGGTCGAGTGGGCGTGGGGGGTGACCCCCTGGTTCGAGCAGGGACTTTACTTCCCCGTGTATTCCGCGTATTCCCCGGGGCGCGGCGGTTCGCTGAACGGTTTCAAGATTCGCGAGTTGTTTGTTCGGCCACACGCGCACGATCATACTTTCTTTTACGGGGTCAACTTCGAGTTCAGCGTGAACTACAGCTACTGGGAATCCAAGCGCATCACTTCGGAGGTGCGGCCGATCGTCGGGGTGCACCTGCACCAGGTGGATTTCGTCTTCAATCCGATCGTGGACACCGATTACACCGGAGGGTTCGGGAACCTGGAATTCGTTCCGGCCACGCGCCTGGCCTACAATTTCAATGACAAGTGGGCCGCGGCCCTCGAGGAATATTCCGATGACGGCCCTCTGCGGAAATTCCTTCCGAGACGCGATGAGTTTCACGAAGTCTGGGCGGTGGCGGATCACAACACCAAGTGGCTGAATATCGAGACCGGCATCGGCTTCGGTGTGAGCCATGGAGCCGACAAGCTGACGCTGAAGCTGATGCTTTCCCGCGATCTGAACTGAGACCGCATCCATTTGCGTGAACCTTCGGCCGACCTCGTGAGCCTGGCGTGACCAGTCCAGAAAATTCAGCCTGACGTTCCGAGCTCAAGGTACAAGGAGGCGTGATGCCGGTGGAACGCCTGATTGAATACGATAACGCTTCTCCCGAAGTGCGCGCCGTGTACGACGATATCCGCGCCACCCGCAGGACCGATTTCATCAATAACTTCTGGAAGGCCCTGGCCAACGATCCCGCGACGCTCAAACGCACCTGGGAATCCATCAAACAGATCATGGCGCCGGGAGCGCTTGACGCGCTAACCAAGGAACTGCTCTACATCGCCGTGAGCGTCACCAACCAGTGCCCCTACTGCATCGCTTCACACACCGCCTCCGCGCAAAGCAAGGGGATGACCCCGGAGATGTTTCACGAACTGATGGCGGTCGTGGGCATGGCCAATGAAACCAATCGTCTGGCCGCCGGCTACCGGGTGGAGATTGACGACGCGTTTGCGCTCGGCTCGAAGTGAGCCCGCGGGACAGGCTGCGCGGAAAGAACTCCTAACGTGTCATTCTGAGCGGAGCGAAGAATCTCTCTTCGATTTACGCACGAAGGAAAAACAAAGAGGGATTCTTCGCTTCGCTCAGAATGACAAGACACTTTTTTCCGCGCCTCCAGGGCCGTCGCTGCTTTCTATATAATTCCGTTTTATATATCTCACAACTATTATAAATTTGATCTGCTTGCCCTTTTCGTGTGAAATGGATGCTGTGGGAGAGTGCCATGGATACCGTACGCATTTTTGACACGACGCTGCGAGACGGCGAACAATCCCCCGGGTTCTCCATGTCGGTTCCGGAGAAAGTCCGCATGGCCCGGCAGCTTGAGTCGCTCGGCGTGGACATCATCGAGAGCGGCTTCCCCATTGCCTCCGCCGGAGACTTGGAAGGCACGCGCGCGGTGTGCCGCGAGATTCGCGGCTGCACTGTGGCGGCGCTGGCGCGCGCGCGGCGCGACGATATCGACGCGGCGCTCGAAGGCTTGGCCGGAGCGGCGCATCCCCGGCTGCACACATTTCTCGCCACTTCGGACCTGCACCTGGAATACAAGCTGCGCTTGACGCGCGCCGAGGCCCTCGAAGCCATCTCCAACAATGTGCGCCACGCCCGCGAGCATTGCGCGGAAGTGGAATTTTCCGCCGAGGACGCCAGCCGCACCGACATCAAATTCTTGTGTGAAGCCGTCAGCCGCGCGGTAAGTGCCGGAGCTACGATTATCAACCTGCCGGATACCGTCGGCTACGCCGTGCCGGAGGAGTACGCCGCCATGTTCCGCCGCGTCATCGAGCATCTGGACGGCGCGGACGGTGTGACGCTCAGTGCGCATTGCCACGACGATCTGGGCCTGGCTGTTGCCAATTCCCTGGCCGCGGTGCAGGCGGGCGCGCGCCAACTGGAGCTGACCATCAACGGCATCGGCGAACGCGCCGGCAACGCCGCGTTGGAGGAAGTCGTCGTGCTGCTCAGCGTCCGGCAAAACACTCTGGGCGTAAAAACCAACGTAAAACTGAACCAGCTGTTCGCCTCCAGCCGAATGCTGACGGAAATTACCGGAGCGCAGGTAGCGCCCAACAAAGCGGTAGTAGGCGCGAATGCCTTCGCGCACGAAGCCGGCATCCATCAGGACGGCATCCTCAAGAATCCTCTCACCTACGAAATCATTTCCCCCGAAGCGGTCGGCGTCCCCAAGCGTTCGCTGGTCCTCGGCAAACACTCCGGACGCAACGCGCTGCGGGCAACGCTGGTCGATCTGGGTTTCCAGCCGTCACGCGAAGAGCTCGACGAATGCTACAAGCGCGTCGTCGCCCTGGCCGACGAATCGAAGGACGTGCGCAATCGCGACCTGCTAGCTATCGCGCATCAGGTGATGCGCAAGCGCAGCAGCGAAGCCCCAGTCAGCGCGGAATAAGGTTTAGTGGCACAGACTTCAGTCTGTGGGGTTTCGTCACCATGCCCAGATTTCGCGCGCCAGCCAGAATCAATTGGAATTCCACAGACTGAAGGCTGTGCCACTTTCCTCTGGACAATTCAACTCGAATAGACTTCCATAGCCCCATCTCAAGCTCTGAGGGGGAATTCGCATGCGCATTAAGCTGTCTCTACTTGTGTCCAGCATTCTCTTTCTTCCGTTCTCGGCGGCCCAGGCACAACAGCAGCCAGCGCAGAAGAAGCCGCTCGATATCTATTTCATGGACACCGAAGGCGGGCAGGCCACGCTCTTCGTTTCTCCCTCCGGGCAATCGATGCTGGTGGACACCGGCTTCCCGGGCAACCAAGGCGCCGCGACGCCTGCCGAATCGAGCGCGCAGGGAATCACGCGCGACGCCGATCGCATCATGGCGGTCTTGAAGCTGGCCAATGTGAACGTGCTCGACTACGTGGTGATTACGCACTTCCACGGAGACCACGCGGGCAACGCCGCGGAACTCGCCCATCGCATTCCCATCCGCCATTTTGTGGATCACGGACCGTACACGGTGGAGATGCAGGCGGGACGCGACGCGCCCATGCTTTCGTACCTGCCGATTCGCGGGCATGCTCACGTCACCACCGCAAAACCCGGAGACCGCATTCCGGTTGAGGGGCTCGACGTGCAGGTGGTGTCGTCCGCGGGCGAATTGATCAAGGAACCGATGGCCGGAGCGCCGGGGGCCGGAGCGCCGAATCCATTTTGCCGCGATGCCAAGCTGAAGGAACAGGACGCCACGCCGGAAAATTTTGAGTCGGTGGGGATCGTGGTGCGCTACAACAGTTTTCGTCTGGTCGATCTGGGCGATCTGACGTGGAACCAGGAGCACGCGCTGGCGTGTCCGAATAATCTGGTCGGAACGATGACCGTGTTTCACACCACGCGCCACGGCGATCCACATTCCGGCGCGCCGCAATTCATGCACGCCCTCCACGCGCGCGTGGCCATCATGAATAACGGAGAAAGAAAAGGCGGCTCGCCCGAATACTGGCAAACCGTTCACGAATCCCCGGGGCTTGAGGATTTCTGGCAGATTCACCGCTCGGCCGACGGCGGCGCGGAACACAATTCACCGGAGCAGTTTCTCGCCAACATCAACGAAACCGATCACGGGCACTACATCAAGATGTCCGTGCGCGCCGACGGCAGCTTTACGATGACCAACGAACGGACGGGATTCACCAAGGATTATCCGGCGCGAAGCGCCAAGCCCGCTCAGTAGGCCAAGCCCGAGGCGCTAAACAACGGTGAGGAGTGGGAGCCGGAAGTATTTCCCTCGGCAACCGCTTTGATGCGGAACATAAGTTCGCCCCACGTGGTGGTGCATGCCACAAAGTAGTCCGTCTCCGCCTGCCAGCCCGCATGCGTGAAGCGCAGCAGGGTCTGGCCCTTCTGCTCGGACAGATCGAAGAGCAAACGGGTGCCGCTCCATTCCTTTCCCGATTGGCAAAGCCAGTGCGCCCGCAGCGGAACGGCGATTTCCGCGGGATGAAGTCCGTACACCGTCGCGCGATTGAAGAAACCGAGTGTCACATTTCCGGTCGCACGATCTTCCGTTACGTCCTCCGCCCACCATTGTTTAAGGCCCGCGGCGGAAGCAACCAGCGGATGCACGCGTCCCGGCGCCGCGGCAATCTGAATTGCGTGCTTGATATCGGCCATTCGTGAATTCTCCGTTACTTGCTTGTGTCCGGCGAAGCTGCGGGCGCCGACAGGGAAATTATCGGACTGCCTGAGTCCGAACCGTAGAAATGTTTCGGCATCCAGTTTTCACGGCCTTCGGGAAGCAAATCGAGAAGATGCCACACCGCCGAAAACGGATCGATCCCTCGATGGTGCCCCGGAAAGCGCGACATTTCCGTCGTGTACGTGAAATGGATTTTGCCGCCGGGGCCGCGGCGAAAGACGCTGACCGCCGGCCGCTGCCCGTTTTCATCCTCGACAAAATAATCGGCGTTGAAGGTGTTGTCATGGCTCGAAAGCAGCCGCATCTTTTCCCAGCCGCGCCGGCGGCCCCAGTCGCGGAGGCGTCCGATTTCGACTTTTGAGACCAGAACGAAATTCACTTTGTCGCCGAGGTGCGGGGCGATGGATGAGTACCCGTCGGCCCACATGTTGCACATCCGGCAAGGCAGTTCGTCGCCCGGACTCCACATCATGTGATCCACAATGAGGCTGTCCTTGCCGGGAGCGAAAAGTTCCGAGAGACGCACATCGCGAATCTTGCCGGGCGAGGAGTCGCGAAGATCGAGCGGGCCTTCGCGGAAGACGTAATCGGTTTCCACCACCGGGCCGGCGGGTAACTGGCGGCGAAGCACCGCGACGCGTTCGGTCTGGTCCTTCAACGCGATTTCCGCTTCCAGCAGCTGGTTGCGCAACTTGCGATAGTCTTCACTCTCGCCCTTGATTCGCACGTTCATGGCGCGCTCCTTTCGCTCTTTACGAGAACGGATTTTCATCCGCGCTGGGACCGTAGATCGACGGCACCGGCACATCGAGCAGGCGAAGGTAAACGGAAAGCTGCCCGCGATGATGATAGAAATGGTTCAGGACCACGGCGCGAATGAAGCCGATGCGCGGCGTGGACATCAGCACCTTTCCAGCCCGGGTTGCGGTCCACGTGCCCATCATTTTCGCGTCGTCCAGCTTGGCCAATGTTTGCTTGGCGCTGGCCGTGCTCTGTGCGAAGGCATCCAGGATTTCTTTTTTGCTTTGCGGCTCAGGCTGCGACATGTTGCCGATTTCAAACGTATCCTTGCTGACCGCGTCCGCCAGAAAACCCTGGCCGCGCGCGATGTGCAGTCCCAGCTGGCCGAGCGAGTAGGATTTGGAGTGCGGCTTCCATGACAGCTTGTCTTCCGGAATGCGCTCCAGGACCCGCTGAGTGGTCTTGGCTTCCTGGTCCAGCTCCATCAGAATCGAATCGACGATCGCCATGGTTGCTCCCTCTGAAGTTTTGGATTGAATTCCAGTCGCTCGTAAAAGTCGCGATGGCCCCACTACATGTTTAAGTAATTAGACAGATGGTTCAGGCAGCCTTCCCACCCGTGTTCGTGCTTGTCGCGCTGCTCGACGTTTGGCAGATGCTCGTGCGTGAGCAGGATTTCCGTCGACGGCCCCAGATCAAAAAACTCGACGGTGACCAGCGACTCATTGGCGCTGGGCTCATGATCCCAGAGCCAGGTGAAGGCGATCTTTTCGGGCGGCTTGATCTCCCGGTAGATTCCGGACACGCGATGAACATTGCCACCCTGGTGGTGGATCTCCAAACAATATTTTCCGCCCACCTGCAAATTCAGCTCGGGCACCAGCGCGTGGTATTCATCGGACGGCGCGAACCACCGCCCGAGTTCCACGGGATCGGTCCACGCGCGAAACACGCGCTCCCGCGGCGCCCGAAAAGTTCGCTTCACTTTCAGCGTTGTTTCTGGGGATAGCTGTTCTTTAGCCATGCGGAATCCTCCGTCGGTGATTGAGCTAGATACCGGTCGAGGGCGTCAAACTGCGTTTCCCAGAACGCGCGGTACTGCGAAATCCAGGCCTCGGCTTTTTTCAAGGGCCGCGCCGCCAGCCGGCAGCGCTGCGTGCGCCCGTGCTTTTTCTGCGTCACCAGGCCGGCTCGCTGCAGAACGCGCAAATGCTTCATCACCGCGGGCAAGCTCATGCGGTGCGGCCGCGCCAGTTCGCTGACGGAAGCCTGGCCGCGCGCCAGGGCGGCGACGATGGCCCGCCGCGTGGGGTCAGCCAGGGCCTGAAAGGTGGCGTCCAGTCCTCGGTTATGGTTAACCATTCGGTTTAGTAATATAGAATCGCGCGATTCCTGTCAAGTGGAAATTCCCAGTAGGACAGGCTTCAGCCTGTCTGGTTTAGATTTGCGCAGAACACGAATCAAAACCTGACAGGCTGAAGCCTGTCCTACTTAGCTCGCCTAGGACTGACATGACGGACCATCCGGACTATACTGTTTTGCCTTGGGCCAGCTCGAAATTGCTGAATGGAGCTCGACTTTTCGGCACACGAAGGATCCTGAACGGCCGGCAAGAGTAAAACATGACCAATCAAACCAGAAAAATTGTTCTCCTCCCGGGCGACGGCATCGGCCCGGAAATCATGCGCGCCGCGGTGCGTGTCCTGAAAGAATGTGCCGCGGAATTCGGCCACGACTTCGCGTTCTCTGAATTCCCTTTCGGCGGCAGCGCCATTGACGCGACCGGCGAACCGTTGCCGGCGGAAACGCTGGCGTCCTGCCGCGCAGCGGACGCGATTCTCCTCGGCGCTATCGGCGGCCCCAAGTGGGACTCCGTGCCGCTCGCGCGGCGCCCCGAAACCGGCCTGCTGGCGGTGCGCAAGGCGCTCGGTCTGTACATCAATCTGCGACCGATTGATTTGCACGCGCCGCTTGCCGGCCTTTCGCCGTTGCGGGCAGATCGCGCCAGCGACGTGCACATCGATTTCGTGCGCGAACTGGCGGGAGATGTTTATTTTGGCGAGCATCGCGTGGAAGCCGATCCCAGCGGCGAACGCGCCACGGACGCCGGAACCTACACCACGGGAGAAATCGAGCGCGTCGCGCAATACGCCTTCGCGCGCGCCGAGTCCCGCAAGGGCCGCGTCGCTTCGGTCGATAAGTCCAATGTGCTGGCGATGTCGCAACTGTGGCGCAAGACCGTAACGCGTCTCGCCGCAAGCCATCCGGGCGTGAAGCTCGAACATCTCTACGTAGACAACGCCGCCATGCAGCTGGTTCTCGCCCCCGCCCAGTTCGACGTCATCCTGACTTCCAACATGTTCGGCGACATTTTGAGCGACCTCGGCGCGGCCCTCGCCGGCTCGATCGGCTTGATCCCGTCCATGAGCATCGGCCCCGGCCCTTCGCTCTACGAACCGATCCACGGCTCCGCGCCCACGCTGGCTGGAAAAGATGTCGCCAATCCCGTGGGCATGATTCTTTCCGCCACCATGATGCTGCGCGAAAGCTTTGGACTGAAGCGCGAATCCGAATGGATCGAATCGGCCGTGGACCGGCTGTTTGCGAATGGTATCCGCACGCCGGATACAGTTCAGCCGGGTACGACGAAGGTGGGTTGCGTGGAATTCAGCGAACGCCTGTGCGCTGAGATGAGAGCCGCGTCGCAAAGATCGCAACGCGCCTGACGAGGCGGTTAGCGGGACTTCTTCGACCGGATCAGCTTCTTGATTAATTGAATCTGTCCCGCGTGGTAGACATCATGCAGCGCGATACCGGCAATCAAGCGCCGCGCCACGCTCTTGCTGCCGTGAACTTTTTGATCCAGATCGGCAGCCGGAAACGAAGCGACCGCCTCCCGCAGCGACTGATGTTCCCGATCGAGTAGCGCCAAATCTTCGCGCCAGGCCTTCTCACTGCGATCCACGGGCCGGCGGAACCAATTGCTCCCGGGAAGCGCAAACGATCCGCGCTTTTCCCCGACCAGCCGCCGTTTCACCGCGTATTTCCAATAGGCTGCGTGAACCGCGAGCTCCCAAATGTTATGCCGGCCAGGCCGCGGAGGCATCGCCGCCTCACGGGCCGTGACCCCGCGGAGCGAGCCGCGAAGATTGGGCCCGTGCCATGCAGCCCGATGGTAAGCTTCGTCCAGCAAACCCAAGAGTTGCTCAATTTCCGGATGGGCCACGGTTCCCCCCCAGAACTTGCGGGCGGTGCTGCCCGCTTGTTTCGCGCACTATATCAGAACCGCGCCCGGGCCGGAGGGGCACCGAAGGACCTTACCGCAGCGGAGACGTAAATGCGCCGGATGACCTACTGGCGGCCTCGGCGTCCTTGCTTTGCAACACAATCCGGCCCCCAAACCCTTGCGATTCAGGGGCCGAGAGTGATAGCTTCAATCTGGCCAGACTGGGTGATTCTTCTTTACCTCATTGGAGTGATTCTAACGGTTGAGTAATCGGAGCGCCCAAATCAGTTCGAACGGCCATCGTGTTCCGGGGGGAACGTCCGCACCTTTGTCGCCGCAGGACGTCAGCAGCCTGACGTTCTGGCGGGTGGAGGGCAGCCTGGTCGCGCTGGGCGCGGTGCGCCCGGTGGCCTACTTTACTTGGAACTCCCACACGTTTGCCGGACGCTGGGCTCGCAGGGGCGGTACGCTTGCGCTGGCGCTGATTCGGCCGCTGCTCTATGCCACCAATCGCGTTTTTGCGACCCGGGTGCTGCACACCCTGCTTTCCGGAGTCACCAGGGACCGCCTGGATTCCCTCGGCGAGGAATACTTCGAATACATCCTGAAAAAGCAGCTGAAGACCGAGGGCGTGGAGCGGCTGAAGGCCTGCCTGGCCGAGCAGGGTGCGGAGAAGGTGGTGCTCGTCAGTCAGGGCCTGGACCATGTGATGCGGCCCTTGGCGCAATATCTGGGTGTGACTCGGCTGGTGTCCAACCGGCTGGAATTTCGCGACGGCATTGCCACCGGCCGCCTGCTGGACCCTGTGATTCGGCCGCGCAGTCCGCGAGCGTGGGCATTCCAGAGGAGCGGGGATGGCCGCGTTTCTGCCGCTAAGTTATTGAAAAACCTTGGATTGGCGGATCATTCGGAGCAGCTCGAGCGTGCCATACTCCCCGCGGCGCGGCCTCCGTCCGCCGACCACCGGGCTCTGGTGGTCTTCAATGGAAAGAAACAATCCGAGCCACTCCTGGTCCGCAACACCCTTGCCGGGAAGAATATTCTGCTGATCGGCGTGACCGGTTTTATCGGCAAGGTCTGGCTGGCCCAGCTTTTGAACGAGGTGCCGCAGATCGGGAAAATTTATTTGCTGGTCCGCCGGCAACGCTCCACCAGTTCGCAGCGGCGGTTCGAGAAAATTTTTGAGGAGTCGCCGGTGTTCGATCCGTTGCAGGATCGACTGGGCGGCCGCTTCGCGGAATTCGTTTCTGAGCGGGTGGAAGTGATTGAAGGCGACGTGAGCCAGTCGGGTCTCGGAATCGCGCCGGAAATTCGAGAGAAACTGGCGCGGAGTCTCGATCTGGTGGTGAATAGCTCCGGACTGACGGATTTCAATCCGGACCTGCGCGAAGCTCTGGCCAGTAACGTCGCGCCGGTCATGCACCTGATTGAATTTTTGCGCGCGTCAGACCATGCCGCGCTGATGCACCTTTCCACTTGCTACGTAGTGGGCGGCAAGGATGGCCGCGTGGTGGAGGAAGTTCAGCCCAATTACACGCCGCTGGGCGTCGAGGATTTTGACGCCGAGCGCGAGTGGCATTCACTGCAGGAAGTGGTTGCGCACGCCGAGGCGCGCGCCGAAAGCCCGGAAATCACTGCGGCGCTGCGCCGGCAGGCGCTGGGAAAGCATCGCGGCACGGAAGAACCGGCCGGGCCGGAGCTCGAGAATCTGATTCGCAAAAACCGCCTGCGATGGCTGCGCAACCGGCTGACTCGGGCGGGGACGCGGCGCGCCCGGCGGCTCGGTTGGCCGAATACCTACACGCTTTCCAAGTCGCTGGCCGAATCCCTGCTTGTGAAGCACGGCGCGGGACTGCCCATCGCCATCGTGCGCCCTTCCATCGTGGAGACTTCCACCGACCAGCCGTTCCGTGGCTGGAACGAAGGGATCAACACCTCGGCGCCGCTCTCCTACTTGCTGGGCACATATTTTCGCCAGTTGCCGACCAACGAGCGGAAGTGCCTGGACGTAATCCCGGTGGACATGGTTTGCCGAGGAATGACGCTGATCGCCGCCGCCATTCTTGAGCGGCGGCACGAGCCCATCTACCAGCTATCGACTTCCGCCAGCAATCCCTGCGACATGGGACGCTCGATTGAGCTGACCGGCCTGGCGCATCGCAAGCACTACCGCTCGCAGCAGAGCCTGGAAAACTGGATGCGCATGCAGTTTGACACCATCCCAGTATCCAAATCGCGCTACGAGAAATTTTCCGTGCCCGCGCAGAAGGCCGTGGTGCAGGGCATCAATCGCGCGGCTTCCGCGCTGCAAATGAAAAAACCGCCGCTGGCCCGCGCCGAACGCGACCTCATCCGCGTGGAAAAATTGATCGAGCTCTACGAACCTTTCATTTTGCACAACGAACAGATTTTTGAGTCGCAGAATGTGCAGTTGCTTTCGGAGGCCCTACCGCCGGAAGAGCGCGCGGCGTTCGGCTACGATCCCTCCGCCGTTGACTGGTGGGATTATTGGATTAACATCCATGTCCCGGCGCTGCGCCGCTGGGTTTACCCGCTGATTGAAGGACGGCCGATGGAAGAGCGCCCCCGCCGGGCGTTTTCACTGTCGCATGCGGGAAACGAAGAGAATGGAACCGAGCGCCCGGAAGGCTTTCCGCGAGCGGGCGCGGCGTCGAGTTCAGGAAACCAAAACTAATCCATGGCCATCTTTCTGACCGGTTCGACAGGCTACATTGGCGCGCACGTCGCCTCGATTCTGCTGGAGCGCCACGCCGACCGCTTGAATTTGCTGGTGCGCGCGAAGTCCGAGCAGGAAGCGAGCGAGCGCCTGTGGCATGCCATGCAGCTGCACATGGATTTTCCGCAGTTTCGCGACGCGCTGGAATCGCGCATCACCATTTTCCGCGGAGACCTCACCGATCCTCATTTCGGCCTGGATACTGCCGATTACACGCACCTGATGGCGACAACCGAGTCGGTCATTCACTGCGCGGCGTCGCTCAATCGCAAATCTGAGAAATCCTGCCTGAACGTGAACCTGCGCGGCACGCTGGAAGTCGCTCAACTGGCCCGCCGCGCGCAGGATGCCCACGGGCTGCGGCGCTTCAGCCAAGTCTCGACGGTTGCCGTCGCCGGACATCGCAGCCACGAAGTGGTCAAGGAAGATACTTCCATCGACTGGAACCGCTCCGACTACGATCCCTACGCGCGCACCAAAAAATTCTGCGAGCACATGGTGCGCGAACTTCTTCCCGATGTTTCTCGAACCGTGTTTCGCCCGAGCATCGTACTGGGGGACAGCCGCCGCGCCGAAACCACGCAGTTCGACATGGTCCGCGCGTTCGTATTCCTGGCAGGTCTTCCGGTGCTGCCTTTCCGGCCTGCCGACCGCATCGATATCGTGCCGGTCGACTATGTGGCCGAATCGGTGGTGGCGCTGCACCAAAAAGCCAAGCCCGAACATGAGATCTATCACCTTTCTTCCGGCACTGGCTCGGAAACGTTCGGCCAGCTGACGCGGGCTCTTGCCGATTCCGCGGGAAAAATGCAGCCGCTGTTTTGGCCGGGGCTCGAGCGGAACTTCACCGCTGTCGTAAACTGGCTCTCCAATTCGCGCGGCCCGGTCGGCCGCAGCGCTTCCTTGCTGAAAGTTTTCATGCCGTATCTGGTGTGGGATACGGTCTTCGAGAATTCGCGAGTCGTCGCGGAAATGGGCCGCGCTCCTGAGCCATTTTCCAAATACTGCTATCCCCTGCTGCGGTTCAGCCGCGACCATCGTTTCTCGTATCCCTACAAACCCTGGCCTGAATCCGCCGGCAGCTTGCTGCGCGAAGACGTCGCCGCGGCCGCCGTGGGAACGGCGGGAGGGTCGCATCCATGATGGACCTCGTCCTGGAAGGCTGGACCAGCGCGTACATCGACCTCTCCAGCATGCTATGGAAATTCGGGGCGGGCAGCGCCTGGGAGCCCGGCGAAAAACTGAAACTGCTCTTCGCCGGGTACAACGGCACGCGCAATACCGGCTCGGACGTGCGCGTCGAGGAAATGCTGCGGCAGATTCGACGCGTGTTGGGCGAGGAGAATCTAGCCCTCAGCGTGATGTCCCAGAATTTTGACTCGAGCCGCGGATATTTTGGCGAGGCGCGGCAGGTATTTCTCCCCGACATTTACCCGCCATTCCTGTTCCGCGAAGTGCGAAAACATCACGGCGTGGTGGCCTGCGAAGGCTCCATGTTCAAGAGCAAATTCGCGGACGCTCTGACCACCATGTTCATCGGGGCGCTGGGAATCGCATCGGCGGAAAATAAATTGTCGGTGGGCTACGGCGCCGAAGCGGGCTACATGAATCCCATGCTGGAGAAAATGTGCGCGCGCTATTGCCGCCGCTCGCTGATCATCACGCGAAACGAGGAGTCGCAGGCCGTCCTCAGCAAACTGGGCGTCGCCAGCGAAGCCGGCACGGATACCGCGTGGACTTTCGAGCCGCGCCCTCAGGAGTACGGGCGCAAGGCGCTCGTCGATGCGGGGTGGGACGGCGAGACTCCGATCCTCGCGGTCTGCCCCATCAATCCCTTCTGGTGGCCGGTGACTCCCTCGACGCCGAAATTCCTGGCGCACGCCGCGTTTGGCGCGTACAAGGACAGCCACTACCGCACCATTTATTTTCACAATTCGGGCGCCCAGGTGGATGCCGCGTACAAGAAATATCTGGCGGGACTCGCTCAGGGAGTGAAAGCGTTCCGCGGCAACCATCGCGTGTTTCTGATTCTGGTGGCCATGGAGAGCCTGGATACGCGGGCGTGCAGGGAACTCGCGCCGCAACTGGGTGGCGCGCCGGTATTCAGCTCCGATGACTACGACATGTACCAGCTGGTGAGTATTCTGCGCTGTTCGAGTCTGATCGTTTCGTCGCGCTATCACGCTATGGTCACCACCATGCCGGCCCTGGTGCCTTCGGCGGGCGTGACGATGGACGAGCGCATTCGCAACCTGCTGCGCGAGCGCGGCCACGACGATTTGCTGCTGACGGTGGAAGATCCGGATCTGGGGGAAAAACTCGCCGTGGTTATGGAGCGCATGGCGCAGAACGCCGACGAAGTGCGCGACGGCATCGCCCGCTCCGTGGTGCGCAATCTGAAAATCATGGCGCGCATGGGCATGTACCTCGAGCGCGCCGTTCACCGGCAGTACCCGGAATTCCCGGTCCGCTCCGGA
>Ga0209168_10000486_pt1 | contig 38143 bp, 39 predicted proteins | sample Coa_R1_FD_187156 | JGI IMG/M metagenome (GOLD analysis project Ga0209168, IMG submission 187156) | Surface soil microbial communities from Centralia Pennsylvania, which are recovering from an underground coalmine fire - Coalmine... | ecosystem: Environmental > Terrestrial > Soil > Unclassified ...
GTACAGCTCTTGCATCTGCTACATCATGCCAGCATGATGCTTCCGGCAGCCTTCCAGACCCTAAGAGTCTGGTACTACATGCAAGCTTGCCTTCGGCATCTGGTTGGCGCTGCGACACGTCACCCATGAATCGGAATATGTGTTCTTCGATGGCGAACGCATAGCCCGCAAGGACTTCCCGAGCAATGCAGTTTCGTATTATTTCTCTGACCATCTCAAGACAGCGAACGTCATTACCGACCCAGCCGGGAATATCAAGGAGGATGAGGACTATTATCCCTGGGGCGGCGAACTGCAGTTCGCCAATGGTGACCCGAATCACTACAAGTTCACCGGCAAAGAACGCGACGCCGAGAGCGGCTTGGATTACTTCGGTGCACGGTATTTACTCCAACTCGACGGGCAGGTTCTTGACGCCCGATTGGTCATCTGTCCCAGTTCCGGTTCCCTATGCTGATCTGACCAATCCGCAAACGCTCAACCAGTACATTTTCGCTCACAACAATCCCACAAGTCTGGACGATCCTGACGGCCATTGCCCAGATGGTCCTTGCGTCGTCTTCGAAGAGACTGGAGTAATTGTTGCGGAAGAAGCGCCAGCAGTGCTCGGGACCACAACGGGCACGGCTACAGCCACGGCGACGGTAACGGCTGAAGGTGCGACTGCTACGGGAACAACGATAGCGGAAGAAGCGGTGGAAACAGGCGGCGGACGGACGGTAGTCGGATTTTTGGGCAAAGCATTTGGAGTGGTAGGCGGAGTGCTGGGGAGTCCACTGGAATTGAATCACGGTGAGCAGGAGTGGATCAACAAGCAAAAGCAGATTCAAGCACAGCGCCAAAAAGAGCAAGCGGCAGCAGAGGAGGCCGAGGCAGGGCATGACAGGAATAAGAGAAGGTCCACCAAAGACAAGCACGAGAAGAGAAGGCCAGGCACACCACCGCCGCCGAACTACAAGCCCTATCGAAAACATGAACGGTCGAAAGAGGACAAGAAAAAAGACAAAGAAAAAAAGCCGTATCATCGAAAAGATAGGGACCCGAAGCCCAATGAACAACAGTAGGGGTGTGAACGTGAAAACTTATAGTTGGAAAGAAGCTTTCGAAGATGCGCATGAGGCCGCCAAGTCAGGAAAGCCCCGGTATCAAACTTTTGTTGGATACTGTTATGACATGGGTAAAGGCGTAGCGCGAGATTTGAAAATGGCCAAATGGTGGTACGAGAAAGCGGCCCGGAACGGGAATATCGACGCCATTTTCAATCTTGCTGTGATCAACGATAAGGGGCAAAGCATGCGGCGCAATGCCGCCCGAGCTGCCCGTCTCTACAAACAAGCGGCGTTGCGTGGTGACTTGAGATCTCAAGAGAATCTTGCAGTGATGCTGCTCGATGGCGATGGCGTGAAGAGGGACACTGCGGAGGGGTTTCGCTGGCTAAGGAAAGCCGCTCAAAGGGGTGATTCCAAGGCGCAGTACAATCTCGGCCATGCCTACGCCTACGGGGAAGACGGTGTGCAGAAAAACGACAGTCTTGCTCTGAAATGGCTTTCTAAAGCTGCCAAACAAGGACACACCAAGTCCCGCCGACTGCTGGAATCTTTACGGAAGAAGACGACCGTTTCCGGGGTGAAATCGCAGCATTAACCAAGGTTCCCGGAAGCCACAGCGTGCGTGAATAGGCGAACAGGATGAGAGAGACGCCGAAGCTGTAGAGGCGATAGCCACCCATTTTCCCAGACCGCGAATGCTCTTTCTCATGGCCAGAGTGAGCGCTCCTCCCCAGCGCTCGGGTCTTCAGTACTTACCAATTTTCTATTTGCTGGCCAGCGGCTTGATAATATCGCTCAGGATGTCCGGTTTGGATTCGTCGCGGACCAAGTGTGCGTATCTCTCGCCGTCGTGGTAGTTCAGGGTGTGCGTTTTGTAGAATTCTCCATTCAGCACCAGTAATTCAATGTTTGGGCCGTTGCCTTTGGCGGCCTTCAGTGCGTCGCGCAGGACGTCGGGAGTGAATTTTCGTCCGTTCACCGCAACCAGTTCCATGCCCGGAGCGATTCCGGCATTCCAGGCGATGCAGTTCATGATTACGTCGTGGATTACGCCTCTGTCATCCAGCGCCAGACCGATGGAGAAGCGGGCATCCACCGCGTGACGACTTTTTTCCATGGCCTTGGTGAATTCGCCGGCATTCTCGTCATACACCAGCTTCCATCCGCCATTGGTGAATCCGCCTAGCGGCGCGCCGGGACCGTAAGTATCCAGGCGGTCGCGCAGAAACTTGCGCCAGTCATAGGCCACCACCTGATTCAGGGTGCTCACCACATCGTCGAAGGTGTAGGGCTTCACCATGGGCGGGGTGTTCTGACCACCGTGAAAGAGATGGCAAAAGTCGTTCATGGACTTCTGGCCGTGCGTCTGCTGACGAATCACCGTGTCGGCGTCCAGCCAGATGAGGAAACCTTCCGGATAGTAATCCACGCTGCGACGCCAGCTTTCAAATTCGGGCGCAGCGCCATAGAGAAGTTGAGCGGCATCAGCGGTATCCTGCAGCGGACGCCAACTGCGTCCGCGAGTGTAATCCAGCGAAGCGCCCACCTCAGCCGCTTCGTCCAGGAACTGCTGCTTTGTCCATAGCCCACTGCGAGCGGTGAGAATATATCCCAAATACTGCGTCAGTCCTTCGTAGACCCAGAGCAGGTCGCCCTCCATGGGCTCTTGATAATCGGGGGTGGCCAGCCCTTTGGGACGACGATACTTACCGTTCCACGAGTGGGTCATCTCGTGGGGCATCAGTCCGGCGGCTAGCGGGCGCATGTCGTCATCAATCATGGTGCGCTCGTCCACGCGGTCATCGCTGGATTCGTGATGCTCCAGCCCAAAGTGCGCGACGTGGTCGCTCAAAGTCAGGAGGAAGTGGTAGTCCCTGTAGTGCCGCGCTCCGTACAGCAGGCCGGTTTCCGCGATCAGGCGCTTATATTCGTCAATGGTTTCCGGCGGCATGTCCAGCGCCACATCACTATCCGCTGCTATGTCAATGAAGTGCTGGATCGGGCCTTCTGGCGTAAGCGGGATACGGCGAAAATGCCTGCCGGCAATTACCGGAGAGTCCACCAACTCGGTGAGCGAGACTGTCTGGAAGTTGATCTGGCCATTTCCTTCGCTTTCTACCGGCAGCGCCGTACCGTAATGCCAGCCGTCAGGCAGCTTGAGTGAAGCGGTGAATTTCACATCGTCGGATTTGGCGCCAGCATGGTACAGGATCAACTGGTTCCAGCTCACCACGTCGAGCCGCGCGGTTGCCGATGCTCCGGAAGAAAAACCTTGAGGCGGGGCCGGCATCACCAAATCGAGGCGTACTTCCAGACTCTTTGCACCCTGAGGAATGGTGAGGTGAAACATGTACATCTCGTCAAGATCGCGACGCCACGTAAGCCGCTGGCCATTGGCGAAAAACTGGAGCCCCGTGAGATCGACTACGGGGCCGGTAGGGCCATGCTCACCGGGGATCCACTTGGGATAGACAAGCTTAGTCTCACCGGGGACAACGGGGATTTCGAGGCGGGCATGCAGTATTTTCTCTGGCGCATGGGTGGCGTCCACCATTACTTTTGTTGGCGGCGCAGGCTCGCTTGCCGATGTTGAACGGTTAGCCCTGGTCTGGCCAAAACCGGCAACAGAAATACAAAAGCTGAGGACACAGAGGCAAGGAACAGTGCGCTTTAAGAAGGCTGTCATTTAGATTTTCTCCGGGCGGTAGAGCCAGGTTACAGGTTACAGGGGAGAGGTTACAGGGGGCAACTCCGCCACCGGTCTTGACTGGATGGAACAAGCGGTGAGGGGCGGTACGGCAAAGGCAGAGTATTTAGTACTTAGCAAAGCCTAAAACCACGGGCCTTCCACCACGGAGACACTGAGACACTGAGAAAAGCAAGATCAAAGGCTACGAGGCAAAGTATTTAGTACTTAGTATTTAGTATTTAGCAAAGCCAAACCCAAGAGCAAAGCCTTCCGGGCAAAGGCAGCGCCTTACCACTGATGACACTGATTGCGCTGATCTGCAGTGATTGCAAGCAAGGTGCAAAACAATCACCACAAAGGCCACGAAGGAAAGTAAGGGAAAACGGGGAAAGCTATGCAAAATGAAGGTCAATCAATCACCTGAGGAGCTAAAAAGCCAATTCAATCTTCAACGTTCAGGTCCACCCTTACGTGGCGCCGGTGCAATCCACGGCTGAGAGATTTATTTCCGTTTCCGCGAGCGTTTGGTCTCTTCCGGCGGTTGTCCGCCGGTGACGCTGGCCAGCACCTTGTCAAAGGCTTCCTTGGCCGTCATTTCCCTGGTGCGGCTCTTGTTGTGCCGGTACTTATGATCGCTGTTACAGGTGCGGCATCGAGTTTTCAGGACTTCCTCGCCGGCCATAGCAACAATCGAATGATCCGTGGTGCGCTTGCACCGCGAACAATGATCGTCAATATAGTCACCCAGTCGCATTGCCCCTCCTTGCATTCGAACTATTCTCCGCCAAATAAGCCCTGGCGTCTTGCCTTAATATGATTAAATCTCTATTCTCCGCAAAGCACCTAACGCACCATGAGTGGCACGGAAAATCCGCAGCCTGGAAGCCAGGTTTTCATGTCCCGAGTGATTGAACTTTCCCGGGAAAGCATGAACGCCCTGAACGGCGGCCCATTTGCGGCGCTGGTGGTACGCGGTAATGCGATCATCAGCACAGGGACGAATTCCGTGGTGCTGTGGAATGATCCTACCGCACATGCGGAGATTGTGGCCATCCGGAACGCCTGTGTTGCGCTGCAAACATTTCAACTCTCGGACTGCGAGATCTATTCCAGTTGTGAGCCGTGTCCCATGTGCCTGGGAGCAATTTACTGGGCGCGGCCGCGCGCTGTCTACTTTGCGGGAGACCGGACGGACGCCGCCAAGGCGGGCTTTGACGATGCGTTCATTTACGACGAACTGCCAGTGCGGCCCCATGAGCGCCGCATCCCGATGGTCCAGATGATGCGGGAGCAGGCCGCCCAGGTGCTGGCCGAGTGGGGCGCCAAGCCGGACAAGCGGCGGTATTGAACTACGTATCGGGTGATTCACAGCAAGATCGGGTGGATGCGGAGTTTAAGGGCTGCTCGTAACCTCATGAATCGCCGCCAATTCCTCTCCCCTCACGCTCCTTCTTTATCTGGGTGAATGGCCGGCGGTAGACGCGCGAGGATTCAATTTGGCAATCCGCTTTAGATCGGGGGTGGCCCGCTGCTCACGGAATTCTCCGATCTGCCATACCACCATCTCGTCTCGATCGATGCTGATTCATGTCTTTTGGCCCGTGGCCATGAAGAGAGTGATGGCGGCGAAGAAGAGGCCGGATTGCGCTGCTCGTTGCTGGTTCTTGAGCCATGTGGCGGCTTGCGCGACCTGGATGATCCCCGCTTCCTGGGCGCGCTGCACGGTTCGGCCGATCTGCAGACCATGCATCAGAAACTCATAGCTCACCTGCATGGTATGTGCTTCCACCCGGACTTCGCGCAGGCCGGCCTCGCGCATCCAGACGGGCGTCATGCGTCCCGTCCATCCCTGCATGAAGCCGTCGCAAAAACAGTTGACGATTTTGCGTGTGCATTCTTTGTCTGCCGAAGCGATGACCAGGGTTTCATGATCGGGCTCGATGCAGACCAACTGTCCATTGGGGCGGAGCACGCGAACCATCTCGTTGAGGGCTTGAACCGGATTGGCGATGTGACACAGGAGCCGAGAGGAGCGCACACCGTCGAAAGAAGCATCGTCGAAGTTCAGATGCTGAGCATCGCCCACCTGGAACTCGATTTTAAGGCCGGCTTCGGCGGCACGGCGGCGTGCTTCGGCCAGCATGGCTTCGCTCTTGTCAACTCCGACGACCCAGTCCTCGCCTGCTACTTGGGTGAGCGCACATGCATCGCGCCCGTTGCCGCAACCCAGGTCCAGCAAGCGCCGGCCGGGAGCAGCCTGCAGCAGCGCAAAAGACCGGGCATTGAACTCGCTCAGATACTCGACGGCTACGGTTTCCAGAAACCGTACCATGGCCTGGGGATCGTCCGCCTGGTCTACGCGCGAGAATGCGTGAATGTTTTCCTGCTCCATTGGCTTGGAGCCATCGGTAACAGTCAAAGCCGGATTTGCATGGCGCGCGTTCAAGTTTCCCGAATCCGTGGATTTCAGCAACAGTGACGAAGAATTCGATGCGATGCCACTGGGGCTAAAGCCCATCTCCAGATGACGTTCTTTTCGCACGGCCTGAAGGCCGTGCTTCCGCAATAAAGTTCGCGGCTTCCACCCTTCCTCCCGGTCCCCGGAGCGCCATGCACATGAGCAAGGTCGGAGAGCAACCAGCCTAGGGCGAGGACACAGGAGCTTAGCACCATCCGCGGATTGTGAGGATGGCCGGTCCCTGTTCAGCTGTGGACTCTGTCGAGTGGTATTCCTGTCCTGGAGCACGCTTAACGGTTGACCCGAAGCTGCCCCTTTTCATTTGCAGTCTGTATTGACCTCCGGCATCTCACCGCGATGAGAAGATAACCCAATGCCTTCGTTCCGCTGGATTTGCCCCGCCTTATCACAACAAGTAATGAAGGGCCTGCATTGTCCGCCGGGACCGCAATCCGCATTTGTGCTGCAGCGGACACCACAGCCACAGAGACAGAATCCTGATGCCGTCTTTCCGAGTTCCGTTGCCGCTTGCGGCAGCAGCGGCAGAGAAAGCGTGCTGTGCAACGAAAGGTCCGGCTGCAGCACTGTATTGATGACCGGACTGGATGCCGCTCCGAGTTGTCCATTGGGGGCGGAAGATGAACTGGCAAAGGCGCTCATGGCAAGAACCGCCACTACAGCCACCATTCGCAGGAGAAATCTAGTCAGCATAGCAATTCTCCTTTCCAAAAGGTGAGAATGTCTTCTCACAAATTCTAATTCAAATCCCATATCGGGAAAAGGGGTGGACGCAGCCGTTTGAATAGCTTCCCGAAAAAGCTTGATGCGGCGCCACCAGGGCTAAAGCCCATCTCCATCTGACGTTCTTTTCGCACGGCCTGAAGGCCGTGCTCCCCGAACTAAAGTTCGGGGCTTCCACCCTTCCTCCAGAGGAATAACCTTGCCCGCTGCGAACATGGCGGGAGAAAGTATTCTGGTTTGGCGACATCCGGGAGTTTACTCGCCAGAAGGGCGTCTCGTTATCTATCGGGTGAGACCTCCTACAACAAGACTTCTGGCCCGGGATGACTTCGGGCTAGCCCGTCATCGGACAACTGGACAACTATGGTGGCTGTCGCTTCGGGATACAATAACAATTCGTTTTTTGGCCTGCTATGAAGGAGGCAATGACACCAAACAAGCATCTTGCTGGGTGCCGCGCAAGCCTCGTCGCAATTGTTCAAGATGGGAGAGCTTGAAAGGGTGGATCACTTAACTATGCGGGTAAATTCTTGTTTGTGCTGCCTCACACTCCTCTTTCTCGCCCTTGATTCATTCGGCGCAGATTCCTCCATGTTCCGGGGAAATGAGCAACACAGCGGAGTCTACGATGCCGTGGGTGTTCCAAAATTCGACAAGGTGAAATGGCAGTTTCATACCACGGGCCAGGTGATCTCATCTCCGGCGGTTGTCGGAAGAACTATCTATGTCGGCAGCAGCGATGGCAACTTATATGCGGTAGATCGAGAAGCAGGAACTCAGGATTGGAAATTCGAGGCCAAAAGCCGCATTACTTCCTCTCCCGCTGTTTCGGATGGCCTCGTCTACTTCGGCGCATACAACGGAACGTTTTATGCCGTGGACGCATCGAGCGGCCGGCTGAAGTGGAAATTTGAAACTGGTGGTGAACGGCGATTTTCGGCCAAGCACCTACACGGCTCGCAACCTGCAGCCGAAAGCATGCCCGACCCCTGGGATTGCTATCTTTCGTCTCCGGTCGTTTGGAATGGCGCAGTTTACTTCGGCAGCGGAGACGGCAATGTCTATGCTCTGAATGCCGCGTCCGGCGAATTGAAGTGGAAATTCAAGACTGGTGATGTGGTGCACGCGTCACCCGCCATTGCCGATGGCGCCGTGTTCATCGGCAGTTGGGACAGCTACTTCTACGCCCTTGATGCCGTGACCGGGAAGGAACATTGGCGCTTCAAAACGGGTGATGATCCCGACCTTCATAATCAGGTTGGAATCCAGTCTTCCGCCGCCGTGATGTATGGAACTGTTTACTTCGGCTGCCGCGACTCCCACCTGTACGCTCTCGACGCACGGACCGGCCGGAAAAAATGGGCGTTTTCGACGAAAGGCTCGTGGGTGATCACGTCCCCCGCCGTGCGGAATGGGAAGGTGTATTTCGCGACCTCGGACTCAGGCTTGCTTTACGAAATTGACGCAGCGACCGCGGACGTTGTCTTCTCGTTAAAGTTCCAGAGCTGGCCCACCTTCTCGTCTCCGGCGATCGCTGGAGATATGCTCTACGTCGGTTCGACCGCAGGAACACTAAAAGCCGTCAATCTTGCGAATCACGAGCTTGCATGGACGTTCCAGACCGACGCTTCCAAGCAGAATGGCGCAGCATTCACGAAACCCGACGGAACGGCGGACTACTATGTTGGATTCGTCTCGGATTTCTATGACGACCTGATGGCCGGCTATGCCAAACTGCTGACAGTGGGACCAATTCTTTCCTCTCCAGTCATAGTAGATAACGTGATCTACATTGGCGGTACGGACGGCAATCTCTATGCGATCATGTAAATGATGTAAATTGAGTGCCCGTAGCTTAAAAGGACCACGAGGAGAGACCCCCGTGCCTGTAAAGTTCCAGAAGCCTTACTCTGTTGTCCTGCCCTTACTTTATGGCTTGTTCGTCTGCAATACGGTTCCTGCTGCCGCTCAGAGCGAGGCGAGGCCACAAATTACGGCGGTGATCAATCATTCGTTCCGAAGCGCAATCCCAAACTCCAAGCACCCTTTCGCACAGTCGGCTTTCGATGCCGGCCAGGTCGATCCCAATCTGAAAATGGAGCGCATGGTGCTCGTCGGCGGAAACCTCTCCTTTGGGCAGCATCCTTATGACTGGCATAGAACCGGGAGCAACAATAGAGACTATGAAACAGGCAAGGATTCCCAGCAGGCATATGGAGACAAAACCAGATGGCCTTTCGCACTCTATATTAGATCTATCCACCCGTCACCTGCCGGCTTTGGAACCTTGATACAGACGATTGGCGCCGATGATTATCGTGGCGAGCGGCTCAGAATGACGGGCTTTGTCAAGACTGAGAATGTTCGTGGTGATGGAGTTGGTATGTGGATGCGGGTCGACGGCAAGGGGGGTTCGTCCGGGGTACTCAGTTTCTACAATATGTGCGACAGACCCATCCAAGGAACGACAGACTGGCAAAAATACGAGATCATCCTGAACGTGCCCAAGAAAAGTGAAAACATTTTTTACGGCCTTTTGCTGCATGGTACAGGTCAAGCCTGGCTGCAAGATGTGAAGTTTGAAATAGTTGACCACAGAGAGCATTTAAGTCAGATGCCGCGCGGCGGTTGCCCGGCCTTTTACCCGCGCTAGGGCCCGGAGCACGAATTTTGACCAGCCTTACAAAATCCACAGACTGCGGACCTCGTGGAGGGGCTTGGGAGAGGAGTACTAAGAAGACATCTAATTGAAGATGCTGATCCTGGGTCAACCTACTCGCTTAAAATGGAACCGACATGATCCTCCAGATTCCGCCTGCGCTCAACTGGCTGCAGAAGGACGAGCGCGGCCGCGATTGGCTACGCGAGCTTTCCGCTCGCGTAGCCCGATGCGTAGAAAAGTGGGGGCTGCGACTGGAGCCGCCCTATCAACAATCGTTCGTTTCCATTGTCTTTCCAGCAATGCTGCGCGACGGATCCCCGGGCGTTTTGAAAATTCAGTGGCCCCATATTGAATCCGAACACGAGGAGGAGGCGCTGCGGCTCTGGAACGGCAACGGCGCAGTCCAGCTCTTTGGGTTTGACCCGGCAGAGCACGCACTGTTGCTCGAGCGTTGTGAGCCGGGCGATCACCTGTCCGCCGCGCGTCCTGAGCAGGCGCTGGAAATCTTCATTGACTTGCTGCCGCGGCTCTGGGTTCCCGCAGCACAGCCTTTCAGGACTCTGGCCGACGAGTGCAATCTATGGCAGGAACAATTGCCGATGGATTGGGAGCGCGCGGGGCGCCCTTTCGAGACCGCTTTACTCGACGCTGCGCTTGAGGCTATGAACTGCCTGTCCAGCGAACCTGGCGCGCAGGTCTTACTGCATCAGGATTTGCACGGAGACAACGTCCTGCGTGCGACGCGCGAGCCGTGGCTGGCTATTGATCCTAAGCCCCTGGCCGGCGAAAGAGAGCTCTCGCTCGCGCCCATCATACGTGGCTACGAGTTCGGCCACGGCCGCACCGAGGCTATCTACCGTCTGGATAAGCTGAGCACCGCACTGCAACTCGACCGCGAACGCTGCCGCCTATGGGCTTTGACCCAAACTCTCGCCTGGGGTTTCGCAGGCGCTATGGTCTATGACAAGCACGTCGAGACCGCCCGATGGCTGTGGCAGGCGTGAGTTGACACTTTCTTAAGCTTTCTTCAAGCCTTGTACTGGATGCATCACTTCGATTGAATCGCCAGGGCTTGCCGGGACTGATCCGGAGCGCAGCCCGATGTTCAGAGATGGCCCCTCTCACGAGGTGTCTGTTTGCAAGTTATTCACTTCCCCTGAGGGGTGCATCTGGGGTCGGCGATCTCAACCCGCCGGTTCTTCATGCGGCCTTCATCGTTGTTGTTATCGGCGACGGGCCTCGTCTTGCCGTAGCCTTTCGCGGTCATCCGCCCCGCTGCGACGCCATGTTGCGTCAGCCATATCATGACCGAGTTGGCGCGCGCTTCAGAAAGCTTCTGGTTGTAATCATCCCCACCCACGTTGTCCGTGTGTCCCTGGACTTCAATCTTCAGCGACGGGTCGGCCGCCATCAGTGCGGCCACCTGCCCCAGCGGACCATCTGACGCCGGCTGCAACGTGGCTTTGTTGAAGTCGAACAGTACGCCGTACAGCGCCACATGGCATTGCGTCGTAAGGCTGGCCTTCATCTGATTGGGCGCGGCTTCCTTGCCAACGCGAATCACGTACTCCGCGCCGTGATCCAGCAAATAGGCCCAGATATTGCGCCCATTCTTACTGTAGTGAGCAACGATGACTTCGCTGTTGCCCGATTGGTACTCGACGGACCAGTCCGCTTTCAACAAAGCATCGTGATACACCCTGGCGAACAACACTTTCGAAAGACCTTCCAACTGGTAGCCCCGATCCATCGAGCCACTGGCGACGATTTCGTCCTGGTTTGCACCTTTGGGCGTCAATCGGAACGGTGTCTCAGACTCGCTGCCGCCTTTGGCCACCGATCCGGGAAGCGGCGAGAGGAACGGGAAATCCTCTTTTCGCGGATTCAGCTTCTCGGGGATGGACTCCGGCGCCTTCAAGGTCAGCGAGATGGGCGGCGGCGCAACCTCGATGATTTCCAGGTAAAACCTGTTTGCGGGATTATCGGTGCTCGCGTTTGCCCACGCGTCAACCCCGTTCTGGTTGTAGTGCAGGACGATCAGCATGCCGCCGTTGGGATTCTCCGAAACAATCGACCATCCGGCCTGCAATACGTATGGCTTCACCGAAGCCCATAGTCCGGGGCGATTACCTACAAATCCCGGAACGTCCATCACAAGCCTCCAGTGGCGGCCATACCTCTCCACCTGGTTAGCGCCATACTTCGGGATCGTCGCCACGCTCCATGGTTCGTAAGGGTAGTCAGGGTGAATCTTGCCCCAATGAGCCATAAATGCGGCTTCAGGAGGGTAATCGGCCGACTGACTCAGGCAAGGGATGGAAAGCAGGAGAGCAGCGAGCACAATCCAAATTCGAGAAATTGAAATGGACATGCGGGCATTTTACGCGGCTTCCAGTTGAATTCAACAGGGAGAAGCCGCGTCGTATGTTATGTTTGCTTTCGAACTGTTCCTAAAACAAAGAAAGAAAATAACTTAGGCTCTGATATCGAAGAAAATTGCAACAAGGGTTTGTTGCTGACTGAGTGAATTCAAAAGGGGAAAACCTTCCCGGGGAGAATTCGCGAACGAGTTTCGTCCCATAGTGCCGCCTGAGACCTATCTCTGCACAAATTTTGCTCGGATCACATAATTCATGGCCAATGGGGCGCCTACCGCGAATGCTGCTCCAAGCACACCGGTCCGATATAAGCCATGATGAGATTATCTTCTTCGCGACCGCTTCAAACTTAGACGATTCTGACGGCTGAAAAGTTCCCAACGAGCAATGGCAGAGGTTTCTTGGGGTTTCTGGCCAATTTCCGGCCGAGCAGGATGAGGTCTATCGCTTGTGACGTTGTACCGCGGATGATATAAATTCACGCTTATGCGTTCTCCATTTCGATTTCTGATCCTTCTTTCCGTTTGTGCACTGTCTGCTCTGTTTGCAAATGCAGGAGGGCAATCGGCTCCCGCTCAAACCAAGGTGCAGGAGAGGTTCCCTGGGAAGTCGTGGGGGCAAATCTCTTCCCTGAAAAAGGCCCAGTGGTCCAAAGAGAAACTTGCTGCCGCACACGAATACGCGAACGGCGATTCGATTCACACCTCCGCGGTGATGATCGTAGAGCACGGTGAAGTTATCGATGAGTGGGGAGATATCGACAAAAAGATCGATTCCTATTCCGTGCGAAAGAGCCTGCTGAGCGCGCTTTTCGGAATCTATTCCTCCGAGGGCGTGATTGACATCAACCAGACTCTCGAGCAACTGGGGATTGACGACGCACCCGATCCATTAACCAGGGAAGAGAAACAAGCGCGGATCGTCGATTTGCTGCGCGCTCGCTCGGGGGTATTCCACCTGGTGGATTTTGAAACCGAGTCCATGGCGAAGAACCGTCCAGCCCGCGGGAGCCACGCACCAGGGACGTTTTGGTACTACAACAATTGGGACTTTAATGTTCTGGGGACAATTTTTGAGAAAAAACGGGGTTGAAGATCGGCGAAGCCTTTTATCAGCGTATCGCCAAGCCCATTGGGATGCAGGACTTTCAGCCCAGTGATGTCTTTTATTTTGGCGGGCCAGCCTCGATCCATCCTACCTATCACTTTGAAATCACAGCGCGTGATATGGCAAGGTTCGGGTTGCTCTATCTACGTCACGGCCGCTGGAACAAAAAACAGATTGTGCCCGAGGCGTGGGTTGAAAAAAGCAGTCACGCCAGCGAGATGGTGAAGGCCAATGGAACGGATGTTGGCGGCTACGAATACCTGTGGTGGGTAGACTACGGTGGAGTGCATTTCCCGGAAGTCTCGACGCCGGGCATTTTTTCCGCCCGCGGGGCGGGCGCGCACTACCTTTTTATCATTCCGGCGCTCGATCTAGTAATCGTTCATCGCACCGACAACGATCCTCCTGTAAGAGATGCGAAGACGATTGCGGAAATTGCCAACCGTGGATCGATCAGCACAGACAGAGCGGAATTTGGCCATCTACTGAAATTGATCCTCGACGCACAAAGTGGTCATTAAAAGTGTTAAAGGTCCTGTTCGGCATACCTGCGGGGATTTTGGGCAGTGGGTCCAAGATGGAGGTTGGCCAGAACGGCTTCGCGGACATATCTTAACGAACTCTAATCTCCCCGAAGAAGATTTTCTCGGGAAGATGGGGTCTTTTTGACGATCACTCTGCACTGGCCGACTTCAAGTCGCTGTATCGAAAGCGCCCCGGAACACCAGAATTGCCCTACCTTCTTCACATTTGGCGCTTCCGATACAGCCCTAAGACTTCCCGGTGCTAATCTCGTCATGAGGGCCAGATTGCCTCCGGAGCGACGACAAACCATCCAGAATCGTTGCCCTCCGCAAGCTGCTGCGCGCGTGACCAGGGCGCGGCGCCCATTTAAGAAATCTCGTGAATGCCCGATCTCATTTACTGATATCGTCGGAACACTTCGCCAACCGGAGTTCTGATCCGGTGAAGCCCTATCGGTCGGTCAAGGATCGAGAAGGTTTTTAGTCGCGCAGCGATCCGCCAGCCGCCATCACAAAATTCACGCGCTCTGGACAACTGGCTAGCAGAACGATTCGATCAACAAGGAGAACTCCCATGAAAAAAACCCGCCGTGCATTCTTAATTGTTGCTGTGCTGGAAACCACGTTCATCACGGTGTCTCTTAGCGTCCAGGCCCAGGCCCCCAAATACAAGGAGGGCGACCGCGTCGAGTTTTCAGAAAATGGCGCGTGTCTCGGTACACAATACGCAATCCCCTCGAAGGGAACGATCATTCAGGTAAATGCGGGTACGGCAAAGAACTACGCCGTTCAGGTTGACCCGCTCCCTAATAAAGCCCCACGAATCGTCACCCGACCGATCTATTCTCAGGAATGTGGTTTTCGCCCGTTGGGCGGAGCTGCGCCGAAGATTCTGACGGACAATCTCCGCGTGGATGGAAACGGGACCGTGCTGGCGGATCGTGCACTACTGGATTGCGGCAACCTTAAGCATGCCGGAAAAAACGGCCCGCCGCCTCCGGTCGATGTGGCAAAGAAACTCATCCGCTGTCTCTACGAGAAACCTTCGCCGGCCGGTCAGGACGGGGCTACGACGATGGACATTGTCGAATTCAGTCTTGGGGCGCCGCATCGGTGGGTCATACATGTAGACCAGGGCCAGGGCGCCACCGATACGCTCGTCTATCCCGTCCACGTCAAATGGGACATGAAGACCTTCTACCGTTCGCGCAATGTGCAGGTGACCAACAGAGAAAAGACGTTCACATGCTTTGCCGATACGCTCAATTTGTGGCAATGCGGATTCGCCTCTGGTCCGAATAAGGAAGGAAATACCCAGGAGATTGTCGTAAAGCCGTAACGAATTCAAAAGAGACCCAGCGGGCTACAGCACGACCAACGTAATTGCTTACCGAGGAGCCACATGCGCAAGTCGGCGACTACATAGGCAACTGCCCGAGGCCGTGGCGCTGCATTGTGTTTATCATGGTGACGTGTCCTCAAAACATCGCGGAAAATTCATTACGTTTGAAGGGCTCGATGGCGTGGGCAAAAGCACGCAGCTGGAAAAGCTGGCGGCCCATCTGCGCAAACGCGGCCTGGAGGTGATTGCCACTCGCGAACCTGGCGGAACAACTATCGGCGAGAGGCTCCGGGCCGTCCTGCTCGATTCGCGCACCGCCGGCCTCTCACCTCTGGCCGAATTAGGGCTGATGTTTGCCGATCGCGCTCAGCATGTGGACGAGATGATCCTGCCAGCCCTCAACAAAGGTGAATGGGTGCTCTGCGACCGCTTTACCGATTCCAGTGAGGCCTACCAGGGTGGCGGCCGCGAACTGGGCAGCGACATTGTGCTTCAGCTCCACAAAATCCTGTGCCGGAACCTCCAGCCCGACATCACCATTCTGATGCTTTCCGATCCCGCCCACAGTATCGCTCGCGCACGCCGCAGAAATACCGAGCAATCCAGGCGCTCGCGCGCCGATGAGAACCGCTTTGAGAAAGAGAATCGCGCCTTCTATAAGCGGGTCCTTGAGGCCTATATGGCTATCGCAGAGCGCGAGAGACGAGTGGTGAAGGTGAATGCCCGAGAGCCGATTGAGAAAGTACACAAGAAGATTGTGCGGAGCGTGGAGGAAAGGCTCCCCTGGGATTTGGTAATTGGGTAAGTTGGTAAGTTGATAATTTGATCGAAGATTTTGAGGATTTTTTGAAGCCACACGACTTGGTGAAGCCCTTTTTCAGGATGCTGTGAAGATGATTTTCTGTCCCGATTCCGCCTGTCGCTTCAGGTCTTTAAGATTGCCTACGAAAATGCGGTTTTCGTCATCACGGAAGAAAAAGTTGGTTCCGTCGCTCCCTGCGAACGTGCCAGCGTAGTTCTGCCCGGGAGTGGTCGTGGCCAGGTAATAATCGTTCCAATTGAAATGATTTGTCTCAAGAAGTGCTATTACCTTGGCCAGGGGTTGGATGCGCTCCGTATCCGTGATTTCGTCGAGTAAACGCTCCATCATCGCCACATCCCCCTTAGTGGACAGGATGCTGGCCTGGATGACACGCTCTTTGCTGACTACCCCAAAATGAATTTTGTATCCGAGGCTCTCAGCGAGCTGGCGCACGAAGTGCCGTTGCGCTCGACCATTACCTTCCCTGAAGGGATGAATGCGATTTATTTCGGAGAGCAGAACGGCGACCTTGCGAGCAAAGTCTCTTCGCTGCAACCCTTCGAGAAAGTGCTCTGCAGCCAGCTGGCCAAATACCTTTCCCAACTGCGGTTCGATCAACTCTGGAGGCGTGAATCGGGTGATTTGCCCAAGGTGAACGTAATCAGCCTTGGCAAGCGGAACCTTGCGGAATTCCCCAGCCCACTCGTAGACGTCCCGGAAGAGATACCAATGAATCGCCTTGAGATGTTCGGAATCGAAGTTACCCTTCACGGGATTGAGTTGAAGAAGCACTGAACGCATTGAGACTGCATTGGCTTCCGCCAGGTTGAGAGATTCCTGATTGCTGAGACCGAACTTGTTTAGGAGAATGCCTGATTGGGGATCGAGGTAAGGATCGCTCATCGAGCGAGGATAGCATTGAGCAATTGCTCTTCGGTCAGCTCGCCCTGAACAAAGCGCTCGAAGGTGAGCCGAGCATCGGCAGAGGGGATAAGGCCCTCCAGCCGGAGGTCAGCTACCGCATTATCCACGGCTTCGCGCCGGAGAAGCCTTTCAGAAACAGATATTCCCCTTGATATCACAGTTTCCATTTACCGATTAAGTCTACCATATTGACCTTGGCGACGGCTCTTGGCCGATCACCGAATCACGCGACGATTTTCCAGGGTGGACAAAGAAGACGCAGTCGGGGCACCTCTACCCCACCACGCGCAACAGCGGCGCGTGTCGGGGACCCCGGCGGCTGCGGTCCACTCTAATTTTTTGGTAGCGTCCTAACCTTAGGACACTACCAACTTCTTTGTTTCTTTGCGGCTTGCCGCGTTGTGGTTAAATCATCTTCATGGGTTTCGCTGATTTTCAAGGCAATCCGGAAATTGTACGGCAGTTGCGGGAGATGCTGGCACGCGACCGCTTTCCCCATGCGGTGATCCTGGCTGGGGCGGAGGGAACGGGCAAGTACACGCTCTCGCTGATGCTGGCGCAGACGATGAACTGCCTCCAACCTAAAGCGACGGATGGCTTGCCCGATTCTTGCGGCGTCTGCAGCAATTGCCGGCGCATCGGCCAGGCGCTGGACCTGGAATCGCGGTTTAACGAAGCAGTGGAGGCCCGCGAGGCGCTCCGCGACACCGACAAGCGAGAGACGCGCATCCTGGTACAGACTCACCCGGATGTTCTAGTCATCCCACCCGATCCGCCGCAGATGATGGTAAAGGTTGACCAGGTGCGGCACGTCATTAATACCATCCACTACCGGCCTGGGGAAGCCCGCAGGCGGGTTTACATCTTCACTGATTCGGCTTTCATCAAGGAAGCAGCCAACTCCCTGTTGAAAATTCTGGAAGAGCCACCCGACTATGCCACCATTTTTCTGCTGGCCAGAAATCCCGGAGATCTGCTGCCCACGATCCGCTCGCGATGCGTGATCTTCAGGCTCTCTCCGCTCCCTGCCAGGGAAATTGAGCAGGACCTGGCGAAGCACCGGCCAGAATGGAATGCCCGCCAGCGGGAGCTAGTGGCGCGGCTGAGTGGCGGGGCGGTGGGGATGGCGCGGTCACTCGATCTGGCCGCATACATGGAATCACGCAAAGACGCCCTGGCCCTGCTGGGCGCGGCGGCCCAGTCCGGCGACCATTCGCTGCTCTTTCGGACTACGGAGGGCTACCGGGCAGGCGCCGAGGGCAAGCAGAAAACAGACCAACTCCTGCGCGCTCTTTATGCACTTCTCAAGGACCTTCTGGCGCTGAGCTCGGGCGTGCCCGACCTGGTGCGAAATACCGATATAGCCGCGGAATTGAAGGCGCTGGCGCGCAGCATCGACTTCCCGTGGATGACCGAAGCAACGCAGCAACTGGGGCAGGTACAGAGCGGGATGCGCCGCAATGCGCTTCGTTCGCTTTCACTGGATGCTTTTGCGCTGTCGCTGGAAAGGTAGGCTTGTCAAGGCGCATGTTGGCGCACCGGATATTCCGGGTTTGAATCCGAGGCCGCGCTGTGATAGGGTAAAAAGCAATCCGCAACCAAATCCGGCAAAACTTGGGTCAAGCTTCTCTGTTTTCCAGCCGAGTTTTCCTATGCCGCAGAGGTGGAGTAAATAGAAATGAAAGATGGAATGGAGTCAACAGCGGCTCGCCAGGCCCCGGAGCCTACTCAAGAAGAATTCATCAATCGGAAGCTCATCCGGCCATCTCTGAGTTCGCCGGTCCCGCGTACAGAACCAGTTTCTGAACGCCGTGAGCGTCTGGAACGCACAGACCGTATGCCTTCCATGCGAAAAATGGCCACGCCGGACCAAACCCACGCAGAGAACTTTTACTACCAAAAACAGATGCAGAGCAAGACTCCGGTGATTGTAGTTCTGAAAGACGGCGAACAGATCCAGGGCCTGATCGAGTGGTACGACAGGTGCTGCATCAAGATGAGCCGTAACGGCGGTTCCAACCTGCTGCTTTACAAGCCCTCGATTCGTTACATGTACAAGGCCAGTGAGAGCCGGCAACCCTGAGAAGAATTGCCAAAATTGCCAAAATTTGTAATTGCCAAAATTGAAAACCTAGAATTCTTCCAAAGCAGGCCTCGTTTTGTGGAGTCATGGATTTGCCTGGATGACGGGCTTTCAATCCACCCTGCCCGTATCAGTTAAGATCAGTTCACGTCTTGAATCTTTCGACCCAAGACTACGGTACTGACTTTGACCCCAGTACCAAGACTACTGATTCATTGACAATAGGCGTGAAAGTTCAATAGTATCTGCAAGTTACGCTGATTGGCAGGGAGAGGCCGTCCGTGATCAAGCTCGACATCATTAATGAAGTTGTCACCAAGACCGGTATCACCAAAACTAAGGCTGAACTGGCGGTGGAAACCGTCTTTGAAAGCATGAAACAGGCGCTCACCAAGGGCGAGCGTATTGAGTTACGGGGATTCGGCGTCTTCAATGTGCGTCCGCGTAAGACCGGTATCGGCCGGAACCCGCGCACTGGCGCGGAGGTGAACATACCTCCCGGCAAAGCGGTAAGGTTCAAGCCCGGCAAGGAGCTACAATCCATAGATTAGTTCATGCCGGATGATCTCCCCGTTCCGCAGGAATACCAACTCTATGATCCTGAACAGCAGGAGATCAGAGTTGTTGTGATCCAACCGCCCAAGCGGCGGTATTGGCTGCACATTCTTCTGTTCCTGGCCACGTTGCTCAGCACCTTATGTGTCGGCGCCCGGCTGCAATACGAATTTGACCACAACCTGAACTTGTTTCCCTTTTCGGAACAGGGGTATTTTATGCCCTGGACCTGGACTCTGGCAGACTGGCACCGGCTTTTCCTGGGAGTTCCCTTTTCGCTCTGCCTGCTGGGCATTCTCACCGCTCATGAGATGGGACACTATATGCTCTGCGTGCGGCGCAAAGTCTATGCCACCTGGCCCTACTTTATTCCTTTCCCAAGCCTGATCGGGACCATGGGCGCGTTTATCCGCATCCGGTCGCCGATTCGCAACCGGCGAGATCTCTTCGATATCGGCATCGCCGGCCCCATCGCGGGATTTATCGTAGCGGTTCCGGTGTTGATCTTTGCGCTGCTGGCATGCAAGCCACTGACGCCGGAGACCAGCGACTCGGCGGCTTTCGGCATGCCACTCATTTTCAAGCTGGCACATTATGTATTGGGGGCCCTGGGCAGCCACGCGGCCATCGCACAGCTCGACCCCAGCCAGCTCTTCCTGCATCCCACGGCCATCGCCGCATGGGTAGGAATGTTTGCCACGGCGCTCAACTTGATTCCTGGCGGCCAGCTCGATGGCGGGCATATCGTCTTTGCCATCCATCCTCGATTGCACCGGACTGCTTCTACGTTGGCAATCCTGGCTTTACTGCCGCTGGCATGGTATTTCTGGCCGGGCTGGCTGCTTTGGGCCGTGGTGTTGCGCGTGACAGGGCGCCATCCTCCAGTTCCCAACTTGCCTCCGCTGGACGGAAAAAGACGATGGCTGGCGGTTTTCGGGCTGATCATGTTCGCGCTCACCTTCGCTTACAACCCCATCCACGGGTTTAGCATTGTGGACATCATCCATCAATTCACGCAGCCATCAAAGTAGAGAGAGCGCGTCCATATCCATGATTACGTGCGTCCGAGGAATTTTCTGGCTGTCAGCGAAGGCCTGCATGTTCTTCAAGACGCGATTGAGTTTGTCCCGGCCCGTGGCCTTCAAAATGAAGTGATAGCGGTAATCGCGCTTCAACCTCATGATAGGCGCGACCGATGGCCCCAGCACGCGCACACCTTCATTGCGGGTGGACTCAAGCCATTTGCCGATCTCGCCTGTCCATTTCAGCGTCTGCTCCAACTTGTCACTACGGACGAGCACGTTGGCCAGCGCACTGAATGGCGGATAGTGCATCCAGCGGCGATAGCGCACCTCTTTATCATAGAAGCCGCGATAGTCATGCTGTTGGGCAAACTGGATGGCGTAATGCTCAGGATAGAAGGTTTGCAGGATGACCTTGCCGGGCGTCTCGCCGCGTCCAGCGCGTCCAGCAACCTGGGTGAGCAATTGGAAAGTTCGTTCGGCCGCCCGAAAGTCGGGGAAGCCCAGCGCGAAGTCTGCGCCGACCACTCCCACCAGGGTTACGCCGTGGACATCGTGTCCTTTGGCGATCATCTGCGTGCCGACCAGAAGATTGATCTCACCCGCATGAAATTGGTTCAGCACGCGCTCGAAATCATGCCGGGTGCGCACTGTATCGCGATCCAGCCGGCCAATGCGCGCCTGGGGAAAAGCTTCATGCAGCCGCTCTTCCACTTTCTCCGATCCTGCGCCAAGGAAATAAATGTATTCGCTGTTGCATGCGGGACAAACCTTGGGCACGGCACGCTTGAATCTGCAGTAATGGCATTCCATGCGATAGCCGGATTTGTGAAAGGTCATGGCGATGGAGCAGTTCTTGCATTGAAGGGTCTCGCCACAGGCCCGGCATAGCACAATCGAAGAATATCCACGGCGATTCAGCAGGATCATTGCCTGCTCGTCCCGATCCAGCCGTTCGCTCACTTCCTGTACTAACTGGCGGGAGAAGAGGCGGTCTTCACCGGACTGCTGGAATTCAAACCTCATATCCACCACTTCGACATCAGGCAGGGGCCGACGCTCTACCCGTTCCGTCAACTCAATCAGCTTGTACTTGGCGGTTTCCGCGTTGTGATAAGACTCGACCGAGGGCGTAGCTGACGCCAGCACGACTGCCGCACTACTGAGCTTGCCGCGCATCACGGCCACATCGCGGCCATGATAGCGCGGAGTTTCTTCCTGCTTGTAAGAAGAATCGTGCTCCTCGTCCACGACCAGCAAGGCAAGATTAGAGACCGGGGCATAGACGGCCGAGCGTGTTCCCACAACAATTCTGGCTTCGCCGCGCCGGATGCGATGCCACTGTTCCGCCCGTTCATCATCGGTGAGGGCCGAATGCAGGATGGCCACCTGGTCACCAAAAACCTGATACAGGTTGGCGGCAGCGGCCGGCGTAAGCCCGATTTCCGGTACCAGCAGGATGGCCGAACGGCCAGACTCGAGGACCGCTTGCATCGCGGCCAGATAGACCGCAGTCTTGCCGGAGCCGGTGACCCCGTGCAACAGCGCGACGGAAAAGCTCTTCTTTTCGACCGATTGCTGGATGGTTTGCAGGGCGGCTTTCTGTTGAGGATTGAAAATAAAATCCAGATGCGAAGGGCCGCGCTTTTTCAGGCTGCTTACATTGAATTCAGCCGCTTCTTCCATCAGCTCCACCGCTCCCCGCTTGACAAGGGTTTGCAGCGTAGAGCGTGGAACAGCAAGATTGCGGACCTGTTCCACCACCAGCCTGCCACCTGCCTGCTGCAGAGCGGTGATGATGCTCTGCTGGTTTTCATTCAGCTTTTTGCCGCTGATCTCTTTTAGAACGGCAATCTGAATCGTGCGGCGAGCGTCACGGGCGGTGGATGCATCTTCGCGTGCAATCCACTTCTTGCGCACCAGATTATCGAGCACCTGGCGGTTGGCGCCGGTGGCCGAACGGATTGTCCCCTCCAACACATCGTCTGACATAGAGAGATAATCCAGAACGGCGTATTCGAGCATCTGAGCATCAATCTCTTGTTTTGATCGGCGGGAAGATCCGGCGGTGGCGGAGGCATGCAGCGCCTCGTGCCCAGTCTCAGTGATGTGGTAGATTTTTACCTTCTTGATCTCCGCCGTCAGCGGCAGCATGGTGCGGAAGACCTCTCCGATGGGCGCCAGATAATACTGCGCTATCCACTGCCCTAACTGCATGAGAGTTGCATCCAGGACCGGCTCAGAATCCATCACCTGCAGCACTGTTTTGGTCTGAACTTCAGACGGACGGTCATGCAGCGCAGTCACCACGCCGGACATGCGCTCATTCCTGAATGGAACCAGCACCCGCCCGCCAATCACCGGGATGGCGCCGGCAATCCTGTAGGTAAAGGCCATGTCCAAAGGGACTGGCAGTGCGACATCACAGAATTGAGGCATGTGGAAGGTTGATTGTAAGGGAACCGGGGAATCGGGTCATCGGTGCATCGGGTTATCGGGGCATCTGAAGAAACAATCAGAGGCTCGATGCGCCATTTGTGCGGAACTACAAAAACAACTGGCGGCCAGCTTGCGATCAGCTACAATCGGCTTTTCCCGAACACTCAGGAGGCCTTCATGAGGACGTGCGCGGCGATGGTGTGGTTTCTTCTTTTGGCGTGGCTGCCCGCCCAACCCCAGACTGGCCCGCAATCTGTTTCCGCCAAGCAGCCGAAGCAGCAGCAGAATGTGCCCGCAAAGACTCCCTCTGCGGCACCCTCGGCGATTGATCCAGCCAAGGAAGCTGATATCCGCCGGCTGCTCGAACTGACCGGGACCAAGGGGCTGGTGAAGCAGACCATGGACAGCATGGAGGGGAGCATCAAGCCACTGCTGGCCAGCGCTCTACCCCCTGGCGAGTATCGGGACAAGTTAATTGACCTGTTCTTCGCAAAATTCCAATCGAAGGCCAACCCAAAAGCTTTACTGGACCTAGCCGTGCCGCTTTATGACAAGTACCTGTCGCACGAAGAGATCAAGGGCTTGATCCAGTTTTATCAGACGCCTCTCGGGCAAAAGACGATCACAGTGCTGCCTAAGCTGACGGGCGAGATGGCAGAGATGGGCAAGCAGTGGGGACAGGACCTGGGGCAACAATGCATGCGAGAGGTTCTGGCCGAACATCCTGACCTGGCACAGGCCCTGGAAGCCGCGGGCAAAGCCCATCCCTGAGATTTACAACAACTGATCCGCACTGCCCGACGGTCCCAGGCAAGTCCAGATTGTTTTGTGGTCTATTCATTCATGATGTTGATGCGACCCAAAGACGTTGTGAAGGCGTGGGTGGATGCCTTCAATCGCGCGGATGCTGACGCGCTGGCCAGCCTACGACCAATCGGGAGAGGGGCGTTCTTTCAACCACATCACGAAATCCGTGGCCGGGGGCGTGCCGCCCAGGAGGCGGAGCCTGGTGGCGCATTGCGCGCGATGACCGTGGCTGTGCATGCAGACCTGCATCATTCCTTCTGCAACTGAAAAGCTGTACCCGGGAATGAACGGCGTCTCCAATCTTTTTGCCAGATCCGCTTCTGCGATTTGAGAGATCCAATGGAGTTCCTCGGCGTGTGTTTCCCGGAACTGGGTGGCGATAATATCCAGGGATTCAGGAACCTGCGATTCCTGTTCCAGCGCAAAAGAGCGTCCCAGGCTCAGACTCAGCCAGAACCGATTGGCCAGGAGGATATGACGCAGAAGCCTTCGCAGTTCCGGGTCTTGCGCGGCTGTTTCGTGCCGGCGAATTGCTTGCAACAGGGAGGCGTTCGCGTGTCCCTTGTGCCGGACCAGATCCTGCAGCATGGCGAGCATGGTGGGTACTTTGGCAGAAAGCATTTAGAAGGGTGACCCTTGAGCACCGGTACTAAATGCGGAAGTGCACCACTCCTGGTGCAGCTGATCTCACCGGACGCGATACAATTTCCTTCCTGCAAGATGAACGATCTTCAGGCGATGCTAACCCAAGCTGTTGTTGCTGCTCAATGAGGTGATCTGAAATGACGAAGAAGATCAATGTTACGGTGAACGGAGTTTCTCACCAGAGTGATGTCGAACCGCGAATGCTGCTGGTGCATTATCTGCGCGAGGCGCTGAATCTTACCGGCACCCATGTGGGCTGTGAGACTTCCCTTTGCGGCGCTTGCACTGTGCTGGTGGATGGACAGGCGGTGAAGTCCTGCACGCTGTTTGCCGTCCAGGCGGATGGCTCCAAGGTCACCACCATTGAAGGGCTGGCCACCGATGGGAAGCTGCATGCGGTGCAAGAGGGCTTCTGGGAGCACCATGGACTGCAGTGCGGCTACTGCACGCCGGGCATGATTATGACGGCGGCGCAGATCCTGGAGCGCAATCCTGATCCCAGCGAAGAACAGATCCGGCACGGTCTGGAGGGGAACCTCTGCCGCTGTACCGGCTACCAGCATATTGTCCAGGCGGTGCAGTGTGCGGCCAAGAAGATGAAGGGTAAGGGAGCAGTAGTTAGTAGTTAGTATTCAGTACTTAGCAAAACCACGAACAAAACCAAAAACAACCGCAGGAACAAAGGCAACACCTTACCGCTGATGACACGGATGAGAGCGATTTTCACTGATTAAACTGAGAGGCCCTATGGCGGAAAAATATTTTGGCAAGAGGCAGAAGCGTACGGAAGACCCGCGGCTGATTCAGGGTCTGGCCCATTATGTTGACGACATCAAGCTGCCGGACACGCTGCATGCGGTGTTTCTGCGCTCCATCTATGCTCATGCGCGCATTAAGAAGATAGACACCAGCGCCGCGGCCAAGGTGCCCGGCGTGGTCGCCGTCTATACCGGCAAAGATGTCTCGGCGAAGATTGGGCCGGTGCCCTGCGCAGCGGCGCTGCCTGACCTGAAGACGCCAGACCACCGCGTGCTGGCCACGGACAAGGTCTACTTTGTTGGGCATCCGGTAGCAGTGGTAGTGGCTACAGATCGCTACGTGGCCAAGGATGCCGCTGACCTGATCCAGGTGGACTATGAAGAATTGCCGGTGGTGATGGACGAAGAAAAGGGCGCGCAGGGCGGCCCGGTGGTCCATGAGAAATTTGGCACCAACATCGCCTATAAGCTCACCGCCGGTGAAGGCGATATAGAAGCCGCGCTGAAGTCAGCGGACAAAGTCATCAAGCAGCGCATACTGCACAAGCGCCTGTTGCCGATCGCCATGGAGCCGCGCGGCGTCCTGGCGCGCTATTATCCCGGCGAGCAGGAGTTGACGCTGTGGACGTCGACCCAGATCCCCCACCTGGCCCGCACACAGGTCGCCCTGATGCTGGGAATGCCGGAGAACAAGCTGCGGCTGATTGCCCCGGAGGTGGGCGGCGGCTTTGGGTCCAAGCTGAACGTCTACGCGGAAGAGGCGTTGCTGGGCTGGCTCTCGATGCAACTTGGCCGTCCGGTCAAATGGATTGAGACGCGCCGGGAAAATATTCAGGCCACCATCCACGGCCGCGGTCAGACGGGTTATATCGAGATTGGATATAAGAAGGACGGCACCCTCACCGGATTCCGATACAACGTGTTTGCTGACATGGGAGCCTACTTCCAACTGCTCACGCCGGCCATTCCTACGCTCACCGGGCTGATGCTCTCCGGTTGCTACAGAATTCCCGCCATCCAGATCAACATCGCAGGAGTCTTTACCAACAAGATGGCCACGGATGCATATCGCGGAGCCGGACGTCCGGAGGCGACGTATGTGATAGAGCGGGCGCTGGACCTGGTGGCGGCCGACTTAGGCAAAGATCCGGTGGAGGTGCGGCGCAAGAACATGCCCGCGCCCAGCGAGTTCCCTTTCAAGACGGCGACCGGCTTGTTTTACGACAGCGGCAACTATGAGGGCGCGTTGAAGAAGGCGCTGGACATGGCCGACTATCCCAAGCTGCGCGACGAACAAAGCAAGGCACGCAAAGCGGGGCGGCTGATTGGAATTGGAGTATCCACTTACGTTGAGATTTGCGCCATAGGCCCTTCAGCGGCCACGCCTGCCGGTGGCTGGGAGAGCGCGACGGTGAGAATTGAGCCGACGGGAAAAGTCACCATCCTGACCGGGGCTTCTCCGCACGGCCAGGGACAGGAGACATCCTTTGCCCAGGTTGCGGGCGATGAGCTGGGCGTGAACCTCAACGACGTGACCGTGATCCATGGCGATACCTCGATTGTTCAATACGGAATTGGCACCTTCGGCAGCCGGGGCACCGCAGTGGGTGGAACCGCCGTTTACTACGCCTTGCAGAAGCTGAAAGAAAAAGCCAACAAGATTGCCGCGCACATGCTGCAGGCGGGAGACGGGGCTGTGAGCTTCAAAGACGGCAAATTCAGCGGGGGGGATGGGAAATCCATGACCATTCAGGAAGTTGCCCTGGCCGCGCACCTGGGCAAGACCTTGCCGCTGGACATGGAGCCGGGACTTTCCGCCACTTACTTCTTTGAGCCTAAGAATTTCACTTTCCCCTTTGGCACTCACATTGTCGTGGTAGAGATTGACCGCGAGACCGGAGAGATTCACTTCCAACGCTACGTCGCGGTGGATGACTGCGGCAATGTGATCAATCCCCTGCTGGTAGATGGCCAGGTACAGGGCGGGATTGTGCAATCCATCGGACAGGCGCTGTATGAGGAAGCTGTCTACGATGATCAAGGCCAACTTGTCAGCGGCACGCTGATGGATTATGCGGTGCCGAAGGCGGCGCATGTTCCATGGCTTGAGCTGGACCGCACGGAGACGCCCACGAATGTGAATCCCATGGGGGTGAAGGGCGTAGGCGAGGCGGGAACCATTGGCGCTACGCCGGCCATTGTGTCTGCGGTAGTGGACGCGCTTGCACCTTATGGCATCCGGCACCTGGATATGCCAATTAAGCCGGAGACGGTCTGGCAGATTATTGGACAGAAGAAAGCTGGAGCGGCATAAACGAATCAGGACATCGGAAACATCGGTTATCGGGGCATCGGAAGAGCAAACCTTGAGCCGCGAATTAGCGCGAATACACGCGAATAAGATCAACGGAGACACACATGATTGCGAATCAATTTGATTATGTTGCTGCTAAGAGTTTGGACGAAGCTCTCTCGCTCCTAGGTAAGCATAAGGGTGATGCCAAGCTGCTGGCCGGTGGACACAGCCTGATTCCGGCGATGAAGCTGCGCCTGGCGCAACCGCAGGTGCTGATTGACATCAGCAGGATCAAGGAGCTTTCTTATATCCGGCAGGAAGGCAGCGGGATTCGCATTGGCGCTACCACCACGCATTACCAGATTGAATCATCGGGCTTGCTCGGGCGCGTGTGTCCTCTGCTGCCGGAAGCGTCCGGCCACCTGGGCGATGTTCAGGTACGCAACAAGGGCACGATCGGCGGCAGCCTGGCGCACGCTGATCCGGCCGCAGATTGGCCGGCGGTAGTGATCGCCCTGGATGCCGACATTGTTCTCACCAGCGCCAAAGGAGACCGCACGGTCAAGGCAGATAAATTCTTTACCGAGCTGTTTGCAACCGCCATGCAGCCGGGGGAGATTCTGCGCGAAATCCGCTTCAACACTCCTACGGGCCGGTTTGGACAGTGCTATTTGAAGTTCCGTCATCCGGCTTCAGGTTTTGCCGTGGTTGGCGTGGCGGTGAATCTGGCTTTGGATGGATCGGGCAAGTGCCAGTCCGCGGGCATCGGCATCACCGGAGCATCGCCCAAGCCTTATCGCGCCACGGGCGTGGAAAATGCTCTCAAAGGCGCCGCAATGGACGCCAAAGCACTCAGTGCCGCTGCGGCCCATGCCACGGATGGCGTGGATGCCAACACTGACCTGTTTGCTTCCGGTGAATATCGCCGTCATCTGGCGGAGGTTTACACGCGGAGAGCGATAGAAACGGCTGCTTCCCGGGCCAAATGAAGATTGAAGGGCAGCAAAAAATCGAAGCGCCGCGAGCGCGCGTCTTTTCCGCCCTGATCGATCCGGCCGTTTTGCAGAAGTGCATACCTGGCTGCCAGGAACTTGAGAAGACAGGCGACAACTCCTACGCAGCCAAACTCACCGCTACGATAGGTTCTATCAAAGGCGTGTTCACGGCTACCGTGATCTTGTCCGAACTGGTTGCACCCTCGCACTACAAACTGGTGGTTGAAGGCAAAGGCCAGCCCGGCTTTGTGAAGGGCTCCGGGAGCCTTGATCTCGAGGAACAAAACAGCGCGACGGAAATCAAGTACACCGGCGACGTGAATGTTGGCGGGTTGCTGGCCAGCGTAGGCCAGCGGATGCTGGAGGGCACGGCCAAGATGCTGGTTTCAAAGTTCTTTAACGCCCTGGAAGCCGAGACCCACCATGGATCGGGGCATCGGGAAATCGGAACGTCGGGATAAAGGAAAGGCAAAACCTTCTAGCCCCCGAATCCACCGCGCGCTGGGACAGGCTGACGCGAATGTGCGCGAATCGATCCGGGCTCAGGGGCACATCGGGCATCAAAAAGATGAAACTCCTTGATTTTTCCTGTAACGAAACTCCCTCCAACTGCACTATCTAATATGGGAACCTTCCTGGACCTCAGTAGCAGAAATTCGTCTTCTCGAGGACAGAAGATGCGGTACGTCATGAAACAGAAATTGTTTTCCCTGGGAAACGACTTCCTTATCAAGGATGAAACCGGCCGCGACGTGTTTCTGGTTGATTCCAAGGCTTTCACCCTCCGTAACCAGCTTTCCTTTCAAGACCTGGCCGGCAAAGAGCTTGCGTCCATCACGCACGAAACCCCATGGGGATCAACCTATCCACCAAGGGGATGTTGTCTGGGCCAGGGTGCATAAGAACTTGTTTACCTTCTTCAACTGCGAATTCGCCGTCAATGTGCCCAGACAGGACGACTTGGTGGCCGAAGGAGGCTTCTCAGACCACGAATACGTCTTCACTCGCTCACGAAAACCGATTGCGCGAGTATCCAAAGAATGGTTCACGTGGTCAGACACCTGCGGCGTGGACGTGGATCAGCAGGATGACATCCTTGGCATACTTATCCTCGCGAGCACTGTCGTGATTGACATGTGCTGCCACAGGGATCGGTAAGGGGGAGATTAAGCAGCAGCGCCCTTCCCTTCGGAATGTCGACTGCCGATTTTTAGCGAAACGTTGTGGCGAACCGCGCGCCACCAGAACGCCCTGACCCTGCAAGCTTTTTTTCCTGCAGAATCTTGCTTAAAGCTTTTCACAGCTTCTCCGCAATGGGCGCGTGATTCGTCGCATGGCGATTTCGTCATCTGTTAATCGGGATTATTGTGGCGCCACTGCCAGTAGACGGTCTGCTGCCGGGTGTTCAACTTAACGAAATCCTTCCTCTGATGGCGCTCACCCTGATAGCGCTGGTACGCGTGGTCTTCATTGCTGTCCCACGTGTGATAGTCCTTGTGGCCCTTGTCGTAATAGCGCCTGTTGTTGTCGCCTTGCCGGTTTTCCTGGTTCCTGTTGTCTTGTGGCCTGGCGGCGGCCATCATCGCAACGGGTGCGGCTAGGGCGGCGGTCAGAAAAAGTGAACTGATAAATCTGTATCCACGGTGCATTCGGTGCTCCTTAGCAAGGGTTCCCATACATTGGAATCCTGCTACTACCAATATCCACCTTTATCGTCGCCAAGGGATGGTCAATACGGCTCATCAGAAGAATTGGGTACTTTTGTAAGTTGGTAATTGGCTAGTTGAGGATCACGAGCAAAACCTAACCAGGCAGAGGTAGATGCACGTAGAAAAACAAACCGAACTCAGTTTCTTAGGCAGAAACCGGCTCCTGTTTGTGCGTCCGTTCGCGAATCTCTGCTACGCTCTGCTCAATGAGGATCTCGCCATCTTTGAAGACCGTCCGCAAAACATCCTGTGGATCCGGCTTTCCTGATACCACTTTCTTTGTTGACCACTTCCCATTCACGTATCGCAAGGCCAGGCGGCCGCGCTTGGAGACTTTGTCGTGCCCGTCGACTGGATCTTTGTATACAGGATGCTCTTCACCATGGATGGTCACCGCTGAGGTCTTGAAGGCAAACTTCTGGGTGTCGCGGTTGAGCTGCTGGAGGAGCGCGCCGCCCATGCCGAAGCTGATGTTATCGGCGGACCAGCCGGCGCGCGCCATGGCGGTGAGCGTGTCCTGAATGGTCCAGTAGTTCACTCCGTCGCCCTGGATCACGCGCACCTTGGGATTCAGGACGCGATAGCCTTTGCCGTTGCTTTGATATCCAAATTTCCGGCCAAGAATTTCAAGCACCTTGAGCACCACATCACGGGGATATCCTGAGTCCGGGCGCACCACCAGAACGCCTTCCCGCTGCAGAACTTTCTCCCGCAGGACCTTGCCCCAAAGCTTTTCGCATGCCTCGTAGACGTTATAGGAATCGCTCACCACTGCGACCATGCCAGCAGGAAACTGAGTAATCATGTTGTCATAAGCTGCGAGCTCGTTCTCGCGGCCCCAGGCAGTGATGGTGGAATGTTCGGCGGCGGGAATGCTGAAACCTTCCATTTCAGTGGACTGGTAGTATCGCTGCAGGAGGCGGATGCCGGCGACGGTATCGGTGCCCTTGAAATGAATCAGGTGGGCTGCAGAGCCAATACCCGCTGTTTCCTCGCTGGAAACGCCACGATAGCCGAAATCGTGGAGTTTGAAATCAATCAGAGAAGGATCGCCGGAGCGATGCAACGCGGCAAGAAAGACTTTGCGAATCGCGTTGGAAAGCGTGCCTACGGTAATCGGGTACCAGACCTTGAGCAGCAGCGTCTCCAGATAGTTGGGAAGCCAGTAACACTCGGGATCAGTGTTTTCGATGGTCATCAACACGTTCTGGACGTCGACCAGGGCGCCTTCGGCAACCGCCTTGATAACGACCGGCAGCCTGCCACCGTGCTTGCGGATGATGTGCATCCATCCATCGAAATTGAACACGCCGGGAGCGATGTGGCGATCAACAAAGCCGCGGGCTTCAATCACGTCTTCTTCCGTAACCACCGGCCCGCGGAGATATTCAAGCAGGTAATATTGCAAGCCAAAGAACAGGGTCTGCTCGAACATTCCACCGCGAGACTCCAGATAGCTGTAGACGAACTGCGTCCCGGGCGGATATTGCTTCCAGTGGGTGAACTTGTAACTGTCAGTCTGTAAGACAAGGTTGCGTGTTTGTGTTTTCAGCATCCGCTCAGCGGGCCTCAAGCGAGAACTATACAGAAAAGCAGGGGACAGGGGACAGTTACCGCTCTGTTGGCGGATGAAACAATTTTTTGATTTTCGGCGGGAGGAGACGGGCTATTGCAGAAGTCAGAATTAAAACCGAAACACATTCATTCTGTTTCAGAGCATCCGCCCGACGGCACTCCGTATGAAACAGGGTTCCCTCCCCTTCGCCAAGCTCAGGGTTCGGGATAAACTACAAAAGCTCAGACCAAGCCAGATGCGTAGCTTAAGAGCTCATGACCATGGAGCAGTAGCCCAGCCATTGGCCAAGTTGGGCTCCGTCCGAGCACAGCACGGAGTTGAATTTGATTCCGGCGTAGCCCTCGTCATTGACCCACATGATTTTTCCCAGACCCGTCACAGCCGTGGTAGAGGGGAGCTGAAAGGCAAACTTCAAGGGCGTATCCAGAGCGAGCATCTGGACCGACCGTATGGACATTCCGGATTCACTCAGATCCGAGGTGAGCGCCCTAAGCTGTGTGGCACCACTGAGAATGGTGACAGGCGCGACCAGCGGATGACGAAGGTATCTTCTCCGCTGTGGAGCCTGGATTGACCCGTTCAGACTCAGCAGATCGAAAATTCTTCCGGTGGAGATGGGCTTTTGTACAACGAAGTTTGCGCCTGCCGCCAAGGCTTCCGATTCCTCCTGGGGATTGCCGGTGCAGGCGACAATGATGGGCGCCGCGCTGCCGCTGCTCTTTCGGACCTGGCTGATAAATCCAAATGCGCCGTTCACTTGCATATCAATCACGATTCCGTGCATTTTCCGGTTCTGCACAAAATCCCTGGCACAAGTAATACTGGGCGTGGAATCCAGCCGGCTGCCTGTTTCTCGCCAGGCGTAAACGAACATCTTCAGAGTGGAGTAATCGTTGCTGACGATCAACAGATCAAGATTGGCTAATGCGGAAGAGGGAGCCATGGATACAGACCTGGGTGCGCGAACCTCTCACTGAAAATGTATCAGCAATTGAGGCCATTGCAAGAAATTTTCTGCTTTGTTCTGATTCCGGAACAAGAGAGCTCCAGCAATCAAGAGTGCTGCCGGGATTAAGCAGGATCTGGCGGCGCGACTCGGGCAAAGACCTGATCCCAGGCAAGATGCTTTCCGTAAGACTCTCCGCGGCTTCCGGGGAAGTGCCGGTCCAGCAGTTCAATGTCGCAAATTCTTGCAACATGCAGGAGCCGCCAGTTGGGAAGAGAACTGCTGCTCTCACCGCCGGTCTGGTAGCAGAAAAGACGTACCGTGCCGCCCTTAATCCCATAATCATGGGGCTCCGCGATTCGCTGTTTGCCGCCATATTGAAACCGAATCAGGCGTTTTTGAGCGATTGCCTCACGGATCATCGTGTCAATTTTCTGGGTTTCCTGTGTAGGCATGAGAGTTTAGACCATGTTTCGATCCAGCGGGTTGCGGGGAGGGCTGATCGGAAGTGCTGCCGGCGAAAAGGAGTTCTCAGGCGGTTTGAACTTACTCGTTCTGTATTTCACACACGAGCAGTGGCGGCGTCACTGGGTTCACGCTGGCGTCCTCGTCCAATGATTCCACCAGGTGGCCTGTCATCAAGTGTTCTTGGTTTTAGGATTTGTTGAATTGCCGGCTGTGCTCTTGTCTGCTGGCAGTAGAGGCCTGGAGACATCTGGCCGCACGAGGTCACTGCCCTTGCTCTGCCAGACCATGTGCAGACGATCCGTGTAGGCGCTCAGCCACTCTTCAAAAGACTTCCAGCTTTCTTTCTTATTCATAAGGGTCTCTATGCTTAATTTATAAGCTGATCCTGGAAGGGCACTTAAAAGATACATCCTGGCCCGGTTCTCTGGTGTTAAGAATTATTTGCAGGCTGTAAAGCCCCTGTAAGCAGCAATGCAGTCCACGCTCTGAATTTCTCGAAAATGAAGAACAGAATTCCACTCAGCCGGCGTAGCCCTCGCCTTCTGCGAACAACAAAGCGCGTAATTTCCGATTACAAATATTTACCCGCTGTTATTCACTCTTTACCACAACTCATTCCGGGGCCGGGTCAATACGTGCGGGGGTAATGAAGATCAGCAAGTTCCCCCTTGGAGCACTCACATGAAATATATAAAAACCAAATGGTCCATCGTTGCCGTTGTGCTGGCTGCAATCGGTACGCTGACGGCATTTCAATTTGAGGCCGGAAAAGCCCCCCAATACTACACCGAGAAGGTGCAGCAAGGCGACATTCAAAATGTCGTCCAGGCAACGGGCAGCATCACCGCGGTTACTACGGTCCAGGTGGGCTCCCAGGTTTCCGGAACCATCCAGAAGTTAAATGTGGACTTCAACTCTCATGTGAGCCAGAGCCAGGTCATCGCGCAAATTGATCCCGCTCTGTTCCAGGGAGCGCTGCTTCAGGCCAAGGCCGATTTGCAGGATTCAATCGCGAACCTAGCGGCGGCCAAGGCCAATCTAACCAAGGCCCAGGCGGCCGAAGCGCAAACGCACCTGGATTACGCTCGCTATGACGAACTGGCCAAGGATGGCGTTGTCCCGCAGCAGCAGTTCGATACCGCCAAAGCCGCGTGGCAGTCAGCCACGGCGGACGTAGCCGCAGCCCAAGCCACCATCACGCAAGACCAGGCTGTGGTGCAACAGAAGACCGCAGAGGTAACCGTGGCTCAGACCAACTTGAACTACAGCACCATCCGGTCTCCCATTGACGGAACTGTGGTGGCCCGCAACGTTGATGTTGGCCAGACGGTGGCTGCATCCCTGCAAGCACCCACCCTGTTCACCATTGCCAAAGACCTCACCAAAATGCAGGTCTACGTGAGCACGGACGAAAGCGACGTGGGAGCAATCCGCATCGGCCAGGCGGTCAGCTTCAAGGTGGACGCGTTTCCCAGCGAGACCTTTAAGGGACAGGTCTCCCAGGTGCGGCTGAATGCCACGACGGTACAGAATGTGGTTACGTACACCACCGTGGTGGATTTTGACAATCCACAGATGAAGCTCTTTCCGGGGATGACGGCTTACGTGAGCATTCCGGTGGCCCAGGCGGAAAGTGTAGTAAAGATCCCGAATGGCGCTTTGCGCTTTAAACCACAAACCGCCGGCCAGCCAACGCAGGCCCAGGTTGCGAAGCAGGCGAAGGACCCCAGCGTGGCAACGGTGTGGAAGCTGGCCGCTGACAAATCACTCCAGCCAGTGCAGATCAAGCTGGGAATCACCGATCACACCTTTACTCAAGTATCGAAGGTGATGAATGGCTCGCTCAACCCTGGCGATCCGTTGGTAGTGGGCGCGGCCACTTCCAGCCAGCCAAAGCAAGCCAGTTCCAGCGCTCCGGGTGTGGGTGGCGGGCGCGGCATGGGCGGCCTTGGGCGGTAAGACATTGAACGCGCCATGGCTTAATTTTTGATTTCTGATCTTTGATCTGTGATCTGTGATTTAAGAGCAAAAACCGAGGACAGCAGCGGGAGGGATTTATGGCAACTTTAGCTCAAGTCGAAATGAATGCAGGCATGATTCATGGAGCCAATATGGTAGTAGATGGCCCGGTGATTCACGCGGAGGACGTGCACAAATACTACGATCTGGGTGAGACCAAGGTCCACGCGCTGCGGGGAGTTGATCTCACGATCCAGCCGGGTGAGTTCGTGGCCATCATGGGATCGAGCGGCAGCGGCAAATCAACTTTCATGAACATGCTGGGCTGCCTGGATAAGCCCAGCAACGGCAGATACCTGCTGGAAGGCACGGACGTGGCGCAGTTGGAAAAAAAGCAACTGGCTGCAATTCGCAACCGCAAGCTGGGATTTGTTTTCCAGGGATTTAATCTGCTCTCTCGCACCACGGCGCTGGAAAACGTGGAGTTGCCCACGCTGTACGCGCACATGGACAAGGCTGCACGCTTCGCCCGGGCCAAGGAGGTGCTAAAGATGGTGGGACTGGGAGAGCGTCTGGAACACTTCCCTTCCCAGCTTTCCGGAGGCCAGCAGCAGCGCGTGGCCATTGCGCGAGCGCTGGTGAACCGTCCATCCATCCTGCTGGCCGACGAACCCACAGGGAACCTGGACAGCCGCACCTCGGTGGAGATCATGCAGATCTTCCAGGAGCTGAATGATGGCGGGCTGACCATTGTGTTGGTGACGCATGAAACGGACATCGCGCAATACGCGAAACGCATTGTAGTTTTCCGGGATGGAAAGATCCTGCGTGATCAGCCGGTCCTGGAGCGTCCACGGGCTTCAGAAGAGCTCAAGACAATGCCATCCGCAGATGAGGAGCAAGACTAAGATTTTCAATTTGGCAATTACGGCGATCTTGGCAATCTTTGGAATGAGGAGGGGTTATGGATTTGCTGGCAATTTTGAGAATTGCAATTCGGGCTCTGACGCGGAACAAGATGCGTTCGCTACTCACGATGCTAGGAATCATCATTGGCGTGGGCGCGGTAATCGCAACTGTGGGTGTGGGCCAGGGCGCGCAGCAGCAGGTGCAGGACCAGATTGCCGCCATGGGGACGAACGTGATCTTTGTAAGTTCAGGCAGCGTGAACAGCGCCGGGTTGCGCCTGGGCAGCGGCGCCACCAAGACCCTGGTCTACGATGACATGGCGGCCATTCTGCGCGAAGTCCCAACCATTTCCATGGCGGCCCCGAGCAGCGGGGCCAGTGCGCAGATCGTCTATGAAAATCAGAACTGGAACACCAGGATCACCGGGACCGAGCCACAATACTTCCAGATCAGAACCTGGGATTTTGCCCGTGGTTCGAGTTTCACTCAGGATGATGTGACCCGTTCCGCCAACGTGGTGGTGCTGGGCGCAACGGTCCAGCAGAATCTGTTCGGCAATACTGACCCCACTGGCCAGACAGTGCGCATCGGCAACCTTCCTTTCCAGGTTGTCGGCGTGCTCGCCGCTAAGGGTCAGTCTGGAATTGGGCAAGACCAGGATGATGCCATCTATGTGCCCATCACCACCCTGCAGAAAAAGATCACAGGCCAGGACTGGCTGCAGAACATCATTGCCTCGGCCACGTCACAACCGGCCAGCTATGCGGCTCAGGACCAGATCACTGGATTGTTGCGTGACCGGCACAGGATTCGTCCGGGACAAGATGATGATTTCAGCGTTCGCAACCTGGCGGACGTTGCCCAACTGGCAGACCAGTCTTCTAAAGTCATGACGCTGCTGCTGGCTTCGATTGCCGGAGTATCGCTGATTGTGGGCGGCATCGGCATCATGAACATCATGCTGGTATCAGTGACGGAGCGCACGCGCGAAATCGGCATCCGCATCGCGATTGGAGCAACGGAATCGGATGTTCTGCGGCAGTTCCTGAGTGAATCCGTGGTATTGAGCCTGGCCGGCGGGATCATCGGAATCCTGTTCGGCGTGGCGTCATCCATCACCATCACCAAGGTGCTGGGCTGGCACATTCTGATTTCGGCGCTGGCGGTGATGGCGGCCGTAGTGTTCTCCATGGCTGTGGGCGTGTTCTTCGGATTTTATCCAGCGCGTAAAGCGGCGCGGCTGGATCCGATTGAGGCACTGCGGTTTGAATAAATTTGCATGCCGACAAAACAGGGGCGGGACATGTTGAAACCATGTCCCGCCTTTCGTTTGCTGTCTTCCTGTCATTTTTTTTGGCTTGATCATCTTTACCAAACCACACCATTCATAACCCGGCAAACCGGAACACGAGTGAGTGAAGAGGGTTCTTACTGGCGAGGCAGAAATCAAGCCAAGACCTGATACAGAAAGCAAGAATCGGCGATGGCTGAGAAAGGAAACATTTATGAATCGGCTAAGAATGTTGCTTATTACCAGCGCATTGATCGCGGGCAGCTCGGCTTTAGCGTCCGCGGAGGAGTATCACACTGGGTTATCTCTTCAGGTTCGCATAGGCGACCAGGACCGTGACCACGCCCGCGGCTATGCATACGGGTATGTCGACGGCGCTCGTGACCGCGACGATCACTATCGCGTCTACGTCGACCGCGATCAGCGCGACCGCGACAACGGCTGGCGCAGGGACAATGACGACCGGCGTGGACGGAACTGGGACCATGATGGCGACCGGCGTTAATGAAAATCCAGCCGTTAGTACTTGGTATTTGGTACTTAGCTGAAGATGTCTCGAATGTCTTTGCGGCAATCTCCAGATAATGACTGCCATTAAACGGCACGACTCTAACGCTGGGGAGACCGCGATGCTGGAACATTTACAAACAAACGCGAGTCATTAGCTTCAGACTCAGCCAGACAATCTGACCATTTTGCGCAGCTCAATCATCGTAGGCGAAACCGACGTGCTATCTGACCCGACCCCGGCAGAACCCGATTTTGATTACATCATTGGTCGTGGTGATGTACATCGGATTGTCCAGATTCGGTCTACAGCAAGACCCGGTGTCCGGATCTGCGGGGCCGATTGTCCCAACAGTAAGTTCATCTGTCCCCATGCAAGACCCATCCAGCGCCCAGGGCGATCAGATTTCATCCGATGCGGCATGTGTCCCAAGGGCACACGAGGCAGTAGATTTCAGGATTCGCCCTGTTTCTGTGCATTTCTGTCTGGTCGCCAATTTCA
>Ga0209168_10000487_pt1 | contig 37960 bp, 28 predicted proteins | sample Coa_R1_FD_187156 | JGI IMG/M metagenome (GOLD analysis project Ga0209168, IMG submission 187156) | Surface soil microbial communities from Centralia Pennsylvania, which are recovering from an underground coalmine fire - Coalmine... | ecosystem: Environmental > Terrestrial > Soil > Unclassified ...
CAAAGATGCATATGGTCAAGTTGCGCAGATCGAAGTCGTTCCCATCAAGCTTCTGCAGACCAGCGGACCTTATCCTGACACGGTCGATCTCGTGGCTGCGCCCTTGTATCCGGGCGAGACGAAACCCTTCCGGCTGATCTTTGAGCACGTAAGTGAGCAGTGGAACCAGGCTGCGCCTGAGCTGAAGATCGTTGACGTTTCCCTCAAATAAGCAACAATTACTCTCATAATCGGGCATCATCGTCCTGCGCTGAGTGTGAAATGACAATATTGTCTTTGAGAGAGCGTGAATTTTTAAACACTCCGAAAAGTGCGACCACGACTGCGATTCCTATTCCCAAGAGGAAAGCCCAGCCAATATACATCTGCAAATGATGAAGCAGAATCTGGTGGCGATGCGAATATAAAGGCATTTTTTCCAAAAGCAGAACAAGCGCGAGTCAGGATTGCTAAAATCGGGCTTCGCGAATGGCAATCACTGTGGAATGGGCTTCGACTGGGCGCGGGCTTTCGTTTTTCGTAACAAGTTCAGACAAAACCTGGATCCGATATCCGGACGCGGCCTCCTCCTCTACAATGTGCACATGCCCGAAACTAAGGCCGTTCGCCTCACCGAGACGGTAAAAGCCGCGGGTTGAGCTTCCAAGCTGAGTCCGGCGGCGCTGGACACGGTGCTTGGGAAATTAGCCCGGCAACACGACCCGAATGTTCTGGTCGGCTTCGACCATGCCGACGACGCCGGAGTGTATCAAATCGCGTCTGACGCCGCGCTGGTGCAGACGGTCGATTTTTTTACGCCCATCGTTGATGATCCCTATACCTTCGGACAGATTGCGGCGGCAAATTCTCTGAGCGATATTTATGCCATGGGCGCGCGCCCGCTCACGGCTTTGGCGATGGTGTGTTATCCAGAGAAAGGCGACCTGGAAATTTTGGAGCGAATTTTGGCTGGCGGGCTTTCGAAGATGATGGAGGCGGGATGCACCATCATTGGCGGCCACAGCATTCGCGATGACGAAACGAAATTCGGATATTCCGTGACCGGCACGGTGAACCCAACGAGAGTCCTGAAAAACGGCGGCGCGAAACCCGGCGACCGCCTGGTGCTCACCAAAGCGCTTGGAACCGGTGTGATTTCAACCGCGATCAAGAAAGGCGTGGCTAAGCAATCGTGGATCGACGGCGCTGTAGCCTCGATGGCCACACTGAACAAGACAGCCGCTGAAATCGTAACTCGAGTGCACTCATCTGGCACGAACCATGTGGGGACGGGCGCCCTCGCCCGTCCAGCGGAGCGAAGCTCTGCACCAAATGACCGCATCCATGCCCTCACCGACATCACCGGCTTCGGCCTCATTGGGCATCTCCGCGAAATGCTTCTCGCTTCGGACGATGTCTCCGCGGAGCTGCATGCGAGTCAAATTCCGCTTCTCGGCGGCGCTATTGACTGCGTGCACGCCGGCTACATTCCTGGTGGACTGAATGCGAACCGCGAATTCGCTGAATGCGTAGTGGGATACAAAGAGAAAATTTCTGACGAGATGAAAGCTCTTCTTTTCGATCCGCAAACCTCCGGCGGATTGCTGGTCGCCGTAGCCGAGAATCGAGCCCTCGAATTGACCGAGGAACTCAATTCAGCCGGTGTTAATGCGGCCGAGATCGGCGAAGTTCTGCCCAAAGCTAAGCCGTTGATCTCGATTATTACTTAGGTTTCAGGGCCGCGAGATTCTGCTTGACCGGTTCCGAGACGGTGCTACCATCTTACGAACTTCCCCGACGATCAACTTTATCGGAGGCTTCATGGCCACTCCTGGAATCGGGCTGAACAATTCAACTCAATCTTCGCTTACCAATCTGGTTGAACAGAAGTTGCGCGCTGAGCGTGTGGTCAAAGCCGGCGCGAGCTGGTTTCTGATGGTTGGAGCTCTCTCGCTCATCAATTCAGTGCTTGCCATGAGCGGATCCGGCATTCGATTTATTTTCGGCCTGGGCATTGCGCAGTTCGTGGACGCACTCGCTCGCCAGGCCGGGCAGACCGGCTTTGCGCTTAACCTGGTCATCAACGGCGGTGTCGCGGCTGTATTCGTGCTCTTCTGGAATTTCGCGCGCAAAGGCGAGCAGTGGGCATTTCTAGTCGGCATGGGATTGTACGTCATCGATGCGTTAGTCATGCTCATGTCGCAGGATATACTCGCGGTGGCTTTTCATGCCTACGCTCTTTATCGCATTTACCGCGGGCTGAATGGCATTCGAGCACTGAAACATTTCGAGGGACAACTGCAACCGGCAGGCGCGCCAATCCAACCGCGCTAAGAGTCTCTTTAAAAAAAAATATAAACGCTACTTCGGGCTGTCTCGATGGGCTACCTTGACCCGATACCCCGCCTGCTTCAGCCGCTTGGCAACGTCTTCAGCGATCATTACCGAGCGGTGTTGCCCGCCGGTGCAGCCGAATGCAATTGTCAAATAACTTTTGCCCTCGTGAATGTAATGCGGCAGAAGATAAATCAAGAGCTCAGAAATGCGCTGGATGAATTCCGTGGTCTGCGGAAACGAGCGAATGTATTTGGCGACTTTGGGATGTAGGCCGGTCAGTGGTCGAAATTCCGGAACGAAGTGCGGGTTGGGCAAAAAGCGAACATCAAATACCAGATCAGCGTCTTCCGGCACACCATGCTTGAATCCGAAGCTCACAGCTGAGACAAGTATCTTCCTGGCCTTTTCTTTTTTCTGAAACAGGTCAATAATGTGCGCTCGTAATTCATGGACGTTGAACTTCGAAGTATCGATTACCAGGTCAGCAATGGCTCGAATATGCTGCAGATGACGGCGTTCCTCGCCCAGCGAAGTTTTGACCGGGCTGTCGGTACCCAATGGATGTGGCCGCCGCGTCTCGCTGTAACGGCGCAGCAGGACTTCATCAGAGGCCTCGAGGAAGATCATCTTGGTTGCGATCATCCGTTTGACCGATTTCACGATAGTCGGCAATTCTTCCAGTTGCCGCCCCTCGCGGACGTCCACAACCAATGCGGTGCGTGGGTTCTCAGAAGACTGCACCAGCTCGGCAAATCGTGGAATCAGTCCGACCGGTAGATTATCCACGCAGTAATAGCCGAGGTCCTCGAAAGCTTTCAGGACGGAAGCTTTCCCCGAGCCGCTCATCCCTGTGATTATCACGAGTTCGCCAGGCGGACGATTTTCTGAGCGCTTACGTGCCATCTTGCGCGTAGTCTTGCTGATTTTCCTGGCGATGCGACGAAGGGCCATCCTGCACGGAATGTTAGCAGCCGCACCCTGATTGCCGCCAGTTCCTGCGCATGTGCGCCATACGCCAAAAATCGCGAGTGCGCCAGCGCACAATGCCTCTCAGCATTAACGAGGTATGCACGAGTAACCAAAGTAACTCATCGGTTCGCCGCGAACTGCGCTAGACTGACGCAGCCAAGCGGGTGAATCCCTCATCAGCCAGCCCACTACGAGGAATGTTCTGAGCGTCCAGCCCAAACCTGCTCCGATATTGACTGACGCCGAACAGCACTTGCGCACCGTCATCGCCAAGGCGCCGGTCGTCTTCTTTGCGATAGACGCTGAGGGCAAGTTCACATTGTCCGAGGGCCGGGCATTGGAGAAATTAGGCCTGCGGGGCGGCCAGATCGTCGGAGAATCCATATTCAATTTGTATAGCAACTATCCCGGCATCATTCGGGATGCGCGGCGGGCGCTGGCGGGTGAAGAATTCTCCTGTTTTGTCGAGCTTCAGGATCTTGGCCTGTCGTTTGAGACCCACTGGTCCCCGATTCGCACTCCCGACGGGCGACCGTCTGGAGCGATCGGGGTTGCCGTTGACATCAGCGAACGTTCGACCAACGAACGAGCTCGCAATGAAGCCGAGACACTCTACCAAAACCTGGTCGAGCAACTGTCGGCGGTGACTTACATTGCCGAACTGGGCCTCGAGTCCGAATGGCGCTTCGTTAGTCCTCAAATCGAAAAACTTCTTGGCTACACCCCAGCGCAATGGCTTTCGAATTCTACCAACTGGATTCGCCACGTTCATCCCGAGGACGTTGAGACTGTAAAAATCGCCGAAGAAGCAACACTTTCAGGGAATGCATTCCGCGCGGAATACCGCATGTTCAGAAGCGACGGCGGACTGGTGTGGCTAAACGACAGCGGTTCGCTGGTGCGTGGCGCCGACGGTGGGCAGTTGCTTCATGGCGTGCTGGTGGATATTACCGAGCAGAAGCAGTTGCAGAGCCGATTAGAGCAAACCGAGCGCATGGAGGCAGTCGGGCAACTTGCGTCCGGCGTGGCCCACGACTTCAATAATCTGCTCACTATCATTAAGGGCTATAGCAGTTTGTTGATGGAACGCAATCCCGACGGGCGCGACGGACATGCGGCAAAGGAAATCCGGCAGGCGGCGGACCGGGCAGCGTCACTGACTCATCAGTTGCTGGCCTTCAGCCGCAAGCAGACGCTTCAGCCGCGCGTGCTCGATCTCAACAGCATCGTTCGTGGTCTCGAAGCAATGCTTCGTCGTTTGCTCACTGAAAACGTTGACCTTGTGATTCGCACCAGCCCAGATATTGGCTTCGTGAAGGCTGACCCGGTGCAGATGGAACAAGTGCTGATAAACCTGGTGGTCAACGCCCGTGATGCTATGCCGAAAGGTGGCCGCCTGATTATCGCAACCGAGAATTTTGCCGGGCAGAAAGGCTTCCCGGAAAAAGAAAAAATATTTGCTTTCCCTTATGCCACCTTGTCCGTCTCTGATACAGGCATTGGTATGGACGCCGCAACCAAAGAACGCATTTTCGAGCCATTTTTCACAACAAAAGAAGTCGGCAAGGGAACCGGACTGGGTCTGGCAACCGTATATGGCATCATCAAGCAGAGCAATGGACATATTGAAGTTGAAAGCGAACCCGGCAAAGGCAGCACCTTCCGCATATCATTACCTAACGTTGATCACGTGCCCGCGCCACCGAAAAAGCTTATGAAATCAGACATGCCTAAACGTGGCAGCGGGACGATTCTCCTGGCGGAGGATGAGCCGCTGTTGCGTGAGCTGGGCGAAACCATCCTTTCGCAAGCCGGATACACCGTGATCACGGCAGGAACCAGCGAGACTTTACGCGCGCTTATCGCCCAGCACCAGGGTCAAGTTGACTTGCTGCTTACCGACGTCGTCATGCCTAACATCAGCGGCCCGGAACTGGTCCGTATCGCGCGAGAGCGCTGGTCTGATCTCCGCGTTCTTTTCATGTCAGGTTACGCGGATGATGAACTGCAGGACCTTGACCGCGATGCCGGCTTTATTCAGAAGCCGTTCACTCCCGCCGAACTCACCGCGAAAATCGCGGAGGTGTTGGCCGGTCAGGATTGAATCGGAATCTGAATCCAAACCTGCGCGCAATTGCTCTTAAGGTGATCCGATGATTCAATGATTAAATGATTCAATCTCTTGCTCCCTACGCCGTTCAGGTGGAGCACTCGCGCGGGCGGCGTTATCCCGAACCCCAGCATCCCTACCGCAATGATTTTCAACGCGACCGTGATCGCGTAATCCACTCCCGCGCCTTTCGCCGCCTGGAAGCCAAGACGCAAGTTTTCACCGGCCGGTATTCCGACCACTTCCGAAACCGGCTGACGCATACTCTCGAGGTCGCGCAGATTTCGCGCACTATTGCCGCGCAGCTAGGACTCAATGTTGATCTCGTCGAAACCCTGGCTCTGGTCCACGACATCGGCCATCCTCCATTCGGTCACTCCGGGGAGAAAGCTCTTGATATCGCGATGCGGCGTCACGGACTTTTTTTTGACCACAACCTGCACGCTTTGCGAATCGTGGAGGATTTTGAGCAGCGATACGCGGCATTTCGCGGCTTGAATCTTACGTTCGAAGTGCGCGAAGGGATTATCAAACATTCGCGGGATTACGATCCTGCGCACTTTCCGGAGTTGTCAGAATATTGGCTCGACAAGCGGCCGCCGCTCGAGGCGCAGCTGATCGACGCGACTGATGAACTCGCCTACAACACCGCCGATCTGGATGACGGATATGAGGCCCGCCTTCTTACGCTCGACCGGATCAGAGAGAACGTGCCAGTGTTTGCGCGATTCTTTGCCGAAGTCGAGAAGCTCTATCCCGCAGCCCCGAAAAAGTTGCAATTCAACGAAGTACTGCGGCGGATACTGGACCGCTGGGTCGGTGACCTGATCCATAACACGCAATCGCAGATCGATATTGCATTTAATAATAAAGACGATAAGTGTAGCCCCGGGCGTCCACGTCCGGGGAACAGCGCCGAATCGCATACCGTCGATGCCTGCCGCCCCGAAATCACGCTTGCCGATATCCGCGCACATCCTAAACGGTTGGTGGGACTAAGTCCGCAAGTCGAAGCCGAACGCGCCGAGACCAAGGAATTTTTATATCGCAATCTGTATTACAGCGCCGCCTTAGATCCGGAGAAAGACGACGCGGAGCGCGTCGTCAGCCAACTGTTTGATCTTTGGATGAAGCGTCCAGAAAAGTTGCCGTCAAGTTATCAGGAAAAGGCAAAAACCGAATCCGAGCCGCGGGCGCGAGTGGTCTGCGATTACATTGCCGGCATGACTGACACTTACATTTATGAGCAGTATGAGAAATATTGCGGACCATGAGTTTTCTACCGGGCCCTGGTTGTGCCGAGCGCCATCTGAATCACGTCCGCCAGGTGCAGGGAAGCCCTTCCAGTGCATTGCTGAATCTGCTCGCGACAACTGAAGCCATCGGCGATGATGAGCCAGTCGTCAGGCGCATTACGTACGGCCGGCAAAAGCTCGAGTTCGCCAATCGCAATTGAGGTGGCATATTTTTCTTTTTCAAAGCCAAAAGCACCCGCCATCCCGCAGCATCCTGGGGCGGGCGCGTGGTAATCAAGTCCCATTCTCTGCAGGATAGATTCTTCACTGGTCATCTTCATGATCGATTTGTGATGACAATGGCCGTGAACCAGCGCCTTGCGTTTAATCTCAGGCAGCCTGAAGTCCTGCGCCTGCCTCTCCAGAAATTCGCTCAGCAGCACCACCTGGCTGGCAAGTTTTTGCGCGCGCACATCGTCAGGAAAGAGATTCAGCATCTCGTCGCGAAAAACCGAAGCGCAACTGGGCTCAAGCACCACCACCGGAATGCCCTCGGCAATTTCGCCTTCGAGCGTCGAGAGCGTGCGCAGTAGCAGTGTCTTGGCCCGATCCAACATGCCAAAATCGTAGAGTGGCCGTCCGCAACAAACATTTCTTTTCGGAAGGCGCACTGTGAACCCTGCCGCTTCGAGCACATCCACCGCTGCCATTGCAGTCTCTGGATGGAAGTAGTTGTTGAAAGTGTCGGGCCACAGCATCACGGCCGGACCAGAAGTCTTGGCTTTGTTTCTTTTCTTGATCAGACTGCGGAAGCTCTGGCTGGCAAAGCGGGGCACCTCGCGTTCGGGCGCTACTCCGGCGGCAACTTTGGCGATATCACGCAGCCCCGGCGAGTGAGTTAAAAAATTTGCCAATCCCGGGGCAATCGACGCAATCCGCGACCAGCGGTCAATATGAGTGAAGGCGTAGTGGTGCAACGGGCGCGGGCGCTCGTCATAATAATGCGACAGAAACTCGGACTTGTAAGTGGCGACATCGACCGCGACCGGGCAATCGCTCTTGCACCCTTTGCACGAGAGGCAAAGGTCAAGCGACGACTTCACGTGCTGGTCGTGCCATCCATCGCGAATGATGTCGCCCTTGGTCATCTCCCACAATAGGTGGGCGCGGCCCCGGGTCGAATGCTTCTCCTCTAAGGTCACGCGAAAGCTCGGACACATGACCCCACCCGAAGTTTCGCGGCATTTGCCTACTCCCACGCACCTCAGCGTGGCGTCTGCAAGGCTGCCGTGGTCGTGAGGAAACTTGAAGTGCGTCGCCGGCTGCCAGGGACGGTAATTAACCCCGAGCCGAAGGTCCTGGTCAAACTTATTCGGGTGGACCAGTTTCCCCGGATTCATCTTCCAATCCGGGTCCCACAGCGCCTTGAATTGCGAGAACGCTTGAACCAGTTCAGGGCCGAACATCTTCGGAAGCAGCTCAGCGCGTGCCTGACCGTCGCCATGCTCGCCGGAAAGCGTTCCTCCGAATGAGACCACGAGGTCCGCCGCCTCTTCCATAAAACTGCGGAACTTTTTTATTCCCGCAAGCGATTGCAGATCGAAGTCCATGCGATTATGCACGCAGCCGTCGCCGAAGTGGCCATACATCAGGCAGCGGTAGCCGTACGCATCGGTGAGCTTGCGCAGTGCGCGCAGGTAAAGGCCCAGTTTCTCAGGCGCGACCGCTGAGTCTTCCCAGCCCTCCCAGGTCGGCGGCTGCCCCGGCACATTAGAAACCGCGCCCAGAGAGGATTCGCGGACTTCCCAGACTCTTCTTGCTTGTTGCTTGTCGGTGAACAGTCGGAATTTCCGGGAACTCAGGCCGCTTCCCAGTGCGCCCATCAGGGCATGCGCTTGCGTTTCGGCCTCCCGGATTGTGTCTCCTCCGAATTCGGCGAGCAGCCAGCCATTTCCTTCCGGCAATAACGCTAGCCCTTCGAGATTAATTTGCTTGAGCCGCGTGTACTCGACCAGCATGTTGTCCATGCCTTCAAGACCAATCGGCTGATGACTCAGAATCTCGGGAACGAGATCAGCGCACTCAAAAATATCGCCGCATCCGATTACCAGCAGTACGCGCTCGGGTGGGCTCTCGACCAGGCGGCAAGCCGCCTCCAGTACGGTGACGCAGGTCCCTTCCGATCCGACCAGCGCCCGTGCCACATGAAAACCATTTTCAGGAAGAAGAAAATTCAGGTTGTAACCGGAGACACGCCGGGGGATGTTGGGGAATTTCTGGCGCACCAGATCGCCGTATTCATCGGCCAGCAATTTCAATCCGGAATAGATGTCTGCGCGCCGCCCACCCTGGCGGACGACATTCTCAAACTCTTCGCTCGATGTGCGGCCCACGCGCATCCGAATGCCGTCATAGGTGAGAATTTCAAGCTCTTCGATATTTTCATCGGTCTTGCCCGCCATCACCGAATGGACGCCGCAGGAATTATTCCCGATCATTCCACCGATGGTGCAGCGGCTGTGCGAAGCCGGATCAGGACCGAAAGTGAGGTGAAACTTCTCCGCCGCGTTGCGAAGATGATCGAGAACAATTCCCGGCTGCACTCGCGCGATTCGCCGCTCTGGATCAAGCTCGACAATCTTTGACATGTATTTGGAGAAGTCGATCACAACCGCGACATTGCAGCACTGTCCGGCGAGAGATGTGCCGCCGCCCCGGCACAGAACGGGCGCTCCATGCTCGCGGCAAATGGAAACCGCCGCGATTACGTCGTCGGTGTCGCACGGAATTACGACGGCAATCGGGACCTGGCGATAGTTAGACCCGTCAGTGGCGTAGAGAGCGCGGCTGCCGTTGTCAAACCGGACCTCGCCGCGCAGGTTGCGACGCAAAGCGGATTCCAGGCTGGTCGTCGCCTCGTGCGATTGGAGTTGTTCCGGCATTATCGATGGTTTGCAATTAAAGATAGCATTCAGGAGCGTCGCATCTCATCCGAGAGATTTTCTCCTGGCTCAGAGTTGTAAAGGCATGAACCACAAAGGACACGAGGGTTCACGAAGGAAGGCAAAATCACAGAATTAGAAGTTTGCGACTTGTTCAAATTTCCTTTGTGGACCTTCGTGTCCTTTGTGGTTCATGCTCTTAAGTCCCGGAACCCGGAAAAACCTTAACCACAGAGAAACACGGAGGAATCACAGAGTTCACAGAAGCGTGAAAGAGCGACGCGAACTAGCCGGCATATCTCGTCGAATAATCCGACAGGCTGAGTATCAGGAGTAGAAGCAGCCAGAACACGGCGGAGAGCAGGACCGCCTTGGTCATCTTCTCGCTGGTGTACTTTACGTGCATGAAGAAGAGAACGACAATTAATGCCTTGCAGGTGGCGATAAGGAGAGCAACAACGGTGTTAAAGACGCCGAGATCAACCGTGGAAATCCATGCGGTGAGCACCGTGGCCACAATGAGAATGGCCCAGATCAGCCAGTAAAAGCCGCTGGACCCAATATGCTCAGAATGTTCGATGTGTTCCGTATGCTCAGCCATGTGCTTCCTCAAGCTCCTGGTCGACGGTCAATCAGGTATAACAGCGGGAACAGATAAATCCAGACAATATCCACGAAGTGCCAATACAATCCGGCAATTTCAATCGGCGTGTGATATTCCGGGGTAAACTTTCCGCGCCACGCCATGAACGTAATCACGCTGAAGATCCCAATTCCAACTATCATGTGCAACGCGTGCACGCCCGTTAACGCAAAGTAGAGCGAAAAGAAAATTTTGGTGCGCTGCGGGTCCATGTGCAGGTTCGGATTATTGTGGACGAGATCCTGCGCGTTAAAGTAAAACGTCGGCGCGTGATGGTGCTCGTACTCGTCATGCCACTCATAGCCTTTAATACCGAGAAAACAAACACCGAAGAACATCGTGGCGAGCAGCAAATTGACCAACAGCTTACGTTTGCCAAGCTGAGATGCGCGGACAGCGAGCGCTACGGTCAAGCTGCTGCAAATCAGGACCGCAGTATTAACGGTGCCGGCGACCAGGCTCAAACTTCTGCTGCCGGCGGCAAATTCGGGAAAATAGGCGCGGCGGTAAACCAGGTAGCCGCAAAACATGCCGCCAAAGAACATGATTTCCGTTCCCAGGAACCACCACATCCCGAGCGACGCAGCATTACGCTGCTGCACTACGTCGGCAAAGTGGTGACGCAGTTCGGGGCGATCTTCGTGTTCCAACACCAACGGGCTTTCCCCTGTGCCAGCTCTATCGCTCAAGGGTCACCTCGTCAGGCAAAGGCATGGTTTCATACTCGTAAGCTTCCCAAGTAACGACCGGGGTTTCATCAAAATTAAACGTTGGAGGCGGAGACGTCGTCTTCCACTCCAGGCCGGTGGCCTGCCATGGATTATCCGGCGCCAGCTTGCCATAGCGCAAAGACCACAGCAGGTAAACCATGGGCAGCAGGTATCCGATTGCCAGAATGCTCGCGCCTGCTGTAGAGAGCACGTTGTACACCTGAAATTCCGGCGGATATTGCCAGTAGCGTCGCGGCATTCCCAAATATCCGACAATGAATTGCGGAAAGAATGTCAGGTTAAAACCGAGAAAAACAATCAGCGCCGCCAGCCGGCCCCAACCTTCTGGATACATTCGCCCTGATATCTTCGGCCACCAGAAATGTATTCCGCCCAAATATCCCATAACGGCGCCGCCGACCATCACGTAATGGAAGTGCGCAATGACGAAGTAGGTGTCATGCACGTGGACGTCGACCCCGAGAGTCGCCAGGAAAAGTCCGGTCAGGCCGCCGATCGTAAATAGCCCGATGAAACCGAAGGCATAAAGCATCGGGGTGGAGAAAGAAATCGATCCTTTGTACATCGTCGCGGTCCAGTTGAATACTTTCACCGCCGAGGGTATTGCGACCATGAAGCTCAGGAACGAGAAAACCAGTGCCGAGTACAGTGAGATTCCAGCAACAAACATGTGGTGCGCCCAGACCAGGAAGCCGATGGCGGCAATGGCGATACTAGATGCCGCCACGAAGGTATATCCAAAAACCCGTTTGCGCGAGAAGCAGGGGACGATCTCGCTAATCACCGCCATTGAAGGCAAAATCATGATGTAAACGGCGGGATGCGAATAAAACCAGAACAGGTGCTGAAACAGCACTGGATCGCCGCCGCGCGAAGGATCGAAAATGCCGAGGTTCAGGGTGCGCTCCAGCACGACCAGCAGCAGGGTGATAGCGATGATCGGCGTCCCCAGCAGCATGATGATGCTGGTGGCGTAATGCGACCACACGAATAGCGGCAAGCGCGACCATGTCATCCCTGGGGCGCGCATGCGGTGAACGGTCACGACAAAATTCAAGCCGGTCAAAATTGAGGAAAATCCTACGATGAAGATCGCCAGCCCGGCCTCAACCACGTGCGTATTGCTGAAGAGGCTGGAATACGGCGTATAAAAAGTCCAACCTGTGTCAACGCCGCCGGTCGCCAGGCAATAGATGTAAAGCCCTCCGGCGATAATGTATATGTACCAGCTCAGCAGGTTAATCCGCGGGAACGCCAGGTCCTTGGCCCCAATCATCATTGGAATTAGGAAATTGCCCAGCACCGCCGGAATGGATGGGATCAGGAAAAAAAACACCATGATCTGGCCGTGCATGGTGAAGGCTTTGTTGTACATGTCGGCCGTCATCAGGTCGCCTGCCGGGGTCAGCAGTTCGAGCCGGATCAGCAAAGCGAAGAACCCGCCAACAAAAAAGAAAAAAGTGATCGAGAGCAGATAGAGCAGCGCAATCCGCTTATGGTCTGTGGTGAGCAGCCAAGATCGAATTCCGTACTCCGCGTTCAGGTAATTCTTCCGTTCCATTTTGTTCCTTTACTTCGGTTGCTGCGCTTCCTGCGATTGTGTTCCTCCCGGCGCTCCCGAAGTTATTGCCGCACCTTCTGGAGCCGGGCTCAACGATTTAATGTACGCGACCAGTTGGTTCAGTTGCTCTTCGTTCACCTGCCCCTGCCACGAAGGCATGATGGGCTTGAATCCAGAGACGACCTTAGCCGCCGGCGACAAGATCGATTCCCGGACGTAGTTTTCGTCCGCGTTCACGACCCGCCCGTCTTCCAACTGCACGGGGTGGCCGAAGACCCCATTCAGCATGGGCCCGCGTCCCTGCACATCGGAGCGGTGGCAAGTGTTGCATCCCAGTTGCTGAAATAGCGTCATTCCGGTCTGTGCCAGCGTGCCGCTCGGCGCTCCGCTTACCATCCAGGCCTGGTAATCCCGCGGATCCATCACGATCACTTCGCCGATCATGCCCGAGTGCATAGTGCCACAGTATTGGGCGCAAAAAAGATGATACGTCCCCGGCCGGGTAGCGCGGAACCAAAGGGTCGTGTAGCGTCCGGGTATAACGTCCTGCTTGACCCGGAAAGCAGGAACGAAAAAGCTATGGATTACGTCCTGCGAAGTCATGATCAACTCGATGTCGCGGCCCACAGGCACGTGCAGTTGGTTAATCTCGCGCGGGCCTTCCATGTGCTGCAGCTTCCACATCCATTGTTTCGCGACCACATAGACCTGGTCGGAATCGGTAGGCGGGGTTCTCATTCTGAAATAAAGCAGCGCGCCCGCGGCGAACATGATCATCATGATGCCAAGCGGCGCGACCGACCAGGCGATCTCAAGCAGCAATGAGCCTTCAATATGCGCGGCTTCGCGCCCATGACGCCGCCGATATTTCATTGAGAAAATGGCGACCGCGGCAAAGATCAGCACCGTCATAGCCACGGAAATCACCGTTAGGAAGATGAATAACCAATCCTCGTAGCGGGCGTGGACTGATGCGCTCGTCGGCCAAAGTGGAAGATTATCGAACATATTAATGAGAGCTGCTTTATCTCCTGAGTTGGTGGTCGGGACCGCGCTTCGAAAGCAACAAGAGCATGCCGCCGATCAAAACAATCGTGAGTCCACCGGCGACCTGAATCACGTGGCCAATGAGGACGCTGTATTTTCCAGTTGCAGGATCGTAATGAAAGCAGTACAGAAGAACTGCATCGGTCAGCGTTCCTATTTTATTGTTGGAGGCCTGGATCAATGACAGGCGCAAGTCTTTCGGAGAAAATTCCACGCCGTAGTAATACTGCGAAATCTTACCCTCGGAAGTCAGCACCATGATCGCGGTGGCGTGGGCGAATTGCCCGGTCTTCTTATCAAACTGATATTTGAAACCAGCCGCCTGAGCGAGGGCGGTGATCGATTGCGCTTGACCAGTAAGAAAATGCCATCCATTCTCCCCGCCCGGCCGGCCGTAACGCTTTATGATGTCAGCTTTCTTGGCTGCCGCCATCTGGGGCGTGTCGTTGGGATCAAAGCTGACCGTGACCACGTCGAATTCTTTGCCAACGTCGAACTTCAATACCTTTAGCGAACTCTCCAGTCCAATGAGCAACTCCGGGCAAAGCATCGGGCAGCGGTAATACACGAAATTCAGAATGACAGGCTTCTTGCCAATGTAGTCGCCCAGTTGCACCATTTTTCCGGTTTCGTCACGGAACGTCAGGTCCAGCGGAATCTGTTGCTCCAGGCGCTGCTGGATCCCAACGTTCTCCATTCCGATGGGCTTCGCGCTCGCCGGCGGAGCCATGAGTCCGCCCGTGTTCATGTTCTGCGCGAACGCGCCAGAGACAAGCATCAACGCTACGAACGCGTATTTAAGCAAATGACCGCCAGTACTACGGGCGAGGGCGCACGTAGCTCCACAATCCAGCTTTTGGGCCAACAAGCGTCCTCGCCCGTTCACCTCGGCTGTCGATATGCGCAAAATCGGTTTGTTAAATCCACCACTCACTTCTTTTTCCCTTTTGGCTGTTCCTGCGGTTTCATTTCACTGGTATCAGAGCTTGCCGCCGCAGCCCGCGCCAGATTCACCGGCGAAAGCGGCATGACCCCGGTCTGCGGAGTCGTCGGCAAACCCTTCTGCGCGATCGATTGCATCGCTTGCTCAATCGGAATGTGGGCAATTCCTGCGTTCTTGTCGACCCAGCCGTAGCTGTTCAGCTTCTCCTCTACCCCGTAGCGGAAGTCATTCAGTTCAGTGCGCTCGTTATCTTCGAGGCGCGGCTCCGGGAAACGCTGAATCACTTGTGTCTGCACATCGCGAGTGTTCGATTCCACCCGAACCAGCGGAGTCCGTACCTGCTGGTGCTTTTTGTCGTAAGCATCGAGGAAATGAAAAATCCCCCAGATCACGTAGTAAATCAGTATTCCGGAGACCACCAGCGACACAATGAACCCGATGACCGGTTTCGCACCCAGGTCCTCACGCTCAAAGCCAAGATCGTCATGGTGGGGCTTGAGATGATCAGTCATGAGAGGCCGCCGCGTATTCCAGGAATTCCTGCGCATGCATGTCATACACCGGCAACAATGGCCGAGACTTCAGATTGCGGAAGTAAACGGCCAGCCAGAATCCGCCCATGGCGATTGGGACCACCAGGTCCAGCAGATATCCCCAGTAAAAAGTTAGCGTCTTGTGGAAGCTGGGCTCGATGTACCAGAACAAATCAATAAAGCGCATGAAGATCAACCAGGACGCCAATATAACCAGCGTTCGCGGGTTGCGCTTCCATGGCCGCGACAACAAGAACAGGAACGGGATGGCGAAATGGAATATCACCAGGCCGAGCGCGATCACCTCCCATCCCGAATACAGGCGACGGGCGTAAAAGCGGATCTCCATCGGCAGGTTTCCAGCCCAGATGATCAGCACTTGCGAGAAGCTGAAATATGCCCACAGCATGACGAAGGTGAGCATCAACTTGCCGTGGTCGTGGACTTCCTTGGGTTTCAGCAAAGAAGCCATGGGCTCATAGGGAAGCAGAATGCGCTCGGAAACGACCATCATGCACATCGCCGCCAGGCATTGTCCGACGATGAAGATGAATCCAAAGATGCTCGAATACCAATGCGGATCTATGGACATAATCCAGTCGATCAGCGCGAAAGTAATGGTGAAGGCGTAAAGAATGATGCCAGGCGCGGCAATGGTGCGGAAACGCGGGCTAAGGTTCTGCACTGGCGGACGGTCCTGCTCCGCCGACCAGCGGCTCAGAACAAAAGCCAATCCAATCCAGATGGCGAAATAAATTACCGCCCGCCAAATGTACCCTCCGGGCGTCAGATACGAATGGCTCATCGCTTTCAAGTGAGCGTCGGGTCCGTTGTAATGCAACCAACCCGGCCACCCGCCGACCTGTTCGTGATTGCCGCTATAAAGGTATGGCAGGCCGGCAGCAGCAAGCGGGATGAAAAGCACAGCCATTAATGGAAGCGTGTTCATGGCCGCTTCCAGTTGTCTCCGGATCACCATTCCCCATTTGCCACCGGTAAGGTGCTGGATCATAAGAAAGGCCATCGATCCCAGCGAAATCCCCAGCCACAGCACGAATCCCAAAAGATACGAGTGAAAGAACTGTTCGCGGGTGGAAGGTATTAACGCCAAGATAAGCGAGGCCACCCCGAAGAGCAGGCCCACACCTAGTGAGCGCTGTTGGATCGCGTTCACCGCTGGGGGTGCCACGAACTCGGCAGAATTGGTTCGCAGCGCACTCATTGCTTATATTCTCCTGTGTCTTCCATCGCGCGCGACTTCGGAATGGGGACCGGCAGCGTCGCTCCCGACCCCGGCTCTTCAAATTGCGGTGGCGCTGACGGAACCTGCTGGCCACCGACATCGGCCTGGGTCGCGTTCTGGCTCAACTGCAGAGCCCGGATGTAGGCGACGATACACCAGCGGTCGCGTGGCGGGATCTGTTCCGCATAATCCGGCATGGCGCCGAAACCCTCCGTCATGACCATGAAGAAATAACCCAGTGGCGCTTTGCGCAACCGATCGGTGTGATACGAAGGCGGATGCTGAAAACCGCGCTGCACCACCATTCCGTTGCCGTCACCCAGCCGGGAGTGGCAGGGCGTGCAATAAATATCGAAGCGCTCACGCCCGCGCTGCAACACTTCCTGGGTGACCGGAAACGGCATGTAGTCGCCAGGATCTTCGCCGACTTTCCCGGTGTAGAAGTAGGTGTCTTCGTGGAGTTGGCCGCGGGCGACTGTGCCCTCAACCGGGGGACGCGCCGAACGCAGGTCAGCATAAAAATCGCTCTTGGCCAGCGGCTTGAATCGCGGCTGGTCATGCATATCTTGACGGCAACCAGCTAAGGCGAGGAGAGCGATCAGCGAAATGCCTAATGACTTAAGATCTTGGAGGCGCGGCCGCCCTCGGCCGTGCTCAACGGGCGAGACGCCCGTGGCCCCGCTTTGAAATGGACGAAGGCGCGCCATTTAGCTGGGTACCTCCGCAACCGAAATCGCGTTTAAGCCTTCCAGAAATTGCCGGGTGCGGATCGGGTCGTAATTCCTGTCACTGGAGAAGATCACCAGAAAAAACCTGTCTTTCGACGCCAGCTCAAACCGGGGCACATTAAACACCGGATGATAGGGCATCGGTAACCCGTTCAACGCAAGCATGCCAAAAACTGCCGACAATCCGGAGAACAGAATAGTCATCTCAAAAGTCACAATGATGAAAGATGGCCAGGAATGAAAGGGCCTGCCGCCGATATTTACCGGGTAGCTGATAGTGTTGATCCACCACTGTAGCGTGTACGCTGCGGTGCAGCCGAGCAATCCGCCTACCAGGCAAACCAGGGCTACGCCATTCTTGTGGAAGCCGATCGCCTCTGATAATTCTTCAACCGGGAAGGGCGCATAAGCATCGAGTTTGCGGTACCCCGCGGCGTAAGTGCGGCGCGCAGCGATGATCGCGTCGTTAACATTGTCGAATTCCGCCATCAGACCAAATGTCTTTGGGTCGATCATGAGCGCACCTCCTCCTCGTGCTCCTCATGCGGGACCGTGACCTCGGCTTGTGGAATCAGCGTCTTCAATTCGGAGATCGAAACGGCGGGCAACACGCGCAGGAACAGGAACATGCAAGCCGCGAAGAAGCCGAGCGTGCCAATCAGGACCGACCAGTCATCCCACGTCGGGTAATAGCGGCCGAACGCCGATGGCACAAAGTCGCGGGTCAAGCTCACCACCACGATGATGAACCGTTCCAGCCACATTCCGACCAGGATGTCGAGCGAAATCAGAAACAGCCAGAGATGGCTGGTGCGAATCCTTCGGAACCACAACAACTGCGGTACCACCAGGTTGCTGAACAGTAGTGCGTAGTACCAGAACGAATAGGGCCCGTGCAGCCGGTTCCAGCGCAGGAAATTCTCGTACGGATCGCCGCCGAACCAGTTCACGAAGGCTTCAATGCCATATCCGTAAGCCACGATCCAGCCTGTGGCCAGCATGACCATAGCGGAATTTTCCAGATGGCGGTCGGTGATGAATTCAGTGATGTCGTAAAACTTGCGAATGGGGATGGCCAGCACCAGTACCATGGCGAAACCGGAATAGATTGCGCCGGCAACGAAATATGGCGGGAAAATCGTGGTATGCCAGCCCGGGACAATGCCGATCGAGAAGTCGAAGCTCACCACTGTGTGTACCGAGAGCACCAGTGGGGTAGCGAGTCCGGCGAGAAGCAGGTACGCCGTCTCATAACGGTTCCAGTGGCGAACGGAATTGCGCCAGCCCATTGCCATTGAACCGAAAATGAACTTCAAAGTCTTGCTCTGGGTCTGATCTCGCAAGCTGGCCAGATCCGGAATCAAGCCGACATACCAGAACACCAGTGAAATTGTCAGGTAAGTCGACACCGCGAACACGTCCCACACCAGCGGGCTGCGGAAATTCGGCCAGTACGTCATGGTGTTTGAGTACGGGAACAGCCAGTAAAACAGCCACGGACGGCCCAGGTGAAGCAGTGGGAACATGCCGGCGCAGGCTACAGCGAACAGCGTCATGGCTTCGGCAAAACGGTTGATGGAATTGCGCCACGACTGCCGCAACAACAAAAGAATGGCTGAGATCAGCGTTCCAGCGTGGCCGATTCCGATCCACCAAACGAAGTTGACAATGGCGAATCCCCAGCCGATGGGGATGTTCACGCCCCAAACGCCGACGCCTTTATAGAAGAGCCAGCACACTCCCAGCAAAAACCATTGCAGGATCAGGAAGCAAATGGCCATGCCAAACAGCCAGCCATTGGTGATTGGCCGGCGCAGCACGATCGATGCGATCTTGTCGGTGATACTGGCAAAGGTCTGCCCCGGCAGTATTACGGGAGCTTTCTGTTCGCCGATTTCGACTTCGGTTGGTCTCGCCATGAAAAATTCAGCTCTTAGCCTCTAGCTTCGAGCGGTGAGCTTTGAGCGTTCAGCAACCCTGATCTTGCTCAACGCTCACACCTCGCCGCTCGCTAGCTCTTCCCCATCTCCGGATTCGGATTCGTGACCGCCGACATATACGTCGTGCGCGGCCGCGTATTCAAGTCATCCAGCAATCCGTAATTCCGCGATTTCGCTTTCCACTTTGAAACCAGGCTGTTGGGATCGTTTATATTCCCAAACACAATCGCATTCGCCGGACAAGACTGCTGGCAGGCGGTCTGCAGTTGCTCGACAATCGCTTTCTTGTCGTTCGCCTCGGTCGCTTCTTCCGCTTTGATTCGCGCGTGGGTCAGGCGCTGCACGCAGTAAGTGCATTTTTCCATCACGCCGCGGCTACGCACCGTCACGTCAGGGTTGCGCTGCATCTTAAACTGTGGCGTATCCCAATCCTGGAACAAGAAGAAGTTGAATCGCCGCACCTTATAAGGACAGTTGTTCGAGCAATACCGCGTGCCCACGCAGCGGTTGTAAATCATGTCGTTCAGGCCTTCGGTGCTGTGAACGGTGGCGCCGACCGGGCAGACAATCTCGCAGGGCGCGTTCTCGCATTGCATGCACGGCACTGGCTGGAAGTACGCCTTGGGATTATCGCGATCGCCCTGGTAATAGGCATCCACGCGCAGCCAGTGCATGTGACGGCCGTGATTCACCTGGTCTTTGCCAACCACCGGAATATTGTTTTCCGACTGGCAGGCAATGATGCAATTGTTGCAGCCGACGCAGGCGTTCAAGTCAATCGCCATGCCCCAGGCGTAAGGTTCGTCTTTGTAATCGTAAGCCGGATAAAGGGTCTCGTTGTCCCGAGGTCTTTCTTCGTCAGACTGCGGATCCTTCTTGTATTCCTCGAGCTCCTGAACATGAATGATGGGCCGCTCGGTGTCGCCCGTGTCCATGGTCTGGTAGCCCTGAGTACTGGCCAGAATGTAATGCCCGCTTTGCTTGGTGATTTGCTTCACCGTGCTGGCGAACCAGGGCGCATCGCTGGTGCGCAGGGTGTAAGTATTGAATCCCTGCTCATTGCCGACGCGTCCAATTCTCTCGCGCCCGTATCCCAAATAAACGGAGACCGAATTATCAGGATGCCCGGCCTGTATCCAAACCGGCAGATCGAGATAGTTGCCGCTCTGCAGCTCCAGCCGAACCATGTCCATGGGCTTGAGGTGCAGCCGCTCGGCCATCGCCGGACCCATTAGCAGGGGATTGTCCCAAGTGAGCTTCGACATCGGCCGGGGAAGTTCCTGCAGCCAGCCGTTGTTGGCGAAGCGTCCGTCATAGATGGAAGGATCGCGGCGGAAGTTGATTTCGATGGCGTTTTTGTCAGGGGACACAGCAGGCGACGGGATGTTCGTCGTCTTCGCGGAGATTTGCTTCGGCTGCGACGCTGTGTCGTCGATCCAGCCCTGCTCAAGCCACTTGCGCCAGGTCATGTCGAAGTCAGCGCCGGAATGTTTCGACTTCCAATAGCTCTGAACCAGTTCGTGGCCGGTGGGCTCGCCTTGTCCCGCGAGAAGCGCTATAAATTCGATCGCGCTCTTTCCCCCATAGAGCGGCGCAATCAGCGGCTGCACAATGCTGACGGTTCCGTCGTAAGCGCGGGTATCGCCCCATGCTTCAAGATAGTGCGCCTCGTTCACATTCCAGTGGCAAAGCTCGGCAGTTTCGTCATTGTGCAAGCCAAGGTGAATTCGCAGCGGAGTGTTGCTGTTTTTCAGCGCGTCTTTAAATCCGAAATCAGCGGGTGCGTCATACACCGGGTTCGCGCCCAGGATCACCAGCATCTCGACCTTACCCGCCTTCAGGTCGCCAATTAGCTCTTTCAGAGAATCATTGTGATTGCCGGTAAAGACCGGGATGGGATCGGAGTAGAAAACCGTCTTGCCAATGTTGCCGAGTTGAGCGTTGATACTGTGGCAGAGCGCATGAACAACAGGCGGTTGATGCTCGCCAGGGATGACGACGGAGGATCCTTGATGACCGTGGAGATCCCATAGCAAGGCATCGCTAAAAGTTTGTACTGCAGGAGTTAGCCCGCCAACGTGCACGTCCATCATTGCCGTTCTCTTCGCCAACAACGACGCAAAACCCTCGATTTCACTCGCTCGCACAGATAACCGATGGTCCGCCTTCACGCCTGTCGAAGTCGGTGTACTCTCAATCGCGTAAAACCGGCTCATATTGCTAGAGTCAGGATCGCGGCGTTTCGCGAAATCGCGGGCGTAGCGCGTCATTCCCGGGAACCCGGCGTAGAGAAAATCAGCATCGAGCGAAACGATTACATCGGCAGCGTCGAGCTTGTATGTGGTCTCAACCGGCTGGCCGAAAGCCATCTGCGCGCCCGCGTAGACATTGTCGCGATTGACCGGCTCGTAAAAATGCCACTTGGCTTCGGGAAATTTCTTGAGCAGTTGCTGCTTCTGATCGGCCAACGTGGGCGATGAGAAATCCTGCGATAGAATGCGCAGCCCGGCACCCTTCTTCGCCTGTTGCGCGTTCAACGGCGCTTCCAGCGCATGGGCCAACTCGCTCCAGCTTGAAACGTTCCCGAGGTAAGAAACCCCCTGCGAGCGGTCAGGATCGTACAGATTAAGAATCGATGCCTGCGCATACACATCCGTCCCACCCTGACTCGCCGGATGTCGGTCATTGCCTTCAATCTTGATCGGCCGGAATTCGCGGCTGGTAACCAGCAGCGGCGCGCCGTATCCGCCGAGGGTGAAGGCAGTGGCGTAAAACATCGGCTGACCGAGGACCAATCCTTCCGGCTGCTGCACGTAAGGCACGATGGCCTCAAACGGCTGCTTGGTGCACGCAGTCATGCCGGCCAGCGCCAACGATGAACCCATCAGCTTGAAGAAGCCGCGACGCGAAACCGCGTCTACCAGCTCCGACGCGCCTTTCGGAAACTCGCGATGCATCATCTCGCGGAAATCGGCGCTGCCGGCCAGTTCTTCCAGACTGCGCCAGAACTCCGGCCCATTCTTCTTTTCGATATCGGAACGCACCTGCACCAGGTCGAGCTTGTCCTTTTTGCTGGGACAAACTGGCTCGATGTGCTTATTTTTATTTTCGTCGCTCATCAAATTCTGTGTCGTTCCTTCAGGACTCGCATCAATCTCGCAATTCCCCGCCATCCGTCTCTCAGGCTGAACCTTGGGATTCAAGCTAAAAGCCAAGAGCTAACGGCTAAAAGCTCACAGCTCGAAGCTCACAGCTCGAAGCTCACAGCTCGAAGCTCACAGCTCGCCCTGCCTCATCGATGGCACGTTGAACAACTCGTAATATCCATCGCGCTGCGCAAATTGTACTTATGCGATAAATACTTCCCCAGCTCCATCTGGTCGGTAAAGCTCTTTCCATCGACCTCAACGGGCAAAGCCGTTGTCGGCTGCTGATAGCGCATATTAAAAACCTGTTCGCGCGGCCGCAGATTTTTCTCCGGCCCGCGATGACACTCAATGCACCACTCCATCTGCAGTGAAGCGTAATTAAACATCAGCGGCATGCGGTCTACCGCACCGTGGCAGGTGTTGCATCCTACGCCTTTATTGATATGAATGCTGTGATCAAAATAAACAAAGTCGGGAAGATCGTTCACCCGGTTCCACACCAACGACTTACCCGTGCGATAACTTTCGCGCACCGGCTCGAGCATCGGCGCCGCTGTCCAGATCTGCGAATGGCAATTCATGCAAGTCTTAGTCGGCGGGATGCCCGCGAACCCCGAAGTCTCAACCGAAGTGTGGCAATAGCGGCAGTCGATACCAAGCGCAGCCACGTGGTGCTCGTGGCTGAATGGCGCCGGTTGTGGCCGCGCTACGCCGGCATAAGTGACGTAGGGAGAGCGCTGGAAATCTACGCAAGCCCAAAGCGCAAAGGCAAGCGTAAAGATCCCCACATAAATCGAGGTCCTGGAAATTACGTTAGCGCTGCGATGGAAAATCTGCATCGATCAGGATTTTTCTTACAGCGGAATCTTCACTACACCCGAGCTTGAATCTAAAACATTTCTATTTGTTTTTTTAAAACTGGCAATTATAGCAGCTCAAAAGATTTGTAAAATGATTTTGTGTTCAATTCAAAAAAAAATTTCCAAGAAAGAAAACCGAATCTCATTTCGGAATCACCTCAGGTTCATCACCAGCAACTTAGGTTCGGTCATTTCTTCGATCGCATAACGCAATCCTTCGCGTCCCAAACCCGAATCTTTCACTCCGCCATAAGGCATGTGGTCGATGCGGAAACTGGGCACGTCGCCCGCGATCACCCCGCCAACTTCGAGTTCGTCATAGGCCTGAAAAATTCGATTAGCATCTCGGGTGAACACTCCCGCCTGCAATCCATAGGGTGATTCATTAATCCGCCGCAGCGCCGCACCAAAGTCGTCATAGGATTCAATGGTGACAACCGGAGCGAAAATTTCCTGGCAGTTCACCTTCATGTCTGGACGCGTGCCGGTCAGCACAGTAGGCTCAAGAATCGAGCCGTGGCGCTTACCTCCGCATAACAGTGTCGCCCCAGCCTGCACCGCCTCCTGCACCCACTCACTGGCGCGAATCGCATCACTTTCGCGGATTAATGGGCCGAGGTCAGTAGATTCTTCCATCGGGTCGCCCACCCGCAACCGGCCCACGCCTTCAAGAAGAAGATCGGTGAATTTCTTGAACGCCGAACGTTCAACCAGAATTCGCTGCACCGATATACATGTCTGACCCGCGTAGCTGAAGCCTCCCGTCACACATCGCTCCGCCGCCCAGGCGACATCGGTGTCGCTATGAACAATCACCCCGGCATTGCCGCCCAGCTCAAGCACGACTTTTTTCTTGCCCGCGCGGCGCTTGATGTCCCAGCCGACCGGGGCGCTCCCGGTGAAGCTGATCATCTTTATACGGTCATCGCTGATTAGCAATCCTGCATCTTCGTTCGAAAGCGGTAATACGTTGAATGCGCCGTCGGGCAGTCCTGCCTGTTCGACCGCCTCCGCTAAAAGAAACGCAGTCAGCGGAGTCTGCGGCGCCGGCTTCAAAATAATTGGGCAGCCGGCCGCAATAGCAGGGGCGACTTTGTGCGCCACAAGATTGAGCGGAAAGTTAAATGGCGTGATGCCAGCAATCGGGCCGAGCGGAAACCGACGCACAATCCCCCAACGCCCTGATGTGAATTGCTGCCAATCGAGCGACAGATATTCGCCGGGAATGCGAGTCGTTTCCTCGGCAGCCACGGTAAAGGTGAAGACAGCGCGCTCGACCTCGGTCCGCGCCGCCTTCAGCGGCTTGCCCGCCTCCTGCGCCATGGTGCGCGCGAACTCCTCTTTATGAGAGCTGATGTAGTTGGCGATAGAACGCAAAACTCGTTGCCGCTCAAATGCCGGCAGCCGCCGCGTGCTGCCAAACGCCTGGACCGCTGACTGGATCGCTCGTTCCGCATGGTCGGCCGTTCCTTGAAAAACCATTGCCAGCGGCGTGCCGTCAAAGGGCGACCGGATTTCGATCGGCGTGCCTTCCTCGATCCATTTTCCTTGGAGATAAAAGCGCTGGGTCCGCACTGGCGTGGTGGTTACTAGCGACATAAACCGTCCTCCTGGTTCGCCGGAATGTTCCAACGCATTCAAGCGGGGGGCACATTGATTATAGGCAAGCGGAAAAAAGATTGCGCGAATCAAGATAAGATGTCGCGAAATGACATTGCGTTCAATTGCCGACGCCGCGGAACAAGTTCGACAGCAGAAAATCTCTCCGGTGGAACTAGCGCGTGAGTGCCTGGACAGAATCGAGCAGCTGAATCCAACTCTGAATGCTTTCATTACCGTTACCGCCGAGTCTGCGCTGGCCGAAGCGCAAAAAGCTGAGCAGGAGATTCAGTCCGGCAACTGGCGCGGCCCGCTGCACGGAATTCCAGTCGGACTAAAAGACCTGATCGATACCGCCGGGGTTCGAACTACCGCAGCCAGCGGGGTCTTTCGCGATCGCGTTCCAGGCGAAGACGCTGAGGTCGTAAAAAAATTAAGAGCCGCGGGCGCAGTGTTCATCGGCAAACAAAACCTTCATGAATTTGCTTACGGTGGAAGTTCGCTTATCAGTCACTTCGGCCCGGCACGAAATCCAGTCAACCCTGCGTTCATCGCGGGAGGTTCATCCGGAGGCTCAGCCGCCGCGGTCGCTTCCGGAATGTGCTACGCCGCGATCGGCACCGACACCGCGGGTTCTATTCGTGAGCCCGCGTCAATCTGCGGCGTGGTCGGACTGAAGCCATCTTACGGATTAGTGAGTACGCGCGGAATCATTCCGCTTGCGCAGTCGCTCGATCACGCTGGACCAATCACGCGCACGGTGGAAGACGCGGCGATTGTCCTAGATGCAATCGGGGGCAATCGCGAAGACTATTTACAGGACATCAAAGTTGGCATTCAGGATTTCGTGATCGGCATACCACGAAAATATTTCTACGAAGATCTGGACCCTGATATCGCCGCAGCGGTTGAAGAAGCCGTCGACTACCTGGCGAAACATGCGAAGGCAGTACGTGAGATAGAGTGTCCGATCGAGCAGGACCGCACACTTTTCAACGCCGAGTCCAGGGCCTATCATCGCGACAAAATTGCTACGTCAGCCAACTCATACGATCCGGAAACATTGCGACGGCTCAAATCGGGCGACGCTGTGTCCGACAGCCAGTATCAGAGTGCACTTTCCCATTTGCGGGAAGTCCGGGAGGAAATAGGCGAGATGTTGAGCGATGTAGATTTGTTAATAACTCCTACCGTGCCGGTGCTCACGCCGCGAGTTGGCGATCTGTTGAACGACATTTCAGAGCTCCGCCCGGCTGAGATACTGTTGCTCCGCAATACGCGTCCCGTAAATGGGTGGGGATTGCCGGCGATCTCTATTCCCTGCGGTACTGATTCTCGGGGACTGCCGATCGGATTGCAAATTATTGGCCCGCCAAACGATGAGCGGAAAGTCTTACGGGCGGCCTACGCGTTTGAGCAGACCGGTTAAGCTGCAGAAGATCGTGAACCACGAAGGACACGAAGGTTCACGAAGGAAAGCCAAAGATTTAGGGGTTCCCTTCGGGAACCTTCGTGTCCTTCGTGGTTCATGATTTTTTACGCGCTCAATCCACCGAATGCACGTCCTCAGGAATCATCATCACAAAATCGCACCCGTGAGATTCTTTGGAGCATGACAAAGTCCCGCGCCGCAAAATTTTGGTCGGCGTATCATCCGGAAAAACAAAATCCGTTTTCGCGTTGCGCAGATTTTCAGCCAGCGGCTTCAGCTTTTCCTCGCCACTGATAAATTTCGCCGCCGACACCCTGGCCTCGCCAGCCGAAGAGGTCACGATCACAAAGAAATCCGCACTCCCGCCAGCGGGCGCAATCTTACCCAGATGTATGGTGCGTAGCCTTTGCAGATCGGCGCGATGTTGCTCGACCGCCTTGGTCGCGTTTGCCTCGCCACCAACCAGCGCTGCGAGCCGTCCCTTGGTCTCAAGCGCCGGACGCAGTCCGGACAGCGACATGGCATAGGTGCGAATCGCGTCGTCCTTCTGCCCTCGCTTTTCGTATATCTCTGCCAGGTGATCGCCCACCTCGCCGTGTTCGCCTAGTGTCCACGCCGCATCCACATACTTCTGGGCTTTCGCGAGATCGCCGCGCGCAAAATAGACCCAACCCAGCGTGTCCCAATCGGCGTCGAGGGCGGACACATTTCCGAGATCTCGATCCGACAACTGATCGAGCGAAAGATTGCGTAGGGAATTGGAAACGGCAGTGACTGCCGATTCGGCATACTGCTGAGCGCGGTCTAGATGCGCCTTCTTAAGTGACAACTGATAAGCGATGTTGTTCCACACTTCCGGAGTAGCCGAAATTTCTGTGGCTCGATCGAACGCTGCCAAGGCCTTGTCGTCCTGTCCCAAATTCAGATAAGCGTCGCCCAGACTGATCTGCAGGGCCGCGTCATCCGACTTGAGCGATACCGCTTTCTCCAGCTCCGGCGCAGCTTTGTCGTACTGATGAGCTTCGGCATACATGCCGCCCAGTGCCGCGTGCGCATACTGGCTTAGCGGATTGATCTCAATCGCTTTGTTAAACGCCGCCGCGCCTTCGTCATACTTCCGCGCGGTGGTGTAAGCCCAGCCCAGGGCGCCGTACGCGTACTCGTCATAGGGATTCAGTTCTGCCTGTTTCTTGAATGCCGCAATCGCATCGTCGGTCTGGCGAAGCAACATGTAAGCGCGGCCCAGGTCCATCCACGCAGTTTTGTGTTTAGGATCGGCGGCCACGACGCGTTTAAAAAGATCGACCGCGGTTTGATAATTCCCTCGATCAAACGAAGCTTTGGCTGCGTCATAAAGATCATCACCCTTCAGGTCGGCTGAAAGTATCGGTGAACCGGCGGCGCTGCTGTCGATCGAAAGATGCTGCGTTGCATCCGACAACACTGCACGGCGAAATGCCAGGTAATCGCTCGCCCGCGCCGAAGGCAACTCATTCATGCTGGTGACCAGCAAGCGCGATGCGGTAAATACATTGCCCTCAACTTTGTAGCTGGCGTCGTAATGCGCATAATCGCGCTTCATCGAAAATGGCAGCGGCGAACTCTCAGTGTATTTCGCAGGAAACTCCAAGCGCAGATGGTACGAGTATTCGATGGGCGAGCCAATCTTAATAGGATCAGTGTCGTCCTCGTCGGCATCGGCCAGGCTGATTTGAGAAAGCGGCAGCACCAGGTCAGACTTCTTCTTAGACCAGTCGAGATAATTCGCAACTTCGATTTTGTAATCGATCTGGAAAGGCTCGTGCGTTTGTGCCGGATCGCTTACGTTGAGATCGGAAACCTCTCCGTTAATCCCACTGAAGCTGTTCATCTGCTTTACCCACTCATTCCACTTGTTCCGTGGAACGTGCCGGAAGAGCATTCGCAGGTACAGCTCAGTGTCGCCACGAAGCTCGTACTTCACGTGGGCATTCAGTTTTCCAAATTCATTAATTTTGCCGTCGATATCAGAAACCTGCCGGTTCACCATCGGCGGATTCGCCGGTGTTTTTTCAAGGTGAGGGACGCCATCCTGCGGGATCACGAGCGCCTGTTTGTCCCGCAAAACCGCAGACAGAAGCCGGAAAGGAGCCACTTCGGTGGTGCTGTCCATCCATATTTCTTCTTTGCCCAACGGTACCATGGTGAAGACGTGATCGAACTGCGACGGCGACGGGATGTCGGGATCGATCTTGCGTCCGGAGTTGATCAGCACCGAGGATGCGTGATAACCGGACGCCTCAAGCAGCGAAGCCAACAGGGTGTGCTTGTCCTTGCAGTCGCCGTATGCGTTGTGCAGCACGTCAGCAGCGGCATGTGGCTGAAATCGACCTACGCCAAAAGAGAGACTGATGTAACGAAAATTTGGCCCGACAAAATCATAGAGCGCCTGAATTTTATCGAGATCCGTGGTCTTGCCCTTGGTAAGCTCGGCGGCCTTGGCCCGAATCTCCGGAGTGGGCTCGCGGCGATCTTTTTCAAGCGCCGCGTACCAGCGCCCCATCTGTTCCCAACTGGCAAAGGTTGTCATCTGCACGGCCGGAGCCTCAGGCTCTTTAGCTGCGTGCTTTTCTTTTTTGTCTTTGTCCTTCCCGGTCTCGTCTTTGTCGACGTGCGAACTCGTCCACGTATAAACCCGTCGGCCATCGTTCTCGGCGATTTTTGGATCGTTCCCCGGCTTGGTCTTCAGCTTGATCGTCCGGTCTTTGGGAACATCAAGGACCAGTTGCTCATCCAACACAGTTCCGGCTTTCGCAAAGTCATATTCCATCCAGAACTGCCCGGGCGCGAGCGGAGTCTGGGTGATCGTAATGAAGTCGTACTCCAGTTCTTCTCCCGGACGCAGGCCCGGCACGGTGATGTGCTTCTGACGATAATCGGTATAAACCGGGGCATCTCTTTCGAGCGGAATGCTCAAGTCCTGGATCGAGTCCTGCGGCGCGGTCACCGTTGAACCGTCCAGCTTCAACACCCGAACAAACGGAATTTCGACGCGCTCGTTAGCCGAGTTATAGCCGACCACGACTTGCCCCCACTGCTCGACCCCGGCTTCGCTCTGCACCTTGATCTTGACGTAAAATTCGCGGCGGCCAGTACCGTCATTTTCAAAGCGATACGAAGTGTGCAGCTTCTCGACCACGTAAGCCTCTTGCGAATGGTCGAGCGCGACCGCGGGCGCAACGGGATTAACCGGCGGCGCAGGGACTGAGTTGGGTGCAGGCACTTGCGCCAGCACGGTAGAAACCAGCAACAGTGGAAGGAGACAAAAGCGGCGCGAAGACATAGGTATACTGCGCCGTTTGTATCGCATTATGGCGAGGGAAGCAAGTTACCAACTGATGTGTAAGCGACGGGCGTCTACGCCCGTCCTTAACTATTCTCGCTACTGGGCCGACATCGCCTTCTCGATAAATCCTGATTCGTCAGATTTCATCTTCTTTAAACTGTCCATCGGCAAATAAACCATATGTCCGGCGTCGTAAGTCGCAAATGAAATCTGTCCCCGATACTTAGCCGGCAAGTCCATGTGATCAAACGTATAATTCGCCGCATAGTAAGGAGTAGCCAGATCGTAGTACCCCTCCATCACCAGCACCTTCAGGAAAGGATTGCGCACCATGGCCTGCCGCAAAGCGCTGGCTGTATCCGGAAAGCCTTCAATTCCCGATCCCCAATCCCACTTTTCTTCAAAACTTTGCTCTCGGGCAAACAGAAAATACGGCATATCAACTTTGTACCCAAGCTCATTCCGAAGATAGTTATTGAATGCCGCGTTGAAGGGCGCAAGAATGTTCGACTCGGTGGGATCATAGAAAGGCGTGTCCAGCAGCCCATTTGGATCGGGTCCGGTATAACGCCCATCCAGGCGGCCAACCCGTAGCTTCTGATCGATCAATAAATAATGAGTAAACTTGGGCACATCGATACGCAAGTTCGCCTCGTCGATCACCTCTTTGCTCAATCCTGTAAAGCGGGACATCTGCTCGATTGTTTTCTGCCGTTCCTCCGGAGTGAGTGAGTCGCCTTTGGCCAAAGCCTGTGCGTATTCGCCCGATGCCCATTGCTCTGCCTGTTGACGCGCTTTGTTTATGTCCTGCTGCAGATCTGGCGGGAGCTTATGGTGATAGCCGGCGATCATGGTGAAAGAAGGAATCAGAAAGATGTAAGGTTCGTCGTTGGTCTTCTGGTCAATGAGAGTTTGAAAATTCAGCACAGTCGAAAGCAAAGTAATGCCATTAAAACTGATTCCAAGTTGGCTAAGGTTCCCGGCAATACCTGCGGAGCGCGTGGTCCCATAACTTTCGCCAAACAAAAACAATGGCGAGCTCCAGCGCTCGTAACGGGTGATGTAAAGACGGATAAATTCGCTGAATGAATCTATGTCACCCTTAACGCCCCAAAATTTCTTGCCAATCTCTGCAGTCTCAGCTCGGCTGAAGCCTGTGCCGATCGCATCCACCAGCACCAGGTCGCTCTTGTCGAGCAAAGTATAAGGATTGTCTTCGGTGCGATAAGGCGCCGGCGGCAGAAAGCCATCTGGATTCAGTACCACGCGCTGCGGCCCAAGCGCGCCCATGTGCAACCAGATCGAGGCCGATCCGGGCCCGCCATTAAAAGCAAATGTCACTGGCCGCTTCGAAGGCTCTTGCCCATCGAGCGTGTAAGCCACAAAAAACATCTCGGCTTCAATCTTTCCATCGCCCCGCTTAATGGGAAGCCGGCCAGTGGTGGCAGAATATTTCAACGTCTTCCCATTCACCGATACCTGGTGATGGGTGACCACCGGCGCGATTTCCGTCATGTCGAAGTGCTCTTCTTTTTTGTCCTCTCCGGGTTTGCCTTCATTGTTCGATGGCATGGGCTCAGTTGATTTCGCCGCCGGCTCTTCTGGCTTCTCGGCTTTTTGGGGCTCCGTTTGTTTCTGTTTTTTTGTCTTTTGCTGGTTCGAAGCTTGAGCCTGCAGTTGCGAGGGCTGCTGGTTTTCGTTTTGTTGCGCGAAGGCAGAGGCTGCAAGTATTGCGGCGACAACTACAACGACCAATGAACGCATATTTTTCTCCGGTGAACCGGGAATTATACGACGTCGATAGGTGTCATGTGGCTCTGCTCGGCTGAGATCGAACGCCGTACAGAAAGTACAAAGACCTACAGAGAAAACCACAGCGAATACTCAGCCACAAACTCTATGTCTGCCTCTGTGTAACTCTGTGTCCTCTGTGGTTGATTTTGGTTTTTCCAGACTGTCGCAAGGCGATTGCTAAGATAAATCTGTACCGACGAGCCAGAAACAAAAAATGCAAAAGAAAAAAACAAGCCGAACGCCCGCTATTGATATCTTGCGCGCTCCGTCTCTCATGAAATTGCCCTGGCTGGTGCACGGCTTCAGCACCCGGATTGGAGGAGTTTCGAAAAATTACGGTGGAAACGCGTTGAATCTCGGATTTACCGCACACGACACAAAAGCCGCAGTGGAAAGTAATCGCCGCAATCTTATCTCGGCGCTGACTGCGACTTCGGAACGCAAGAAGTCCCGGCCATCGTCCCCTCAACGATATGCGTTGGTCACGCTTCGCCAAATACATTCCGATCTCATTCATCGCATCACGGAAATTGCTAAAACCAACACCCCGCTTGCCGGCGACGGTATGGTGACAAACGCTCCCGGAATATTGTTGGGAATCCTCACCGCTGATTGCCTGCCAGTGATTCTGGCAGATCCCAAACGCCGCGCCGTGGGCGTCTTTCATGCCGGTTGGCGCGGCACCGCCAAACGCATCGTAGAAAAAGGAGTGGGCGAAATGCATCGGTGGTTCGGCAGCGAACCGCATGATCTGAGAGCAGCAATTGGTCCCGGAATTCGTCGATGCTGCTACGAAGTCGGGCCCGAAGTCCGGTCAACCTTCGAATCCCGATTTACCTACGGCAGCGAACTGTTTCGCGAAACCAAAGACCGAAACGAAATTCACGAAAAATATCCGTTGTTATTTCTGACTTCGCGCGCTCCCGGACACAGCGACTTGCCAAAAAAAATGTTCCTCGATCTGGCCGATGCGAATCGGCGGCAGCTCTTGGCAGCGGGAGTGCTACCTAAGAACATTTCAGATGTCGGACTCTGCACCCATTGCCGGCAGGATCTATTTTTTTCGCATCGTGGCGAAAAAGGCGTGACCGGGAGAATGATCGCAGTGGGTGCAATCACAGCATGACGCACCAAGTCGCGGCTCGTTCTTAAGATTAAACGGCCCGTTCTCCTGTAAAAAGAAAACGGGCCAACGTTTAGGGTTTTCTATTTAATGACAAAGCTAACTGCCTTCGAAGTCCCCCCGCCCGGAGTTGGGTTCTTCACCAAAACGGTAGCGGTACCAGCGGAAGCAACAGCCGCCTTAGTGACGTAGACCGTCATCTGAGTTGGGCTCACATAACTAGCAGATACCCTTTTGCCATTCCAAATAACAATCGAGCCCGGTACAAATCCTGATCCCCGCACACCCATGCGAAAGTTTGCAGTTCCGTGCGAAACCGTCGTAGGACTTAAGGAACTGGCAACCGGCACCGCACTCGGAGTTTTTGTGGCTGTAAGCATTAACGTCGGGCTTTGCACCAGAACAACTTGAGACCCGGTGTTACCGCAACACCCATTGGGTGTGAGAATGAAAGCCATTCCATTGGTGCTCCACTGCATGAAATTGGAGACAACAGAGGAGCTGAATTGAGGACTTAGTTCGGACAAATCAGCCACCGCTTTAGGCGTGAACTGGGCCAGGTTGTAGCTGGTAATACCTAAAGAGTTAAAGAATGGAGTCTGCCCAAGTACGAACGCGCGGTTAATGGCAGAATTGGACAAAATCTGGGTGCCGCTGTTACCACAACAGGAATTATTTCCTGTGTCGAAGGTTCCGAGTAGAAGGCCCGTAGCCGGATTGAATTCCTGCCCAGCGCCGCCGAAAACTAAGCCGCCGGAATAGCTGATCGCACTTCCATTCACTATATCGGTCCAAGTCTGACCCAGCGTCCCACCCGTCGCGGTGACATTGACCTGACTCAGGGTGCCGGAGGTATAGCCGTACAGCGTAGTCCCATTGGCGAATACCAGTTGGCTCATAGCATTTGAGATGTTGGAATTCGCAAGCTTTGTCGTGCCCGTAAAAAAGTCGAGTGTGCCGCAACAGCAGCAACCGCTCACACCGGTCTCTACGGCAAATGTCAGCGGATCCGTGGGAGATACGGCAATGGCTTCGGCGATATTCGGAGTGCCGCTTGAATTCTTCCCGAGATTGATATCGGCCAACAGCGTGAACGCCGGAAGCGCCAGCCGCTGTACCGAGTTATTTCCATTCAAACCTACGTAAAGATACTTAGAGGTACTATCCAAGGCGAGCGCATCTGGTTCGCTGCCCGCGTAGTGGTAGCCGATTATTGCTCCAGTCGAAGGATTGATCACCGCGATGCTGTTCCCGTTTACTCCGTAGCTGCTGGGCAGAGATGCGTAAATCACCTGTGCGAACGGGTCCCACACCAGATTGTTAGCCGGAAGATCCAAAACTATGATTGTTATAGGCGCGGTCACCTCGAAATTCGTAAATTGCGAAACCGTTCCCGGTGACGGGTTCTGGACCGTGAGCTGAATTATTCCAGGAGACGCCAGCTCCGCCGTGGTGGGTTGAGCCTGCAACTGTGTGGAACTCAGATAAGTGGTGGGAACGCTGGTGCCATTCCATTGTACGGTCGCTCCGCTCGCGAAGTTCTGGCCGTTAACAATGATGGGCTCGGAGGCAGTTCCTGCAGCTATGGAAGCGGGATTAAGGACGCCAATCGATGGCTCGCCTGCGACGATGTGCAAATTGGCGGTAGATGACGTTCCGCCACCAGGCTGAGGATTTGCCACGTACAGGCCAAGGTCGCCCAGAGTGGATAGAGCTGTATCCGGTACCTGAGTTGTGATCTTAGTGGCGCTCACGTAGGTTGTCGGCAACGCGCTGCCATTCGGATAATTCTGAAGGTATGCCAGCGAGGAAGACAAAAATCCGGACCCATTGATAGTGATGGTTGTGGTCGGGGTATTGACATACACGCTTGGTGGCGACATTGACGTAATGCTCGGAATCGGATTTCCACCTGTACCCAGCAATGGAATAGTGATTGGCGTGGTCACGCCACTAACAGTCACTACCAGATTCGCCGAAACGTTTCCCATGGCGGAAGGTGTGAATGTCATATACATCTGGCAGCTTTGATTGCCCGAGATCGTTCCCACACAAGTCCACGGGCCAAAAGCGAAGTTAGCACTATTCGTTCCACTAATTGCAATGCTCGATATGGTTACAGCAGTTGCGGTCGTATTGTTCAGGTAAACCGGCACTGCAAAGCTGGGTGAATTCAGAGCTACGGTTCCGAACTGAACTGGATTGGGATATACGGCAATTGCCGCTTGAGCAAGAGTTCCGCTTAACGCGAGGCAGATGGAAACTAGCGTGACACATAGTGTCCGACTCATAAGGTAAAGCTCCTAGTGCGCGCAATTCCCCCCTCCAGCCCGCAGCGCGCGAACGAAAGTGTACATACACTGGGAAGGAAAGTCTCTGTTTATTTTTGGGGGGTTAAGATTTAGGACTTGTATACGCGCGCTCGCGTAAATTCGAGTCGGGTTCGCACGGGTTATTTACGTGTAATGGAACGAAGCAGTCGTGCCGGTATTTACTTCTCGATATATCGGGTTCGTGAGCAGCTCTTACAAAAGCCACAGTGAGATTTCACGGATTCCCGTAGAAAAATTGCGTTGCGGTTGGCTTGCCGAAGCTGAAGCGCAGCGAATAATGCCAGCCTACCCTTCGCTAAACACGAAGGGTAAGCCAGCCCCACTTAACAAATGCCGGCCAACTCTACTCGATTTTCGAGCAGTGGGTCGATAGCGCCTTCCAACTAGTACCCTGCTTTTCAGCAACCATGCTGCAAATGATAGTTCGAGCACGATGTTGCCCTTCGATCATTGCGTCGTAGCTTTCCTTGAAACGCGCCAGGCCGACGTTTCCGACGACTTGGGTTTGCACCTCGCTGATGTCGCTCTTCGTGTACTTATTGTTTGCCGGATCCGCAGCATCCTTGAGGAGTTGCGCTTTAGAAACCCATGTTCCAAAGCTAGTGCCCTCGACGTAGGCATCGGACAGGTGAGCTTTGAGCCACTTGCCATCGTTTGAGGTCTGCGCTTTGTTGCTTTCCTGTACGAACTGGTCGAAAGATGATTTTGATGTGTTGCCGGCACTGTGCTTTTCAGCCGCATAGCCTGCAATACAGAGGCACACTGCACAAACTGCAATTGCGATATTCTTCTTCATAGTTTTTCCCTTCTAGACGAAACGTAGGGAACATAGCAGAAATGTCGTTAAGCAACAAGAACTTACGTTTGCATGACTGTGTGTAGGCATGTTTGAGCAATTCGCGGTTTCCGCAGATCCTCCGGTGGACGGGTTTTTACACCCGGCGCAATCGGATTCATCGGATGGCCTGGTCCTTACCCATGGGGCGGGCGGCAATGCGCAAATGCCGCTGCTCGTTGCTGTCGCAGAAGCCTTTGCTGGTGCAGGGTTGACGGTTTTGCGCTGCAATTTGCCGTTCCGGCAAAAGCGTTCGTTCGGGCCGCCTCATCCTGCAGATGCTGCACGCGACCGCCTGGGGTTGAAGAACGCGATTGCGGCGCTGAGAGGCGTAGATGGAGTGAAGCGCTTGTTTGTAGGCGGGCAAAGTTATGGCGGCCGCCAAGCGAGTATGCTGCTGGCCGAGGAATCAGCCGCCGCAGCATTGCTGCTCTTATCTTATCCGCTGCATCCGCCGGGAAAGCCTGACCAGCCGCGCACTCAGCATCTGCGGCTCATCAAGGTGCCAGTGATGTTTGTGCACGGCACGCATGATCCATTTGGGACGATCGAGGAAATTGAATCCGCGCGGAAATTGATTCCGGCGGAAACACTCTTAATCCCGGTAGAGGGCGCGGGACACGATTTGGGATTTAAGGGGAAGGCGAAGCGGGAGGCGCTGCCATCCGAAGTGGTTAGAGAGTTCAAGAGGTTGTTGGGTTGACGCTGCCGTTTATTTTCCGGCGTACCCGCGGATTTGTTTGAGGAGGGCGGGCACGCCCATCCCCACAAGGCCTTTTCGCGTGCCCGGATCTTTAATATTTCAGTTTTAAGTTTTTGTCCTCTGATGACACGTTAGCGAGGACGACCCGGCCGGATTTAACATTCACAACGGTTTATAATTCAGCGTTTTGATTCTTATCCGCAGGAGCTAGACATGGCCCAGCCAACAATGGCGGCGGTTGCAGGACTGAAAGAGACCTACATCCAGCTGAAAACCCGCATGGACAAAGCGGTTGATGACTTCCGAAAGGCGCTGATCGGAACTCGTACCGGCCGTGCGTCCGTGCATATGCTGGATAGTGTGACGGTGGATGCCTATGGCGCGCAGATGCCGCTGAACCAGGTCGCCACAGTACATACCCCTGAGCCGCAATTGATCACGGTGCAACCGTTCGATCCGTCGCAATTGGGAGCTATTGAAAAATCCATTCGCGGGGCTGAACTCGGTCTGAATCCGATGAACGACGGCAAAATCATTCGCGTGCCAATCCCGCCATTGACTGAAGAACGCAGGCGGGAGATGGTGAAGCACCTGCACAAAGTTCTTGAAGACCATCGCACCGCAGTTCGCAATATTCGCCGCGATGGAAACGACGCGATCAAGAAGGCGCTGAAGGATAAAAAAATCACCGAAGACGAAGAGAAGCGCTCGATGGATGAGATTCAAAAGCTGACCGATGGCGAAATTAAGAAGATGGAAGATATGTGCAAGGCCAAAGAAAAAGAGGTGATGGAAATTAAATAAAGCGCGACTAGAAGGAACCGTCCCATGCGCATCGTAGAAATTCCGGCATTCGCCGTAATCGGAATCGAGGCACGGACCAATAATGCGAAAGAGGCGACTGCGGACGGGATCATTGGCCGGCTGTGGCACCGGTTTATCGATGACGCGATGGCCGACAGAATACCCGACAAAAGCGACTCGAATCTTTACGCCGTCTATAGCGACTACGCCAGCGATCACAACGGTGAATACACGTTTACGGTTGGGGCCCCTGTGAAGGCAAAAACTGCCGCGCCAGCCGGCATGGTTCTGAAAGACATCCCCGCAGGTAGGTATGCGGTCATCACCACGCAAAAAGGGCCGTTTCCGAAAGTAATACCAGAAGCATGGCTAGAGATTTTTAAGTTTGAGGATGAAGGAAAGCTGAATAGGAGCTACCGCACTGACTTTGAGCTTTACAACGAACGCGCCCTGGATCCGCAGAACGGGCAGGTAGATATCTACATCGGGCTGAAATAAACGATTTGTGGACCGGCGCCTGTCGCTCCACTCTCTTAATTACCGCTGCTCTATAATTCTTCAAATGGCCACGTCTGTCGAAAGTTCTGTGCCCGCGCGGGCCAAGTACGAGCCGGTGATTGGATTGGAAGTCCACGTCCAGTTGCTGACTGCGACCAAGATCTTCTGCTCCTGCTCGACGCGTTTCGGCGATCCGCCGAATACGAATGTGTGCCCCGTGTGCCTGGGCCTTCCTGGAGCGTTGCCGGTCCTTAATCGCAAGGCAGTTGAGTTCGCGACTTTGGCCGCAATGGCCTTGAATTGCGAGATTCGCGAAACGTCGATTTTTGCGCGGAAAAATTATTTTTATCCTGATCTGCCCAAGGGATATCAGATTTCACAGTTTGACAAGCCGCTGGCCGAGCATGGACTCATTGAAATTGAAGCAAATGCTGGACAGACGGGGACGCCTGTTTCTCCACAAACGAAGCGGATTGGGATCACGCGTGTTCACCTCGAAGAAGATGCGGGAAAGAGCTTGCACGACGGATTTGTGGGCGCAGGGGAAACTACGGCCATCGATCT